>Ga0302325_10002507_pt1 | contig 44530 bp, 59 predicted proteins | sample Palsa_T0_2_FD_201948 | JGI IMG/M metagenome (GOLD analysis project Ga0302325, IMG submission 201948) | Peat permafrost microbial communities from Stordalen Mire near Abisko, Sweden - Palsa_T0_2 | ecosystem: Environmental > Terrestrial > Soil > Palsa > Peat permafrost | place: Sweden: Abisko... | reverse complement strand
GCCGCCCTCTCCAGCCAGGAGGGCAGGAAGTGAGCCGGCTGGATGATGTCGCAGAGGCTCTGTCCTACTTCCTGCCAACTGCGCGCCCTCACCATTGGATCGGGGGCCACGGAGACTGCTCGGAGAGCTTCTGCCCCAAGTGTGCACCCCAAGCCCTGGCCGACCAGCGCGCGGACAAGCCGGGAACCGATATGTGGATCGACGGAGGCTGGGAAGCCCACTACGGCGACAGCCCTGCCTTCTGCGCGATCTGCGGCGAGTTGCTGGCATACACCTTGTCGGAATACGGCCTGCGTGAAGAACTTGATCACTTCGAGGAATGGCAGACCGCGCCCGACCGACCCCTCTCCAGTGTGGTGGCCTACGAGATCTATGCCATGTGCGAGGCGATCTATCCACGCGAAGGAGAACTAGCCGATCGGGTGGCGAAGATCGCCGATGACCATGTCGCGATCTTCCGTGCGCAGGACCCGTACATATGGGTTGCGGTATCCACCCTGCGCCCCAGCCAGGAGGGGTGAGGATGGAGCCATCAGTCAACGATATTCCTGATGACGAACTGTTGGGGCGTGCAGTCCGCAACTGTGCCCACGCCACGAAACGACCCGGCGCGGGGCGGCCGAGATGGTCTGTCGTCTCCGATCATTTTGCGCTCGGATCGACATTCTCGGCCCAGCTCTGCCGGCGCTTTGGCCTGGACCCTGAAGAGCGAGTAGTTTCACGAAGGATCTTGCGCCCATGACCCCACCCGACCTCCGCGCCGAGCTGGGAAGGAAAGAGAAGTGCCTATTGGCGGCGGAGACTGAAATTCTTGCTCTCCGCGCCGAGGTGGAACGATTTGAGACGGTCCTTCGCATTCGAGATGAGGTCATAGACTCTCTCCGTCATGACCTATTCGAGGACGCCTTACCTCGCGCCACCAAGGCCGACAGCATCACCGCCAGCGCTCCGGCGCAGCGCGCGGCCTGATCCCCTCACCAAGCAAAGGAGAAACTCGGTGAACACGGTTACCCAAGGTATTCCCGGACGGCAGGGAGATGTGCTTGTGCAGCGCGTCGACAATCTGCCCAACGGTCTGAAGGAAGCTCCGCGCGACGCGCACGGGCATATCGTCCTGGCCTTCGGCGAGCGTTCGGGCCACCGCCACGCGATCCGCGAAGCGGAGGCCACCTCCTTCCGCTTCGAGACCGCCGAGCGCGACGCCGCCCTCTCGGCGGAGGTGGACTATATCCTGGTCGGTGGCTCGGGCGCGGTCCTGAACCACGAGTATGTGACCGGCCAGATGGCTGAGCACGAGCCGCTGTCGTTGCCGCCCGGCGTCTACAAGATCGTCGGCCAGCGCACCTATACGCCCGCCAAGATCGAACGCGCGATCGACTAACATGGGCGCGAATGTCCACCCGCGCGGAACGCCTATTTCTACCCGTATTCAAGATCGCATCACTATTGATGCGAACACTGGATGCTGGACCTGGAGCGGCCCCATCCAGCCGAATGGTTATGCCATGATGAGCGTGGGGCGTTCTCGCCGCTACGTCCACCGTCTAGCCTTTGAGACTTGGATTGGCCCCATTCCGCGCGGGCTGGATATCGATCACCTATGTCGCAACCGTGCTTGCTGCAATCCCCAGCATTTAGAACCCGTTGCCCGAGCCGAAAACATCAACCGCGGTAATGGACCGAACGTTCTCGCGCGATTGAACGGTAACAAAACTCACTGTGCCAACGGGCATGAGTTCACGTCCGACAATACGCGCATGCGTCCCAGTGGCGGACGCCGGTGCAGGACATGCGCCCGAGACGAATCACGCGCCAAGCGCTCCAAACTCAGGGGAATTGACCATGGTCAAGCTGCCACTCACCGTTGAACGGTCAAAGATCATCGACGCCGCTCGCGATGAGTGGCTCACCACGGGCCTGTCCACGGCCCCGGCGGACTTCGAGACGGCGGAAGCTGCTGTCACCCGCCTGTACGAGCGGATCGGCAAGAAGCGCCCGTATTTCGTTCGCCTCTCCTCGCCGCTCGGCGCCGAGCTTTACATCAACCTGCTGTGCAAGACCTGGCCCAATGTCGACCAGAAACAGCTCTGGGGCCAGCTCAGGGACCAGCTCGGGGACCAGCTCAGGGACCAGCTCGGGGGCCAGCTCAGGGACCAGCTCGGGGGCCAGCTCTGGGACCAGCTCGGGGGCCAGCTCTGGGACCAGCTCTGGGGCCAGCTCAGGGACCAGCTCAGGGACCAGCTCAGGGACCAGCTCTGGGGCCAGCTCTGGGGCCAGCTCAGGGACCAGCTCGGGGGCCAGCTCTGGGACCAGCTCAGGGGCCAGCTCTGGGGCCAGCTCAGGGACCAGCTCGGGGGCCAGCTCTGGGACCAGCTCAGGGACCAGCTCAGGGGCCAGCTCAGGGACCAGCTCGGGGGCCAGCTCTGGGACCAGCTCAGGGACCAGCTCAGGGACCAGCGCCTTTCCTATATGGGCACTTGGTTCTGGGGCCAGTGGGACAGCTATCTGTGGGGTTGGGCGGACGCCGGCCGCCGTGTGGGAGCCGTCTACCCCGAGGCCCTGAACGATGCCCTCGATGACCACTGCGCCATCTCTCGCAGCATCGGCTGGTGGTATCCCTTCAACGACTTCTGCATCCTCACGGATCGTCCTGAAGTCCTTAATCGGGACACGGACAACCGCCTCCACTGTGACGACGGCCCGGCCCTCCGCTATCGCGATGGCTACGGCTTTTGGGCCTTGCGCGGCATCAATGTCGCGCAGCGCATCGTGGAAGCGCCGGAGACGCTGGAAGCGGTTGAGGTCAGGGACGAGCGGAACGCTGAAGTTCGGCGTCACATGCTGGATCGCTACGGCGGACTGCGCGGCTCAGCAGCAGGCGGAAAGTGGCTGTCGGACATCGGCGCCGACCCCGTCAGCCAGGTCGACATCACCCACAAGATGCAGCCCTCGGGGCTGTCGATCTGGCGGCTGTCGCACAAGGACGATCCGGTCCTTTGCAAGCTCTATCGCGCCGATCTTGGCGACGATGAGCCGCTGAACCTGCTGTGGGTGGTGTGCACGAGCACCGCCAAGGAGGTCTTCCTTCGGGTTCCGCCCACCATTCGCGACGCCGAGGAGGCTCGCAACTGGACGTTCGGCGACGTGGTCCTCGCTCAAGCGGTGGAGACCTGAGATGGAGCGCGTCGTCCCCGTCTACCGCCCGTCCGAGTGTGGTCGCTTCGTCTGCGAGGTGGTCGAACAGGACCTTTCTATCATCATAGCCCGCATCAAGTCGGCTAAAAGCGCCCCGCTCATTATGTTGCAATGTGGTGCACCCACCTCGGTCCAACAAGTTGCCAACGACTGCTGGGCTGAACTCGGAACAAAACTCGGGTTCGACCCTATGACCGTTCAGCCCAATGGGCGCGGAGATCGGTTCTTCAGCGCAATGCCTGTTCGGGAGGCTCATGATGTTGGAGCATAATCCGCCGGCTCGCCATGCCCAGGGCTCCGTCGAGATCGCCCTGCGTCAGCTCATCATGCAGGTCCGCGCCCGGATCGACCGATATGGGATCACGGATGGCGGCCTGATCGCCACATGCGACCATGCCGATGCTGTTCTTGCGACTCGTCGTATCCCGCTGTCGGCTCGCCAAGCGCAGGACGAGTTGCCCAACGCCGAAAGCTACCTTCCCCAAGCCGTTAGGAAGATCGAGCGCGCCCCGGCCGCAGAGCCAGCGGATGAGACGCGGGAGGTGATCGCGAAAGAGATCGTCGATATCTGCGGGTACGATCCAGACGATCACGCCAGCGTGGCCAACTTCGGCGCGGACATGCCGCTGTGGAAGGTGGTCGCTCGCGCTCTCGACAAATACGCCGCTGCCCTCTCCCATTCCCCACGCGAGCAGGGGTGCTCAGGTGTAGAACGCGTGGCCCGCGCGCTGTGCAGCAGAAGCGGAGTTGATCCCGACAAACCACTGTACTCAGTAGAAAATCAGCAGTCATATGGTGGAGAAGAACGGATACAAGTCGGTCTACAGTGGAACCAATTCGAAGGCAAAGCTCGCACCGCTATCCTAGTTATGAGAGAGCCTACTGCAGAAATGATAGCGGCTTTTGCCGATGGGGACCAAGATCCTGGCTATGCCGAAGATTGGCGCATCATGATCGACGCCGCGCTAGCCGAATGAGCGGTGATTGGTGGGATGCCGTCGTCAAGCCAAGACGCAGAGAAGTGATCAAGCTTGCCCGCTCAAAGCGACGCATACGCCTGGCTCGCATAACCGCTCAGGAACGACGAAACGCCGCACTGGCCCAAAGGCGCCAGGAGCGCCAAGAGGCTAAAGATCGTAAGGCGCGCCTTATCCGAATGATGGTATGGCGCTACGGTATGCGTGAGGCCGCATCTAGAATGTTCGGGAAGAGCCAAGAGGCGGCGCTCGATCTGATGAAGTGGGATCGGCTAGGAGAGCGGAAGATGGAGAAGGCGTCGTGAAAGAGGATGAAACTGCTTCGCCTGCACGGGCGACGTGCTCGGCTTGTGGGTTCATGGAAAGCCCGTCCCAGAAGAACCATCTCACGCAGCACCTATGCCGACGATTCCCGGCGTCTGAAATCGTTTGGCCCTTTCATTGGTGCGGTGAGTTCCGGGCGAAAGAGGCCGCTGATGGCCAAGCCTAAGCGCTCCAGCTGCCCTATCGCCGTCGGTGATCGCGTTCGCCTTCTAGGCCGAAAGGGTCTCGGCGTTGTGCGCACGATTAACGATATCGGGTGGTGTAGGGTAGAATGGGATAGCGACGCGCCTGGACCCCATATCGTGGATGCGCGCGAGCTGACGAAGGAGTCGGAGGATGCCTGACCGAAGCGGAATGAAATTGGTCAGGATGTCCGACATCCCGTTTGATGAGCGCTGGCAGCTCCAGCATGAAGACGGATCGCCTGTGACCGATCCTAATGTCCTAGCTGATATGACCGAACGGTGGAATTTCGCCAGCCGTGCGGTTAACTCGATTGCCATGTCGGTAGTGCGGGAAGGTTTTATGGACGACAAAGATGGCCAGGATTAAGAAGGACTTCTCGCCTCCAGAACCAAAAGAGACTGGCCGTCCCACGTTTTATACCGATCAGCTAGCTGCTGAGATATGCGAGCGTCTAGCTGAAGGCGAACCTCTGGCTGTTATCTGCCGCGATAGTCACATGCCATCTTCTGTCGTTACCGTGTGGCAATGGGCCAAGGATCGACCTTCCCTTTCCGAAAGCATCGCGAAGGCTCGGGAAAGCGGTTGGGACCACATCGCCTGGAAGGTTAGAAAGACCGCGCGGGGAAAGCTGACCTATGAAGGCGGCGACAGCACAGGCGATATCCAGCGCGATAAGCTCATCATCGACACGGATTTGAAGCTGCTCGCTAAGTGGGACCCCAAGCGTTATGGCGACAAGGTTGCGCTTACGGGCGGTTCAAAGGATGATGCGCCGATCAAAGTGGAAACCGCGGCGAAGCTGGACAACCTGACTCGTGAGCAGCTCGATCAACTCCTTAGCCTTGCAACTGCTGCAGACGCCGCGCGAGGAGATCTTGGCGGCGATAGCGAGGAAGGAGATTGAGGAGCAGCGGGAGCTTTACGAGGGCTCGCTGTATGAGTTTCTCCGCGCCGCATGGAAATATATCGACCCGAGCCCATGGACGGACGGGTGGTGTCTTGAGGCGATATGTGAGCATCTGGAGGCGGTTGCGGACGGCGAAATACGACGTCTTCTGATTAATATTCCGCCGCGGTGCGGAAAATCATCCCTGATTTCAGTTGCCTTTCCGGCGTGGGTTTGGGCCCAGCGGTTTAGGGGTCCCATCTCTGGACCTGGCGTCCAGTTTCTGCACGCGAGCTATGCCGAAAAACTGTCCATGCGAGACAGTGTCAAGTGCCGTCGCCTGATCAAGAGTCCTTGGTATCAAAAGCTCTGGGGCGATCGATTCGCCCTTATGAACGATCAGGACACCAAGCACCGATTCAGCAACGATAAGGGAGGCGAGCGCCTCATAACCTCGATTAGCGGTACCGCTACCGGGGAAGGCGCTATGTGCTTTGTGATCGACGACGCAAATGCCGCCAATGAGGCAGAATCAGAGGCCACGATCACGTCGACTAATGACTGGTGGGACCAGAGCGCCAGGACGCGTTTGAACGACCCGAAAACCGGAGCGTTTGTTGGCGTTCAGCAGCGCTTGGCTGAGAATGATTGGACGGGCCATGTGCTGGAGGCCGCAGCCGACGAGTGGGATCATGTCTGCCTGCCCATGCGCTATGAGGCGGACAGGTCGTTCGTCACGTCAATAGGTTGGAAAGATCCTCGTCAGGTCGAGGGCGAATTGATGTGGCCAGAGCGCTTTGGCGAGGAGGAGGTCTCCAGCCTTGAGCGCACGCTGGGGCCGTGGGGCGCTGCGGGTCAGCTTCAGCAGCGCCCCTCTCCCAAGGGCGGCGGTATCATCAAGCGCGAGTGGTGGCGGTTGTGGGAGGACAAGGCGTTCCCGCCGATGGATTACATCATCGCCAGCCTAGATACCGCCTATACCGAGAAGGAGGAGAACGATCCGTCTGCTATGACCGTGTGGGGCGTGTTCACGACCGATCCTGTAGCAACGCAGCATCGTTGGCTGGATAGCGACGGCCGTCCCCAGTACGGCGATAGGGCGTTTACCGAGGAGGCGCCCAAAGTCATGCTCATGCATGCCTGGCGTGAGCGCCTGGAGTTTCACGACCTTGTTAAGCTCGTTATGGAAACATGTTCTAAGTTCAAAATCGATAAGTTGGTTATCGAGAACAAGGCCGCCGGAATTAGTACGGCCCAGGAAATCCGCCGACTAATGCGTAATGAGACGGTTGGTATACAGCTGTACAATCCCGGAAATCTGGACAAGCAGTCCAGACTTTATTCGGTGCAGCACCTATTTTCTGAGGGAGTGATCTTCGCGCCGGATCGAAAGTGGGCCGAGATGACTATCACCGAGGTTTCGCAGTTTCCTAAGGGTCGGTATCGCGACCTGACCGACACCGTGTCCCAGGCCCTCCGCCATCTGCGCGACATAGGCATGCTGATCCGCAGTCCGGAGCGAGCCGCAGAGATCGAGGACGCTAAGCGCTACACGAAGCCGCCCGAGCCGCTCTACCCGGTGTAGGCGTTTTGCGGGTCTCAGCCGTTGCTTTTGCCGCATAATGCGGGTTATGATGGGAAAATCTGGGAAGGATGATGAAGATGCAAACTGCGAAAACTGCCGAAGAGGCGTTCGAACTCTACGCCAAGGCCAAGGCTGAAAACGCTCTGATCCAAGGATCTTGGCATAGGGGAGGATATGGAGGAGAAGGTGACGGCCGCATGTTGGCTTGTGGCCTTGGCATCATCGGTCCCGATGTCAATAGTCCGAGCGACTGTCCTGCCGAGATTATGCCTCGCTGGCTGGCGCAGATGGTTCCATGGTTTTTCGATCATCAGAAACCAGATGATGCCTTCGATTGGGGCGAGAGGTTCTATGCTGAACTGAAGCGCCTGAATGGCAAGGTGCCGTTTTCGGTCGTGCATGCGTGGCATGCTAAGGTCGTCGGCCCGCTGGCCATTGAGGTCGCTGAAAAATACGGCAGGGATGCCACTCCGCATCGGCTGTTGGCCGAAATGCAATTTGCCGCGCTAACCGGGAAGAAGTTCTCCGCGGACGAATGGCGGCCGATCCTGAAAGATGCGTTCAGGAGGATTTATTTGGTCAGATATGTCACCTACGCCAACGCCTACGCCGACGCCTACGCCGACGCCGACGCCTACGCCTACGCCGACGCCGACGCCAACGCCTACGCCAACGCCTACGCCGACGCCTACGCCTACGCCGACGCCTACGCCTACGCCAACGCCAACGCCTACGCCTACGCCAACGCCTACGCCGACGCCGACGCCGACGCCATTAAGCGGCTAGCAGACGGCATGGTGGCGTGTCTATCGGAGGTGGGGACGAAATGAGCGGGTTGATAGAGAGCGTCGCCCAGGCCATTCATGAAAGCGACGGTCTGCCGCTGAGTATGGCTCGCTCACATGCCCGAGTGGCGCTCAAGGCCATGCGTGATCACACGGTCGTCTACCGCGAGGATGGCTTGATGGTCCACCAGCTCATCGGTGCGCCGGACGACATCTGGAAGATGCTTCTGGACGCGGCGTTGGCTGAATGACCGGCCAAGAACTCCGCGACTGGCGCAAGCGAATGCGCCTTACCGCGCGTCAGGCGTCCGAGAAGTTGGGGGTGTCTGAGGATACGTACGCTCGCCTTGAGCGCCGCGCTGAGGTGGATCTAAGGACCGCGCTGGCGGCATCGGCCGTGGCGCTTGGGATCAAGGGAGATCGGCTGTGATAGTCGGAGGGATTCCGAGCGTGGTGCGTTGAATTTATCAGAGCTATGGCACAAAGTTCCGTTTCAGGCCCAATATCCGATGAGGAGTGGGAAAAGGCCTTCGGGTCGGAACCCTTGCAACCGCACAACGTTTCAATCGTAAACCCGGAGAACGACCATGCCGATCACTGACGCCAACGGTAACCCAGTCGCGACCGTCGCCGATCTAGCCCCCAATGCGCTAGTCGCTCCGGGTAGCGTTCGGGATACCATCGTGGACAGTTCCCTGAAGGAGCACGATCAGAATGATCTTCGGGTGGCCAATGCGTCCCTACGCTACCAGATCCAGCTCCAAGGCAGCGGCATGCCTGCTGAGTACGACGTCAAGAGCGTCGACATGGGCGCCAATGGCGAGCTAATCGTCCAGCACTCGGACGTGGACGCCATCGACATCTTCGCGCCCGGCGAGTGGCGCTCTGTCAAACTGGTGCGCTCGTGAGCATCCATACCTCGCAGGTACCGACTGGGACAGCGCGGTGACATTTGACCACAAAGACGCAATCAGGCGATAAGGGGGCATGGCTGGCCTCGCTCCCGAACCTGAGCTGATTATCGAAGTCGATGAGGGCGAGGATCGTCCTGATATTGACGATAGTGGCGCTATCCTGAAGATCGAACACCCAGACGGGGCGATCACCATCTCACTGGATGGTCGCCCCGTCATTGGTGCACCGGTCGATGACAGTCCGACCGGATGGTTCGACAACCTCGTTGACCGCATCGACAATCCAGAGCTGACGCGGATCGCAGAGGACCTGCTGCGGTCAATCTCCGATGACAAGGAGAGCCGCAAGGAGTGGGAATCCTACATCGAGACCGGCATCAAGCTGCTCGGGTTCAAGCTTGAGGTTCCCGGCCTTCAGGGCGCTAGCGACGGCGCCCCGATCGAAGGCATGTCCAAGGTTCGCCACCCCCTGCTAGCTGAGGCGGTGTTGCAGTTCCAGGCCAATGCGAGGTCGGAGCTGCTTCCCACTGACGGGCCGGTAAAGATCAGGGATGACGCCAACGGCAACCCGCCTCAGATGGGCCACAACGGCGGCCCGCCCCTAGAAGGATCAACCGTCGGCGATACGCTTGAGAGCGACGAGCTGGCGGACGCGCTCGAAAAGGATCTGAACCACTACCTAACCACGACGGCCAGCGAATATTACCCAGACACCGACCGTATGCTCATGAAGCTCGGCCTGGGCGGCATGTCGTTTAAGAAGGTGTACTTCTGCCCGCTACGGGAGCGTCCAGTCAGCGAGACGGTGGACAGCGACGACCTGATCGTCAACTCTAGCGCCACGGACCTGAAGAACGCCAGACGTATCACGCACCGGATTTCCCTGCGGCCGTCGATCGTCAAGCGGCTGCAGATCCTTGGCGTCTACCGCGACATTCCACTGTCGGACCCCAGCCAAGCCGATTTGGATTCGGTCCAGCGTGCGGAGCGAGACCAGTCCGGAGTCTCTCAGAGCGCCGGCAATCCGCTGGATCGGGACCGGGAGATTTACGAGTGCTATTGCGAACTTGACGTCAAGGGATTTGAGCACAAGCGCAAAGGCAAGGTGACTGGCCTTGAGATTCCATATCGCGTGACGATCGACGTCACGTCTCATGAAATCCTCTCCATCGTCCGGAATTACGAGGAGGAAACCAAGGAGCTTCCCGAGGCCAAGACGGTGTTCGTGAAGTACACTTTCGTTCCGGGTTTTGACTTCTGCGACATCGGCCTGCTGCACATACTTGGAAATTCCACCAATGCCGTGACGGCCGCTTGGCGTGAGATGCTCGACAACGGGATGTATGCCAATTTCCCGGGATTCCTGATCGGAAAGAGCGCTACCCGCCAGAATACCAATCTGATCCGAGTCGCTCCTGGCGCTGGCGCCCAAGTCGACATTAGCGGCATGGACGACATCCGCAAGGCCATCATGCAGCTGCCCTACAACACGGCGCAGATGGGTCCGCTGATGCAACTCGTCGAGAACATCGTTGAGACGGGCCAGCGCGTGGCTGGATCGGCGCAGACGCTGGTTGGCGAGGGTAAGCAGGACATTCCAGTCGGAACCATGCTGGCCATGATCGAACAGGCCACGAAGATGGTCGGTTCGGTCCACAAGCGGATGCATACCAGCCAGGCAGAAGAGTTCCGGCTTCTGGTCGCCGTGTTCCGAGATCACCCCGAGAGCTTCCTCCGGTACAAGAAGCATCCGTCTGGCCAGAAGTGGACCGAGAAGGTGTTCATCCAGGCGCTTAGCGACTACAACCTTACGCCACAGGCCGATCCGAACACCGCCAGTCATACCCAGCGCATCATGAAGGTGCTAGCGCTGCTGCAGTTGGCCAAGGACAGCCCGGCGCTTTATGACCCGCGCAAAATCAATGAGGTGGCGATCAAGACCATCGGGTACAGCAATCCCGATGAGTTCCTCGTAGCCAATCCGCAGCCGCCGCCGCAGGTTCAGGAGGCGATGGCCAAGGCCGGAAATGACGCCAAGATAGCCAATGCCAAGGAGACGGATTCCAAGGCGCGCATGATCGACGCTCAGACCAAGGCCCAGGACGTCAAGAACAAGGGTTTGGTCGGCGCGCAGCAAGGACCGACTCCGGTTGACGTCTATGAGGCGCAGACCAGCCGCATGGACGCAGAGACCAAGGCAGACGCGCTCAAGCTGCAGGCGCATCGATCCAATGTGGACGACGAGAACCGCGACCTTGACCGTCAGGCCAAAGAGAAGGAAACTGTCCTCGATTTCGCCTCAGAAATTATGCGAAACCCGCAACAGGCTGAGGCCGGGGCTCATGAAGTGAAGCCGATTGAGCGCGAGATTGGGGCGGACGACCAATAATGTCAGCGATGCTCACAGCCAGGAAGTTCGACCGCGAGCACGGGGGAAAAGTCTCCCCGTTCGTTGAGCTTCGTTTGCGGAGCTCCTCCGGTTCGGACGTATTCGTTCAATTCACCCCTGAAACGATGCAACGAGTATGCGAGAGCATCACGTCGCTTAAGTTGGGCGAGAGCGTGAGCTGGGCCGATACGATAGTTTTGGATGACAGCCTTAATCATCGGAATCAAGTCGAGTCAGCCACGTACGATTCCTATGCCGACGCCGTTCTGCGTCCCGGCCTGAACTCAACTGGAAAGATCTCCTGATGTCAGAGCTTGCCAAAGAGGCCCGCGCCAAGATGCGCGACAAGGCCAAGCGCCTGACGACTGACCCGCACCAGAAGGTCGATGCATCGGACTGGACCCCGCCCGAGCCGCTTGAGGCCAATGTCCAGACTGGGCCCCGCCCCGTCTCCAAGCAGTTCAAGCGCGGCGGCCACGTCGAGGGCGAGCACGCGAAACATCATGCGGGGCGCAAGCCTCGCAAGTCAGGCGGTCGCCTTGCCAATGAGCTGATAAACCGCAACGTCAAGGAGGCCAACGAGGAGCGCTCGGGACCGAAGCATGAAGGCGGCATGAAGACTGGCGGTCGCGCCCATAAGCTGGCGGGTGGCCCGCTGGCCACGCCGCTAGCGGCCGGAATGGGCGGCCAGGGTCGCATGGGCTTCAACTACCCGACCCGCGCTAAGGGCGGGAAGGCTGAGCACAAGGACGCTGCCGAGGACAAGGCTCTGGTCAAGTCCATGGTTAAGCCCAAGGCGCTGCGTGGCGGTTCGGAACTTCATGACTTCTCGTGCGAATGCCCCAAGTGTCATGGCGGCATGGCGCGCGCCCATGGCGGCAAGACGGAAGCGGTGGAGCGACACCATTCATCCTGTCAGTGCGCCAAGTGTCACGGCGGATCGGTGTCCAATGGGACGCTACAGGGAACACGACCGACTGGCGGCCGCGAAGCCCACGCAAAGGGCGGTAAGGTCGGCAAGACCAATATTAACATTGTGATAGCTCAGCCAGGAAAAGACGCGGCCCCAATGGGCCAGCCGATGCCGCCGCGCCCCATGCCGCCGCCCGGTGCTGGGATGCCGCCTCCTGGCGCTCCGCAGATGTCTCCTGGCGGCCCGCCTCCGGGGATGGGCGGTCCTCCGCCGGGAATGCCGCCGGGTGCTGGCGGCCCGCCTCCGGGGATGATGCCGCGTAAGCGCGGCGGCCGGACCCGTGGGCATTACGATGCCGGCGCCGGTTCTGGTGAGGGGCGACTGGAGAAGATCGAAGAGTACGGCGATTGACCATGGCTACCTATAACGACCTGTTCGAGAGTGAAATCCGGAAGAAAGTCACCGAGCGCATCCATGGCGTGGCTCAGGACATGATAACTGGAAATCTGAGCGATTTCGTCGCCTACAAGGAGCTGTCCGGTTTCATTCGAGGTCTGGAAATGATCGACACACTTTGCAACGAGGTCCGTTCGGACATGGAGAAGCGCTGATATGCCGGCAATGGTAATGCTGCACGAAAAGGACCCTGCCGAGGTTCTTTGGGAAGCGATTGGAGATATCTCCGATGTCGAGGTGCTCAACAACGACATCCTCGTGGCAATCTATGAGCGCCCGGCTCAGACCAAGGGCGGCATCTTCCTGACCGATCAGGTCCGAGATGAGGACAAGTCCCAGGGCAAGGTCGGCATGGTCGTCAAGATGGGCGAACTGGCCTGCAAGGAAGACTGGGACGAGGAAGTCAATGGCTGGCGCGCCTGGGATCGGCCTCACCATTTCTCGGTTGGAGATTGGGTTGTGTTCCGGGCCTCTGAGGGCTGGGCCGTGACCGTCAACAAGAAGCTCTGTCGCATGGTGCGGGACGCGGATATCCGCATGCGCATCGAACATCCGGATCAGGTGTGGTGATGGAACACCTATTCCAATATCGTTCTCGGTGTGAGCGATGCAACGCGCGACGCGCGGCGTTCGAAGATGGATTGTCGCCAAAATGCAAGCTGTCAGATGTCGTGTCCGTGACATTCTGGCGGCTCGTGAAGAAATTGGCTGACGTAGCCACTGTGGCTAGCATCTCTCACATGGCCAAGTCGCATGGATTCGATGTTGTAGAAACTCGTCGTGTCGCCAAGCGAGAGGTGGATGCGATCTGGGATTCCCTTTCTGCTCATCTGGACTACCAGACAACTGAGGCGCAAATCCTCAATGAGCGCCTAGCTAGGCGATATGATTTCGGCATGGCGATGAACGAGGCTGCCAACCGGGCCATTGCCGCGAAGAAGGCCGCTGGGCAACCAAATCCTCATAATCTTACCGGCTTTCAAGAGCGAGCCTTGGAATTGCAGAAGGAAACGCTCCAACGGGCGTTGAAAAGTGCATGAGCGAGCGCGACGAAGAAATCATCATTGAAGAAGACCCCATCGCCCCGGATCCCGAAGCCAAGGGCCAAGGAGTTCCGGCTAAGGCCACCGCCAAAGAAATCACTCCCGAGGAGGGGATCGAAGAACTAAAGGCTCAACTCGCCAAGGGAAGGCAGGAGGCGGAAGCCGAGCGGGCTGCGCGCCTGCAGGCCGAAAGCCGAGCCCGGGACGCTGAGCACCAAGTCGCTGACGCCAGGAATCAAGCACAAGACAGCGCGATCCAGCAACTTGAGAGCACCAAGATTGCCATCGCCACGTCCCAGCAGGCGCTTAAGGCTCGACTGGCTCAGGCTCGCGCCGATGGCGATGTCGGTGCTGAGGCCGATATCTTTGCAGAAATTTCCCAAAACTCGGCTCGTCTCCACAGTGTAGAGATGGGCATCGAGCGCGCCAAGTCGATGCCGAAGCAGCAGGCGCCCGCTGAGACTGATGTGGTGGAGCGATTCGCCAACTCGCTGTCGCCTCGGTCTGGATCGTGGATTCGCCAGCATCCCGAGTTCGTGCGCGATCCGACCAAGAACCGGCGCATGATCGCGGCGCATGAACTTGCCCTGACGGATGGTCATCCGGTGGACTCCGATGATTATTTCAAGCGGGTTGAAGATATCCTTGGCATCCGAACCAATGGCGATGATGTGGTGGTGAACGAGGAAGCTCCTCGCCGACAGATCCAACCTTCGGCCGCCCCGCCTAGCCGGTCAGGACCCAGCAATAGCGGGGAAAAGCCACGCACTGTCACCCTGACTCGTGATGAGCGGGAGATGGCGGACATGATGGGTATGTCCTATGTGGACTACGCCAAGAACAAGATTGCCCTCAAAGCGGAAGGGAGGCTGAATTGACCGACCAGAAGCCCAAGCGCGCCTATACCCGCCGCATTCACACTGAGGAACCCATCGTGGAATCCAGATCCGACCTTCGCCCTGAAATCCGCGCTGAGAGCGTTCGCGATCCGATCCGCAACGCTGATGATCCGCTGGCCCGCGCCGCCGCTCGTACCGCGCAGTTGATGGAGCATGGATCGCTCGACGACTATGAGGCCGGAACTGACAAATACTTCATCGATCCTGACTCCATTCCGGAGGGATGGTCCTACGAGTGGAAGCGCAACACCGTCTACGGCAAGGAAGACCCGTCCTATCAGGTTGGACTAGCTCGGATGGGCTGGGAGCCGGTTCCAGCGTCCCGACATGCCTCGTTCATGCCGAAGGACTGGAAGGGAGAGGTCATCGAGCGGGATGGCATGGTGCTGATGGAGCGGCCCCAGGCTGTGACCGATCGTATCATCGCCTTGGAGCGAAAGAAGGCTCGCGATCAGGTCCGCATAAAGGAAGAACAGCTCGGCAATGCGCCGGCCAATACCTTTGATCGGGTTGACGGCAATCGGCGTCCGAACGTGAAGGTCAAGAAGGAGTGGACTCCGATGGAGATCCCCTCAGATAGTGTGACTTGACAATATCCACATACTACATATAGCCTCAATCAATAGGCGCTCCCCGGCGTGAGCGCTTCGCCTAATCCAAGTCTCAGTCGGCCCGGCGCTCGACGATGGCTTTCCTTCTACGGAGAGACCCGTCGTGGCGAATACGTTCGCGCCGTTTGGCTTCCAACAACGTAGCGGAACCGGCTCATCGCCGACCTACGAACAGATTGAAGGGACTGGCGACTACAACACCGCCGCCATCTTCTTTGGCGACCCGCTGTTCCGCCTGAGCGATGGAACCTTGGCTGGCGCTACTACTGGTCCCGGCCCTGGTACTGGCGTGATCGCAGGCATCTTCGTCGGTTGCCACTATCTGTCGCAATCTCAGGGCCGCACCGTCTGGAACCATTACTGGCCCGGTACGGACGTCGCCTCGACCAATTCCGTCACCCTCTACTACATCAACGATCCGAACGCCCAATTCCTGGTGCAGTCGGATGCGACCGGCCTGACCGCCGCCTCTGTCGGCTTGAATGTCCAGTTCGCCTACGGAACCGGCAACACCGCCAACGGCATCTCGGGCGCCTACATCACCGGGGGATCGACGGCGACCACCGCGACCCTTCCATTCCGCATCGTCTCGCTGCTGACCGCCCCTCCGGGTGCGAACGGCACGGCAACCGGCGCTTTCGCGCAAGCTGTCGTGGCGTTCAACAACGTCGAGACCAAGAGCCTCACGGCTCAGAATTAAGCCGGGGGATTGAACAATGGCTGTTAACCTTTCGGCAATTCGAGATCTCCTCCTCCCCGGACTTCGTGGGGTCGAGGGAAAATATGAGATGATCCCATCGCAATGGGATAAGATCTTCACCAAGCACGACTCCAAGATGGCTCTGGAGCGCACAGCTGAGATGCGCTACTTGGGGCTGGCTCAGCTAAAGACTGAGGGCGGACAGACCCAGTTCGACAACAACGCTGGTGAGCGTTGGCTGTGGAACCAAGAGCATATGGAACTGGCCCTTGGCTATGCGATCACCCGCAAGGCCATCGACGACAACCTTTATAAGACCCAGTTCCACCCTTCGAACCTAGGCCTGATCGAATCATTCCATCAGACCAAAGAGATCTTTGCCGCCAACGTCTTCAATACGGGAACGGTCTACAACCCGAACGTCGGTGGAGACGGCGTTGCGCTATATTCGACTGCACACCCGATTGATGGAAACACTTACGCCAACACCCCAACCACGCAGGTCGACCTCAACGAGGCGACCATGCTGAATGGCATGATCTCCATCCGGACCAACTTCCGGGATCAGGCTGGCCTGAAGATCTTCGCCCGTGGCCGCAAGCTGATCGTTCCGCCGCAGCTTGAGCCGGTCGCGATCCGCCTGACCAAGACCGAGCTCCGCCCCGGAACCGCCGACAACGACGTGAACGCGATTCACTCGACGGGTGGCGGCCTCCCCGAAGGCTATATGGTCAACGACTTCCTGACCTCGCCGTTCGCCTGGTTCATGCTCACCAATATCGACGGCCTGTCGTATATGAGCCGCATCAAGTTCGAAACGGATATGCAGGTTGACTTCGTGACCGACAATCTGTTGGTGAAGGGTTACGAGCGGTATAGCTTTAGCTACTACAATCCCCGCGCTACCTGGGGCTCGTTCCCGACTTCGTAATGCTCAGGGATAACTAGCACATGACCATCACGGCAAATGCTGGCCCCTACGTAAGTTTCGGGCAGGCGCAATACGCAGATTACAATCCGGAAGCGGGTCCGTCCCTGTTCTTCTCTGGGCAGGGGATCATGGACCCCCGGATGCCGTTCAACTACGATCCGGGCCAGGACTTTGGCGCGGCCACCTGTGGTTGGCTGGGAACGACCGCGATCACTACCCTGAATATCACGCCGCCTGCCGCTTCTGGCGTGGCCATTTCTGCCGCTGCGGCCACAACGGGCGGAACGCCGGTTACCTTGGTCTCGGCTAGCTCTGCCACGACTGGCGTGGCCGTAGGGATCAGCGCCACCAACTCCAATACGGGCGTCAACGTCACTGGCCTGTTGGCCCTAGACGCTTACACTTCGGTGAGTGGCTACGTCTCCAACGGCACGAGTGGCGTCGCTGGCAATCTTCTGATCATCACCACCTCGACGACGGTGCTTCCGATCGTGGTCGGCATGACTCTTGCCGGAACGGGCATTCCGGCTGGAACGACCGTCACTGGCTATGGCCCGGCGATCGGAACGACCGCCTCTGGAACTGGGTTCACTGGCGTCTACACCGTCAGCGGCGCACCGTTCGCCGCTGGAACCTCTGGTGCGCCGATCACCATCACGGGCTCTCAGGGCTCGACTGTGGCCGGTACTGATGCCGTGGCCGCCTGCCGCCTACCGTTCGGATCGTCTGGTACGATCCAGATGTGGAACCCGCAGGCGCTATCTGCTCGCGCCGTGTCGATCACCCCGGTTTCCGCCGCGCCGTCCGCCTCGATCACCTTCACGGTGTCTGGATATGACATCTACGGCGTGCCGATGACCGAAGTCATCCCGCTCACCACGGGGTCGACCGGCGGAACGGCGGTGAACGGAAAGAAGGCGTTCAAGTACATCGCTTCGGTCACTCCCTCGGGCACCCAGGCCGTGACCTTCAGCGTCGGAACCACCAACATTTTCGGCCTCCCGCTTCGGTCAGACACGTTTGGCGATGTGCTGATCTATTATGCTGCGTCCCTGAATCCGGTTCCGATCGTTTCGGCGACGGGATATGTGTCCGCTGTCACCACGCCGTCGACCACGACCACGGGCGATGTGCGCGGAACCTACACCAACACGCCCTCCATTGGGGCGAACCGCTTCGTCGTCACCCAGTCCCCGCCGCTCTACAATATCGGCTCTGTCGCCGGCCTCTTCGGCGTAGCGCAGACCTGATTGAGGTACTGACCCATGAAAGAGCACTCCAAGCACCACGGCGAGCATGAGATGCATCATGCCGAGCATGGCGTTCATCCCGGTCACCGCAAGATGCGCAACACCGGCGGAGTGAACGAGGCCGAAGAGGATCTGCGCGACAAGCCGGAATCCCGCACCAACAACCGCAAGATCGACGCGGAAGCCGAGGAGCGCAAGCATGGCGGAAAGACCCGCCGTGAGCGCAAGAAGGGCGGCGGCGTTCGGGTTCACCATGTGGACCACGAAGGCAAGCTGAAGGAGCCCAAGCGCGCCGAACGCAAGAGCGGCGGCAAGCTGAAGTCTCACGTCAAGGAAGTCCACATGCATGGCGAGTTGGCCAAGCATCACGCGGGCCGGATGCCGCGGAAGTCCGGCGGCCGTACCGGCGCCGACTCCCATCCGTTCTCCTCGGCCCGTCATGGGTCGCCTGCTCCAGGCCGCAAGCTTGAAGAGGAGACGATGGATTGATCTCCATCGCCTGAGAACCATTCATGCAACCCAGGACCACGACGCAAACGGGCGTTGGTCGCTCAACCCTGATCCGGCTCGACTCATGGGCCGGATCTCAGGTGGGCGTTCAGTGCGTCGTGACCGGAACGGCGACCTATACGGTTCAGCAGAGCTTCGATGATCCTAATGACCCTGTCAGCCCGATCGCGCAGGGTTCCATGACCTGGGTCAACTGCCCCGACGTTGGGCTGGTGAATGCGACCGCAACGGCTCAGACCTGGTATAATTTCGTTCCTACCTTCATCAGCGTAAACGTGACGGCAGGAACTGGATCGGTGCGCATGACCGTTTCACAAAACAGCGCGGTTCCCTACTGATCGGAGGTCAGGAATGTCGACCTCTGGAACTTTCGCCTTCAACCCGAATCTCGGGGAAATCACGCTCTACGCGTTCCACATCGCGGGCGTGCGACCGACAGCCATAACCCAAGAACATCTGTTCTCTGCCCGGATGGCGGCGAACATGATCAATTCACGCTGGTGCGCTCAGGGCGTCAACCTGTGGGCCGTGGACCTGCAGACCGTTCCGCTGATCCAGGGACAATCCACCTACAGCGTTCTGGCCAATACGGTGGCGATGCTGGATGGCTATGTGGTCACCAACACGGATTTCCCGACCAACAATCGCATCCTGCTGCCGATCAGCCGGTCCGAGTATGCTACCTATCCCAATCCGCAGCAGCAGGGATTTCCAACGGTCTATTGGTTCGACCGCCTGCTGTCGCCGACTGTCACCCTGTGGCAGGTCCCGGACGGAAATCAGGCGTCGTTCAACTATTACCGAATGCTGCAGATCCAGGACTCGGTGCTTCAGGGCGCCACGCAGGTCCAAATCCCGTACTACGCCCTGGAGGCATACGCCTTTGCGCTGGCAGCTCGCCTCGCGATCATCTGGAATCCGACCCTGGCCACCGCCCTGAAGGGCATGGCCGATGAGGCGTACAACATCTTCGCAGACCAAAACGTGGAGACGGCTCAGTTTTTCGTATCGCCTGTGATTAGTTCGTACTGGCGGACGTGATGGCATACGCCTCCAAGGCCGGCCGCGCATTCACCAATCCGAGCAATCCCCAAGCGCAGGGCGTATGCGATCGGTGCGGGATTTGGACGCAACGATACAAGCTGCGCAATCAGTTCGCCTGGCGCGGATCAGCGCTCATGCCAACTTACATTTTCGTCTGCTCCGATTGCTATGACACTCCGAACGAGCAGCTCCGGGCGATTGTCCTGTCGCCAGATCCAGTTCCAATCGAGCAACCGCGCACCGAACCATTCTTCGCCGATGAGCAATCCGGTGGATGCTGGCCGATCGGAAATCCTTCCGCGCTGGATGCCAATGCGGTCATGCCGCAGTTTGGCCGGGTCAAATATGGTGTCCCGCTATCGCTGATATCGGTAACGTCGATCGGTTCGAACATCATCTCCGTCACCTGCTCCGCGCCGCATGGCCTGCAGACCAATGCCCAAGTGTCCGTTCTGGGGCTGACCGATCCGAATGCCTGTGGCTTCTTCAGCGTGACCGTCACGTCCGCCATGGCGCTCACCTATCAGACTTTCCTACCGATCGTACCCGGCGGTCTCCTGACTCCAGCCACGGTCATCAAGACGGCGCTGGTTGGCCTGCCGCGCGGACTTGCCCAGATTCCCCAGATTGGGCCGGCGCTGTGCTCGCTTCAGATCTACGCTGCGCCCCAGACTATCCTTTCGGTGGGAATCTTCACGACTTTCCAGCTCATCGCCTACAAGGGCGTTCCGCCATATACCTTTGCGGTTCCACCCGCAGAGGTGTTTTGGGAATCGGCGGATGGGCATGTGGTATTTTGGGCCGATGAAAGCGGAAATCTGGTGATCTGGGATGGCGTGTCGTCATTCCCGCCCGGCCTGTCGATTGATCCGGCCACAGGCATCGTATCTGGCGTTCCGACGACGCCGGGCACCTATCCGCTGATCTTTACGGTTACCGACTCCGCTGGCAATGTGGCGGCGACCAATCCCATCTATTTCGTGGTCTCCTGATGGCCGATTTCGCCCCAACCGCCCTGACGTTCAACGGCTATATGAATGCCGTCGGGACGCTGGCCGTGACCCAGGTCGGGGTCAATAACGGGGTGAACTTTTTCGTCGACCCGGACCTGACCAACATCACGCCGCAGATGCTGAACTATGCCGAGCTGCGCATCCAGCGCGACTTGGACCTTTTGCCGGCTCAGACCAGTCAGTCCTATACGTTGGCCGCTGATGCCAACTTGATCCAGATCCCGGTGAATGACTTTGTGATTATCCGGACCCTGAACGCTCGGGTTGGAACGGCGCTCGTTCCGCTCATGCCCGTATCTCAGGAGTTTCTCGGGAACGTCTATTCTGATAGCACCGTCACGGGTCCGCCGGCCTATTTCGCCATGTTCGGCGGCGATCAGGCAACCGGCGGCGCGACGTTCAACAATGTCCTGATCGGGCCGTATTCGGATCAGTCCTACCCAATCCTGGCATCAGGAACTCAGCGTCTTCCATCGCTCTATACGCAGGCGACGCCCGAACTGGCAGCAAGCGGAACCACCTTCATCAGCGCGCTTCTTCCCGATCTTCTGGTGCTTGCCAGCATGATCTACATAGTCGCGTTCTATCAGCGAAACGCGGGGAACGCGGGCGCCAATGATCCGCAGATGCCGTTCACATATGAAACCCAGTATCAAGCGTTCCTGAAAGGCGCGGGTGTCGAGGAGGCTCGCAAGAAGTTCATGGCGTCGGCTTGGTCGTCCATGTCGCCCCCAGCAGCCGCGACGCCTACGAGGTAGGCCATGGGGCACGCAACGGTAAAGTTCGCCCCCGGCGTCAATGTCAACGACACCCCGGCTCTGAACCAAGCCGGCATCTCGTCGTGCAACCTGATCCGCTACACCTTTGATTCGGTGGTTGGCGGCCTCGTGCAAAAGTTGGGCGGTTGGTCAAGATTTTATCCAAATACCATAAGCACGATCGTGCGCGCTTTGGTGGCTTGGCAGGATCTGAATGAGGTTCAACACCTCGCCTTTGGTACGAAAAACATCGGAAATACGAGTCAAGCTCAGCTCGGGGTGATCACCAACGGATCATTGCAGATCATTACGCCGCAGACGACGTTTACCAGTGAGACGGCGCAAATATCCGTTACGGCCGGAAGTTCAACGGTGACCATTACCGATCCGGTGGTGACGAACCTGACATCGTTCGACAGCGTCTATATCCAAACCCAAATCGCGATCGGCGGCATAGTGCTCTATGGCGTCTATCCGATCATGCAGGACACATCCACCGTCTACCAGATTACGGCAACGGATATCCTGGGGGCGGCAGAGCCAGCGGTCACGACTAGTTCCAGTCCGGTCACCGCAGAATTTTCAACAACTATGGGTTCCACCTCCGTTCTCGTCACTCTGCCTGGGCATGGATATTCTGTAGGATCGACCTTTCCCGTGCTGATATCGACAACTGTCGGCGGGATAACCTTCTTCGGAAATTACATCGTTCAGTCGGTGCAAAGCACGAGCGTGTTCACCATCTTGGGTTCGATCACGGCCAGTTCGACTGCTGGCGGTTTCATGAATGGCGGAAACGCCGCTTACCTGTACAGCCTTGACCCAGGGCCCGGAGCTGCGGCCACCGGCTATGGCATGGGCGGCTATGGCGACGGACCATACGGTGGCGCAAGCGAGTCCGGCGGCGCGGTCGGGACGCCGATTTCCGCCACGGACTGGACGCTGGACTATTGGGGCGAAATCCTGCTCGCCTGCCCTATAAACGGAAGCCTGTTCCAGTCCATTTTCGCCTGGGACCCCTTGTCCGGGGATGAGGTCGCTACCGCCATCCCGCAAGCTCCGCCGGTCAATGATGGGTTCCTCGTGGCGATGCCGCAGCGCCAAATCGTGGCGTGGGGCTCAACGGCAACGGGCATTCAAGACCCGCTGCTGATCAATTGGTGCGATGTCAACAACTTCAATTCGTGGATCGCTACCGTCACCAATCAGGCAGGATCTTATCGTCTGCCGAGGGGGTCCCGAATCGTAGGAGCAATCCAGGGCCCAACCCAGATCATCATTTGGACCGACATCGACGTTTGGGCGATGCAGTACATCGGAACGCCGAACATCTATGGATTCAATGAGATCGGCACCGGGTGCGGCATGATCGCCCGAAAGGCGGGGGTGTCGTATAACGGAGTGGTCTACTGGATGGGCCCATCGCAGTTCTACATCATCGCCGCGCCGACCGAGACCACGGCCGGCGGCGTTGAAACGCTTCCGTGCCCGGTATGGGATGTCATTTTCCAGAACCTTGATCAATCCAACCTGCAAAAGATCCGGGTTGCGGTCAATTCAAGGTTCAACGAGGTGGCATGGTTCTACCCCACACTTTCATCCGGCGGAGAAATTGGCGGGTATGTCAAATACAACACCCAGCTTAATGCCTGGGACTATGGGAATATCGCTCGTACCGCCTGGATCGATCAGTCCGTCCTGGGGCCTCCGATCGGCGCCGACCCGAATAGCCTGTACCTGTATCAGCATGAGACGTCTCCGGACGCCGATGGCCAGCCGATGAACAGCTTCTTCCGATCCGGATTCGCTGCGCTCGGTGAGGGCGATAGCATCAGCTTTGTCGATCAGGTATGGCCGGACATGAAGTTTTCCGCCTATGCCGGAATGCCGAACGCCACCCTAAACCTGACGTTCTACGGAGCGAATTATCCGAATGGTCCAGTTACGGTGAATGGCCCATTCTCATTTACGCAGTCCAACACATATCTTACCCCACGCGTTCGAAATAGGCTGATATCTCTTCAGATTGGATCAAATGATGTTGGGTCATTCTGGAGAATTGGATCCATGAGGTATCGGTTTTCTTCAGATGGTAGATTCTGATGGCGACGCTTACGGACCTACAAACTACAGCCCAATTACTTGTTCAGGCTGTAAACGGCCTGTCTCAGACCTATAAGCAGGTTCAGGGATTGGCCGGCCTTCCCGCCATCTCCGCAACCACGCTTGTCCAAGCCGGCGCTGGCCGAGTCTGCTCCGTCAGTGTCACCACAGCCGGAAGTGCGACGGGACTAATCTATGATAGCGGCTTAGCCACCAGCCTTGTGAGACCGATCTATGAGATACCCAACATGGTCTCTGATGAGCCGTATGTGGTGAACTTGCCAGTGAACTATGGCATTTTGGTTGCGCCGGGGACGGGTCAAGTCGTCACCGTGTCCTATAGCTAGGAACGCCATGGCCGGGGGAAATCATCAGCGCGACGGGGCGTTAAGGGACGCTCTGGCGATTGCACGAATGCACCGCGCCGACGGCGGCCAGATCCGCGTTCCCGATATCGCGCAAACGCCGCTCATGACTGGAGAAATCCAAAGCGCCGTCGCCGGTCGCACCGATCACCTCCCCATGCATGTGCCCGAGGGTAGCTACGTAGTCCCGGCCGAGGAGGTGTCGCACCTTGGCGAGGGCAATACCCAGGCGGGCTTCAAGGTGCTGCGACGGGTATTCACGGGCGATCCTTACGGCGCCGCTGGGGGCCAGCCCTACAACGTCTCAGGCGGCCCCTACGGCTCGACCGGGCGGGCCAAGGGCGGCAAGACGGGATCCGTGCCCATTGTCGCGGCCGGCGGGGAGTTCGTCATTTCGCCAAGTGATGTTAGAAAGGTCGGTAGCGGTGATTTGGACCGTGGACATCGCGTGCTGGACGCCTGGATAAAGCGAATGCGGAAGGATCAGATCAAGACCCTGCAGGCGCTTCCAGGCCCGGCAAAGAACTAGCATGAGCGATATCCACGTCCGCATCGGAACGCCTGACGACGTCCACCCGATGGTGGAAATCGCGCTTATGGCAGCACGAGAGAATGGCGTGCTAGCGCCTAATCCTGAAAAGTTGCTTCAGGACATCTGGCCGGCGCTGAACCGTGATCGCGGTATCGTGGGGATAATTGGCGCGCCAGGGGAACAGCTTGAGGCCACCGTTCTGCTGCGAATTGGTCCGATGTGGTACAGCGATGGCGACGTTCTTGAGGAGCGCGCCATTTTCGTTCATCCGGACTATCGGCAAGCCAAAGGCGGACGAGCCGCTCGCCTATGCGAGTTCTCCAAGAGCGTGGCGGATCAGCTCGGCATTCCCCTGACGATCGGCATCCTGTCCTCACAGCGCACAGAGGCCAAGGTCCGCATGTATCGTCGCATTCTTGGCGAACCGTCTGGGGCGTATTGGATCTACAACGGCAAGACCGGATCTGCTGGTGCGCTTTCGCCCACGCTATCCACTGAGATGGTGGAGAACTGACGTGGGGGGGAAATCCAGCACATCATCATCACAGACCACAATCCCGGCGAACGTACTACAGCAATACAATCAGGTTAACGCCAATGCTGAGCAAGTAGCTCAAACCCCATTTCAGCAATATGGCGGGCAGTTCGTCGCGCCAGTTAACTCAACTGAATCGTCTGCGATAAACAACATTACCGCTGACGCTAACGAGGCGCAGCCGTACTATCAGGCCGCGACCGGACAGCTTCAGCAGGCCCAGTCCGCAACGCAACCATATTATGCCGGCGCGACTGGAGACGTTGGCGTTGCTCAGGCCGCGGGTAACGGGTTAGCGAACGCATCCCTTGGCGAACTTGGATCATCGGTGCAGCAAGCTAGCCCGATCACCACCCAGCAGATCAATCAGTACCTCAGCCCCTATCTGACCGATGTGGCCGGCACGGAATCCCAGCTTCTCAGCCAGGAGAACCAGCAGGCTCAGGCGGGTCAGCTCGGCAATGCGATCACCTCGGGCGCTTTCGGTGGCGATCGGGCCGGGATCGCGGCGGCGAACCTCAACCAGCAGAACCAGCTTTCTAACGCCAATATCCTGTCGGGCATCCTGAATACCGGATACAACACCGCGCTTTCGACGGCGCAACAGCAGCAGGGCGTCGGCATCTCTGCGGCTCAGACGGCGGCATCGCAATTGGCGAGCCTCGGTCAGCAGCAATATACCCAGGGCATGGGAGCGTCCAATCAGCTCGCAACCCTGGGGCAGGATATCTACAACACGGGAGCCGCTACCAGCGCCGCGGAGGCCAACCTTGGAGCCGGGGCGCAGTCAGCAGCCCTGTCAGGCGCCCAGGCTCAGCTTGCCGCTGGACAGGTGTCTCAGCAAACTCAGCAGGCCCAAGACACGGCGGAATACAATCAGTTCCTCCAGCAGCAGGCCTATCCGTTCCAGACGGCGCAATTCCTGGCCAACATCGCGGAGGGGACTGGTGCGCTATCCGGGTCAACCACCACCAGCACCACGCCCGGCGGTCTGTTCTCTGACCGTCGCCTGAAAGAGAACATCCGCAAGGTCGGCAAGCTGAAGGATGGTCAGACCATCTACTCGTACAACTACAAGGGCGACAACGTCACCCACATTGGCCTCATGGCCGATGAGGTGGAAAAAAAGCATCCCGAGGCTGTGGGCCTGTCCGCCGGCTACAAGACCGTCGATTACGACAAGGCTACGGAGGATTCAGCGGAGCGGAAGCGCTATGCCGTTGGCGGTCTCGCCGGCTATGGCGATAGCAATCTGGGCGCCATCACGCAGGCGGAACAGCAGATGTTCTCCAACGCCGGTCTTGGCGCGGCCGGCATGGGTGGAGGCGGTGTGCGCGGTGGGTCCTCCTACGTTCCGCAAGCCAACCTGCCAGTGCAATCGCTTCATGCTGCGCCGGCCCCACAGCCGACTCAGTCCGGACTGACTCAGGCGACGCAACTGGCCAATTTCGGCAATGCGGTGACCCCTGGCGTAACGACGGCCGCAAAGTGGGCTCAAGGCCTCGGTAAGGCCTCGCAGGCGAACGATAACGGCCTTGGCTCTGGATCTATAGACTTTGGCGATGACGATGTGGATGCGGTCTGGCGCGGCGGCCGTCTTGGACGGGCGATCGGTGGCGCGACGGACGATGATCCCTATCAATCGCCGGATGATCTGGATATCCCTGACGACCAGCCACATGCGCAGCTGAATCCTGCGCCGGCTCCAAAGCCTGCCTCTGGCGGCCTTCTTGGCGGACTTGGCCAACTGTTCGGAATTGGTAAGGACGCGGCAGGCATCGTTGCCGCCATGAACACTGGCGGTTCAGTTCCCGACGCAGACGATCCGGAATCGTCCATTCAGTCCATGTTGAGCCGCATGTTCGGCGATCTGGATAATGGCGATAAGGAGGCTGATGATGGCGACTCATCTCAGCCGGACCAGACAGCGCCGGTCGGTCCTACTGGCCTTGCGCCACCGGCGGCTGGTAAGCCCCCTTCTCCTGTAAGCGCTCCACTGAAGCAGGGCCTTGGTCAAGGCCTGGATTCCATCTCTTCGGCGATCAAAGCGGTTGAGGGGACGGGGAAGAATCCGAACTCTTCGGCGCGTGGGCCTTATCAGCTAATTGATCCGACCTGGCTTGGCATGTTCAAGCAGACCTTCCCCGATCGCGCTCAGGGCATGTCTGACAAGCAAATCCTGGCGATCCGGAACACGCCGCAGGGTGATCAGATTTCGGCGCAGCTTGGCCCTGAACTGGCGCGAAGGAACATTCAGACGCTCCAGAGCAATGGGATCCAGCCGAACGCGCCGAACGTCTATCTGGCCCACTTCCTCGGGCCGCAGGCGGCGATGCGGGTGATCAACTCCGATCCGACGACGCCGGTTGAGAAGCTGATCCCGAGCATGGACATTTCCGCCAATCGTTTCCTCAAGGGGAAAACGGCAGGAGACGTGCTCGATTGGTCCGCCAACGCACTTCAGAAGGCGCAATCGCGTCAGGGGTTCGCCGATGGCGGCGCACCTGACGGTACCGACGTCGACAGCGACGATGTGGACTTTGACCCAAATCGGGACTCGACGACTTCGGGCGCCGCGCTTCCCGCTCCCCTGGCTCCCGCCCCAAATCCGTCAACGGCCGTTCCAGCGACCCCAACTGGACTTGCCTCGCCGCAGCCGGCCGACACATCGTCCGGATCAGCGCCGCAACAAGGCGGCCTAGGCGGGTTCGCTCACGATACGCTGCAGAACCTGAAAAAGCCGGAAGTGTTCATTCCGCTCCTGACCGGCCTTGCCGCATGGGCCGGCGCGCCGACGCAACATCCGTTGGTAGCGCTGGCTCAGGGCCTTGGCGCGGCGGGTCAGTCATATCAAGGCCAGCGCCAGTTCGTCCAGCAGCAGCTCCAGCAAAATCGCGACTACAGCATCGCGCAGCAGGGCGTCACGCAGAAGGGCCAGCAGATCGGCATCGAACAGCAGCTCGCCAACGTTCAGAGCGGCCTAATGCCCTATCAAGCGCTCCATCTAGCCAGTGGCATGCTTCCTGCATACATGGCCGCATTGGGACAGCGGTTCCAGCCGCTATCTGACGTGGATAAGAACGGGCAACGGCTATACGTCGATCGCAGCACAAACGAAACGATAAACAATTCTGAATACAATCAGCGTTATATGCAAGCCCTCGGGGGCGTGTTCAGCAGCGGCCTGGGAGGCCAAAACAATGTCGCTAAAAATGCTTCTCCTGTTCCTTCTGGGGATATTTCCGGGGGTTCCACTAATGGTGCTGGGAGCGGGGCTGTTCCTACTGTCCCCGTCAACGGGAATGCTCCTGCTCCTTCTGGGGTCAAGCCCGTGGCTCCTGTGGTACATGATAGCCCGGTACAGCTAGGCCCTAACGCTACCGCTACGCAAAAGGCCGCTGCTGGACGGTATATGTTCCAGCCGCAGCCCTTGCCGCCCGTCGATACGTCCCAGCTCAGAGACGATTCAAACCCGGAATCCTTGCGCACCAAGGGCATGGCCCTGAAGCGCTATGGCGATCCGAGCGGGCAATCGTTCATCGATCAGGCTAATCAGATCGAGACGGGAGCCGTTCCGGCCTACACTACGGACGGACAGCCGTTCTATGGCTATCAGCAGCGAGCGCAGGCGCAGGCGCTAAATGCGCATGTCCAGTCCTCCTATGGAGACCAGATCCAGAAGCAGAATGGCGATGCGCAGGACTTCGCGAGCAATTACGCTCCAAGCCAACAGCTATTGAACAGCCTGAAGCGGCTGTATTCCACGACCGACACCAACCGCCTGTCGGAGGAATTTTCCAACCTGATCGGAACCGCATCCTCGGTGCCGGGACTGAAGGATGTCATTTCGCCTGAACTGAAGCAGTATCAGGCCGCTACGGATGAGGCACACAAGGATGCCGCACGCCAAGCTATCGTTCAAGCGGTGGCCTCCCATATGGCCAACCATGCGCCGGCCGCTGCGCTGCACCAGAATAACCTGACGGTTCCGGGGCCCAATATGGCTCCTGCCGCTCGATATAATCTAGTGGTGCAGACCCAGGCCATGCTCGATCGGAGTCGAGATTTCTTCAAGGACTGGAACGGTCAAAAGAACAAGATTCAGGACGTTAGTTCGTTCGCCACCGATTGGGCCAATGAGCACCCGATCGATCAATATGAGCAGCATGTTTATGACCGCACGCCAGCCTTTGCCGGGATGACTCCGGCAGAAATGCAGGCGCATCCGCTCAAGCCGAAATCGCCGGCTGACTTGAAGGGTGTGCGCTCCGGAGTTCCGTTCCAAGCGCCCGATGGGCGCATTCTGTGGACACGATAAATGGCCGACCAGTGGGACAAGGTCGGAGGCGCGGCCCCAAAGGCTAAGGACTATCGCCAGGCTCCGTGGTCACAGGTCCTCCCCGTAGCGGCGAGGAAGGCGGCGACTGGATTCGGCTCTGCCGTTGACCAGCAGGTTCAAGATCTTGTTAGCCTGCCGAAGACCGCATGGGGCGCGGCATCCAACTTCCTGTCTACGCTTCCGGCACAAAGCGACGCCTACTGGAACTCTCGTCACTTCTCGCAAAACGGGTCCGGACCGCATCAGGCTCCGCCGCCGAGGGGCTCTCCAGCCTATTACATTGCTCCCGCCGTGGATGAATTTGCGCGTAGCGTCCCGGCTGGATTATCCGCTGCGAAAAATTACGCTCGCAACTCATATGGATCTCTGGGAGCTATAAAGCAGACGTTGGCCACTGATCCGTGGCGGGCCGCCGGGGATGTCGGCGCGCTGGCAAGCATTCCAGCCGGCGGAGAGGGGCTGGCCGCTCGCGTGCCTGGAGCGGTTGGAGAAGCGCTAGGAAGCGCTGCGCGTGGCGCCAGGCTCGCGAGCGAATTGAGCACGCCCATAGGAGCTGCGGGCCGGGTTGTGGCCAATTCGGCTCAGATCGGTCAGCAAATGGCGCGGGGCGTGGCGCTGGATCGATCGGGCAACTTCACGCCAAAGGCGCTGGCGGCAGTCCAGAAGGCGTTTCCGGGGGGCGAGATCGGTCCAGACGAGTTGAGCGACCCCGCTTTCCGCGGGACGCTGGCGCGGACCATGCAGAAGAAAGGAACGACGCCGGACGCCGTGCGTGAGGCTGTCCTGATCCATAACGGCGCATCGCCATCACGATCGCTAGCTACTCAGGCTCGAGCGCCCGAGGCGGCATCCAGGACGGCGGCGGAGGCCAAATCTGCCGCTCAAGCCGATATCTCCAGCCGCGGGGACGCCTTGGCGGGCAATAACGACCCGAATGCGCTGGGACAGGCCTTAAGCGACGCCAAGACGGCATCAAAGGCCAATGTCGACGCGGCGTATAAGGTAGCCTCCTCCAATGAGGGATCACTTCATCCCGTATTCAAGGATATCTTGGACGAAAATGTCCAGAACGCCCTCAAGGCGAAAAGCCTGCCAGCCACGCGCGCCGATCTTAATCCCTATCCGACCCGGCAAGGCTCCAAGGATGCGCTGGACTTCTTGAATGATCGGGTGGGGGCGCTGGCGAGCAATAATGACCTGTCGTTTTCGAATCTGGAGGACGTGCGCCAGGAGCTGAATCGCCTATGGAACAATTCTGACGGTGCAGACGCCAAATCCATCTCGACGATCAAGGATGCCTTTACCCAGAGCGTGAACGATACGCTTAGCCATGGCCTGGTCAGTACCGGAAACCCCGATTACGTCGCTCAGGACTTCGCCAACGCACGGAGCGCCTATGCTCAGCATGCGAACATGTTCGAAAGTCCGGACGCGAACCCGACTATCAAGCGTGCCCTGAAGGTTATGGGAGACGACGGCAACCCGGGAGACGTCTCGCAAGCCCAGAACATTCTGGCGCAAGGCCTTTTCAATCCGAAGACTCTGAACTTGAATGCCGGCGGAGAGCGGCTGTATCACGACCTTGGAACCGTTCTTGGCCCGACTGGAAGCGACGCGCTGAATGACCATATCCGCAACACGGTTCTGACGTCGCCCGCCAAGCCGCAGGCCGTTCGGAATTTTCTGGATACGCCGTTGGGCCAGACGCTTTCCCCACAAGATCAAGCCCAGATCCGGTTGAAGGCTGCGGGCCAGGATGTGGTCAATGCGCCGCCCGTATCGAATGGAAATCCGGTTGGCTCCGCAGTGGCGCAAGGGGCTCGCGCTGTCGCTGGATCGGCGGCCGGCGCAATGGGGGCCGCCGCCTTGGGACATGGCGCGATCGGGGAGGCAGTTGGGGCGGTCCTGGGAGGGGGCGCTGAGCACGCTGGAGAGAATATCCTGAGCGGCGTTACTCGCGCCAAGGAGCGAGCCGGGGCGCCATCTGTGGCCGGATATATGGATATTCCGCAAAAGGCCGGGAACATTGCCGCCAACATTGGCAAAAAGTCCGCTCCTGTCGAGTTGGGATCGAATATCGCCCAACAGGCGACCCAGGATAAGGCCGATGCGGAAAATCAAGCCGCACAACAGGCGGGAAAGACTGATCCGTGGGCGCTTGTGGGCGGGTCTCCGCCTCCGACCATAGCCAAGCCTGACGACGGCGCGGCGGTCACGGACATCTCATCCAACTGGAAACCGGACGAATCTCCCGAAAACGACTCCCGCTCTGATCCAGGGTCAAGTCCAGTCACGCCGCCAGTGCCTGCCGCCCCCATCATCGCGCCGTCTAAACAGAAAGACCCATGGGCCTCGGTCGGGACTGAAGCGCCACCCCAGACAGATGATGCGCCTCCGCAGGGATATGCCTCTGGAGGCGGGGTGACAGAGGACGTGACTCCGCTCGTGGATCAACTCGATAAGCTGGTCAAGCATGCGCGTAGGGCCGAGAAGGCCCGCACGGAGCCCCTTCTATCCATCCCAGACAAGACGGTCATAAAGGCGCTCAACGCCGCTCAGAAGGCAATGGCATAATGGCTACCCAAAATAAGAGCTTGGCTACGCCATCAAATGGAAGTTTCGTTGGTGACTGGGACGTTCCCGTCAACGCCAATTGGAACTCTATAGACTCTGCGCTTGGCGGAACATCGATCATCAATGCGGTGTCCGCGTCCGGAACTGTCGTTCTGACGTCCGCCCAATATACGCCGCCCGCCATCGTTATATCGGGCGCGCTTACCGCCAATGTGACCTATCAGTTTCCCGCTGGGGTGGGATGGTTCGGGGCGGTGTTCAACGCCACATCTGGCGCGTTCACGATTACGATCGCTTCGGGAGGGGCCGGAACGAGCGTATCTGTCGTCCAGGGGTCGTCTCTCGTGCTGGCCTGCGACGGAACGAATGTGCGCCAAGCTAGCGCAAATTCCATTCCTGGCGGCGCAAATACCCAAATTCAATATAACAATTCAGGCGTTTTTGCTGGGTCGACCAATCTGACCTGGAATAACTCGACATCTGTTTTAACGGTTAATGGAGTCATAACCGTAGGAACAACTGGAATAAACATAGGTCCCGGAGTTTCAACCGGGCTTATAGGAGACGGTACAAACCTAGCAATCAGATTTCCAACTGGGGGAACCTTTTCCGTTCAGGCCCAGGCCGGTGAATCGAATTATCTAGCAATAAGTTCATCATCTGCAGCGTTTTCAATTCCAGTCTCTTCATCATTATTTACCGGAAATTTAAACGGAAACGCTACAAGCGCGACATCTGCTTCTACCGCATCGATCGCCATCTCCGGAGTTGCTGGATTTTCAATATCCGGAATGACCGCCGCTCGCGTACTTTCCGGAGAAACCGGAAATTCTGGACTCATCGCATGGGGAACCGGAGTTCCAGAAGGACTAGACGTTGGTGAAATTTACTTCCTTGTGGCGTCAGCCTGATGACGGCATATGTTGGAACTGTCGGTTCTGGACAGCAGACCATAATTTCAATTTATGTAGGGACATCTGGTTCTGGTCAGCAGCGCGTTCTGGCTGGATATGTAGGAACATCTGGTTCTGGTCAGCAGATATTCTTTTCCGGCCTTACCGCCAGCGCCTCCCCGTCCAATCTAATAAGCGATACGCGCACTCCAGGTCCGACCACCACCGCACCCACCACCGTTTCCCCCGCCAATGGAATTGGACCATTCACCTATGCATGGTCTTATGTGGACGGGGATACTGGAATTTCCATTAACAGCCCGTCCAGTTCCACCACATCCTTCACTGGCAGCGTTAATATGTCGAACACGGAACTAGACGCTGATTTTAACTGTCTTGTCACCGACACGGCTACGGGCGCAACCGCTAATGTGCCCATGAATGTGCAAATCATCTTCTTGGGTGGGGGCTGACACCGATGTTCAAGGGCGTACCGAACCATGCTATATGTCCAAACCATAGGGGTTCGAACATGAAGATGGCGCCATATATTGCGTTCCTTTCGGCCCTAGGGTTAGCCTCATCGGCCGTATCCGCCCCCCCCGTTACGATTACCGACCCGACTAATGCGTTTGGCGCCCAGGTCGACGTCAATGGCCTTCATGTCGTGTGCTCTACATGCTCTGGTGGAGGGGGGGCGTCCCCAAGCGCCTCCGTCGGAAGCGCCTATCCCTCGACGGTGACGCCCGATGCATTCAAGGACGTCGCAACAGGATTTGCCGATCCGGCCATAGGAATAGCCAATCTGGGGCTGGCCACTTATGTTCAAAATTCTAGATACCAGCTGCTCGGGACCTATGGCGGTTCCGGCGCATCCGCCACTGGCGCAGCAGTTGGGCCCGTAATAGGAAATTCATATATTTTCGGATGTAGCGGCACGATCGCTGGGGCGACGCTTCAACTTCAGGTCCTTGGCCCTGATGGCGCGACGTTCAATAACATCATGGGCGCCAGTTTTACGTCCCTTCCTGGGAATATTGGAGTAGTGACAGGATCAACTCAGGGCCTTACCGCGGCAAACGTCAAGGTCACCGTGACGGGGGCGACCGGAACGCCTTCCGTCTGGTGCTCGCTGAGCTGATCCGATGAAAAAACTGTCGATGTTCGCAGGGACTCTCGTCGCCATCATTCTTGCCTTCGGACTGCTACATTCAGCCATTGCAGCCACATACACGTCGTATCTTGATTACACGCCTACCGGCGGCCCTGTTTCCCCCACCGCGTCTCCTGGTGCTGTTCCCAACTTCGTTGATGGCTTCGGGTCGATCTGGGGGATCACGTCGGGCAACGGTCTGACCCCCAGCGGGGAACCGCTCGGGACATCCGGCAATGGCTTCAACGTCATCCACATGCTGCTGTCCCGTGGCGGCGCGACAGGCGACCAGCAGATCCGGGTCCGCTACACCGCCAACTCTGGCATGGCGAATAATGCCCCTGCCGTGTGCACGCACATCGGCTACTCGACGAGTGCGATCACAGGGTACTGCCTCTACGTCAATGCGACGTCAGTCAACATCATCAAGGAGACCGGCACCCTCGCGTTCACGTCCCTGACGTCGGCGACATTCACCAGTGTGGCAGCGACCGACTACTATCTGACCCTGACGGACACGGTGAGCGCTGGCGTCAACACGCTCACGGGTTGCCTTGCCACAGTGGCCGTCCCGGGGACGTGCGTCGCGGCCCCCACGACGACGGACTCAAGCTACGTCCGCGGGCTGATGGGCCTGTACCAGATCCTCCAGTCCGGCGGGACGCTGATCCCGATGGAAGAGGTCACGCTATACGGCGACACGACGATTAGTTCCGTCGCGCCCTCCTCTACCGCGCTTCACTACTCGCCGCGCAACTGGCAATGCTTCGGCTCGACGACGTGCGCCAGTGGCGTCACCAACCCGCGCACGATCCAGCCCGGCGCGTACTACTGCGCGGCCTTCACGGCCTCGGCGACGCCGACCATGAACCTCATGTTCGGCCCGAACGTCGACGGCATGCCGGTCTCGGTGTTCGTCAACGGCGTCCTCTACGACGCCCAGGCGACCGCAGTGGGAACGGTGCCCGTCGCGGCCGTGCCGAGCGCGACGAATGAGGTCATGGTCGTCGCGCGCCAGATTGGCAACCCGGGCGCGAGCATCTGGGGTCAGACGGGCGCGAACTTCTACGGCCTGGAGTCGGACGGCATCCAGCTCGACGCGGGCTCGACGGCCGGGACGGCCCTCGCCCCTTGCCAGCCGTCCGGCGCGACGGGGATCGCCTACAAGGGGTGGGCCCTCGTCCAGGGCGACAGCATCAACGTCGGCTACCTCGTCGACAACGGCGCGGACGACTACATCCACTCCAACGTCTGGATGGTCGCCCAGGCGCTGTTCGCCCAGGGCTACGACGTCGGGTCGATCGCGACGTCTGGCTCCGGTGTCCTTTACGCAGGCGCGGCCTATGACAACTTCGTGCCTGGCCTCTGCATCGTCACGACCACCACCGGCGCTTGCACGGCCGCGTCGCGGTGGAACCTCGTGGACCTAGGCGTCTCCGCGCTTGACTCAAACGGCCAACTCAGCGCACACGGCGCGACAGGGACGGCGCCGTCCCTGATCTTCACGAACATCGGGACGAACGACGCCAACGAGTCGGTGTCGCAGACCCTGTTCGGACCGGCTATCAAGCAGATGCTCACCACCGAGCGAGCGGCTGCGCCGTCAGCGAAAATGGTCCTGCTGCCCGGGTTGCCGCTCGACGCCAACACCGTCACTGGCGGAACAACCTACCTGGGGCTGATGGCAACCGGCGCGGCGTCCTACACTGGAGATCCGAGCTTCACATACGCCGACTTTGGATCGACATGGGCGTCCATGATCTACAATAATGCCCAATATCACTTCGATAGCTTCCATCCTATGGAGCCGGGAAACGCCATAATCGCTCCGAAAATGACTACCCTCATAAACACCGCTCTTTCTCCTGCATCTTCCGTCACCTGTTCCGGATCGCGTTCTTGCGCTATCGTCAGCGGCGCATTGCTAGGAGGCGGTTGATGAATCAAAATCGCATAGCAGCTATCCTTATCCTGATTCAGATGGGAACTGCTTTTCCCGTTCTTTCGGAATCGGTCGTTTTCCCTAACGCATCAGCTCAGGCCGTCGCCACAAATCCGCCTGCGTCATATACTGATGCGCAGGCCCAGGCCGCCAACGCCGCAGCTATTGCGGCTGCTCAGGCTAGCGCGATCTCTACGTCGGAAGCTAACGCCGCGTCCAGTTATATGACTCCCACGGGAGTCTCCGCAGCAATTACAGCGGCCACGCCTTCACCATGCCCGACGCCCCTGGCTGACACCCTGAATGGATCAGCAGGTACATCTCCAATCTGCATGGAGCGGCCGGATTCCACGCGCCCAACGGCTGTCCAAGCCATCAACACGACCGTAGCATCCAACTGCAGTTGGTCTGTCACCTTTTCTCGGGTCATGACGACGAACACGCCAATCGTGGAGGCGCAACTATTGCTGCCTAGCGGGTCTACGCTTCCGATCCCATGTCAGGCGCTGTCTCGATCGTCGACGGGGGCAAGCGGACTTTGCTTCCCCGCGCAGACCACCACGCTGAACCTGTCCATCATTACGGCGGGACTTAGTCTAAGTCCGTTCGGCACAACCTGCACCTCCGGAACACCAGTAATGGTGCTGGCTCGGGAGGCCACGCAATAATGGCCGCAAACCTTACAAAGTTCGCCGGATCGGGGAATCCGAGCTATAGGCCACCTGCCGGTCCAACCGCAGGAACGCCAGCGCTCGATAAAAACTTTTCCCTATGCATCCTAGCGGATGGATCGCAGGTCATTTCCCTTGTGATCCCCCCCTATGCCAATCTTTCGGCATTTATGGCGGCCATTAGCGCCCTCGGCTACTCAACGCCAAGCTTTGGCATGACCTATTACGACGAAAGCCTTTTTGCTGTCAGAATCTATAGAACGGATGGACAATGGGTCGGGCTGCTCTCCTCGTAGGGGTCGCCGCCGGCGCCCTTTTTGTAACTTCCATGGCCGCAAAGGCGCAGCCCGTTGGGCTGCTTCCAGCCGCCTCCACAGCCTCGGGTGCGCAGACCCCATGCGCCCCCGTTGGGACGACCTTTGGCTCTGCCGGGTGCAGTCCGACGCAGATCGTTGTGGCCGGGGGGGGCGTCATCAACACGGCGACAATCAACGCGGGGACGGGCCTATCTGGCGGCGGCTTGGTTTCTTCCAGCCCAACGATTTCCATCGCGCCGATATCTGCAAATTCATTGCTGGCTAACACGACCGGAAGTTCTGGCGTCCCATCGACATCCAGCCTTCCGTCATGCGTAGGACTCAACCAAGCGCTCAGCTATACGAGCGGGACGGGATTTGGATGCAGCACCGCCAGCGGCATTCCAGGTGGTACGAGCGGCCAGATTCAGTTTAACAATTCGTCTTCGTTCGGGGGCTTCACTTTGAGCGGAGACTGCTCGCTTTCTGTCCCGACCATCACCTGCACAAAGACGGGCGGCGTAGCGTTCGGGCCGTTCGCGACGCAATCAGCGCTGACGAGTTCCAACGTGACGACGGCGCTGGGCTACACGCCGCTATCTGGGAACCAGACGGTGACGGTGTCCTCGGACTGCTCCGGGTCGGGGGCCACGAGCATCTCTCTGACATGCACGAAGACGGGCGGAGTTGCATTTGCGTCGTCTGCGACGATAGACACGACGAACGCGAGCAACATTTCGTCGGGGACGCTGGCAAGTGGACATCTCACTGGAGCCTATGCGGGGATAACGGGAGTTGGAACACTGGCGACGGGAGCGCTGAACTTAAACAGCACGGCGACCTCGTTGGACGCCTCTTCGCAGTTCGCGGCGGTAGGCTACGGTGGCCAATGGCTCACCAGCCAACTGCTCGTCTCCAGCGCCACCGCGCCCCATCCGGCCAACGCGCAGTTCAACGCAGTACTTACTCGCTTCCCCACTGGTTCCGGCACCAATGGGCCAGCCAATACGGACGCCGTATTGGGCCTCATCTACGCCAAGCAAAATTATCTGACTAGCTCGACTGTCGGTGAAGTTGACGGTCTATATATTGTCGGTAGGCAGGGATCTAATGGAGACATTGGCGGAATTGACATTGACACGGCAAAAGTTGGAACTACCGGCGGAGGAGCTACGCCAATAGAAGCCCAATCTTCCACCCTTACAGGTACGACTGGGGCAGTAACAAATGAGATAGATACAATAGTGGCCTTTGATGAAGCTGGCACTACTCCAGTAGGAATAAACACTGAATGCAGATGGGGTAATTGTTTCGCTGCATATCAATCACGTCTGTTTGATGAGAGTGGTGGAACGTCTCCGCCTAATTGGACATACTTCTTGTTCTACGCCAACACCCGCAGCGTCGCCAACCGCCTGTACGCGGTGGACGCCGCCGGAGGCGTACATATTGGTTCCCCCACCAATGAGGTTGTGGAGTCGGTCAACGGATCGTCGGGCGTGCTCTCCTGGCTCAACACAGGATCGGCCGCCCCCCTGGCTACCTTGGACCAGTCCGGCACGTACACTGCGTCCAACTTGGTCAAGGCTGGCGCGGGCTTCTTCGAAGTCGGCATGACTTTCACTGTAGCCCAACTAAACACTGAGACCAGTCTCCCTAACGGCACCATAGCGTCGTGCTCCAATTGCGCCCACGGTGCCCCATCCTTGGCCATGCTTTACGCAGGCGTCTGGGTTACTGGAGCAGGCGTGGCGATCTCCGCAACCTAATCCAACAGGAACCCACACTGAACACCACTTAAGTCCCTTCCCTCCAGTTCTCCCTCGGCGAACTCACCGCCCGCGTCAGCTCTTAAAAGAGAAAAGGAATATAATCTACATGAACAACCTTACCCTCGCCCAGTGCGTCCGCCGCACCGTCCTCGCGCTCGACGCCGACGCCCAGCGCCTCTGCGACCCCCTGCTGACGCAGCACGCTGCGCTGCTCCACCGACAGCTCAACACCGTCGCCAACCAGGCGCTGTCCGCCGAGGACGCCGCCTCGGTAGGCGCGGTTGCCGGGACGCCGCAGCCGGAAGACGGCGGCACGCCGAAGAATCCGGCCTGATGATAGTATCTGCAGCTTTCGGTCTGTGTGTGCTCTTGCTGGCTGTTGCCAGTTTCCAGGGCCATCTCACAGAACGTTTCTGCGGGTCGATGATGGCGGCCATGTGGATGATCTGCATGGCCGCTTATCTCTTCATCGGTCCAGATGCGGCTATCGCAGTAGGTCCGGCTCTCGACCTGCTGGTAGGAGTGACCTGCATTCTGATGTGGTCGCAATGGCCATCGAACTGGCTACTGCTCTTAGCGGTTAGCTTCGTAGCGCAGACAACCGGCCATACGGCCTATGACCGCGGTCCTCATACGGATCATAGACGCTACATCCTACAGGTCGGTCTAAATGTGGTAGCATGGATGCAAATCGCCCTTGTAGCGGGAGGTCCACGTGTCCATGTCGCCATTGGTATACTCCGGAGGATGTTTCCTGCTCCTGTCAGTCATTATTGGCATCGTGGTGGCGCGGAAAGGAAGGAGCCGAAATGCCGGAGTTAGACGATCATGATCTGCGCTCTCTGGTCATCATGGGCTGGATCTTCGTTTGTGTGGTGTTTCTAGCGATCCACCTGGATATGGAGCGCGCCCAATCTCTAGCGGCGCGGCATAAGGTTGAGGTGGTTTTGTCAGCCAACCAAAAGGCTATCGCGCAAAAGCTAGGTGTAACGTTGGTTAGTGCTGACGGAAACACGGAGAATTAAACTGTGCAGGTTGCGGTCCATACGGCCCCGGCAGGCAGTCCACGCCAGATAAGGGGAGCGCGTAGGTCAGTGACGAATCCACCACGCCCCCGAGACGCGCCAGACCTCAGGCCGCTTATCATCAAGGTCGATGAGATGGCTAGCACCCTGTCAGAAGTTCTGGACCATATGCGGAGGCAAGACGCTCGTGCAAGCGAGAACGTCAAGCGAAACGCTGAGACTGCGGAAGCGCTGGAGACGCTTCGTTCGGACCATGAGCGCCACGCACGCCGAGTTGAGAACACTACCTCTGAGATTCTCGCTACGCAGACCAACACCTATCGCGAGCTCGACACGCGGATCAAGGAAGCCAAGGGCTTGGTGGATGAAGTGATGCGACGGGTAGACAGCTCCAAGTCAGAAGACGTCAAGGCGGCTACTGAGGGCGCAGCCAGGGGGGCGGCGGAGGGGGCCAAGATGGATGGCAAGGTCGGCAAGGGGGCTGGCCTGTTGGCTTTCTTGGGGGCCTCTATCCTCGTTCTGACGCAGGGCAATAAGGCGCTTGGCGTCGTGCTCAAGCTGCTGCACATTCCGCTCAACGTCGGAGAAGACTGATGAACGATAACACCTCTTCGATTCCGGTCCCGAGTTTCGTCGATGCGCTCATTCGAGCTGTGGCGCAGAAGGGGCTTACGGCCGCTGCTACGGCCCTGACCGGCTATGGCGTGATCCAGAGCAACCAGCAAGCTATGTTCGTGTCGCTAGGGATCTCTGCTGTCCTGTGGTTCGTGTCCTTTGGATGGACATGGATTCATGAGCACAGTAACCAAAAGACTATCGTAGCAGCTATCAACGCGCCGCCCCCGGAAACCGTACCTGCGCCTTCAGTTAAGGGGTCGGCATGATCACCCCTAGCCTAAAGCTGCTGGCATCCCTGCGGCTAGGTGAGGGAGGACCAGAGCTAACGGCCTACGCTGATCCTAATACCCACGGCAAGCCTTATACCATCGGGTACGGACATGCGGTTGGCGTAGAGCCGGGACAGCGCTGCACTTTCGCTCAGGCTGAGCAGTGGCTGGCGGAGGATGCCCAGACGGCCATCAATGGCCTGGTGGCGCATTTGGACTGGACGCCGCATCTCAGTCCGCCGCGCTTCGATGTGTTCGCGGAGATGTGCTTCAATTTGGGTGTAAATCGGTTCCTGAACTTCACGCAGACGATCGCCTCCGCTCAGGCGGGGAACTATGAACTATGCGCACACGACATGTTGTGGAACGCGCCAGGCGTTATGACCCAGTGGTACAAGGATATCCACACTCGGGCGGCTAGACTGTCGACCCAGATGGCGACTGGGGTCTATCAGGTTTAAATAGAATCGGTATCGGGGGCGGGACTTGAACCTGCAACCAGACCGTTATGAGCGGTCGGCTCTAACCATTGAGCTACCCCGATCCGAATTGTACCTAGATACGACGATCTTCCGGACCATCGGATGCTTCCGGATCATCGGGTGTCGGCTGACCTATATAAGCCAATCCACCCCACGACGATATCGTTTTACCCTGAGAGTTCATCACATAGGCATTTCCAGGGACAAAGAAATCTTCTTGCGATCCATCCTCGAACAGTATATGCGCCGTCGGATTGTTCTCTGCGACCATTCCTAGACCATAACTGCCACGGCTGAAAGTGACGGATTTTACGCCTGCATGAAGCGTAAACGTGGATGTTGTCGATCCATCGTCATAGGAATCTCCGCCCATAATTTTAACTATCATCATAGTAGTTCTCCTGCTTTATCCGTTGATCGGATGGCCGGAGAATACTGGAATTATATTCCGATATCAACATAGAAAGACCGCGAAGTGTCATAGACTACGCTCCGCGGCCCGCTATTGCCCTCAGAGGCCGGCCTTGCGTGAACGGCCTCCGAGTGAGGAAATCCTACGCCGACTTGGGCAGCGCCGCCAGCGTGAAGGCGATCAGACCCTGCAGGACATTTGATCCCAGGCTCTTGGCGAGCGTCGCTAGTTCGCCACCCAGCTTCTCCAGGCCCTGCAGGATGATGGTCTCCCAGGCATCGAGTGAGGATTGAGCCGGCGTGGTGGTGAGGACCCCACGGATGAAGGTCAGCAGGTCTTGCAGCGCACTCGCTTCGGCGCTGGCCAGCAACGGCTGAAACAGCGAGAGGAGCGCCTGTTCGTCGGCTGATAGCACAACCGAAACGGTCTGCACTTCGCCGCCGATCCATGCCTTGATCTTGTCCCACAGGGTGACGGCCGCACCCTCCACGGCTTGCAGAATGTCGGTCATATCTTCCTCAGGTTTGGCAGTCGCCACGGGCGGCGGTGCTAGGGTGGCCGCAGGTGGCGGCATGAGCATGGGGGTAGTGAAATAGGCGCGAACGCCTCTGAGATGATCCTTAACGCTTGACCATTTGGATGAGAGCCAGCGCCAGCGTTTCATTTCGGGGGCGCGGGATAGAGCCATGGGCAGGCGCTGGATTGGGCCTTACGAAATACCTGGACCTCCGCGGCCGTAGCAGCAGTGTCGCCAGAACTGCTAAATGTCATGACTGGAAGATTGCAGATCGCCTGTGGCGGCGGCGCGGGACAGTCAGCCGCGGTCGCCATCGTCGCCAGTGAAAATGCTGGCTGAACCGGGGGCGTTTGGGTTGAAGCGCACGCCGCTAGGAGCAGGGGCAGACTCAGCAGCACTGATCTTTTGATCAACGGATGACGTTTCGTAGGCAACAGCAGATTGGGTCTGTTGGCGAGTTGCATCTGCGACTCTCTCCTCTGCTAGTTCTGTTTGAGCCGTAGCGTTACTGGCGGCCAGTTCCTCTGCGGTCGGATCAACAGGCTTAGGCTTGACGAACAGGCTCCAGATCCACGCTAGCAGTTTACCGATGACGGGGATGGCCCCCAAAATGGCGAGCATATCGTTTCCCTAGCTTGGTACGCTCAAGCTAGCATGATTTGTCAAATACGGCTAGTTTCGTCCCGTCGCCCCAGGAGTCACAATATGCACAGTTTCCACGGACTGGGGGACATTTCCGAATCCCTCCACTCGCTTCACCAGAAGGTAGAAAAACTCATGACCGGACAAGCTGACCTGACCGCTGCCATCACCGGCCTTCAAACCACCGTGGCCAGCGCCGTCACTGACATCCAAGCCCTGACCCAACAGCTCACTGCCGCCAACGCCAACGGCGATGATGCCGCCTTTGAGGCCGCCGCCCAACAAATCAACACCGTTACCCAGCAACTTCAGACTGCCGTTGGTGCGCCTGGAACTTCGCCGGCTCCCAGCGCTCCAACTTCGTAATCCCCCTTCTGACTCATACCAATAGGGCCCTTGGGTTTCTCCAAGGGCCTTTCTTATGGCCTATCGTACAGACGGTCGTCGTCTACATCTTCCTGAGATTTCAGGCGTAGAGCTAGGAATGTCTTAATCCCTTCGGAAACTGTGTCCTTGTCGCGGCCACCCAACATCCGGCCGATACGGGCCATGGAATAGACCGGCTTGCCGTTTTCCTCGACGCACCAAAGCTCGTACATCGCCTCCCGTCTTGCGCTGGCAATGCGCTTATGGCGACAGTTCTGTATTAAAGAGTTGATATCTACGCCGTGTTTATCGCACACAGATAGGATGATCGCCCGCGCTGTCGGCCCCATCCCGGTAGACTGGCGAAGCGCGGGAATCTTCCTGGGCTCAGCCGACTTGGTCATAACTGGATGGAACGCTGGGTATTTCCGCCTCAGATCCTTCTGGGCCTTCCCGCTGAAGATCGGATGTTCCGATAGCATATATTTTCCCCTTGCGTTTTATATTTACGATCCTGCCCTTATGCGGGCCTCCATCAGCCGGAAACGGATGGCCGATTCCTAGTACGCGATAACACTGAAGAGCCCATCTCCTTCGATGTTGTCGATATCGCTCTTGACGAATATCGGTCACTTCAACTGCATCCTAGCCTTTACCGGAATATTCCAAGCGACAAGCTGATTGTGCGTCTCCTCGATCGATCGCACGACCGCATATCTTCCGCCGGCTTCTCGCACTAGATTTTGTCGCTCCATCTGCCGTGGCGTTTGCCGTCCAATGGCAGATTTCACTTCAAGTTCATAATATGCACCATTCGGTGCAATCAGCAGGGAAATATCCCCAACTCCCGCCGTCATGCCCTGCGCCTTCAGGCGCGATGCGTTTGCGAGCGATCGGCGCGATTCGTTTGGTGTGCTCCAGAACAGAGATCCGGGCGGAAGGGCAACACGTAGATATGAGATTACGTGCTGATGGATGGCGCTTTCGGATGGCGGTGGAATATCTCTGCTCATGTCACCCGCCAAACGCTCGCATCTGCTTGGGCGTCATTTAGCCGTCGTCTCCGCTGTCCTGGGAGAGGGCTGCGGAAAGGCGATCAGCGATCATTCCGACCTGCCTCCTCTGCGGGTTTGGCCAGAGATAGCCATGCAGCGAAACGAAGTCCAGCAGATCCGAAGCTGCCTTCCGCACCCCAGGCGCGGGCGTTGCGGCCAGGGCGCGCTCGCGTATGTGTCGACAGTTGGCAATATCGCAGTCGGAACAGACTTCGATTGCCGCCCCGGAGTCTACGGCCTGTGGGATGGGAAGAAGGGATAGGTAGGACTCCACCACCGCCCGCGCGGCAGGAATGGCCTTGATCGTGCGAACCCATCCCCAGCGATCGGAGATGGCCTGCGCTGCATCGGCGAGTGCCTGTTCATCAAGCGCCTCACCGGCGCGGGGGTCGGGTGGGGTCATGGGACATCCCTTGAGGTTGCAGTAGCCGTATGCGGGAATGGCTTCGCATGCAGAGCAGAACGGGTTCAGGCGCTCCAGGGCCATCCTCACCCCTCCTGGCTGGGGCGCAGGGTGGATACCGCAACCCATATGTACGGGTCCTGCGCACGGAAGATCGCGACATGGTCATCGGCGATCTTCGCCACCCGATCGGCTAG
>Ga0302325_10002506_pt1 | contig 44532 bp, 29 predicted proteins | sample Palsa_T0_2_FD_201948 | JGI IMG/M metagenome (GOLD analysis project Ga0302325, IMG submission 201948) | Peat permafrost microbial communities from Stordalen Mire near Abisko, Sweden - Palsa_T0_2 | ecosystem: Environmental > Terrestrial > Soil > Palsa > Peat permafrost | place: Sweden: Abisko... | reverse complement strand
AGGATCGAAAGATCTTCAGGTGACCGGTACTAACGGTCGATTGCTTGACCACTTTTATCGATCATCGTTTTCTTGAAAACGAGGTTGCGAGTTGCACATTGCGCAACTCGCAACTACCAGAAAGTTGTTCGACGATCGCGGACGAACCTCGTTATTCACTTGATTTTTCGACCCGCAGGGTCCTAACCGGCCTTGCGGGTCTTCGTTGGTGGCTATACCGGTAGGGTCACACCCGTTCCCATTCCGAACACGGTCGTTAAGCCTGCCGGGCCGATGATACTGCTTCAGCGGGAAAGTAGGTCACTGCCAGCGTTAATCGCGAACCCCGGTCCCCTCAAAAGGACCGGGGTTCTTTTTTCCCCCACAAAGCCGACGGATGGCCATCCGTCGGCTTTTTCTGTTCATCCCAAATGCCGTTATACTCGCCGCCAGATTTGTCCGAATCTTCGGAAAAAAACGCGTGCTTCTACCCATGGCTGGCACTGTCGGCGGCGCTGCTCATGCTCGTCCGCCTCGCCGTCACCATCCCCACTTTCAGCCCTACGATCGACGAGCCCGCCCACATCGGCGCGGCCGTCTCGATGATCGAAGCCCATAAACTGATCGCCCCAGGCTCCCACCCCCCGCTGGCGCGGCTCGTCGCCGCCGTGCCCCTCTGGCTCGGCGGCGCACGCCTCCCCCAGTGCCGCGGACAAACCGCCATCGGCACCGAAGACCTCGGCTACGACCTGGGCGCCCGCGTTCTCGCTCAAAGCGAATCCTTCCGCGCGCTCCTCACCCAGGCCCGCCTCGCGATGCTCATCTTCCCGCTGATCGCGCTGCTCTATCTCTATCTGCTGGCAAACTCGCTCAGCGGGCCGGCCGTCGCCGCCATCGCCGTCGTTTTTCTCACCCTAGATCCGACGTTCCTCGGCCATGGATTCTGGATCGGCAACGACATGGCCGGTTGCGCCGGATATCTCGCGGCCGTTTACCACGGTTTGCGCTGGCTGAAGAATCCCACGTGGGAATTCGCCGCCGTCACTGGCATCGCGCTCGGCCTCGCCATCTCCGCAAAATTTTCCTGCCTGCTGGCGATCCCCACCCTTGCGCTGCTGGCGCTGATCAACCGTCGACCTTGGCGGCGATTGCTTGGCCATGCGATTCTCATCGCCGCAATCGCCTTTTCCACGCTATGGGCGACCTATTTTTTCAACATCGGGTCGCTCAGCGATCAGGCCGGCCTCACCGGTTCCACCGGCAACGCCGCCTCTGAATCCATGCGGCAGCAGTGGCAGCACGTGCCGCATTTCATTCGCATTGCCATCATTCCCATGCCGAGTTTTTTCCTCGCTCTCGCCCGGCTCATGCTCCACAACCGGTTCGGACACGGGGCATATCTCAACGGCCAGGTCAGCTCGCGCGGCTGGTGGTACTATTTCCCTGAAGTCTTCACCCTCAAAAGCACGCTGGGATTTCTCGCGGCCCTTCTGCTCGCCATCGCCCTTGCAACAGTTCACCGCAGATGGCGCGCATGGCCCACGATTGCCGTCATCCTTCCCGCCGGTGTTTTCCTCACCGCGGCCATGGCCGGCAATATCGACATCGGCATTCGCTACATTCTCCCCGCCATCCCGTTTCTCTACCTCTTCGTTGTCCAGCAACTCTCCCGCCCGCGCTGGCAATGGATTCTTGCACTGCTGATGCTCTGCAGCGCGGTCGAAGGCGCGGCACTCCACCCCGATTATCTCAGCTATTTCAACCTCGTCGCCGGCGGCCCGGCCGGTGGGCAGCGCTTCGCTCTCGACAGCAACATCGATTGGAACCAGGATGTCTATCGCATGGCCGAATGGATCGACCGTAACGCTGCCGGCCGGCCCTATGCCATCCGCCTGAACGGCTCGCGAAACGCCTGGCTTCTCGCCCGATTGGGGCTCAACAGATTTGCCATAGATGCCCCCCCGCACGGCCATCTGCTCTTCATCAGCAAAAACGTCCGCTGCATCGACCGTACGTTGACCTGGCTGCAGAACCATCATCCCATCGCGCAAATAGGCGATTCCATTGATGTTTACGACTTAACCGGCCCCCCAACGCCGGATGAGCCGGACGATATGCCAATGCACGATCCCACCGCCGGGTGGTGATGGCCGGGAATTATATTCGCGCGCAAACATTCTTTGCTGCAACTTAGGCCCAGGCATTGGAATGAAGTGTTTCAGAGAGACAATTCATAATGCGCAAGAATTGGCAAGAAAATTTTTGTTACCAAATGTGATCCCGGCTATTCCATAAGTAACGGGGTCAATGCTACAAAACAGGTTCCAAATTTGGCTTCAGGGTTTGAAAAAGTCGCTTTTAGTTCAGCGCCCGCACTTGTGCGGCGATCTCTTGCCCTATAGTCCAATGGAAGAAACCATGCCGTCAAAAACTTCACACAGGACACGCAACTCGTCGAAAAATTTCGGCGCAGCCATGTTGCTGGAAAATCTCGAAAGCAGAACCCTTCTCTCCGCCAGCTCCCTGATCGCCGAGCCCTCCTACATCGCCATCCCCGACGCCGGCACCGGAACGGTCGAGGGGTTCAGCCCCTCGCAGATCAACACCGCGTACGGCTTTATCAACGACACCATTCCCGGCGGCGGAACGCCCAACGGCTCCGGCCAGACCATCGCCATCGTCGATGCATACAACGATCCGAATATCTATTCCGATCTGGCTGCATTCGACGCTCACTTTGGGCTCCCCTCGGCGAGCCTGAGCGTTGTCAATGAAATGGGCAGCAGCACCGCGCTGCCATCAACCAACGCCGGTTGGGACCTGGAAATCTCCCTCGACGTCGAATGGGCCCACGCCATCGCGCCGGGCGCTAATATCCTGCTCGTCGAAACCAATACCTCCAGCCTCGGTGATCTTCTCCAGGGTGTGAATTACGCGAAAAATGCCAAGAATGTTTCCGTCGTTTCCATGAGTTGGGGCAGCAGCGAATTTTCCAGCGAGACGGCTTACGATTCCTATTTCACCACCCCCGCGGGACATAACGGCGTCACCTTCGTCGCCGCCTCGGGGGATGAGGGATCGTGGTACGGCCCCGATTGGCCCGCCGTCTCCTCCAACGTTCTTTCCGTCGGTGGAACGACGCTTTATGTCTCCACCTCCGCCGGTAACTACGGCAGCGAAACCGGCTGGAGCGACAGCACCGGCGGCATCAGCGATTACGAACCCGAAGCTTCCTATCAGGAAATCGCGCAGGACACCGGCGCCGAAACCGCGCCCGATGTCGCCTACGACGCCAACCCCAGCACCGGCTTTGCCGTTTACGACAGCGAAACCTACGAAGGAACCAGCGGCTGGTGGGAACTGGGCGGCACAAGCTCCGGCGCGCCGCAATGGGCCGGTCTGATCGCCATCGCCAACCAGGGCCGCGTCGCCGAGGGAGAATCAACTCTCAACGGCGCAACCCAAACCCTGCCGCTCCTCTTTTCCCTGTATACCTCATCCCAGTATGGCAACTCGTATCGCGATGAAACGTCCGGTTCCAGCTCCTGGTATTACTCCGCCGAGCCGGGATACGATGCCGTCACCGGTCTCGGCTCGCCCCACGCCGCATACCTCCTCAGGGAATTGATCGGCGCGACCTCGACCGGCGCCCAGGGCGCGGTCGTGGTCCACAGCGTGCAATCGCAAACCCTCAAAGCCGCCGTGGAGGTGAATGAGAATCAGACTTTGGCCGCGGCGGTAATGACCGTTCAATCCAGCGATGCGCCGATTTCGCACGGGCATCTGGTTTCCACAACCGCATTGCCCGATATGCCGCTGACAACCTTCAGCAGCCAACCATCGCCCGGGGCGACGCTGAACGCCATCGCCGCCGAAAACATTATCTTCGCCGGCGGCGCAGCAAGTCATTCCCTCACCAGCGCGCTCGGTGATATCAGCATCGCCACCAGCCCAACCACAAGTGCGGAATTTCCGTTCGCCAGTCCCATCCGCGCTATTTCAGCGATCGGCGGCGCGACCACCGATGTCGCTGAGCATTTGGTGATGTCCGGCGCCGCGGCATTGTCCCAGGCCGCCGAAACGGTCGCCGCGAGAATTTTCGAGCACGACACTGCCCTGTCGAAAGACAACACCGTCCTGGCAATCGCCGCGATGGTCATCGGCGCCCAGTTCATCCGCGAGCGCCGTCAGAAAGCCGCGGGATGGCCATCCCGCGGCTTTTAGGACGACTTCCCCCGCCACACCGGATCATGATGCGATTCCAGCGCCGATTCAAACCATCTCGTCATAATCGTCTTCTGCTGCGTGTAAAAATGAATCGATTCCACCCCCTGAATATGCAGATCGCCGAAGAATGATCGGTTCCACCCGGTAAACGGAAACCACGCCATCGGGGCAGGCACGCCGATGTTGATGCCGATCATTCCCGCGTTGAAATTCATCTTGAATTGCCGCGCCGCCCAACCGCTGCTGGTGAAGATGCTCGCGCCGTTGCCGTAGGGGCAGTCGCGGGCGATGTTCAGCGCCTCTTCGACGGATCGTGTCCGAAGGACCGACAAGACGGGTCCGAAAATCTCCTCCTTCGCCAGACGCATATCCGGCTTGACGAAATCGACGATGCTCGGCCCCACGAAAAATCCTTCCGAGCGCGCGGCCAGCGCCTTGCGGCCATCCAGCACCACTTTCGCGCCTTCGTCGCCGGCGATATCCAGGTATCCTGCCACGCGCTGCTGATGCTGGCGAGTGATCACCGGCCCCATATCCGGGCTGTCGCCGCCGTCTGTCGCGCCGGTTTTCATGTTCGCCCCGATTTCGGTGAGCCGCTCAACCAGCCCCTGCGCCACATCTCCCACAGGCACCGCGATCGAACCGGCCATGCACCGCTCGCCGGCGCAGCCGAACGCCGACGCCTGCACCGCCGCCGCCGCCTGCTTCAGATCCGCATCCGGCATAACGATCAGATGGTTCTTCGCTCCGCCCGCCGCCTGCACCCGCTTGCCGTGCCGCGTCCCGGTTTCATACACATGCTGTGCAACGGTCGTCGATCCCACGAAGCTGATCGCCTTCACCAGCGGATGCGTCAGCAGCGCATCGACGCACGTTTTATCTCCATGCACGATATTGAAAACCCCCGGCGGCAATCCCGCGTCGATCAACATCTCGCCCATCAGGTTCGAGCTCATCGGCACCCGCTCCGACGGTTTCAGCACAAATGTATTTCCGCAAGCGATGGCCACGGGAAACATCCACAGCGGAACCATGAACGGGAAATTGAACGGGGTGATCCCCACGCAAACCCCCACCGGATGGCGGATGGTTTCGCTATCCACGCCCCGCGCGATGTTCGCCAGGGTCGTGCCCTGGATCAGGCTGGGGATTCCGCAGGCAAATTCCACCACCTCGATGCCGCGCTGAACCGACGCCTTTGCCTCCACCAGCGTTTTTCCATGCTCGCGCGTAACAAGCGCAGCGATTTCATCAAACCGTTCCAGGCAAATCTGCCGGAATTTGAACAGCACCCGCACCCGCTCGACGACGGGAATGGCCGACCATTCCGGCAGCGCCGCCGCGGCCGAGCGAACGACCGCGTCCACTTCCTCCTCGGTGCAGAAGGGCACCTCGGCGATCACCGACCCGCGCGAAGGGTTGAACACCTGGCCGCTCCGCGCGCTGGCGCTGACCACCCAGCGCCCGTTATCCAGATAAGAAAGCCGCTCAACACTCACCGTCGCAGTAGCAGACATAAAAAAATCTCCATTCACCGCAAATAAAGCCGACGGATGGCTATCCGTCGGCTTTCTCATCCCACCCGCATCGCCAGCGGCAACACCTCATCCAGACAATCCACTATAAAATTCGCATCATCAATCGTGATGCACATCGGCGGCTTGATCCGCAAAACGTTGCCGAATAATCCACCCTTGCCCAGGAGAAGCCCGCGTTCCTTGGCCAGCTCCAGCACCGCGGCGGTTTCGTTTTTGGCCGGCTCCTTGCTCACGCGGTCCTTGACCAGTTCCACCCCCAGCAACAGCCCCATGCCGCGCACCTCGCCGATCAGCGGATGCCGCTGCGCCAGTTCCAACAGCCGATTCTTCAAATGTGTTCCCACCGCCAGAGCGTTCGCCTGGATATTTTCCGCATCGATCACTTCCAGTGTCGCCAGGCCCTGCGTCATACAGACCGGATTGCCGCCGAAGGTGTTGAAATGAATGCGATTGGCCAGCGTCGCGGAAATCTCCGGGCGTGTGGCCATCGCGCCCAGCGGCGCGCCGTTGCCAATCCCCTTGGCCATCGTCACGACATCGGGCGTCACATCCCAGTTCTCAAACGCCCAGAACTTGGTGCCCGTGCGGCCGAATCCGCCCTGCACCTCGTCCGCCACGCAGATCCCGCCTTTTTTGCGAACGATGTCGTAGACGATCTTGAAATATTCCTTCGGCGGCGTCACGGTTCCCCCGACGCCCTGAATGCACTCGCCGATGAATACCGCCACTTCGCCGGTGGTTTCGTATTCGATCAGATCCTTCACGTCCCGCGCACATTTCACGTCGCACGATGGGTACGTCAATCCATAGGGACAGCGATAACAATAACCCGGCGTGGCGTTCTTCACGGTCACGCCCGGATTGGATTTGAATTTCCAGTTGCTGTGGGCCGTGAGGTTCATCGTCGCGGAAGTGCCGCCGTGATATCCGTTGCGCAGAGAAATTACATCCACATTCTTGGTGTATTCCCTGCCGGCGAGGATCGCCAGCTCATTGGCTTCCGAGCCGCTGTTGGTGAAATACCAGCTTGAAATTCCCGACCCGGCCGGCATGTGCTCGGTCAACTTTTTCGCGAATTGGCCGATCGTCGGATGCAGATAAATTGTCGTCGTGTGCTGCAGCTTTCCGATCTGCTTCTGCACCGCCTTGACGATGCGCGGATGGCAATGCCCGACCGACACCGTGACGATCCCCGCGAATCCGTCCAGATATCGCCGGCCCGTCTCATCCCAAACGTACTGCATGTTCCCCTCGACCACGAGCAGCGGATCCTTGTAATACCGGATGAGCCCCGGTGAAAGATACTGCTGCCGAAGCGCAATCACTTCCGGCTTGCTTGGGCCGCTGTACGGCTCGGGCACGTGCGTGCAAACAGGAAGCGAGATCGTTTTGGGTTTGGTCGGTGGAGTTTGTGCTGTGATTGCCATGGAAAAAAACCTCAATTCTTATTTGGTTCAAAGCGCCGTCAGCGGCCCATACGATTCAGGCCGTCGATCCCGGTAAAACTGCCAGGTATTTCGCACCTGGCGGATCAGATCCAGGTCCAGGTCGGCCATCACGATGCAGTCTTTGCTTCGCTCACCCTGAACGATGATCTGCCCGCGCGGATCGGCGAAATATGAACTTCCGTAAAATTCGCCGATGCGCCACGGCTCTTCAATGCCAGGCCGGTTGATCGCGCCGACGTAATAAATATTGTTCGCCGCCGCCGCCGGTTGCTCCAGCTTCCAGAGATATTCCGAAAGCCCCGCCACCGTGGCCGAGGGGTTGAAGACAATCTCCGCGCCGGCGAGCCCCAGGGCGCGCCAGCCTTCGGGGAAATGCCGGTCATAACAGATGTAAACGCCGACTTTTCCCACGCGCGTGTCGAACACCGGATATCCCATGTTTCCCGGCCGGAAATAAAACTTCTCCCAGAACCCCGGATCGCAATGCGGGATGTGCATTTTGCGGAACTTGCCGAGATATTTTCCATCGGCATCGATCACCGCGGCCGTGTTGTAATAAACCCCGGTGATGTCCTCCTCGTAAATCGGCAGCACGATGACCATCTCGTGCTTCTTCGCGATCTCGCAGAACAGCCTGGTCGTCGGTCCATCGGGAATTTTCTCAACCAGCTCATACCAGCGCGTTTTCTGCTCTGCGGCGAAGTAGGGGCCGTAGAACAATTCCTGATAGCAGACGATCTGCGCCCCCTTTTTCGCGGCTTCGGCCGTCAGGGCGACGTGCTTGTCGATCATCGCCCGCTTGATCTTCTCCGTCGCCGACGTCGCCGGCTCGCACAGCGTGGCCTGAATCAAACTTGCCTTCACAATTCTGGACATCTTATTCTCCTGCGGAAACGGCGGTCGCCTTGACCGCCTTCTTTGGTGAAATCGGGTCAATCTGCCCTGATTTCAGCAATTCCTGGTACTGGTTCCAATTCATGGACGGTTTGCCGGTGGGCACTTCTTCCATCGTGATGCAGTTTTCCACCGGACACGCCAGCGCGCACATGTTGCATCCAACGCAATTTGCCGTGTTCACGGTGAATACGTCGATCGTTCCGCCGCTCTCGTCGAGTTTCAGATTCGGCGCGGCCTCGCCCTTCATTCCCTTCGGCTCGCCGAATTTCTTGACATACTGCTCGCGCGACAGCTTGTCCCAGTCAATCGCCTGGTAGCACCCATCCTCGCAGGAGGCGTAGCAGATTCCGCAGTGGATGCACGTCGATTCGTTGATCTTCGCCAGCACTTTGTAGTTCAGATCGAGATCGCCCCAGTGCTTGATCCTCGGCGTTGATTTGCCCGAAATCTGGTCGATGGTCTCGAAGCCTTTCTTCGCCATCCAGTTTTCCAGCCCGCGTGCCATCGCCTTGATAATCCCAAATCCCCGGTGCATGACCGCGGTACACACCTGCACGCCGGTGGCTCCCAGCAGCATGAATTCAGCGCAATCCTCCCATTTGCGGATGCCGCCGATGCCGCTGATGGGCAATCCAATCTCCGGATCGCGCGCCACCTCGCTGACCATGTAGAGTGCGATCGGCTTCACGGCCGGGCCGCAGTATCCGCCGTGCGATCCGAGTCCTCCGACGCTGGGCCGTGGCGTAAACGAATTCAGATCGATGCCGATGATCGAATTAATCGTGTTGATCAGGCTGATCCCATCGGCGCCGCCGCGCTTCACGGCGCGGGCAACCGCCTTGATATCCGTCACATTCGGCGTCAGCTTGGCCAGCACCGGCACGCGGGCCACTTCCTTCACCCAGGAGCAGATCATCTCGGCGTATTCCGGGACCTGTCCCACGGCCGAGCCCATCCCGCGCTCGCTCATGCCGTGCGGGCAGCCGAAATTCAGCTCGAATCCATCCACCCCCGCATCCTGGGTCTGCTTGATCATCTGGTGCCATTTTTCCCGCTTGGATTCGACCATGACAGAAGCGATCAGCGCGTTATTCGGAAACCGCCGTTTCACTTCGCGAATCTCGGCCAGGTTGTCTTCCATCGTCCGGTCGGAGATCAGCTCGATATTGTTCAGGCCCATCAGCTTCTGGTTGTTCAGCGAAATTCCGCCGTAGCGCGACGCGACGTTGACGATGGGATCGTCCGCCAACGTCTTCCACACCGCGCCGCCCCAGCCGGCTTCAAATGCGTTGCTTACCTGGTGGGCCGTGTTGGTGGGGGGGCCGCTTGCCAGCCAGAATGGATTGGGCGATTTGATTCCCGCAATATTGCAACTCAAATCAGGCATAGGCGCATTCATCCCTGCCGCCGAAGCGGGCGGCATCAGTTAAAAATGGTTGGGTTGGCGCTTAAGAAATTTGCCGTGCTGGTTATCACCGACGAACTTGCCGTCGCGCACCATGACTTTACCGCGAACCGAAACCGTTTCAACCCGGCCTTCGATGGCCATCCCTTCAAAGGGATTATAGTCCACCGCCATCAACTGGTTGCGCACCGTCAACGTCCGCCGGGGCTTGGGATCGAAGACGACCAGGTCGGCGTCGCTGCCGACTTCGATCGCTCCCTTACGCGGATAAAGCCCGAAGAGCCTGGCCGCCTCGGTCGAAGCGCATTCCACAAAGCGGTTGAGGGTCAAACGTCCCGTTTTCACCCCCGCGTGATACAGCATGCAGACACGATCTTCCAGGGAGGGAATCCCGTTGGGAATCAGCGTGAAATTCTCCCGGCCCATTTCCTTCTGCCCTTTGAAATCAAACGGCGCGTGGTCGGTCGCCACCGTGCTGATCGATCCATTGCCCAAGTTGTTCCACAGAAACTTGTGGTTGGACCGGTCGCGCAGCGGGGGGGACATGACATACTTGCTTCCCTCAAAGTCCGGAAGCTCGGCATAACTCTTGTCGAGCACCAGATATTGAATCAGCGTTTCGATCCACACCTTCACGCCGCGCGCTCTCGCTTCCAGCGCTGCGCGCATGGCCGGCTCGCAACTGGTGTGGACGATGTAGCACGATGTGCCATGTATCGCCGCGAATGCCGTCAGATGCTGCACGCCCAGCGCTTCGATCGATTCCGGCCTCGACGGCTCATGCCATTGCGGGCCGGTTTTTCCCTCGGCAATCAGCTCCTTCTGCTTCATCGCAACCGCATCGGCGTTCTCGCAGTGCGCGGTGACGATCACCCCCAGCGACTTGGCCAGCTTCAATATTGAAAACAGTTCCGCATCATCCACCCCGAACGCGCCCTTATATGCCAGGAATATTTTGAATGATGAAAGCCCGGCCGACACGATTTCCCGAAGCTGCGATTCCGCCAGCGAATCAAACCGTGTCGCCCCCATGTGGAACGTGAAATCGCAGGCGCTTTTGCCGGCCGCGTTGGATTTCCACAGTTCAAACGCCGCCAGCGGCTCATCGGTCCGCGAGGGACAGATCATTTCAATCAGCGTCGTCGTCCCGCCCACCAGCGCCGCCCGCGATTCCGTTTGATACGTTCCCTTGGCATACGTCCCCATGAACGGCAGATAGATATGCACGTGCGGATCGATAAACCCCGGGAACACCAGCTTGCCGCCCGCATCGATCACCGTTGCCGACGGGGGGGCGTGGAGATTGACGCCCATCTGTGTGATGGTTTCGTTCTCGCAGTAGATATCGGTGGTCAGAACATCCGTTGAAGTGACGACCCGACCGTTACGCACAAGCAAAGGCATGACGGTCGGGCATTATACAAATTCCCCGGCAATAACCACCCTAAATGCTTGAAAACACTCGGGTCTGGATATCCTCGGCAGAACACTGAAATCCCCCCAAACCGCCAAGCGCGCTAGGCAGGATTCGAATCTGCGACCGGCGAATTGAGCCAGGCGTCGCCGTTTATAGTCGACCCCGTGCGCGGATACCTAGTTTTATTTGCACGCTCAGACAGTAGAATCCTTGCCGACTCCGGTCCGTTCCAAATATTGAGCTATCGTGTCAGCCAAGGATATCGCAGAGGTATAACGAACATGCGGCGGTTTCATTCGATTGCTTTACCCATTGCTGTTGTTGCTCTTTGCTTCGCATGGATCAGTGCGACATCCGCTGCCGACTTCGAAATTGCTGCGAGCGCGGTACAAGTCCAGTTCGCCCACGGCGAAACCGTTTTGGGAACTGTCAACCAGGGCGAACCGCTATTCCGCAATCAAGACAGTGGATTTTCTGATTTCCCAACGGACATTGCCGGCTGGAGTTATACGTGCCGCAACGCCAACGATCCTGCCGATGTAACACTGGATGTTCCGGCGGGAACCACCCTCTATCTAATGACCGGCATCTTCGCTGGGGCGAGACAGACTCGCTTGTCAGCCGAAACCGATGGATGGTCTAAAGCCCCCGCCGCACACTACACATCCAACGGAAATCCGGGAACGCTGGCGGTCTATAAAAAAACTTTCAGCGCCTCTGCGCATCTGACTCTCGTTGGCTCGGGCAATGCGGGCGCAGTCATAATCGGTCAAAACCTGGAACTTCTGAGTTCATCCGGCAATTCTGCTCCCGAGGACCAACAACCAGCTAGCACCACTCCGGGACAGACGCCCCAGATCACAACAAACCTTGACGTCTCTGGAAGCGCTCCCCTTATCTCAATCGGCAAGCCACAGGTTTCCATTATGGGTCTTGCCGTCATCCAGCAACCGTGGGGCGAACAGCTCGGCCACGCTTCAAGATTGATCCTTACCGCCACCGAAGGGCGACCCGCGCAAAACGATCTCATTCCCGTCTCCTTCACCATTCCCGTGGGCCACGATATGCAACTCGTCCTCGACGATGTCGTGCGCGCGATTGATGTTCGATACCGTGTCGGAGGCGTAAAAAAGCTTGAACTTAGTTTTCAGGATAAATACTCGCCCAAAGATGGCGGCTCAATCGGAGCCCCCATTGGAACGCTGCTGCTCTCGATGATTCGCGGCTTTGACATTGATCCCGATCTGGCAATGACCGGCGATGTCACCGCGGATGCGAAAGTGGAAAAGATCGGCGGAGTAGCCGCGAAATTGCGCGGGGCAATCAAATCCAAATGCAAACTCGTCGCGCTGCCGGACGAAAACTTTGAACAGGTTCAGGACGCACTGCTTTACGACGGACTTGATGACATAACCAAAGTCCAGATTTTTGGAATCTCAAGTCTCGACGACGCGGCGGCCATTGCACGACTTGATCGAGGCGCGAAGCTGGCCGAAGCCATCACTTTGTTCGCCAGCATTCAAAATTCCCTGGCTCAATCACCTGAATATATTTTTGGCCCCGAAGCACAGGGAAAACTTCATGATGTCCTTGAGCTTGCCCCCAATCACATGTCGGCCAAATTGCTTTTGGCATATTCGCGCCGCCAGCTCCCGCGCCTCTCCGCCCTGGCCACTCAATATTATGTCTCATTGGCCGTCAGCGAGTTTTGGAACACCCCGACAATGGCTACCCATGTAACGGATTTCTCGGCGGATGATGCCCTCGACAAATTGAACAAATTGCGCCCGGTCGGTGATCTCACTGTCCGTCCCTACCTCGATTCGTGGATCGACTACATCCAGCTTTACAGCCGGGCCCGGACCGGCGAACCCATCACTGCTCAGCAAATGAACGACCAGTATCAGGAAGTCCTAAACCAGGCGGCGAAGTTGAATACAAATCGCGATCTTTCAGAAAAAATGCTGCAGGAAGGAATTTAGAATGCCGCCTGTGCCTCCCCTTTCGGCACACGTCCATTTATAAGCCCGGCAAAAAGGCTCACGATCCCTCTTTTTCCAGCGGATGTCGTCCATTTCTCCGAAAGAGTTTGCACCGCACCCGGCAGGATTCGAACCTGCGACCGGCGGATTAGAAATCCGCTGCTCTATCCAACTGAGCTACGGGTGCTCATGTCATTGCGTCACTTAAACAATCGTCTGAAATCTCGCTCCCCGCCAACAATTCGGACGATCTGCAATGGCTGTGTATCCGGGAAATATGCGATCACGAATCGTCGCACGCTCCAAAAGCGAACGCGACGGCTCCTGACATCAATTCGACGATGCCCTAATCCCGGCATCTGAGCAAGCTTTTCAAACGCCTGTTGTATTTCGGCGGCCACCGCATCAGCGGTATCCATGCTTTCCGTTGCGATATAATCCCAGATGTTTTGTAAATCCAGCTCGGCCTGCTCGGTTAACAGATACACGCTCATGCGCCCCGGCGCCTCGCATCACTTCGCGCTTTGAGCCGCCGAAAGACCTCTTCTCCATCCACAAGCTGCCCACTGGCAGCCTGTTGTTCTCCGACCGCCAGCAGTTTCTCCATCTCGCCGGGCTCAAAATCGTCGGACATATATTGCTCCAGAACTGCATTCACCAATTCTTCGGCAGACCCATAGTCTCCTGCCTTCACGCGCTCCTGGAGCTTTTTCTCGATTTCGGGTTTCAGCCTGATTGTCATGAAATGCCTCGTGCTGGTTACCGCATTATTCTAACGCGCCAATTCGCCGGCCGCGAAGGTTTGCAAACTATTTACTCGCCTTCAACAATGGTCCCCCATAATGACCTCAAGAATTCTCGGTCTCGACTGTGGTTCCTCTTCCGTCAAAGCCGGCATCGTCCGCGGGGGCAAGATCGTTGGCAAAATCGCCCGGGGGTCTTATCCCAGCCATTTCGACGGGCCCAAAGCCGAAGTCGATCCGAATGATCTGTTGAAGGCGATCAAAAGCGCTGTCGGCGATCTTGGCCCGGCGGCGAAGAAGGTGGATGCGATTGGTCTTTCCGTGATGTCGCCGGCCTGGATCGCGATGGACCACGCCGGCAAGCCGCTGACGCGCATCGTCACCCATCAGGATCGCCGCAGCATTCAGATCGCCCGCGATCTCGAGGATCGCATCGGCATGAAGCGGTTTCTCCGTATTGCCGGCAATCGGCCGTTTCCCGGCGGCATCAGCATCACCACCCTCGCGTGGTTTCAGAAATATCATCCGCAAATCATCCGTAAGGCCGACCTGATCGGACATCTGAACACGTTTCTTCATCGTCAACTGACCGGCCAGCGCGTGATCGATCCATCCAACGCATCGTTCACCGGTTTATATGAGACGATCAAGCAGGGAACCTGGAGCCGCGAGCTTTGTGGCGCCGTGCGAATTTCAACGGATAAACTCCCCGATATCTTCGAATCGAATCAGATCGCTGGAAATGTAACGCCCCAGGCCGCCACTCGATTTGGCCTGAAACAGGGCATGCCGGTGATGGCCGGGATGGTCGACACCAGTGCCGCCCTGATGCTCTTCGGAGCGCGCGTCGGCGAGCTGCTGAATGTCAGCGGATCGACCGATGTTTTATCGTTGTGCACGGATCGTCCGCGTCCACATCCAAAACTTCTCACCCGCGCGGTAGGTATCGGCCGGCTCTGGCTTTCGGTCGGCACCCTCGCCGCCGCCGGCTCAGCCATCACCTGGGCGCGCAGCCAGTTCTTCCGCGATCTTTCTGATTCACAGTATTACGCGCTGCTCGCCAAACTCGCGGCCGAGCGTTCGCCCCAGTCAGTTACTTTCGATCCGTATCTCGCCGGCGAGCGCACCAGCATCGAGCAGAAATACGCATCGTTCAACAACCTGACGCTGGCCGCGACGCGTGAAGACATGCTTCGCGCCATCGTCGATGCTCTGGCCCAGGCCAGCGCCGCCCGGTTGGAATTGCTGAAATCCCGCGGCGTGAAAATCCGTTCCACCGTCTTCACCAGCGGCGGGGCGGCGAGAGCGCTTCACAAAGTCCTCTACCGCGACTGGCCTGGCCACTGGAAATTCCGCTCCGAGCAGGAAGCGTCCCTGCGCGGGCTGTCTAAACTTCAAATCGGGGCCCGGCGATTTTAGTCGCCAGGTCTTATTGATCCATCATCACCTGCTGCAACTGGTCCATCGCCTTATCCGTCTGGCCCTGATCCCGATAAATCTCAAACAACGTAAATCGAATCTGTCGCTGGACGGCGCGGTTTTTCACCTCGTAGACCGCCTTGTTGAAATAATCCAGGGCCACCTGCGGGCTTTGCTGCTTCATCAGATCGCGGGCCAGGACGACCGCCTGGACGCCGCTGGCGTCGGCGCTGGTGGCGATTGCCGCCGTGTGCTCCATCCACCAGACGGATTCATCGCGTGATTGCCATGTGTCGCCCGTGCCGCTGGAACTGGGGGGCGTCGAATCATCGGCCCGTAACATCGCGCAAAAGGCGATTCCCATCGCCACAGGGGCGATCCATCGAAACGTTTTGATCATAAAACCTCCAAAAGAACGGCTAGAATGGTTGTCCAAACACTACCGCGACATTATCCTATCCGCCCCGCAAGGACGTTCTGAATTGGGTTTGCATACAATTTAGCGGGTGTTGCGGGCTGGCAAGGTCATCGCCAGAGCCCATTCGCCCTGCTCAACTGAAGGCAATAGAATGAATCAAGTGCGTAATAACATCCGAAATGTCGCCATCATCGCTCACGTCGATCACGGCAAGACGACGCTGGTTGATGCCCTGCTTCGCCAGAGCGGAAATTTCCGCGACAGCCAGGTTCAGCAGGACACCCTCCTCGATTCCAACCCCCTGGAGCGCGAGCGCGGCATCACCATCCTGGCCAAAAATGTCGCCATCAATTACACCGAACCCGACGGCCAAACCACCAAGATCAACCTGATCGACACCCCCGGCCACGCCGATTTCGGCGGCGAGGTTGAGCGCGTGCTCGGCATGGCCGATGGAGTCTTCCTTCTGGTCGACGCCGCCGAAGGACCGATGCCGCAGACCCGCTTCGTGCTAAAGAAAGCGTTCCAGCACGAGCTTCGGCCAATAGTCGTCATCAACAAGATCGACCGTCCCGACGCCCGCGCCCACCAGGTTCTGGACGAAGTGTTCGACCTGTTCGTCGAACTGGGCGCCGATGATGAAACCCTTGATTTCCCCGTGCTCTACGCCAGCGGCCGGGCCGGCATCGCATCGTGGCATCTCGAGGAGAAGGGCACCGACATCATCCCCGTGTTCGAAGCCCTTTTGAAGCACGTCCCCGCGCCGCATGGGGATCCCGAGAAATCGCTGCAGATTCAGATCAGCAGCATTCTCTACAATGATTATGTCGGGCGAATTGGCGTCGGCAGAATCTTCAACGGCAAAATCCGCAGCGGCCAGCAGGTGACGATCGTTCACCGCGATGGCACGCCGACCAAATCCAAGGTGCAGACCGTTCAGGCTTTCGACGGACTGGGGCGCAAGGATGTGGAAGAAGCCGAGGCCGGCGATATCGTCGCCCTCGTGGGGCTGGAAACGGTCGACATCGCCGATTCAATCTGCGATCCCATCAACCCCCAGCCGCTGGACGCCACTGAGATCGAACCGCCCACGCTGACGATGATGTTCAGCGTCAACGATTCGCCGTTCGTCGGCAAAGAGGGCAAATACGTCACCAGCCGAAATCTCCGGGAGCGCCTCTTCAAGGAATTGGAGAGCAACGTCGCCCTGAAGGTCGAGGAAACCGCCGTCAAGGATGCCTTCAAGGTTTCCGGCCGCGGCTTGCTGCACTTGGGCATTCTCATCGAGAACATGCGGCGGGAAGGATATGAACTTTCCATCAGCAAGCCCCACGTCATCCTCCGAAAGGACGATGCCGGCAATTCGCTGGAGCCGATTGAATATCTTGTGATCGATGTTCCCGAAAAGAATCTCGGCGGAGCGATGGAACTCGTCGGCAACCGCCGCGGGGAAATGGTCCGCATGGATAACCGCGCCGGTCAGGTGCACCTGGAATTCACCATCCCCGCGCGCGGATTGATCGGCCTTCGCACCCGCATGCTCACCGCGACGCAGGGGCAGGCCGTCATGCACCATAATTTTCACGAATATTCCGCGCTTCGCGGCGACGTGCCTACGCGAAACAACGGCGTCATGGTTTCCAACGTCGTCGCCTCCGTCAACGCATTTGCCCTCAATACGCTTCAGGACCGCGGCGTGCTGTTCGTCGAGCCGGGCGAACCCGTGTACGAAGGCCAGATCGTCGGCGAGCATTGCCGCGAGGATGACATCGTCGTCAATCCCACCAAGGCCAAAAAACTTTCCAACATGCGCACCACTTCCAGCGATGAAAACATCATCCTCAAGCCCGCGCGCAAGATGACGCTGGAGCAGGCCCTGGAATACATCGAGGAAGACGAACTGGTGGAAGTCACCCCCAAGGCCATCCGTCTGCGGAAAGATCATCTGACCGAAAATGAGCGGAAGAGAGCCAACCGCAAATCGCCGACGGCCGTGGAAGCGTGATATTAACGATCGTATGAAAACTCGCCCCACCATCGGCATCACCATCGATACGCATGATGAAGCCGGCCATTACGAATCACCGTGCTCCTACAGCACCGCCATCGAGCGCGCCGGCGGATTGCCGCTGCTGATTCCCTATCAATCCGATCTTTCCCTCATCCCGCAGTACGTCGATCTGTTTGATGGCATCATGTTCACCGGCGGAAACGATCTCGATCCGGCGCTGTATGGGCAGGATTGGCATCCCAAGGCGGTGCGCATCGATCCGGCCCGGCAGAAATTCGAGCTGGCATTGCTGGCCGAGGTGGAAAAACGCCGCCTGCCCGCCCTGGGCGTTTGCCTCGGATCACAACTGATGAACGTCTATCGCGGCGGCACCATGCACCAGTTCCTGCCGGATTTGTCCCGCGAAGGCGCCTTAGAGCATCGAAAAGTCGGCGGCAATCTTCTTCGCCACAGCGTCACGCTCGATCCGACCTCGCAGATCGGCCGCGCCATCGGTAAACCGGAAATCTCCGTCAACACCTATCACAAGCAGGCCGCCGACAAACTAGGCCGCGGATTGCGCATCATCTCCAAATCGCCCGATGGCATCATCGAAGGATTCGAGGACCCAAGCTTCCCCCTGTTCGTCGCCGTCCAGTGGCACCCCGAGCGCCTCATCGACGAGCCGGAGCATCTGGCTATTTTTAAGCTGCTGGTGGATGCTTCAAAAAGTTGAACGCAAACGACCGATAGGCGTAAATAGATATCGGCGCTGTATAATTTTCCATAGGTGAAATTCATGACCGTGCAAACACTGAAGCTTGGACGTGAGCGATTTGTGCTGCTCAAAGAGAAAGATTACCGCGAGTTGAAGGCGAAAGCCTCTCGGCAGCGCTCTCGAAGACGGCCGCGTCGGCTGACCGCGCAAGACCGCGGCGACATCGCCGAAGCGCATCGCCGCCGTAATGAGCCGTCCCGTCCCTATTCCGAATTGCGCAAAGAACTTGGCCTGACATGAGCTTCACGATTCTGTACCATGCATCGGTCAAGCGGGAAATGCGCCGACGGGATGCGGTGACAGTCAGACGAATATAGTTAATGCCAACCTATTTCCTTCACGTACAGCCGTCCCGTCACATTCAAATCGACCGTGCCCAGAATGCAGAAGGTGGTTAGGCCGTCGTAAGATCAAGCAGCGGCGTGAAAATTTGGGTGAGCGCTTTGTCAATGCTCTCAAGACTGCCGCAAACCTTATCCCATTCGTCCGATATCTTCTCCGCCTTTTCCTCATTTTGAGCTACGGTGGCACGCGTTAGTTGGCGATCAAGCGACAAGCTCTTTAGGGTTGTATTGAGGATTTGCTGGAGGAGAGCTACAACCTTCGGCGGAAATATAAAGGCACCCTGTTGAACATCATGCTGGAACTCACGCACCATGGTCCGGACGATTATCTCATCCGTTGCCCCGCCCGTCTCTGTAACGGCCAATAGCTGCCGAGCGGCTTGGTAGACTTTGAATCGCCTGTCGAACAAATCAAGTTTTAGCTTACGATGATTGGTGCGCCATTGCTGATACGCGATGTAGGCTGCAAGTAGTCCAATGACGAGCGGGGTAAGAGCTTTGAGAATGTCGGTGGCGTACCAGTAGATTACATGAATGTTCATATACCCATTTTAGGCATTGATCGGCGAGGGGCGACTCGTGGCCACAGCGCAGCACCGGCAAAAGTTCACGCCCCTTGATCTACTAACGCGATGCGCTTTTCCGCGCACTTAGCACACATCGCCCGCAAATTCGGATTCTTTTCGCTACAGATTTGGCACACGGCGCGGCCCGGTGATTTTTCTGTGGGCTCGGTTTTATCGTGTACGGGAGCCTGGGCGTGCTCCGTGTGTTCGCATACAAGCAGACAGGGTTGGTCGCCGTGTAGGCTGCACTTGACGATTGGTTTAAGCACTTGCATCGTCCATCTCCCATGGTCTATCGCTTAGCCTTGGCGTTGCAGGTTCGTGATAGTGGTGCTTGCCGTCGCGATGAGTTACATCATCACATGACGATTGCGCGGCTCAACGGCTACGATAATAGCTGCGGACGTATGTGCCGTCCGCCCTATAATACCCATTGACGTAATGCGTTCTCGGTAATCCATTGACGGTTGAAATTTCACCGTAATAGCTACCGTTCTCGGCGACCGGCGGCGTATCCCCGGGGGTAGCTGTAGTTTCGCCGCCGACGTAGTCCATCCGCGATTCGTCCCATGCAGTTGGGATGTAATGCGCCCGTTCGTTTTGAAAAAGGATAGTCCATGTGTGAAAATCCTCAGCATGGTCCGGGAACAAGGTCGAAGCTAGCTCAATCTTTTTGTGAAGTTCGCTAATTTGATTCTCAATGTCAGCAGAATCAACGTGAACGTCTTTATCCGCGGAATAGTCCCACTGTGTCGCCTTGGATAAATCCGACCCAAGTGGTTTGGCTGCCAAAACATGAAGGGCGCCTTCCCCGTCAACTATGAACCAGAAATCCCGCACATTTATCAAATCAACATCCACCGCAGTCCAAACTGTCATGGCTTCGGTTGCTTTTGGGAATAACTCGGGATGTGCCCAATTTCGCTCGCCATTTTCCGAAGGGTCTTGCAGAAACAGAGCGACCCTGGCGGCGGCAATGTCGGCATCCGATGAGCCAATGTCACAGATCAGAGCATAGCGAAGCTGTCCGCTATCCGCGTCAAATGCTTTTTGTGCCGCAGTCAGCGCCAACTTTGCGGCGGAAAGGCGATTGCTATCGGCAAGAATCTTGCCAGCCAGGACAACTTCTTGTGCTTGATAATCCGGCTGAGTCGATGGCGTAGTGGTCTGGCCAAGGGCGAGACCACTAACTGAACCGAGAGTCACAGCCCCAATGCAAACACACAGGGCCCACCACCCAATAGATTTCAAAGACATGGTTGATCCTCCCCGTTGCCTCATCGACCGCCAAAGGCAATTCATTTAGGAAAATCTTGTCCCAACACCCGATAATCACACATCACTCCAGGCTAATCGCGAGTGCAATGGCTGATGCCGGGGCATGAAGACAATTCATACATCAATTGTCGGCGTTGACCCCCAAGTCAATCATTCGTACACTACCGAAATGTCGCGGGTGTTCATCACGGATGAGGCGACGGCACAGGCCAGGAAGTTGCCGAGGCCCATTCAAGCCCGCGTATTGCGGATTATCGATCGGCTGGAATTATGGCCGGCCGTTGCTGGAGCCAAACCCTTGTCGGGGCGGCTTGCCGGTCACTACCGCATCCGTACAGGCGACTACCGTGTGCAATTCCAGATAAAGGATCACAGGGTCATCGTCGAGCGGATTGGGCACAGGGACGGTTTTTACGAGAGTTGAATCATGGTCGCAAAAAACTTGGAACTGGGAGGGCGCGAATACGTCATTTTGGATCGGCGGGATTATAATCTCCTGCTGGGACGTCGTTCACCAGCGCATCGTGCGCGTTCGCCAAAGATACCCCCAATACCGAAATCCAACGCCCAGGGCTTGCGGCCAGCAGGTCAAACCTTACGGGCAATTCTCGCGCGCGACATTATCAAGGAACGCCTGGAATTGGGTTGGAGCCAGCGCGAATTGGCTCGCCGGGCCGGCATCCGCCCGGAAACGCTTTGCCGGATTGAATCGGGCCAAACCACGCCCACGGTTGCCACCGTGCAGCGCATTGATGATGCGTTGCGAAGCGCCCGATGATTCCGCGGCGTCCGACCAACCGTCACTTCCTGCAAGGCGAAGTGAGTTTTCACTCACGGTGTCCTGGTGGGATCGAGGCGGCTGCCTTGCCAATAGCCTACGCCGCCGGTGGTGGTGTAGCCGCCGGTGTTGCCTGTGCCGTCGTTGTTCGCGCCGACGAACGGCGTATAGTAGTAGGGCGCAGTGCCGCTAAAATCCAGTTGAGTCACGGTGATCGAGCGCACAGAGCCATCGCAGTAACAGACGTTAATTTGACCCGTCATTGGCTTCACGCCGGTTGTAAATGCAGAGTATGCCGTCGTTCCTGTGGCGGGCGCGGTGTAGTGCACGGGCGCGGTATCGCCAATATTCTGGTGCAACGTGCCATCCGGGAGATATTTGGCGATGAATCCACCCTGGCCGGCGACATTGATGTAAAAGGCGCTGAGAATTCCAGCGACCTCATAGGCATTGTTCACAGTGCCTGCGTGCGTGAAGCCCGGATCGGGAAGCTTGGTGATCGACGGAGCGGTTACTTCAAACGTCTGCACCTGGGGATAATCTCCAAAAAGAATCGTCTCGCTGGAGTAAGGGACTCTCTTGAGCGGCTGAGACCACCACACGCTGCCCGTATCGCCAAAGGGGTTATACCCCGTGGGAGCGGGGGCCAGAACCGGAAATCCCACCGATGGGGATGCGCCGAACGTAGGTCCGCCGCTGGGCACATTCGCGCTCGACACCCCGCCGACGACGGCATTGTACTTATATGTGAATAGTCCCAGATTGCTTGGGTTCAGCGTTGTTGCCAGGGAGGTATGGTTCATGCTGTTCAGGACTGTCGGACAGCAGCGGACCGTATCCGATACGGGGAGCGAAAGCAGGCTGTAAAGACAGGGGCCGCGTGTGTTGGTCAGATCGGGCACGCCGGTGCCGGTGGCGCGCAGGCAGTAGGTCCAGGCGGGTGGAAAATATCCACCGTTTTCGGATTGGTATTCGAAACATGACTGGCCAAGCTGACGGAGATTGGACGCGCAGGCGGTCATGTCCGCGGCCTGGCGGGCTTTGCTGAGCGCGGGGAGCAGGATGCCAATCAGTATCGCGATAATCGAAATTACCACGAGCAGTTCCACCAGCGTAAATGCTTTTCGAATGCTGACCTTCATAAAATCCCTTTCATAGTCCATCCCTCCATCAAAGGCGGTTCGTCTTTCTCCGTCGGCGAGCCATTACTCCCAGGACCCCGAGGGTGAGCAACCCGGTCGAGGCGGGCTCTGGAACGCTGGTCAGACTGATGCCGTTGGCCGCCGCGAAATTGTCCAGGGCGCTCAGATCGGCGGCCGCGATGGCGGACTGACTGGCGTATTGGTTGAAGTTATCCGCCAGCAGCACGAAATCGTCGCCATTGACCGTGTTGCTGAAATTGAAATCGCCCTCATCCCATCCGTTGGTGACCGAATCGTTGAAGTTGGCCGCCATCAAAGTGAAGTCGCTGCCGTTTACTTTGCCGTCGAGGTTCGCGTCGCCCAGCAGGGTGTAGGCGATTTCAATCTCGCCCGAGGCAAGGCCCACGGGATTGTTATGATCGGCCGAGTCGGCATAACCGATGCCGTAGCTGCCGCTGTTGGCCTGTGCCATGGAGGACGTAATGCCATCGCCGGTCCAGGTGCCGCCGCTGTATCCCTCCTTGATCATCGCGACAATCGAGGAGATTGGATCGGGTCCGCTCCCGTAGTTGATGATGATGTGATTGTTGGTGATATCCAGGACGCCTGCGCCGGTAATCGACAGCGATGTGATCACCACGTTGCTGGACGGCGTGGGACTGCTTTGGCTGCCGGCGGTAACATTGCTCGCGAGCTGCAGTTCACCACCCGTGATTGACACCGCGCCGGTTGCCAAAGCGCTGGTGGTGGAACTGGTCTGTTCAATGACGAGAGCGCCGGCGTTGACAACCGTCCCACCGCTGTAGGCGTTGGCCGTTTCAAGGACCAAAGTGCCCGTTCCCGATTTGGTGAGGGAGCCGGTGCCGGCGATCGAACCGGTGCCGCTGATCGTGTAGTTACCGGCGCTGTTGTTCACCGAGACGGAAGCGGGGCTGACGATGGTGTTGAGCGTGACCGCATAGTTGGCGCTCGTGCCGCCGGGCCCGGGGTTGTTATCGTTGAACGTGACGGCGCTGCCGTCGCTGTAGACCGCATTTCCCGTGCCATTATTCCAATTTACGCTGGACGACTTGTCCCAAAGATGATTGCTGCTGGAATTGTTCCACGTCAGGCTGGCGGGAGTGGCGCTTCCACTCACTTCCAGATCAATATAACCCGACACCAGGCCGAGCGTGTACGTCAAACCGGCCGGCGCGGGAGGCAGGGTGAAATTTCCCAGCGGGATTGCACCGACGACCGCTCCGGAACTGGTATCGCCAATAAGGGCGTAGTCGTCGCCCGAGACAGGTGTCCCTCCGAACGACATGGCCGTGCCCGACCCGATGCTGACCGTTCCCGAACCTAAGGTGAGAATGTCTCCGTTGGTGACGACGCCGGAACCGGTGCCCAGGTCAAAGCTAAGCGTGGTGAGACTGCTGGTGGTCAGACCGCCGATGGAGAGGGTTCCGATTGTTCCGACTCCGCCAGGGGCGATCGTGTTGGAGTTGACGTTGCCGGCCACAACAGCACCCAGGACATAAGACGTCGCGGCCGGCAGGCTCGCCAGCACGCCGCCGGTGAGAGTCACGTTGCCGGTGCCCGTCGAGCTAGCGGTAGCGGAGGAGACCGTGTCGGCTGCAACCAGTGTGCCGTTGGATATCGTGACCCCGCCGCTGAAGGTGTTGGCTCCGGAGAGTGTCAATGATCCGGTTCCGACCTTGGTGATGCCGCCGCCAAGCGATGTCGCGCCGGGATACGAGGGTACATCGCTGAGGATTCCCGAGTAATTGGAATTGCCGTTGTTGTTGCCGATGGTGAGGAAGACGGGGGATTGTCCGTCGCTGGTGGCGAGGATGATATTGCCGTCGCCTTTATGCACCGAAGAGAGGGAACCGATGCTCGGGTTGCTGGCGATGGTGGCGGGCGCGAAGATGATCGCGCTGCCGATGTTGTCGGGGAAGTAGAAATCCGTAGTGCTGTTGGTGGCGGTGTCGTTGCCGTTAATCGACAGGTTGGCATTCAGCAGCGCGATGTTGCTGCCAATGAAGAGCTGAGCCGTGGCTGCGTTGAGTGTGATGTTGCCGATGAAATTGGTGCCGCTGCCATTGAATTCGACGTTCGAGGGATTGGTGCTCGAGCTGCCGCTGATGGTTACGCTTCCGGTGCCGGACAGCGTGCCGGCGAGGATCAGCGGCATCTGGGCGAGGGTGACCTGAATCGCGTTGCCGGTGCCGTTGATGGCCAGCGGGCCGTTGAGGGAATTGATTCCCGAGGCGCTGATGAGCGTAGCGCCGCCATTCAGGCTGATGCTGTTGGTGAAGTTGAATTGCAGGCCGACGGCGCTCGAGGCGGTGGCCTGCGAATTGAGATCGAGCGTTCCGTTGGTGACGGTAACGAAGCCGGTGCCGAGGATGTCGTCGGTGTAAGGTTCGAATCCACTGGTGGGCGTGGTGCCGTTGCCGGCCTCGACCTCGCCGCCGGTGATTGTGGTGCCGGCGGCGTAAGTGCTGCTCAGATTTGTGAGGATCAGCGTGCCGGAAGGAACGGCCAGCGCAACCTGGCCATCGTTGATGCCGGTGTTGATTTCACCGTTGTAAGTTCCGCCTTCCGTGACCGTTAATGTCGTCGTGCTGGAGTTGGGGCCGCTGTTGGTGATGACGGCGGAGCTGGCGGCCGCGGCGGCGCTGATGGAATAGGCGGTGATGTTGTAGCTATTGAGATCGAGCGTCGAGTTGGCATCCATGGTGACGGGGATGGTATTAATGCCGGTGGAGGAGCCCATCTGCACCTCTCCGGAATCAATCACGACGCCCAGGCCCTCGGTATTGTTGCCGCTTAACACCACGGTGCCGGCGCCGTTTTGCGAAATGATCCCGAACGTGCCGGATGTATTGCCGCTGTAGGTGATGGTGTTGGAAGCCGGGGTGCTGAAGATAAGGCTGCCGTTGTCGGCCGTGTTTCCTGTGAGCGATCCCGCGCTGGTCATGCCATCGCCGATCTGCAGGCTGGCCCCAAGACCGATGGTCGTACCGCCGCTGTAGGTGTTGGCGGTTCCCGTGAGGATCTGCAATCCCGTTCCATTGATGTCGATATTGACTACGCCTGCGCCATTGGTGATGTTGCCGGCAAAGGTCATGGTGTTGCCGGTCGCAAGCGAGCTGGTAACTGTGGCGTAAGTGTTGGTGGAGTCGGTAATCAATCCGCCACTTCCGGAGATTCCGGCGAGGACAACCGACTGGCCGTTGAGGTCTAGAGTGCCGCCGTTGACTGTCAGCGCGCCATCTCCCAGCGCGGTGGAGCTGCCGATCTGCAGAGTTCCATCGGCGATGATCACTCCGCCGGTGAAGGTGCTGGCGCCGGTGAGAAGAATGTCAGCGGTTCCGGAATTGTCGATGGTCAGCGTATCCGTGGGGCCGCCGGTGATGTTGGAGCTGACGGTCAGAAGATTGTTGGAGTTGTTCGACCAGGTTTGCGCTCCACCGAGCGAGATGCCGGCGATGTTGATGGTGTCCGCCCCGGCGTTGCTGTTGGCGACGATGCCGTTGCCCGTCGCGGCGGCAAGAATGGTGACGGTCCCCGCCCCTCCGATGGTCAGGCTCGTCGCAGTGTTCATCGTCAGGCTGTCCATGGCGGTGATCGAACCCAGCGTGGTGCTGGCCTCATTCGCGACAGTACCGACGGTCGAAGAGAAGATGACCTGCGTGGGTCCGCCGGGCATCGCCACGCCAACGCCGTTGACATCCACCCAATTGGTGACCATGCCGGTGCCATCGCTCCAGACGTTGTCGATGCCGCCCTGCCAGTAGGCGAAGGGAGGCGGCGGTGGGGCGGCGGCGATGGTAAGCACCAGGCTGGTGCCGCCGGGAGCGCTCAGATATGCGTTATATGAATTGGTGCCACTGGTGACCGTGGAGTTGTAGGAGAAATCGGTGGCGCTGATTCCAGTCCCGCCGCTGATCAGGGTGTAGGTGAAGTCGGCATTGGCCGGCAGCGTTCCGATTTCCGTGAAATTTAGAGCCGTGGTGCCACTGCTGCTGAAATTGGTGATGTTCAGCGAGTCGCTGACATTGGAGGTCGCGTTGACGTCGAACCCAAGCGAACCGCCGCCGGCGAGGGCGAGCGTGCCGATGGTCAGCGTATCGCCGGCGACGCCGTTGCGCAGATCGAGCGCGCCGCCGGTGTTGACGGTGACGCTGCCGGTAATGGCGCTGGTGGCGCCGCTGGTGGTGAGAGTTCCATTGTTGTTGACGGCGACGGCGGTGTTGCCCAGCGAAGCGCCGCTTTGCAGCGACAGAATTCCACCGTTGATGGTGGTCGCGCCAGTGTACGTGCTGGTCGATTTATAAAGCGACATGGTTGCGCCGGTGATCGTCAGCGCCGTCTGGCCGCCGACGCCTATCGCGCCGTCGCTGATCACGCCGTAATAGCTGCCGCCCGCCGCGACGGTCAGGGTGCTCACGGCCGCGGGATTGCTGTTGGTAATGACGGCGCTGGTGGCCGTGCTGGCGGTCGTGAGGGTGCTGATCGTCGGGCTGTAGCTGTTGAGATCAAACGTCGCATTGGCAAGCGTGAGCGGTATATCGTCCAAGCCGGTATTGGACCCCATCTGAAGGATGCCGTTGGAAACCGTGGCGCCGCTTGTCATCGTGTCGTCGCCGGCCAGGTTTGTGGTGCCGGGGCCGAAGATCACGATGGAACCCGATCCGCTGACATTGCCTGTGTAAGTGACGGTGGAGGAGGCGGGCGTGTCAAACACGAGGATGTGGCTGTCGGCCACATTGCCTGAGAGCGATCCGGGATTGGAGACTCCATCGCCGACGTCCAGCGTGCTGGTGGTCCCGATCGTCGTCCCGCCCGTGAACGTGTTTCCACTTCCGAGAAGCGCTTGAACTCCAGCGCCGGTGAGCGACAGGGCAACGCTGCCTGAGCCGTTGGTGATGGAGCCGGCAAAGGCCACGGTTGTGCCCGAGGCGATGCTGTCGGTGATGGTTGACGCGGTCGCGCTGGAATCGGTGATCGTTCCACCGCTGCCGCCGATTCCCTTGCTGATCGTGATGTTGTGGCCATTGAGATCGAGCGTGCCGCCATTGATAGTGGGGCTGCCGGTGCCCAGCGCAGTCGTGCTGCCGACCTTAAGGGTGCCGGCGGTGAGGGTCAGACCGGCGGTAAACGTGTCGGCGCCGGCCAGCAGAATCGCGCCTGTGCCCGTGCTGTTGATCGTGAGCGTATCACCTGTGGTGCCACTGACGACCGAGGAGACCGTCAACAGATTCGGCGAGTTGTTGGACCAGGTCTGGGCATTACCCAGCGCGATATTCTTGACGCTGATCACATCGGTCCCGGCGGTGCTGTCAAGCATGATCCCGCTGCCGGTGCTGAGGCCTTCGAGCGTCAGGGTTGATGTGCTGCCGCCGATGGTCAGGTTCGTCGGATCGTTGATCTCGATGCTGTCCACCGCCGAGATGGCGCCGATGGTGGTGCTGGCTTGCCTGGTTGCGCCGGTATAGGAGAAGACGACGTGCGTGATGCTGGTGGGAAGCGCGACGCCGACGCCGTTGGGATCCACCCAGTTCGTCGTTGACCCGCTCGTGTCGCTCCAGACGCTGTCGACGGTTCCTTCCCATTCAGCGATGGTGGGCGGCGGGGGCGGTCCTTGCACGCTCACGACAAGATTGCTGCCAATGGTCGTCACATCCAGGGAAAGATTGGGAAACGTGTTGGTGTTGTAGGTGAAATCGCTGGCCGCGATGCCGGTCGCGCCGCTGATCAGCGTGTACGTGTTGCCGGCAACCAGTGTGCCGACGCTGGCGAAATTCAATGCGGTCGTGCCGACGTTGGTGAAGGTTCCACCGGCGGAGAAAGCGAGCGAATCATTGATGCCACTGGTTGCGCTGAGATCAAAATCCAGTGCGCCGCCGCCGGCGAGGGACAGGCCGCCGAGGGTGAGGACATCGGTGGCGACCCCGTTTTCAAGATTGATCGCGCCACCAGTGTTGACGGTGACGATCCCGCCCACCTTGCTCGTCAAACCGCTGGCCGCAAGGGCGCCCGTGCTGTTGATCGCCACCGCCGTATTGCCGAGCGATCCGCCGCTTTTCAGCGACAAAACGCCCCCGTTGATGGTCGTTGGGCCGGTGAATGAATTTCCAGCATTGAAAAGTGCGAGCGTTCCACCGGTCAGGGTAAGCGCGGTGTTTCCAGGAGTGGGGCCGTCAATGATTGTTCCGTAATAATTGCCGCCCGCCGTGACTGTCATGGTGCTGACCGCCGCCGCGGTGCTGCTGTTGGTGATGACGGCGTTGACCGCGGTGGACGCGGTGGTCAGCGTGGTGATCGTCGGGCTGAAGCCATGAAGATCAACCGTCGCGTTGGCCAGGGTCAGCGGCACACTGCTCAATGCGGTGCTTGACCCCATCTGCAGCGTGCCGAGGTTAACAGTCGCTCCCGCGGTATTGGTATCGGTGCCGCTCAATTCGACGGTGCCCGCGCCCGATGCGACCACCGATCCTGAGCCGCTGATATTTCCGGCGAAGTTTATCGTGTCCGAAGTTGGCGTGTTAAAGACCAGAGTATGGTTGTCAGTCACATTGCCCGCGAGCGATCCGATATTGCTCACGCCGTCGCCGATCACCAGCGTGCTCGTGCCTGAAATAGTTGTGCCGCCGGTGAAGGTATTGGAGCCTCCGGTGAGGATTTGAATTCCAGACCCGCTGGTTGTCAGCGCAACCGTTCCCGAGCCGTTGTTGATGGAGCCGGCATAAGTGACGGTGGTGCCGGAGGCGAGAGTATCTGTCAGCGTTGAAAGGGTGGTGACGGAATCAGTGATGGCTCCGCCCGAACCAATGATTCCTTTAAGGGTGAGCGCGTGGCCATCAAGGTCGAGCGCTCCGCCGTTAATGGTTGTACTGCCGGTGCCCAGGGCCGATGCGTTACCGACCTGGAGGGTGCCGGCGGTAATGGTCGTGGGGCCGGAATAAGTGTTGGCGCCGGTGAGGAGAATGTCACCGGTGCCGCTGCTGCTAATCGTCAGGCCGACGGTGCCGCTGATGATGGAGGAGACGGTCAGAAGATTCGGCGACGCGTTGGACCAGGTTTGCGCTTTGCCGAGCGCCAGTCCGGTGACGCTGATGGTATCGGTTCCCGCGGTGCTGGCCAGGGAGATTCCATTGGCGGAGCTTGCGGGGCCGAGGGTCAGCGTTCCTGTGCCGCCGATGGTCAGATTCGTCGGATCGTTGATCACGAGACTGTCGACGGCCGTGACGGCGCCGATGGTGGTCGAAGCCTGGTTGGTCGCGCCGCCGCTGTAGGAGAAGACGACCTGATTCCCCGCGCCCGGCAGCCCCACGCCGGCGCCGCTGCTGTTCACCCAGTTGGTTACCCCGTTGCTCGCGTCGCTCCAGACGCTGTCGACACCGCCTTTCCAATATTCAACGCTCGTGGAGGTGCTGGTGGAAGATACGGTCAGAACCAAACTGGTTCCCGAAACGCCCACCGACAGGGCCAGCGAAGAGAACTGATTCGGATTGTAGACAAAATCGCTGGCCGCAGTGCTGGGAACGCCGGTCGCCAGGGTGTACGTGTTGCCCGCCGTCAAGGCGGCAGTGCTGGTGTCCGCGAAATTAAGCGTGGTAAGCCCGCTGTTGGTGATTGTCCCACCGCCGATGAGGGCGAGTGAGTCGCCAACATGGTTGGTTGAGCTGAGGTCAAAATCAATCGCGCCGCCTCCGGTGAGATTAAGCCCGCCCAGGCTCAGAATGTCACCGGGCGACGCGTTTTCGAGATTGATCGCGCCGCCGCTGGGGAGCGTGACGATTCCCGTGATCGCGCTGGTGGTGCCCTTGGTGGTGAGGATGCCGCCGCTGTTCACCGTGACCGCAGTGTTACCCAGCGATCCACCGCTGCCCAGAAGCAGGGTACCCGCATTGATGTTGGTCGCGCCGGTGTACGTGCTGGTGCCGGTCAGCTCCAGAACTCCCGTGCCGACCTTATTGAAACCGCCGTCGGAAAGAGCGCCAGAGAGGATGCCGGCGATCGGCACGGTACCCGTCGCCTGAATATTCTGCACGGCTCCGTTGAAATCGATGGGATTAGAAATCGTCACCGATCCGTTCGCGGCGGTGGTTCCCAGCACCAAAGTGCTGCCGGTGGGAACGAATCCATTGGTGTTCCATTTGACGACAGCGTTTGCGCCGCCGAAGTTCACGGTCGCGCCGCTTGAGCTGTAGGCGGCAAACCCGCCCGAGCCCGTCCATTGAACCTGGCTGCTGGAAAGCCCGACTCCACGGTTGAAGGTGGTCGCGCCAGTTCCCAGGCCGACGATTCCGCCGTTGATGACCAGCGCGCTGGTGCCGCCGCTCGCCCCGACGCCGCCGGGCAGTGCGCCGGCGCTGGCCAACTCCAGGGTTCCACCTGTGACCGTTGTGTTCCCGTAATAGGCATCCGTTCCGGACAAAATCAGAATGCCCGTATCGGTCTTGGTGAGGTTGCCCGCTCCGGCAATGTTCTGGCTGGTGATGTTCCCGGGCACGGTCAGTGCAAATGTGCTGGTGACGTCGAACGTCGCGCCCATGCTGCCGATGCCAATATTGCGAACACCGGTGAGACCAGTGGTCGCCGAATTGTACAAAGAAAACGTGGCGCCGGCCTGGAGCGTTCCACCGTCAATGTTAATGGCAGCGCCGGTTGCTACCGCGCCGAAGTTGGAATCCTGGACGACGGCCAGCGTCCCGCCGTTGATATTTGTATTTCCGGTAAACGTGTTGACCCCGTTCGTTCCCAATGAAACGGTGCCGCCTCCGCCGATCGTCAGCGCGTTGGCGTTGCCGTTGTTTTCGATGGGCAGATTGATGACCAGCTTGCCCTGTGTGTCGTACTGGAAAATGGTCAGGCCGGCGTTGGGAGCGCCTTCGATGTAACCTCCGAGGGGTTCATTGATGGTCTCAGTGTTGGCGCCTACGTTGGGCGTCATCAGGATGCCGCCCCCATCCAGAACAAGTGAAGCGAAATAAAGCGACAGGGTGTCGTTTGCCGCCGTGTTGAACCGCAAAGAGTTGGTGGTGTCCGCGGCAATGAGGAGACTAACATTGGTGACGATATCGGTCGCCTGTGCCGCGGTTCCCACCTTTGTCGTTGTGCTGGCGAAATAGGAAGAAGTCGGCAGACCGATGACCTGCCCGCCGCTGCGTTCCGCCCAGCTCGTGCTGTTGACGGTCACGTTGGACAGAAGCCCGCCGAAGCTCAGAACGCCGCTTACCGCAGTAGGGCTGCTCGCATTTCCCTGCGTCGTGGTGATCGATGCACCGGTGGGAATAACAAGATTCATCTGCCCGGCCAGCGCATTGATGCTGGAAATGACGTTTGAGGGTGCAGTCCAGGTTCCAGTGGTCAGTGTGACGGTTCCGCTGCTGCCGGGGTTGAGGTCGATCGTGGAGAATCCCGCGGTGAGATTCAGCGTGCCCAGCGTTTGTGTATTGGCCGCGCCGGTGGCGCCGTCGATCTCGAGCGTTCCACCGCCGAAGTTGACCTGGCCGGCCGTGGCGCCGTTGTAAAGGATATTGGAAGTCGGCGCGCCGGCGGCGCCGAAGTTCAAATCGAGCGTTCCACCGCCGTAACCGGTGGTCTGGGTCGTGCCCGCGCCGGTGGATGTGGCGCCGATGGTCGTCACACCCGTGTACGTATTAGCGCCGGTGAGTATGAGGGTTCCCGAGCCGCTTTTGAGCAGACTGTAAGTGCCGCTGATAACGCTGTTGATCGCCTCGTTGCCGTACGCGGTGTCATCGGTGAGATTGCTGGTAAGAACGAGGTTGATATTGGAGATCGTCTCCAGGCTGGTGCTGCTGTTGGTGATGCCGCCGGCGCCCAAATCGATCGACGATGCGTTGTTGGTGCTGAATGTATAAGCGGAAGCGCCATTGAGGAATGTGATGCCGCCGAGGGAAAAACCCGCGCCGAGATTATCGTTCAGGGCCGTCCCACTCGTGCCGGCCGCCCCGAAATTCAAAGAATCGCCCGAAGCCGGCGCGAGACCCGACAGCCAATCAAGCGAGTCCGACCAATTCACGGAATCGTTACCGACCCACGTATCTGACGAAGCCGCCTGGACTTGTGAACCCAGGGAGAGGCCCACACCCGCCGCAAGCGCGGCTGCGAAGACGCGACGCCGCTTTGATTGCAATAATGGAAATGCAACTAACATACGACGATCCGCGCATTTTCTGTGCGCAAAGGGATTCCTATTCATTTTCTTCCCTCGCAAAGATAAAAGGTCACTCCTAATCGACCTGATCTAACAAACTAGAGCCCAAAGATTTGGTCTGAATGCACCCGATGTACCCATGGCGCGGCTTCAGCGCTTCAATCGGGCGGCACCCTACCATTTGAGCCCGCCCGGCGATTATTTATAATTGCGCGCAGGCCACCGAATCTGTCAAATTATCCGTAATATGGGGAAAGTTTGCGGTTTAAGAGGAGAAATCGAAGGGCCCTAATTTTGCGCGAATAGGGTCTTTATAAAATTGTTTAGGGCTCAGCATTTTGTGCCGTAGCCCATGCTGAAATCAGCCGCTTTTGATCGCATCGAAATACATGAGCCGACCCCACTTGGCGGGGAAAAGCGCTCGGTTTTTGTTTTACTTAATCCGCGAATAATCCAGCGGTAAAGCTCGCGGGGCATAGTCAATGGACGGGATTACGATCCAGGGCCCCGCGCAATAGTATCCCCACTTGCGCAAATCGAGTTGATGAGTGGGACTAGCGGCGATATTCTTCCAGAAACCCGGCCGAGTACCCAAGTGGACTAAGGGGACGGATTGCAAATCCGTTATTCGTCGGTTCGAATCCGACCTCGGCCTTTTCATTTTTCACGCCGGTTTCGGCGGATTTCCCTTCTTTTGCCGTGCGATTTTTATGAATCGTCGCCAGCGGACTCGCTTCACCCAACTTCGCCGGACTATTACTAACTGCGCCGTTTAGTGACAAGTCAGGTGACAAGCGAATTTCCGCCACGTCGCCATCCGTTCCTGTGGCTTTTGCCTTTTGATCGGCATTCGGCGAAAGATCGGGCAGGGTGGCCATCGCGTCTGACAACGCGCCGCGATAGGTGTGGGTGTACCGATCCATCGTCAAGGTAATCGTGGAATGCCGGGCCAGCGTCTGTGCAGTCTTTGGATGTACACCGCCGGCGGCAAGGTTGCTGATAAATGTATGCCGCAGGCTGTAACAGTCGGCGTAGCGGCCCGCGTCGTCGCGGTAGGCCAGAAAGGTATCCCCCTCGCGCCTTACACGTTCATCGGGCGTCTGCGCCTCGGCAATCCACGCCGCGCGGGCCGCGCCAAGGTCGCCTCGAAACATCTCGGCTAAATGTTGAATCGGCGGCAGGGTGAACGCGGGCGCGGCAGGCAGTTTGTTAGACAGAAACCCCCGCAAGGCCGTTGCCGTGTCCGCCCGCAATGGCAGAACGTCATCCCGCCGATGCTTGCTGTAGGCCGCTCCGACTTTAACTGTCGGCTCTTTGCCTTCAAGGTTGAAGCTCCCTCGCGCCAGGCTCCGTACTTCGGACGGTCGTAAGCCAGTTTCGGCGATTAACCGATAGAACATTGCCCGCTCAGCGCCAGCAATCCCGTATCGAATCGACCCGGCCGACGTGGCGGACAGCACTCGCCGCAACTCATCGGTGGATAGCGCCCGTCTATCATGCCGCCGATCTGATTTTGCGTTTACTCCTTGTAGGTGTGTCAATGGGCTTTCCGACGCCCGGCCGTCCCGGACCATCCACCGACAAAAGCCCTTCGCCGCTTGCAGGTGATGATTGAAGCTCGCTGCGCCGATGCCTTTGCGATTCTTGTCGCCATGGCGCAGGCTCGCCAACGTGTTCAGCACTTTGCTCGCCGACAATTCGGACCAAAAGCGAAATCCACACCCATCAAAAATTCGCCGGACGCGGTTCGCCGACAGCGCCGCGTGTCCTTCGGTGTTACCCTTGGCCAGTAGCGCCCGCTTCCAGTCTGCTAGGTGTTCGGACAGCGGTTTGCCTGCTGCTACGCGCGCCGCCGATAAGATTCCCCATTCGGCCAGCTTGGTCCTGATACCTGGCGGCATGGTTTCGACGTACCGGGTCAGGTCCGCCGTCATCATGTCGCCGCCGGCGCGGATGCTGTTCAGGCGTTCGATCTTCCGGGCCAATTCAGTGCTGGCCTTCTTATCTTCCAGCAACGGTAGACGGCGCAACGCTTCGGACCAATCAACAAACACGGCATACCACTTGGACGACATCCGCTTGACCTTCTGGCCTTGGGCGTCTGTCTCATAGAAAGGCATTTGCCGCAGTTTCATTTGTCACCAACCTTTCGCAACTCCAATTTGAAATAAACAGCCAGGCGATCTGCGATGGCCATCCGCAAGCCGGTTTCGCCATTCACAAACCGCGAAAGCACGGCCTCGGACACTCCCGCTTCCTTGGCCATTCGATACCGACTCACCGGAGCCGACAGAATTGCGGCCCGCAACTGTTCGCTCAACGTCTTGGCCCGTGTTGCCATGCACGCATGTTACCACGATACTTGCTGTTTAGCAAGGCTCAAACTCCTGTTTGCGCCGGGCAAAACAATTTCCCGTCGCTGTACGGCCGTTGCGTTGCTTCAATTGTTCGCCGCCCGCATCGCAAGCCAACGACTCCGGGATGGACTACCCGCTTCAAACCAATCGACCAATTCCTTATGCGACCAGCGGACAGCCCGGCCCATGCGAACCGGCAACGGCCCAAGCCGGCCGGTCCTGTGCAAGCTGTAGAAGTGTGATTCGGAAACACCCAGAAGCGCCGCCGCCTCGGCAGCCGATAGCCCAAGCGCTGTCGGGCCGATGCGCTGGTGATGGCCATCCGTCGCCACACTGCGCGCATTTGACGACGGCTGATTCTCTCCCGGCATCGACACCATAAGGCGCATCCATCGAAACCGAACAGACACCAAACACTCCCGGATGTTATGATCGCCTTCAAAAAAGTCAACGGAATTTCGGCGCTTTGGTTTGGTGCCCAAGGCACAGAGTTTCGCTTCACCCCTGCGGCCAGAAGGGGGTGAAGTGAAACGGTAGGTAGCAAAGGGACCGAGCGAAGGGCCGGCCATCGCGCAGGGCTGCGGGACGGATGCCACGCGCAGGCTGTAGTCGGCCGAGCATGGCAGCCGGCTCGCTCGCCTGGAGCGGGCCGGGCCGAAGCGGTCGAACGTCGGTCAGGCGTGTTCAGTTCGTTGTGCATACGGGTCCGATCAAACTGTTGGGAGTCCAATTTGGTTCAAAATGGGTAAATGTGAAACCCGATGGGTCGAAACAGTCACAGGTTGCGCCATGTCGTGACCAGACCGCGACTTGCCAATCTTCCCACTGGGTTTCTTTTACCTTGCGCTCTTCCTGTATCGTACTGTCGGCCATCCAAGCAACTTGTCCTCTTGCCGCCGTCATTCTCAATCGCCAGTGCATCGTCCGCCGTCACTTTGCAGGCGTGGTCCTTGCCACACACCGGGCAAGGTTTCGCTCTGTTCACCCGCAGCCAAGTCGCGCTACTCATCGCCCACCCCCTCGCATTGCTTGCCAGCGCGCGCGGGCCGGGCATCCGGCATTCACCCATTCCACTAATTCAGAAACGCGATACCGGCAGCATCGCCCCAATCGGATCGGCGTTGGGCCGAGCCGGGCTGTGCGTTTGAGCGCGTACAGGTGAGACTCGGAAATACCCAAAAGCTTAGCAGCGCCGGCGTTGTCTACGGTGAGGGAATCAGCGCGACTGACATCTGATGCCCGCTTTGATTCCAGCCCATCGACGGTAATGAAAGGGGCAATGTCACCCACGCGACACCCGCCTCTGTGTTGAGCGCTTTTGGATTGCCTGTGTGACAGCTTGAAGATCAAATCGAATCACCTTGGGCGAAATGCGGAGGGATGGGATTTTGCCCGTTCCAGCCATCTGTCGAATTGTTTCTGGCGAGAGCCGAAGCCGCTGGGCCAACTCCGCCGTGGTCAAATAATCGGTTGCCATTTGGCCTCCGGTCTGGATCGGGGAGGGGGTCGCCGAAACCGACGAATTACACCCTCCCTTCCATCCCGGCCGGAATGCGCGCATATAGCGCATAACCGTCAATATCCACAGTATTTGCGAGAAATCCGGCGCATAGAGCTAAACCTTGTGTGGCAATTTGCCGTACAGTGTGATATGGTATTGACGATAGGAACAAGCAGTGTGCTTGTTTTTCGATCTAATGCCACTGCGGAGGCTTTGTATCCGCGACACGATAGGAACACGTAATGTCTGCCATCCCAAAGAGCGAGGCCCGGCTTGAATTTCGGCTGACGTCAGACCGGAAGCAGGAGATAGAGCGCGCGGCTACGGCTCAGAATCAGTCCTTGACTGAGTTTGCGACGGCAGCTTTAACGGATGCTGCCCGCAAGGTTCTGGCCGAGTTTACGCAGTATGAACACGTTCAACTTTCCAATCGGGACCGGGATCGTTTTTTTGCAGTGCTCGACGCCGACGCCGCTCCCAACGCGGCCTTACAGGCGGCTGCCAAGCGTCATCGCCAGCGCGTCGCCTGAACGCCCTTTCACGCGACGGGAGCGATAAGTGCTCTGGTCTATCCAAAGGCTTACTTCCGCGTTCGATATCAGCGGATTTGATTGTGGCGAAGTAAGCCTTAATTCTTTTCTACAGCGGCACGCGCTCAGCAACGACAAGGCAGGGCTTGGGCGTACCTTCATTGCCATCGAAGCCGGCCAAGCACAAATCGCTGGATATTTCACCATGTCCACCGGATCGGTGCGCTTCGACGTGATTCCCGATCACGCCAAGAAGCGTTTGCCGAAGTATCCAATTCCGACGATACACATTGGTCGGTTGGCGGTGGATGTGAAATTTCAAGGCAAGGGCTTGGGTGAAACCCTGCTGGTAGAAGCGCTGCGCAAAGCGGCCACCGCTTCAAGCAGTGTCGGTGTCTATGCCATTGATGTCATTGCCTTACATGATCGCGCAAAGAGCTTTTATCTGAGATACGGATTTGTCGAAATGCTCGATCAACCGCTTCATTTGTTCCTGTCGATTGCAGCGGCGCGCGCGCTAGCCAAAATCATCGACGAATGAGACGGTGATTAGTCGTCGTTCTTTGCGCGCTGATTCTTCGCGCGCCCGTCCTGCCGTTTCCCCATGTCAATCACCACCGGATCGACGCTGATCGGCTTCGTTGTAAGGCCGAGCACGTCAAGATTTGGCAATACGTTGCCACCTGCAATCCATGTCGCAACTTGCTTCACCCAGCGGGATATTTGCCCTTGATTAACTTTCAGTTCGGTAGCCACGTCGGCCTGCTTTTGTCCCAATACGCGGTGAGCGCGATAGGCAGCAAATGCTTTTTGCGGTGGCTCGCGGAGATTGGTGGCAATTGAATTGGCGATTCCAGCATCCGATACTAAATCGGCGGGTCCAGGCGCGGCTTGTTCGATGCACTTAGCGATGGGCCACCGCTCCGCCTTCCGTTCCTTTTCGGCAGCCGAACCACTGGCTTTGCGATACATAAACGAAATCGCCGGAATTTCCAGCGGGAGTTCTGGCTTGGTCGGCGATTTCGTCCGCTTGTTCACACGATTTTGAGATTTCGGCGCAACGCCGTGCGCCACAATCTTCAACTTGCCGATTGTCACGTCCGCCGCATCCCAATTTGCTGGCGTTGCCCTTACCGGGTCAGTAGCCACGGCGTCAATGGCCGCCGTGTCAAACCCTCGCTCTTGCGCCGCAACCGAGAGTTTGATCGCGATGTCCCTGAGTAGATCAAGTTGATCCTTGTCCCGGTTAACCGCGATCACGCCGGTCGCATACTTATGGATCACCGTTGGCCTCAGGGATTCCGATTTCCCGGCCAATTCAAGAATTTGGATATTTGAAATGCGATAAGCCATTTGTCACCTGTTGCTGGCCGGGCGGGTCCGGGCGGTGTGGCCGACAGGTGACGCCAGCACCAGCACTGCCAGGACCGTCGGCGGGTAATTACTCCGCCGCTCCCGAACAATCTCATTTTACCATCCACCGACTTGTGGGACGATTTCGGGCCATTGGCGCGGTTGGAAAGGCTGGCGGGGGGAGAACAGGCCAAAACCGGGTATGCGCGCAAATCTCCCGCGTCATCACCGGACTTTTCGGCCGACCCTATGTCCTTTGCCGGAAAACGCGACACATTTGCAGCCACGCGGACGGCGGCGATTTGTAAATCTTTGGTTATTTATGCGGCGCTCGGCGTAGGCCGCGTGATCCTATCTCATTCTTTTGCAAATCCCAAGGTTTTGTGAGTAACATGCCGCCTTGACAATTTGGTTCGCTGGACAAGCGAGCGTCTGAGACTTGGAACTATCACCCCCGCCGTCGGCGGGGATTCAGCACTTCGGACGTTCCGCCGGTTCCGGCCCCACTACGGGGTCTGGCAGCCGGCGGACGAACCGGGTGCAAGGCTGTGATAGGCCGCGAGTCTGGGGAGTCCGTCGGATGACGGGCCTCGTTCTTTTTTGGGGGAGGCGCTCCTGCCAGCGGTTAAACACCGAAGGGAGCGCCATGGCCATAGACAAACGCATCTCGACAAAGTTGAGCAGATTCACGGAAGTCTTCAATAAGGCGCGGGAAGATCAAGCCAACGAATCCGACACCGTGATGTTTCTCATCAAGTTCTTTGAAGAGGTTCTAGGGTATGACCCGTTGGGCGGCGAAATCACGAAAGAAGTCGCCATCAAGGATCGCCGTTGCGACTTCTCAGTAGTGGTAAATACGAAAGTCCAATTCCTTGTTGAAGCCAAATCCGCAGGCATAAAAGTTCTCAATGCCAAGCACATTGAGCAGGCAGAAAACTATGCCTCGCGCCTCCCTATCAACTGGGTGTTGCTGACCAACGGACTTAGCTGGTATCCTTGTCAGCAACGTCCAAGCCCGTGAATCTGAATCGGACGGGCCAATCGCGAAGCCGTCCAAAAATGACTTACTTAACGAGCTTGAAGAGACCGAACTATTGACGCCGAAAGCCCCACGACGAGAGACACCACCGCCATCGTTGCCAGAATACACCGGACTAAAATTTGCGTCGAATGTTCTCGGTTTCTTGGGCGTATTTTCTTACGTGGTCGGGGTATTTGCGTGGCTGACTTATGCCGACGACGGGGCTGGTGGCGCGGGATTCTTTATCTTTTTATCACTCTTGATCGGCGGGACCATGCAACTCGGAATGGCCGCGGCGTGCGTTGCGCTGCGAGACATCGCCCGGAATAGTTTCGGGAGATGAACAACGGCAGAGGGCATCAGACGTCCAAATAATTGGTTGTACTTTTTCACAATTTAGTGGGAGGCATTATGCGGACGTTTAGAGTTTCGATTCTGCTGGCGGTGTGCATTGCCGCTGTGGCTTTGATTGTTGATCGGGTTAAAGCACAATACAGGGGCGGAGGGTATGACCAACCCACCACACCACAGCCCGCCTCCACGGTCACAACTCAGTCCGGCGGCAGTATCAAGACTTCGCTCGGTGATGGCGTTACGTTAGATGATAAATCGTCCCTTAATCGCGAATGGATTACGGTCCATCAGACGCCACTCCCGGCTGATATTGTCGGCACGGCTGGCCAGTTCGTGTTCGATCCGCTTGCGCTCACTTATGTCGCGAAAGGACCAGATTCTTCCAAAAAAAATCCCGTCTTTGCCCCTGACCGGCGCGGAATAGCGGTCCAAAATTTTTCCGTCAACCAGTTCAATTTCATCGCGGCCGGTTTCGTCCGGATGCTCATGAAGCCATTCGACTTTCTCGGCGAACTCCCGGGGATTTTTGATATTCTCGAGGAACGCGCGGAACTGCTGCGTGCCTTCGACCTCGCTGGCAAAAGCGTCGGGAATATGCCACAAATCAATCAGCCGCTGGTTTTGCAGGATGAGCTTCCCCTCCTTGTCAACCACCATGATGCCGTCAAAGGACGAATGAACCTGGGCCTCTAGGAAGGCGCTTTTCCAAAGCAGTTGCTCCTCGGCGCGTTTGCGCTCGCTGATGTCCTGCACCAGGACGACGATGCCAGTCACCTTTCCGTCGTTGCCGAAGACTGGAACCTTGTCGGTCTGAACGCAGAGGTATTTGCCGTCGTAGCGCTGGAGCTTCTCGACAATCCCCAATTTGGGTTTTCCCGCATGAATGACTTCCAAGTCATCCGCGTAATACTTGTCCGCTTCCAGCGGAAAAATCTCCGCCGCCAATTTTCCTTCGATCTGGGCGATTGGTCTTCCAGCCACTTCCGCCAGCCGTTGATTCACCCGCAAGAAGACATTGTTCGTGTCTTTGAAACAGAGCATGGCCGGTATCAAATCAAAGAGCACCTGCAACTCGGTTTTTTGTCTCAGCACGGCCTCTTCCGCGAGTTTCCGCTCGGTGATGTTTTCCGCGATCACGATGAACATCGTGACTTCCCCCCCTGGGGTGCGCACGGGGGAAACGCTGTGGCGCGTCCAAACGATGTTACCGTTTTTGTTCAGATATCGCCGATGGGCTGATGATTCGTGAAGTGATCTTTCAGCAGCTTCACCAATTCTGGCGGCAACCAGTACACGCCCTGCTGCATTGTCTTGTTTCGTCGATGGTCAAGTGCGCCAGTTTCTAAATCAAACTCATCGCGCCGCATCGACGCCAATTCCCTTTGACCTTGCCCACCGAAGATCGCCAGCAAGATCAACATGCGATGGCTGTCCGACTTTGCAAACTTCAGTAATGCCACGATCTCCGCGATGGTGATCTGGTCCGGACCCTTCGCGGCGGTGTCCTTCTCACGTTTTGTCTGAGGAATGTCCCCCGCCTTCACCCTGAACAATTTGTGCCAGTTCTTCGGCGCTTCCCAGCCGCCGAACTTCGCCGACTCCGAATTATCGTCAAGCCATGAGACGAACGCCCGCCAGTGCTGAAGGTAGGTCTTCACCGTATTCGGGGCAATTGGCGCATTCGTTCTTTTGCTCTTCGGCCTGCCGACGATTTCCTGCGTGAGTTTTTCCAGATAAAGGCGATCCACTTCGGTTAGGGGGCAATCTTGGCGGAATCGCTTCAGGTCGTTCATTATTTCCAATCGCCGCCGTTGGTATCCCCCCGATTTGCTGCTCCCCTTGATGATCGCGGTATAGGCATCGATGGCGTCATACAGAGTGATGGCCTTTTCTGGATCGGAGACTTCGATGGAGATCGGCTCGGATTGCTTGTGATTATTCACGCGTACTAATTCAAGCGAGATCGAATCCGATGAGGTTGAACAAGTCGCTTCATCGACTTGATCCTGGAGTTTCAGGAGTTTGTCAATGTGGACGCCACCGTTGACGCGGGCGAGCGCAAGCTTGTCCCAAGCTGCGTCCTTGCCGTCACGTTGAACGATCAATTCCCAGACGTTCAAAACGTGAGCCGCTTTCCGTTGCGCCTCAGCTCTGTCCTTGCCGAACCAGAACCGCTTTTTCGACCCATCGATGGTCCGCCCGATGGTCTTGTTGAACCCCTTGGCGTGGAAGCCGACTTTGACGGCGACGTGTCGAGGCATGACGAAATCTGTGCCGTTGTGCGCCCACACCAGCTTGCCATTTTGGAAAATCAGTTCGTAATCCATGCCCCCTGACAGGAAGCGAAACGGAATAAAAAATCAACCCGAAAGTAGATACCACAGTAGATACCGATAATTTTCAACGGATTTTCGGAATTGCTCCCGATTGCCACAACCTCTCATTTCCCCGTTGCTTATCTTTGAAAGCCGAAGAAGGGATTTGAACCCTTAACCCCCGCTTTACGAATCCTCGATACATTATTGCTTTCCCGAGAAAATCGCAGGTCTTTACGCCAGTAGATACCGCCAGTAGATACCAAAGTAGATACCGTCGTTTTTGCCAAAAATATAGCATTTTTGTGGGTACAGTAGATACTGACGTTGGAAAACAACCGGGCATTGTCGAGAGCTTCGCCCCGTGTTGCTGGATCGGCAGACGGACTGAATCGCCAGACGGAACAGACATCTTTGTGCGAAGGCGCTCAGATTTCTCTCGAAGTTCTCACAACGTGTCGCCTTTTTCATTCTTAGGCCCGAGTACGCATCGATAACGGATGGGTATCATTTGTTGACGATTGGGACAAATTAGTAAAGTCGCAGAGTAAGCGAATTGTCGCTATTTCTTTGGGACGGAGTAAAGGGTGAGGTCATGCCAAAGGAATATCTGAAGGCATCAGGAATCAAATGCGGAAATGCGTATCAAAGGATAAGGATCAAGTTCATAGGACCGATACCAATGACCGTGGGGGGACCAACTGGTGCTTTTATCAGGGATCACGTGATTAATTTGGGGGACGATGGGCACAAGGTTCGTGTTGTCACCAGTCCAGGGGGAATCACCGTCAAGCGATTATTGAACCACTTAACTCCGAAACGGGGCGAACACTTTTTTGGAATTATCAACTGCACTGAAATTAATGGGATAGTTTTCACCGTGGAATTGGATGAAGTATCTGCAGGGTAATAAGCATGGCTTTTAGTTGCCCAGCTTTCTCTGTATTTCCACCCACTGCCGAAGTTTATCAATCTCCCACATTGGCGTTTTCCGATGGATTATGCGGTGGCAGTTTGCGCACACCACTGCAAGGTCTTGAATCCGAGTTATTCGTTGTCCGCTGCTTAGCGTACAGGGAACCAAACCGCATTCGCCGAAAGAGAAGATGTTTCACTCCCGTTGTCAGCGACCGCCGATGTACAATGCGAAGCGCATTCGTTCACTCGATTATGGGTATCTTCAATGGCGATCCCCGCAAGCCGCAGTCCAAAGGATATTTTGAAACAAACTGCCGATGTCCGAGGTATTCGTTTTGTGTTTTTGATAAGCCCCAAAAAGCAGATGACCGTATGGTATCCCGTGACTAAATCAGCCGCCGAAAAGGTCTGCGATCAATGGAAATCGCTACAAATTCCTGAACATGATTGATCGAAGTGGTGTTCGGAATGCTATTCCGTCGAACGGCGGATGGCTGCACAATTATTCATGATGATTGACCCCAGCATGCGGAAGTCCAACAATCCCCTCATGGACAACCGCATAACTCTTCTCATTAATCCGCATGTCCCGACCGATTCGCACAGGCGCAAGGAATTATCGCGAGCCCGCGCAGTTAATAATGCCTCTCCATACGTCAAGCGAGTTATTGAAGCTCCCCAACAGCGCGCAACATTTGCGGATTTATTAGCAGCCGCTCAATCGGTTGCGGAAGATGAAATCGCCTGCATCGCAAACAATGACATTCTGTTTGATGATGAATCGCTGAAATGGTGCGATCAACTTCAACGGGGCGAGTGCTACGCACTTTCAAGATGGACGGTTAAATTTGATAAAGGCCAACTCTGGTTTATTCTTCAAGCTGATGTGTCCGGTGTGTGAACCTCATCTTTTTCTGATGTACATGGCCGGCATACTCGCGCGTGAACAAATCACTCCGTCCGGGAGCTGAAGAGTTGTTTAGGTATACGCCATTTCCTTGAAGGCGAAGATCCGGACATGCCTCCACGCCGTGAACCTCTGATTCCAACTGAGATCGCAGTGAGGCTCACAGGGTCGCCTTGCACTCCCTTGTGGGCATCGAAGTGGATGCGGATGCGCGCCGGCTCATAACGGCGTTCCACCGATTCGAAACTCTCGTAACCCAACGGGGCTATGCCGCTCTTCATCCCATTCGATCGCGAATAACCGAGGCTGCGACGCTGGCCAAATGACCGGGTGCAGCGTTCACTGCGGGCGCTCAAATATTCTTGGATTTCCGTCCGAGCCAGTAAACTCGAGTTTTTTTGTCTGCTCTAGGTCAATCACGGCTATTTCGCCGGTTACCGGCCAAGATGGCAGTTTTCATCAGCCAAGCCACGGGGCTCCGGTCATAAGGATAGAATCGACGGCTCAGGAGCGGTCAACGAGAGCGAGTCAGGGCCTTGATAGGCGCGTCCTGAGCCCTCCGCACCAAACCGTTGAGCATCCCTCGGAACACGATGCCGTGCAGAGGCAATACCGTGTACCAATAGACGATCCCAAGAAATCCGCGCGAGCGAAAACGAGCGGTCATCACAATCATACTTTGATTGTCGGCACAGGGCTTGATTTCAAAGCTCAGCGTGGCGACGCCTGGCAGCTTCATCTCCGCGGTGAGCA
>Ga0302325_10002505_pt1 | contig 44551 bp, 35 predicted proteins | sample Palsa_T0_2_FD_201948 | JGI IMG/M metagenome (GOLD analysis project Ga0302325, IMG submission 201948) | Peat permafrost microbial communities from Stordalen Mire near Abisko, Sweden - Palsa_T0_2 | ecosystem: Environmental > Terrestrial > Soil > Palsa > Peat permafrost | place: Sweden: Abisko... | reverse complement strand
GTCTTTTTTCATTGCGTTTTGCGTGGTGCTATCTTGCTTCATGGCGTCCTGGGCAAAGGCTCCCATCGGGGCTGCCAGGATACAGGCAAGCATCAGACTGCCAACAAACGTCTTCATGGTTTTCTCCTTGGGTGAGTCTTGAGTTAGGTCGTCCGGCAGGTCTGCACCTTCAGACTCAGATCAGACGTGCCAGCGGGCAGAAAGTTACAACACCGAGATCAAAGCTTAAAACCCAGGGGGCACGGGGACGCAAGCTAGGGCGAACATTCTCAGCAGGTCAGTTGATTGCGGGAGATCTTCAGACCACTCAGATTGCCCAACACAGTGACGGCGACGGATTCGGTCTTGAAGAACTCCTGGGCCAGGCTCTGCAGATCGTCGGCAGTTACGGCTTCAATCTTCTGGACCAGCTCGTCAAGGTCCTGGAAGCGATCGAAGTACATTTCCTGGCGAGCCAGGTTTGACATGCGTGCCGTGCTCGATTCGAGCGAGAGCATCAGGCTGCCCTTGAGTTGATCTTTGGAGCGGCGTAATTCTTCTTCCGGCACTGGCCTGATTTTTAGATCGCGGAATTCGCTGACCACCGACTGCACTACCTTGGCCGCCGATGCCAAGGAAGTTCCAGCGTAGACTGCCATGCATCCGGTGTCGCGGTAGGGATTAAGGTCGCTGTAGATGGAGTAGGCCAGGCCCTGGCGCTCGCGGATATTCTGGAACAAACGCGAACTCATGCCTCCGCCGAGCAGGGTGTTGAGAATGTAGCCGGCATAGCGCTTCTCGTGGGCAATGGGATATGCCGGTACGCCGATGCAAAGCTGCACTTGCTCGAGAGCTTTCTTGTTGCGCAAGACGATGCGAGGAACGATCTTGGGTGCGGGCGAATGGAAGCCGTTCTGCGCGGGTTTCAGGTGCTCGAAGTGCTTGACCACGAGGTCGACGAACTGATCATGGTCGAGATGCCCGGCGGCAGCGACGATAATGTTGCCAGGCGCGAAGCGGTGGGTGTAGGTGTCAAGCACGGCCTGGCGCTCGAATTTCTTTACCGTTTCTTTGGTTCCGAGGATAGGCTTGCCGAGAGGATGATCTTTCCAGAAGTTCTGGGTAAAGATTTCGTGGACGAGGTAGTCGGGATTGTCCTCGTCCATCTTGATCTCTTCGAGGATCACGCCGCGTTCGCGGGCGATGTCCTCGTCCGTGAAGTTGGGATACAGTACCAAGTCGCTGAGAATTTCGAGCGCTAACGGAACATGCTCGTCGAGCACTTTGACGTTAAAGCAGATGCATTCCTTGGAAGTGAACGCGTCCATGTTGCCGCCGATGGAATCGACCTGGCGGGCAATTTCCTCGGCGGTGCGGTGCTTGGTCCCTTTAAAGACCATGTGTTCGATGAAATGGGAGATGCCGTTCGATTGCGGCGTCTCGTCACGAGAGCCGGTTTCGAGCCAAATGCCAATGGAAGCCGAGCGGATGTGCTCCATCTGCTCGGTGATGACGGTGAGGCCGTGGGGCAACACCTGGCGGCGAATGCTGCGAACTTCTTTAAACATGACGATGTCAGTGGCGGATCTTTCTCAGAGGGTACCCTACTATTCTTACACATCTGGCAGGGTGGGGCGGGGTGTGCGAGAATAAGATAGTTAGTGATTTAGAATCAGTTAGTTGCAGATCCCTCGGGATGCTCTGCTGCTGAGTTCTGAGCCGGGCGCACTACCCCCGAGTGCCAAAGCGTTGGGGAATGGTTAGACCAGAACCGAGAAGCATACCGATTGAGGAAGAACTTGGAAGAGACCGACTTGAGACGAGCAATGCTTGGAATGGATCGCGAGGAGATCACTGCCTTGGTGAGTGAGGCGGGTGAGCCGGGATATCGCGCCAAGCAGATTATGGATGCGGTTTACCGCCAGCGGGTGGAAACTTTGGCGGAGATTTCTACGCTACCCGAGGAGTTTCGGGAGCGGTTGTCTGAGAGCGGGGTTTCCGTCGGGGCGGCGCGGATTGAGAAGAAGTTTGTGTCCGTGGATGGAACCGTTCGGTACTTGATTGGGTTTGCTGGTGGGCACAGTGTTGAGACGGTTTGGATGCCGGAGGGGGATGGCGGGGAAGCTGGGGATGGGTCGGAGGCAGGGGCAGAAGCGGAGATGATCGGCTTAACTCCCTCTGGGGCTAAAACCCAGTTCCAAATGCCTGCCCCTGACGCAGCCCTCGAAGGCCTTCTCCACCCTTCTCAAAATCCTGTCGGTGCGGTTCGCACCAGCCCGGTTCGCAGCAGCCACGTTCGCACCGACCAGGAACGCGCGAGACAGGGGCGTTCGACGATTTGCATTTCCAGTCAGGTGGGATGTGCTGTGGATTGCCAGTTTTGTATGACCGCGTTGCTGGGCGTAACGCGCAACCTGACGGCGGGCGAAATTGTGGGCCAGGTTTGTGCTGTGCTCAAAGATCAACACATTTCTCCGCCGGAGGATCGGATCAACCTGGTTTTCATGGGCATGGGCGAGCCATTTCTCAACTACGAGAATTTCGTGAAGGCGGTGCGGCTGCTGGTAGAGGGCGTGGGCATTGCGGAGCGGCGAATGACGGTGTCGACGGCGGGAATTGTGCCGCGCATCCGGGACTTTGGCGGGGAGAGGATCCGGCCGAAGCTGGCGATTTCTTTGAATGCATCCAACGATGCGCTGCGCACGCGGCTGATGCCGGTGAACAAGAAGTGGACTCTGGAATTGCTGATGGCGGCGGCGCGGGAGTTTCCGCTGCGTACACGGGAGTGGATCACGTTCGAGTACGTGCTGCTTGGCGGGGTGAACGACACACCGGAAAATGCGAAGGAAGTGGCCGAATTGCTGCGTGGGCTGCGCTGCAAAGTGAATCTGATCGCGCTCAATCCAGGGCCGGGAATTGACTTTACGACTCCGAGCGCGGAGCGGGTGGCAGGGTTTCAGAAAATTCTGCGGGACGCGGGAATACCGGCTTTTGTGAGGCGTCCGCGGGGCCGGGACATCTATGCCGCCTGCGGCCAGCTCAAGAGAACGGTTGAGGTTGCCACATCACCGGAACTCCAGCTTCAGTCGATTGCTCCGGTGCCGCGCAGATGACCGGGATCTCGACGCGGACGTTGGTTCTCGCGCGGCGGTCTTGCTCCCAGAGAATCCGTCCATCATGTTGCTGCAGGATGCCTTGACAGGCGCTGAGTCCCAAGCCGGAGATTGTCTGGTCTTCATCTTTTTCTTCATTTTCGGCTGATTCGCCGGCGAGGCTGGTGTCGGAGATGTTGATGATAGCGAGGCCATCTTTGCATTCCGCGGTAATGGTCAGGGTTCGATTACGGCGCTGGCCCACTGCGTACAGCGCGTCGTTGATGATCTGCACACAAACCTGGAGCAACTGGTTGGAATCTCCCCGAACCAGCAGCGGGTCCTGGGAAAATTCGGCGCGCACTTCGAGGTTGAGAGCTTGCCACTGAGGTTGCGAGAGTTGGACGGCGGTACGCAGCAGAGTTCTGAGATCCACCGGGGTCATCGCGGCTGGGCCTTGTCTGGCAAAACTGAGCAGGCTGGCCACCAGAGACTTGGTGCGCCGGACGTGCTGCCCGATTCTTCCCGCCAGTTCGAACTGTTCCGGGTTGAGTGGCGTGGTCAGAAGAATATCGGAATAACCGAGCATGGCGGCGATGGGATTGTTGAGTTCGTGGGTTACGCCGCCCACCAGCTGTCCGATCGAGGCCAGTTTTTCCGACTCCGTGATCTGCGTCTGCAGACGTTTCAGGTTGGCCAGGGACTCCCGCGAGTGTGTCAACAGGCGAAGCAGTTCCCGGTCGAGCAAATGCTGCCGCGCGAAAACCATGACGCCCATCAGAAGCGCTGCGGCCAGAGTCAGAACCAGGCGGAAGGAACGGATAGGCGGGGGAAGTACCGTATCCACCAGAGCCCAGGTGGCAAACAGCGGGAGCGAGAAGGCCGCAATCATGCCCAGCCGCGCCAGCCACACGCCGTGAGATGTGGAAGTGGAGGGGACACCAGCTTGAGGTTCACGGTCGCGGGTCCATAGACCGATCACAGTGATCCAGGCCATAGAAACAGCGAGCGGAATGTCGAACAGACTTCCGCTGTAATAGACATGCCAACTGAGCGCAAAGTTGGCGACGTAGGAACCGCCGGCGTAGATCAGGTTGGCGCCGAACAGACTGGCATAAAAGGTTTTCCAGCCGTTCTTGCTGTCCATCCAGGCCAGGAACAAGGCACCCAGAAAAGCCAGTTTCTCGATGAGGTACAAAGAATTAAGATTGTTCGCGTAGGCTGGCACATCGACAACGACGTACTGCCAGGGGATCACAATGAGCACGTAGAGATAAGCCCACCAAACCATCATCAAGGCAAAATCAAGGCGGCGCACGCGGGCGGCATACTCATCCTGCGGAGCATGAGGCCGGAGCGCCAGAGCGGCCATCAGCGGGACAATGTGCAGGAAAAGGATGATGTCGGCCGCGCATAAGTCCGGGACATCGGCGCGCAGCCAGACTTCGTAGTAGGTCCAAAACAACTGGTAGGAAAACCAGAGGGCGATGCCGGCAGCCATGAGCGTCCAGAAAAGACGCGAGCGCACCGCGTGAGGGATGAGGGAAACCGTTCCGGAAAACAGCAGAAGGGACTCAATCACATCGCTGAGGGCGGTAAGGCGAAAGGAGTGAGGCAGGATAAGAGCAGCCAGGACCAGAATCGCAAGACAGGCTAAGACGCCTGCGGTCCAGAGCTTGCGATAGGTGCGCAACAAGACAGTCCTCGCTGCCATTCTAGACTGGGACCAGAGAAGCCACCGGTTACGGAAGTCATCCGGGAGAAATCTGTAATTTGGGTAATTTAGTGATGGACGGACCTCGCGCCCGGCTTCCGTTCCAAACCACCTGAATGGCTCAATTCTTCGATTGCGCTCGGAAAAAGAGTGCAATAGAAAGTTTTGGCTTGCTCTCGATCTTTCTTATCAATAATATGCGAAGCATTCCAGGACTTGGCAAATGCGGTAAGGAAACGAGCCAAAGGCGCAATGGTTGGGTGGAAAAGAACGCGACGCTTCGGGCGGCTCGCCCAGATTCCCGCGACAAGCTCGGGACAGGCTCATCCCTGCGCAAACAACCCTGGTTCACGAGTGACACTCAAACTCCACTACACAAATTCATTCTCCAGCGGGAAGTGACTCGACTTGCAGGCTGACGCTAATAACCGTTTTCTTGGCAGACCGCAGGCTCCCGCCGACCCCAGCGAAATTCGGCGCACCGAGCGCTGGTTGGCGACGGCGCGTGTGTTTCTGGCAGTTTCAGCCCTGGTCGCGATCCGAATGGATCCAACCGAACTGGGCAATTCTCCAGCGGCCTACGGTCTGCTGGGGTTCTATATGGGGAATAGCGTCCTGGTACTGATGCTGCTCCGCCGGCGGCAGGCCTCTACGGCTCGGTTTCGTATTCTGGTGCATGCGGCCGACATCATGTGGCCGGCCTTCATCTCGGTGTTCGCGGATGGTCCGAGAAGCCCGTTCGTTCTGTTCTTTGTTTTTGTGCTGACGGCGGCGGCTTACCGGTGGGGTTTGTGGGAGACGTTGAGCACGGCGGCGGCCGAAGTCGTGTTGCTCTGGGCCGAGAGCTTCGTGATATTCCATGTTTTGGCGACACACGGGATACGCGTGCACATTTTGGCGGGTCTGAAAATCAATGTGGGCGAGTTCGAACCGAAGCGTTTGTTCATGCAATCGGTTTATTTGCTGGTGATGGGGTTGCTGCTGGGTTATCTGGCGGAGCAGCAGAAGCGGCTCAGGGCGGAGAAGGCCGCAGTGACTCGCATTCTGGCAAAGGTGCGAGTGGAAGCCGGGCTGACGGGAACTCTGCAGCAGATTTTCCGTGAAGTCCTCGGCCTGTGCGGAGCCGTGCGGCTGTTGGTTGCGGCGCAGGAGATTCCCAGCCACCGAATGTTTCTGGGCGAATTGCGCAATGAAGATGGGGCGTCTCCCGATTTCGTGTGGCTCGATGCCAGCCCGCGGGACGCCAAGACCTATCTGGAGGATTTTCCGGGCGAAGTGTGTTACGCGGCGGACGAAGGAAAACGCTGGTCGGTGATCGCACTCGACCGTGAGGGCAACCAACTCCCTACGCCGTCCAGCGAACCGCTGGCTCGATTGCAGTTGGGGCAATCCTTTCGGTCGCTGATTATGATTTCTTTCGTATTCGGAACCGAGTGGCGGGGGCGGGTCATGGTGTTTGACCCTTCGTGGCAAGGGGAGACGCAGGAAGGACTGCGTTTTCTGCTCGATTTGCTCCGTCAGGTGGGTCCGGCCGTGTACAACGTCTACCTGCTGCACCGGTTGAGGCGGCGGGCTAGCGCCGCGGAGCGCGCGCGCTTCGCCAGAGAACTGCACGATGGGGCGGTGCAGTCGCTGATCGCCGTGGAGATGCAGGTGGACGTTCTTCGGCGCCAGGCGGAGACTACGCCGGCGGTAGTGGGCGGCGAGCTGGGCCGGATCCAGGGTTTGCTACGGGAGGAAGTTCTGAAGCTGCGGGAACTGATGCAGCAGATGAAGTTGATCGATGTGGATGCTCGAAGATTCCTGAGCGTGGTGATCGACACGGTGGAACGGTTTGAGCGGGAGACCGGGATTTCCGCGCGTTTTGTGACTGACATTGAGAAACTGGAGATGCCCGGGAAGGTTTGCCGCGAGATGTTGGGCATCGTGCAGGAGGGGTTGGTCAATGTGCGCAAGCACAGCCAAGCGCGCCATGTGCTGGTGCGACTGAGTTCGAGTGACAGCCAATGGAGCCTGACGCTGGAGGATGACGGCAAGGGTTTCCCTTTTTCCGGCCGCCTGACGCAGGACGAACTGGACAGGATGGGGAAGGGGCCGATGATCATCAAGGAACGGGTCCGTTTAATTGCAGGCGCACTCACGGTAGAATCGAATCCCGGTCTGGGAACGCGCCTGGAAATCAAGGTTGCGAAGGGTGGAGAGGTTTCCGATGAACTTTAAGAAATCACAGCCTGTTCGTATCGTGATTGCGGACGACCATCCAATTTTCCGGGATGGACTGCGCCGTCTTCTGGAAGCGGAACCGGATTTGAAGGTTTTGGGGGAGGCCTCAGACGGCGCGGAAGCGGTGCGACTGGCGCGGCAGTTGAAGCCCGACATTCTTTTGCTGGACCTGGCGATGCCCAAGCATCCCGGCCTGGAAGCGTTGCGGGATCTGAGCTCGGGGGAGAGTTCCACTCCGGTGCGCGTGATCCTGCTGACGGCGGCGGCGGAGAAGAGCCAGATTGTGGAAGCTCTGCAGTTGGGCGCGCGGGGAGTGGTGTTGAAGGATTCCGCCACTCAGTTGCTGTTGAAAGCGATCCACACCGTGATGTCAGGGGAGTACTGGGTGGGACGGGAGAGCGTCTCGAACCTGGTGCAATATTTGCGAACGCTGGTGCAGTCTTCGAGCGACGAGGCGCGGCGGAAGAAATTTGGCCTGACCCCGCGCGAGTTGGAGATTGTGGCCGCGGTGGTGGCGGGATACTCGAATAAGGAGATTGCGGAATACTTCAAGATCAGCGAAGACACGGTCAAGCATCATCTGAGCAATATTTTCGACAAGCTGGGGGTTTCCACGCGGTTGGAGTTGGCGCTGTTTGCAGTGAACCAGTCGCTTCCGCTGAAAAGCATTGGCTGACAAGGACTTAGGAGCTGGCGCCGAGGTAAGCGGAGATGGCACTTCTGGGCCATTGGCGGGCGCGGTGGCTGAACTTATGATTGTGTTAGACCACCCTCGGGAGAGAAACTGATCCTGTCACAGCGTGTGCGCGATCTTCCCCCGCTTGAGCGATGGGGGTACGGGGAAGACGAATTCTAGGAGACGGAGCCCGTGGCAAGAATTCTACAAAAACTTTGGAAGGATGAGAGTGGCCAAGATATCGCCGAGTACGCGGTGATGCTGGCTGTAATTCTGGTGATCGTGGTGGGTACGATCCAGCTCATTGGCTCGAACGCCAACAACGTTTTCTCGAATGTTGCCAGCGCCATTCAGTAGGTCTTAGGTGCTGGGTCTTGGGCGAGTGCCCGGACATGGCTTCGGCATCAGTTCCCTGCGAAGTTCTCACCTACAGCCACGCCCAGATGCGCCAACGCTCCCGAGAATCTTCTGGAACTCGGCACGGCAGCACCGCCCTGTTTTCTTCCGCTTTCGTACCTCCCGAGTTAAAGCTCACAAGATTTTTTTCACAATTGCATAGAAATGCCAAAGTCTACCCATTAACGGAAAACGACAGCCCTGAGAAGACGTGGGTCTCTTTCATACCTGCAGTGCTTTCCTCGTCAAAGGATGCTTCCGTGAAGTAGGAAAGTATCAAGACTGAACTGAGCGGACGGGTAATCACAAATTCGTGAAGTTTTCAGCGGCGAGGCGGTACGTGCTACCGAGCAAACGCTTCGCCAATCTCGTACCAGCTAGCTATAGCTGGACTAGGACCTAATGCACTTTCAGCGTGCGCCGCAATCGCATTCTCACTTCGGAGCGGGCGCCGTAAGCGCGACCTTCTCGCTGCCCGTAGCCGAGAGTCTGGTGAGATAAGGAAAGAATGGAGTAAGCTCGAAGGGCATCTTTTCCTTCGCCGAAGTGAGGGCCACCGGCTTCGCCTTCGCCAGTTCCACCTGGTCCGTGTAGGGATCTAGCTTGATGCGTCCTCCGAGCGGAAGCGCGGCAATCTGATCGGCGCGTTGCGGCTCCAGTTGGGGCGCGGAGGCCAGTAGCGCTGACATCCGGATGCTCTTGCCGCTGGCTACACTATTACCCAAGTGCGGGCGAATCAGATTGGGCAGATCGGGAGCACTTTGTTGCACGGCCTTTAAGAACAGCCCGGCACTTCCTAGTTTGTCCTTGTAAGGAGAATTCTTCAACAATTCCAAAGCCTTGGTGTCGGCAGCTTCCTCGTCGGCTGGCCGGCGTTTGAAGTCGAAGCGCTGGAACGAGTCTTCATCGGGGAAGAACATGCGGTCATTGAATGCCAACTTGGTATCGAACGGGTGTGCCAGAACGATGTGACTGAGTTCGTGGGCCAGGACCATGGCGAGCGAAGCCTCATCGGGAAGCACATCGAGCAGGCCACGACTGATCACGATGGTGTGACCGATGGTGAATGATTCCAAAGGAGAAGTGATCAGCACGCGGCAGCGGACATCGGCCTGCAGATCGATGTTATTGGTCACCAACAGATTGTTGACCACGGTTTGAAGAATCTTGTCCACTTCGCCAGGAGGCGCAAGCAGGCCAATCTTCTGCATGCGCTCGACGGCGTTATCTTCGGCCTGGCGTTCCCACATGCGCTGGGCGACCACGGGAGTTGCGTCGGCGCTGACCTCGCTTTGATCCTTCACGGACTGAGGAGAGTCAACCAGAATCTGCGTGAACTCCGAATTCTTGTCCAGAGCCTTCAAGTCATATCCCCAAAGGCGGGTCTGCGCCCGGAAGTGCAAGGACTTCGTGACGCGATACTTCATTTCGGACTCTTCGCTATAGATATAGGCGGGCAGCCACGTGCCGGGACGGAGATTCAAGCGCCAACTGTCGAAATGCAAGTAGAAGCTGGTTTTGGGGTGGGGATAGTAGGTTCCGTTGAAGCGGACCACATTGTAATCCTGATCCTCAACCCAGATTCTGCCTATGAAGCGGCCGGTGCCGGCGTTCGCCTTGGGTTCGACGTCGATGACCAGGCAGCGCACTTCTCCCAGAAACTCACGGCGTACGAAAGTGAAGTTGTAGAACTTCCTCTGGAAATCGGTATCGAGAATCACCATCTGGGCGAACCCCAGAGGCAGGAAATGCAAGGAGTAAACCGACGTGAGGTGGGTGAGCATACGGTGGCCGAACCCGGGCTGGCCCACGAAGGAAGTGTCCTCGGGACCGTCGCTCATGTCGAGGCGTCCGAGGAAATACTGGTCTCTGACCGGGGAAGCGTTTCCGTCTTTGTCGGTCTTGAGATCCTGAAGATAAGTCTCGACCATGGGACGCAGGTGGTGCATCTGCGCCACGAAGAGATGTTCCTTCTCGATCACCCGGTCGATTACGTCATTGAAAGACGCTGGAGGCGGAGGAGGAAGCGTTGCGCCTTGTCCCGCTGGGGCCGCCTCAGTTGAGGCGGCTGGTGGTGGGGAAGGCGCGGCTGGTGGTGCGGAAGATGTTGGATCCTGTGAGGCTGCGGGCAAAGCCCAGGCCAACAACAGGAAAAACGAGAGCGAACCTACCTGAAAAATACGCATAAAGACCCTTAGGGAGTAACCTATGCCAACTGAAAAATGACGTGCAAGACGACGGTGGAATCGGCTGGCTGGCCGTCCCTCATTGCCGGCTTGAAGTGAATTTGTTCGGCGGCCCGGACGGCATTGTCGTCGAGGCCGTGACCCAATCCGCGCACGACGCGTACCACATGGAGACTGCCGGACGCCTGCAGAACCACTTCCAGGAGGACTTCGCCTTCAATCCGCAGACTCCGAGCTTCTTGAGTATAGACGGGGTTTGGCTTGGAAAGGATTTCCGCAGGCACTGCCTTGGCCGCGGTCTCTGCCTGGCGGGAGCGCACAGTGGGCGGAGCGGGAACATCGGCGCTGGCAAAGCTAGTGGTTTGCACTGTGGTTGCGGATCCGCGAGGGCGGCTGTCTGCAATAGCTGTGCCATTACCAAACCCAGAACTTGCGACCACGCCGGGTACGCCCTTGGCGCCGCCGGTGCCGTTGCCATGGCCCGGTCCGGATGGTAGATCGAAACTTCCCAGCGCCGCGATGTTGACGGCCTTGCCTTGACTTTCCTTGGCCGGAATTCCATTGGGGTCGCCGAAGCCTCCGGTTTGCACCTGCGAGGCCGCGAGCGCCGTGGTGGGCGCAGCCGAACTGCCGGTGGAAAACACGTTGGTTTTCACCGCCTCTTTGGGAATCACGGGAGCGGAGCTGGGAGGCAGCCGATCCAATTTCTTGGGCGCGATGCTGACCGTGGGAGCGACGTCATCTTCCACCTTCACTGGAACTTTTGGCGTCGGCGCGGGAAGACGCAGTGCGTTGGCGGGAGGGTCCAGTTCTGCGAGGATTGTGGGCCTTGGCAATTGGCGCACTGGCTGGGGCTCGTGATTGATGGGAACCGGAGTGCTCACCAGCTGAACCGAACGGAAACTGTGTTCCGGAGGTGAGACAATCGCGGGATACAGTAAGCGTACCCACACGAGAAGCAGAATCAGCAGTGCTTGCGTGCCCGTGCTGAAAATGAATTCCGTCCATGGGGTTCTCGTCTTCGGCAGCGGTGAGAACAGAGTCTGTTGCACAGCAGAATTGGTCATATTTATACTTTTACTCGTCAGTTCTTGAAAACACCTGTCTGGATTGGAAGTTTCTCAGACCGACGCAGTGTCGAGTTCCTGGGAGCTGCAGAGGTCGAGAAGCCTTCGGCTTACTACTTACAAGCTCAAAAGCTGCACGGCAAAGGCCATTTCGCTGGCAACCTGGAAAGCTATCTGCTTGATCTTTCAAACACTTACGCTGACCCCGCCGGGCGACTGGAGCGGGCAGGGCGAGAAAGAGCAAAAAATTACACCCGGCTCGAGTCTTTTTACTTCCCGGAGGGAGGACGAGCCTCCCGGGGGCGCCGGCCCTTGGGGGTGTTCAGCAAGATTTCACGCCAGAAATAGATCGAAATTGGCATTTATTCGGCCAACCTCATTCCTGTCGGCACCTCTGGTTAACACCGTACCACCTTGGGACTGTCGATACCCTTGGTCGCGTTTCGGCTGTCGACGACCAGCTGGGCTTCGCCGACGATCCTCTTATAATCGTAATCGGAGTGATCGGTCACGATCACGACGCAATCGTACTGGCCCAGTTGCTCCAGTTCCGTCCGCTTCATCTGCAAGTCGTATTTGCGTCCCTTGCCAATGAAAGGGAAGTAGGGATCGTGATAGCTGACTAGGGCTCCTTCCTTTTGCAAAAGCTCAATGATGGTGATGGCCGGGGACTCGCGCAGATCATCGATATCCTTTTTGTAAGCCACGCCCAGAATTAGAACACGCGCTCCGTTGACGGATTTCTTATGTCGGTTCAGCGCTCCACCGATGGAGGCGAGCACGTGGTAAGGCATGTTAACGTTGATCTCTCCCGCCAACTCAATAAAGCGGGTGCGGAAGTCCCATTCCTTGGCTTTCCACGACAAGTAGAAGGGGTCGACGGGAATGCAATGTCCGCCCAGGCCAGGTCCGGGATAGAAAGGATGAAAGCCGAAGGGTTTGGTGGATGCTGCCGCGATGACTTCCCAAATGTCGATCCCCATGCGCAGGCAAAGCAGCTTAAGTTCATTGACCAAGGCGATGTTGACACAGCGGTAGATATTCTCCAGCAACTTCGTCATCTCGGCCACGGCGGGAGAGGAAACGGGAACCGTGCGCTGGAAGATGGATCCGTAAAGAGCTCCCGCCAACTCCGCGGCCTGCGGGTTTAGTCCCCCCACGACCTTGGGGATGTCGCGGCGCGCCACGGTGGTGTTGCCGGGGTCTTCGCGCTCCGGGGAGAAGGCCACAAAGAAATCTTTCTTCCCGTCGGAAGCGCCGGAGGAAGTGCCGCGGGCAGCCTTCAGCCCCAGCTTGTTCTCTTTCTCGAGAATTGGCAGCATGACTTCCTCTGTGGTGCCGGGATACGTTGTACTCTCGAGAACCACGATCTGGCCCGGCTGAAGATGGGGCGCAAGCGCGTGTGTAGTATCAGTAATGAAGCTGAGATCCGGTTCGTGATATTGGTTGAGAGGAGTGGGGACGCAAATGATGATAGCGTCCATCTCAACCAGGCGGGCGTAGTCGGAAGTGGCGGAAAAGCCCTGCGCCTGGGCAGTCCTGATTTCTTCCGCGCCGATACGGTAGATGTAGGATTCGCCCTTGGCCAGGGTATCGACCTTGCGCACATCGATGTCGAAGCCGGTGACGGCGAACTTCTGTTCGCTGAATAGCAGAGCCAACGGCAATCCCACGTAGCCCAGGCCGATGATGCCGACGCGCGCCTGGCGCTGCTGGATCCTGTTCTTGAGTTGATCGGGGGAACGATTTGCGGCAGAGTTATTCGTCATCGCTTTGAGGGCATCTCTTCTTTTGAGTTGTGCATTTGATTTTCGATTCTAGCACGCAGTTGCGGGACGAGGCGTTGCTGGAACACGGCGAGTACCGGGGGATCCATTTTATCTTCCCAAGTTGAGAACTTATGGAGAGACGGGGAGTTTTGAAACGCGTTTGGTTGCTGGTCTTGGCAGTACTGGCAGGATTGTCGGTAGGGCTGGCTGCGATAGCCGGGAGCTTTCTTGTGGTGGACGCGCCGCGCCCCTCCGATGTGATCCTGGTGCTGGCAGGGGAAACGGAGCGCCGTCCGGAGCGCGCCCTGCAACTTCTGGCGCAGGGATATGGGCGACTGGTAGTGCTGGATGTCCCGACAAACTCGAAGCTCTACGAATTCACGCAGATTCAGTTGGCACAGAAATACGTTGAGGATCTGCCGCAGCGAGCGTCGATCAGCGTGTGTCCCATCGACGGGCTATCGACCAAGGACGAATCGAAAGATGCGCAGAAGTGCCTGGCACGCGAAGGCGGCAAGAGCGTGCTGATCGTGACCTCGGACTACCACACCCGCCGCGCACTCAGCGTTTTCAGGCGGGAAGTTCCTGGACAGCAATACTCGGTAGCGGCTGCCCGGAACGGAGAACAATTCGGCGCGACATGGTGGACGCATCGCCAATGGGCGAAAACCCTTGTGGATGAATGGCTGCGATTGATCTGGTGGAAACTGGTCGACCAGTGGCGCTGAAGGCAAACGGGCTTTTCACCGCACCGGCTCAGAGGCCAGAGAAATTCTGCGATTGTTCTTGTTTTTCTTTCTGTTTACTCTTATGGCTCCTTACCTCTGTGGGAAATTTTCCACTGCCCGCGCCGTCGCACGGCACAAAAAGCATTGACTGCCAAGAACATTGGAGGGTACGATGCCTAAAAGGCCACTAACTTAAGTTGATCACGGAGCGTGGGATGGGCATGTCAGCTTTCCACAGAGTGTTGAGTTGCGTGCTTCTGTTGATTGTGCCTGCTTCGCTGTTAGCCGCCGATTCCGGTGCAGCCATGCTTTATGCCAATGGCGCTGCCTGGTTGAACGGCGGCCATGTGCCTAGCTCCTCAGCGATTTTTACCGGCGATCTGGTACAAACCAGGTCCGACTCTGCCGCCAATATCCATGCGCCCGGCTCCAGCATCACCGTTCTGGGTGATTCTCTGGTGCAATTTGAAGGCACATCCTTGAAGGTGGAACACGGGGGTGTGAGTGTCTCCACATCCAAGGGCGTAGCCACCACGGCCGGCGACGTGCGGGTAGCGCCGGTGTCCAATGCGTGGACTGAATTTAATGTGACGGACGTTGACGGAACGGTGCGAATCGCCGCCCGCAAGGGGGACCTGACGGTCACCGACGACGAGGGTACAGTGACTCTGCCGCAGGGTCAGGAAACCACGCGGGACGAGCAATCCGACCAAGGTGACAAAAAGAAGAAGGAGAGGCGGCGGGCGGATGGCGCCGTTCCGGCGGCCGGCGGCGGCATGCTGAATTCTCCCATCGTCATCGGCGTGGGAGCCGCAGTCATTGTCGGTGTCACAACCTGGGTGCTTTTGCAGAGCAGCAATCCGGTCAGTGCGTCGAAGCCCTAGTGCGTTCAGCTTTTCCCATTCGGTCTACAACCGTTTGAGCCGTCCGGCGATGCCGGGCGGCTCAATGTTTTTTGGGGCGAAGTCAGAAGTTTGTGGCGGACTGTTCGAGGGTTTGCGGCGAGCCCAAAAGTTCTTCGGGAGGTTTGCTTCGCGCCACGCGGCGTTTGCGAGCTGGTTGCGCGAAGGGTTCTGAGGCCGCAATGGTGCACAGCACGTAGAACAAGGCGGCATTGGCGGGAATCTGCAGATTGAAGTCGACCGCGCTGTGCACCAGGATGCCACTCAGTCCGAGCCCACAGGCCAGAGTTACGGCTCCGCTCATCTCGCTGCTCCAGTTTCCGATCTTCTTAATGGCCCGGGCGTAGAGCGTCCACAGAAACCACAGCATGGTTCCAAATCCGAGCAAACCCATTTCCACGAGCAGTTGCAGATAATCGTTGTGGGCTTGATTGACGAAGAAATTGGTGTAGAAGGTGCGGAATTGCGGATACACGACGGGAAAAGTTCCCAGCCCCCAGCCCAGCACCGGTCTCTTGAGAAACATCTGAAGACCATCGCGGTAAATGTAGTGGCGACTGTCACTGGAAATCTCGGAATGTGTCGATCCCAGTGTGCGGCTGATGAGTTCATCACCGCCGATCCAGGTGAGCAATCCGATTACAACGAACAGAAATACTCCGATGCCGATGGCGGTGCGCAGGCCCCGTTTCTGCTTGATGAGCAGAACCGCGACGATAACAAGTTCGGTGAAAATCGCGATCATGCCGCCGCGCGAACCCGAAAGAAAAACGGTGCCCACCATGACGGCCGCCGCGACAGCGGCGGCGGTGCGCGCTTTGGTGGAAGCGAGCCGGGTCAGCGACAACACCAGGGGGATGGGAACCAGCATCTCCATCAGGCCGGCGTAATGGTTGTGGTTTACATAGGGACCGTAGATCCAGCCTCCCTGGCGGGGCTGCCGAATCCAGTACAATTTGCCGTTGGAGGAAATGCCCTGGATCAGCGCAAAGCTCGCTAGGACAGCTCCATACAAGGAAAAAACCAGCGCCAGACGGCGCGCCTGCGAACCCCGAACCAGGGTTTGCCCGGCGAGGAAGCACAGCATGGCATAGGAAAAATAGAGGAGCGCCAGAGATGCCGTGTCGTGCGGATACGCGCTCCTGCGCAAGACGAGCTGCGAAACGATGAGCAGGCCAAATACTGCCATGGGAAGAAACAGCGGATTCCACCGGATCTTCATTTCGCCTTCCAGAACCTGCTTGCCGATCCACAGGAGAAACAAAGCGGCTGAGCCAGCCTCCATCAGGAAGATCGACCAGGGTTCGACCGCGCCAAATGCGACGGGTCCAAACAGGAGCAGGCCGAAGATGCCATACAGTAGGGCCGTGCCGGCTTGCGCCGCGCGTTCCCTGCGATGGTTTTTGGTAGTGCTGGTCGCGCTCATGAGGTTGAATCTGCTCAATCGAAGGGTCTAGTCCCGCTTGGCCACGAGGCGGAAATCGTCGACCCAGAGCTTACCACGGATCGGACTGCCCTCCGGCAGGCGGCGGATATGCAGCACCAGCAGTTTCGAATTGTCTCCGGTGGTGAACTCCCCGGTGGCAGATTTCCAGAATCCCGACTCTTTCAATACGTCGCTGTCATACAGCACAGCCTGGGTGTACACGTCCTGAATCGTAAAATGTGGGCCACCAGCGCCCCCAATTTCGCCATTCTTATAGTAGGCAGAGAACTCATAGGTAGTACTGGGCTGCACCGTGATGAATTGGCGAATCCCGGCATCTTCGACTCCCGGTCCGTCGAAGGTGATCAGCAGCGAACGATGCCCGCCGTGAGAATCGCTGGGGTCCAGCGTCAAATTCACGCTCTGCTGTCTCTGATACTGCCAGTCGAAACCACCGTTCAGAACATCCAGACTGAAGTCCCCGTTGACAATCAAATTATTCTTGGTCGGCAAGTAGGAAGACAGGCCGAAGCGTGGAGCAGCTTGCTGCCATACCAAACGGGCCTGATCGACATCGTTGTGGTTGAGCAGGTATTGGAGATATTCGTAAACGTTGCCCAGTTCGAAGGGTTGCGAAATGGGCGAGGTCGCCATCAGCTTGTCCCACACCTTGGCGGTTGCCGCCGTCTCCTGTTTGGCCATGAGCAGTTCGAGAAACGCAACGTAGGCCGCGGATTTTGCCGGAACGACCTCGCGCAAAAGCATGTCTACATCCGGGCTGATGCGCCAGCAGAATTGAATCGCGAGGTTGGCCATGGACGGTTCGCTCTCCAAAACCACGCGGAATTCCCGCAGAGCCTTTGCGTTGTCGCCCTGGACGAGGAAGAAGTTGGCAGCTTCCCAGGCGACGTCTGGCGTGGTGGGATCGGCTTGAATCGCGTGTTCCAACGCCCATGTCTGGTTCGAAACGTCGTCCAGCACCTGGTAGGCGGAGGCCAGATCGAACCAATAACGGGCAGAATGCGGGTTGAGTTGCACGGCGGCGCGGTAGGGTTCGATGGCAGAACCCGGATCTCTGGCCACCAGCGCGTAGTAGCGTCCCAGATGATTGCGGTAGTCTGCGTTTCCGGAGTCGAGACGAGCCGCGCGTTCGAGACTCGCGAGTTCCGGTCTTTCACCGAACACAGATGCGATAAACAGCCGGCCCGCCAGAGCTACATAGATCAGGCAGAGCCCTAACCCCGCGCCAATGACGAGTGTTTTCCGCAAAGCAGAATTGAGGACTATTGCCATTTTGTCCAGCTGGTACAAACCGACCCCTGTCGTTCCCTACGCGCTATTGGGCGATGCCTCAGCGGTGTCTTCGGTGTCGGCATCCTCATCCTCGTCACTGTGCGATTCGTCGTCGCGATAGTATCGGGAATACTTTCCCTGGTATTCGTAATAGTAGTAGTAATCAGGCGAGCTTAGATCGACTGCATTCAAAAGCACGCCAGAGACCTTCGCATTGACTTGCATGAGGATATCGCGGGAGCGGCGGAGCGCTTGTTTGGTGGTTTGTCCGGAACGGATGACCAATACGATGGCATCGGCCCCCGGCGACAACACTACGGCATCGGTGACCGACAGGGTGGGCGGAGTATCCACAACGATGTGATCGTACTGCCCGCGCAGTTCCTCCAGTGTATTCCGCATGTTGGGGGAGGCCAGCAGTTCGGCGGGATTCGGCGGGGGTGTCCCTGCGGGCAAGATCGACAAGTTCGGCAGAATGGGGGATCGCGTGATGGTCTGTTGCAAAGTGGCGCTTCCGGTCAGGACATTGCTGAGCCCACTGCGGGGGCCCATCCCCAGCGTCTTATGGATACTGGGCCGTCTGAGGTCGGCGTCGATCAGCAGGACTCGAATGCCTTTCTGAGCCAGCACCACCGCGCAGTTAATGCTGGTGGTCGTCTTTCCTTCCTGGGGAAGCGCGCTGGTGACCATAATCACCTTGGGTGGGGCTCCCAGGTTGGACAGCAGCAGCGAGGTGCGCAGCGCGCGATAGGATTCCGCCATCTGCGATTGCGGCCTGACCTGCGTCACCAACTCCACCGCCTCGTTGGACGACGCGATCACCAGGCGCTTCGCGTTCGCACCTTCCCGCGCCGTCCTCGAACCCATGGGAATCATGCCGAGCGGCGGGAGGCCGGAAATGATTTGCGCCTGTTCGGTGGTGCGGACGGTGTTGTCTAATCCCTCCAGCAGGAAGGCCAGTCCCACACCAGAAGTCAAACCCAGCACGAAGGCGAAAGTGAGATTCCGCGGGATATTGGGTTCGATGGGATAGGTGGGGACGCGGGCGACGTCCACAATGCGAAAGTTGTTGGATTTGAGCCCAGCCGAAACCCCGGCCTCCTTCATTTTCTCCATCAGTCCTTCATAGAGCGTTCGGTAGCTCTCAAGATCACGCTTCAATATGCTGTATTCAATGGCGCTCTCGTTGAGTTTATTGGCCTCCTGCTTCTGTTTTTCGAGAGCGTCGTGCAGCATGGTTTCCCGTTGCACGGCCGCCATATACTGTCCGCGGATTTTGTCCGCGATCTTCCTGGTTTCCTTCAGAATCTGCGCGTCGATCTCCTTGAGCTGAGTATTCAGTTGGGCCACTTTCGGGTAAGACGGTCCAAACTGTGTGCTCAGTTCGGCCGCCTGGATCTTCACATCGGCCTCCTTGCCACGGAGAGTCTCCAGCAGTCCCGAGGCGGACTGCGCCCCAGTGCCAGCCGCGTCCAGGACGCTGGCGGCGGACGCGATGGTGTCGGCGTCTCCCGATTGCACCAGACGATACACCGATTCCTTGTCCATGCGCTCGGATTCCGCAGCGGTCAGCGCCTTGTTCAATTCATCCAGTTTCGCGGTGGTGATGTTTTGCTTTTCGTCGATGCCCAGAATTTCGTGCTCTTTCTGATAACGCACCAGCTTTTCCTGGGAGGTTTCGACTTTCATCTGCAAGTCCACGAGCTGCTTGGAGAGCCAGTCGGAGGCCTGCATGGTGGAGTCGAAGCGGGACTTGAAGTTGTTCTCCGTGTAAGTGCTCATCAAGGTGTTGACCACGTGGGCAGTCAAATCCTTGTCGGGATTGCGGAAGGACACTTTAATGATGTGCGTGTTGGGAGGGAGTGTAACCTTCAGATTGCCTCGAAAACTGGAGAGCAAGGCCGAGGTTCGGCTGGCGTCGGCCTGCAGCGGATCGGGGGCAAGATCAAGCGAAGAAGGCAGAGCCGGCGTTTTTCCGCCGAACTCGGGCCGGCGATCCAGGCCCAGTTCCTTCACGACTTGCAGGGCCAGAAGATCGCTTTGCAGAATCATTACTTCGGTTTCCAGTTCGGTGGGATCATAATAGTCAACGTTGAAGGTGGGAGAATTGCTGAAGTTGACCAGGCCGGAATCCGGCTTGTTGATTTCGATGCTCCCACTCGCCTCGTAAATAGGCGTCGTCTTGAGGCTGGCGATGGCGACCACGGAGAAGATGGCCACCAGGCAGACGAGGACTGTCCACTTGCGCTTCACCAGAACGCGAATATATTCGCCGAGGGGCGATTCTTTAGAAGGCAGTTCAGGGTAGACGCGCGGGCTGATCGACCTCCCAAAGTCCGCACCCGCCGGCTGCATTTCGCGAACGGTTGGGTTATTGGGCGGTACCAGCGGTCCTGAATCCATGCATTCTCCTCGACAAGCCTTTAAAACCTTTTTCGATCTGGACGGGCCGGGTTGACGGCTGTGTCCAAGAAGCCCGTCGACTCGATCGCTGGTTCATCGCCCGGGAACTTTCGCACAATGGTATGTAGCGTTTTGCCGATATTTTAGCATTGCCTGGCGAGAAAACCGTGGATGAATCTGAGAGGCAGCCCTTTTGGCGCAATAGGCGCAGTATTCGCGCGGATGCAAACAAACTCCGCTATACTACCTTGCAATCGTCCACCCCAGCATGGCAACGAGTGTTCCGAATGTGGGTTCGTTCTACATCGGGATACGGCGGCAGCGAATGTCATATTGGCTCGGATGGAGCCTTTCGACGCCAACGAGAGCTGATTCCATGTCCAGTCTAAAGAATCCCAGGCTTCAAGTCTCGGTGCATCAATGGCATATGACTGGCTGCAAAGCGGGACGAAGTGGTTGAGGCAAGCTCGATGAACTGGCGGGAACAGGTCGTTCTAGTGACGGGCGGGACGGGCTCGTTCGGCAGGAAATTTATCGACATCATGCTGCGGGAATATCATCCCAAGCGGCTGGTAATTTTCAGCCGCGATGAACTCAAGCAGCATGACATGCAGAGCTCTGGCTTCGATCATCCCAGCCTGCGTTATTTTATCGGAGATGTGCGCGATCCGGGCCGGCTGCAGCGCGCTTTTTCAGGCGTCACCATGGTGGTGCACGCGGCCGCGTTGAAGCAGGTTCCAGCCTGCGAATACAACCCGTTCGAGGCCATCCAGACCAACATCATGGGCGGACGAAACGTGATCGACGCGGCCATTGACCAGGGCGTTGAGCGCATCCTGGCTCTCAGTACCGATAAGGCGGTGAACCCGATCAATCTCTACGGAGCAACGAAGCTGTGCGCCGAAAAGATGTTCGTACAGGCCAATGCCTATGCGGGGGCACAGCCAACTCGCTTCAGTTGCGCGCGGTATGGCAACGTTGTCGGCAGCCGCGGCAGCGTAATCTCCGTGTTTCTGGAGCAGCGCAAGCGGGGCCGGATCACCCTCACCGACCCTCGCATGACCCGCTTTTGGCTCACCCTGGAACACGGCGTACGTTTTGTGATCCGCTCGATCGAGCAGATGCATGGCGGCGAAATCTTCGTGCCCAAGATTCCCAGCATGCGGCTGGTGGATCTGGCCGAAGCCGTCGCTCCAGGATGCTCGGTGGACTATATCGGCATTCGGCCCGGAGAGAAACTGCATGAGGTGCTGCTTTCCGAGGATGAAGCGCGCACCGCCGTGGAATTGGATGAAATGTATATCGTCCAGCCATCGCATCCGTGGTGGAAGGGAGAAAACTGGGTTCATGCCCGGGAACTGCCGCAGGACTTCCGCTACACCAGTGACGGCAATGAACGGTGGTTGAGCCACGAAGAACTCCAGGAATTGATTGAGCCCGGAGCCGCGGCGAAGGCTCGCGTGCCGGCATAAACTCGCTCGGAAGATGTCAGGTCTTCGGTGTCAGGTCTCAGGCCCATCCTCTGAGGCCTATCCCCTGAGACCTCCCGAACCCAAATGCAGATAACGTCCAGCAAAGAGCTGCTCGCCGTCGATGGGGGAGCTCCCGTCCGCAACACACTTCTTCCTTATGGACGACAGTCGATCGAGGAGGATGACATCCAGGCTGTAGTGAACGTGCTGCGCTCCGATTGGCTTACCACGGGTCCGAAGGTCGCAGAATTCGAGGAAGCGTTCGCGGCTCGAATAGGAGCCAAGTATGCGGTGAGCTTCAGTTCGGGTACGGCGGCATTGCATGGCGCGGCTTTTGCGGCAGGGCTCAAGCCGGGCGATGAAGCCATCACGACTCCCATAACGTTTGCGGCGACGCCGAACTGCGTGCTGTACCAGGGAGCGACCCCGGTTTTCGCCGACGTGAGCACCGATACACTCAACCTGGATCCGGAGAAAGTCGCGGCGCGCATCACGCCGCGCACACGTGCGGTACTTCCCGTGGACTATGCGGGGCATCCGGCAGACTTGGATGCGATGCTGGAACTTGCTGCGCGCCACGGGCTGGTCGTGATCGAGGACGCCTGTCACGCGCTGGGAGCCGAGTATCGAGGACGGCGCACCGGCAGCATCGCCGACATGACTGTCTTCAGTTTTCACCCGGTGAAACACGTTGCCACTGGAGAAGGTGGCATGGTGACCACGGACCGCTCGGATTGTGCCCAGACGCTGCGGCGCTTTCGCAATCACGGCATCTCCAGCGACGCGCGGCAGCGAGCGGCCGAGGGGCAATGGCGCTACGAAATGGTGTTGCTCGGCTTCAACTACCGGCTCCCTGATTTCGCCTGTGCCCTGGGATTGTCACAACTGAAAAAGCTGGAGGCAAATCTGTCGCGCAGGCGCGAGGTTGCGGCTCGCTATGCGGCTGCGTTCCGCGATCTTGCGGGAGTAATTCCCCCCGCAGTTCGCGTCGGCGTAAACCCGGCGTGGCATCTTTACCCAATACGGCTCAGTCTCGAAAGACTGAGCGCGAACCGGGCCCAGGTGTTCCGGGCGTTGCGGGCGGAGAACATCGGAGTCAACGTTCACTATATTCCCATGCATCGCCATCCCTACTATCGCGACCGCTTCGGATATCGGGAAAGTGAGTATCCCATCGCGGAAGATGCTTATGAGCGTTTGATCAGCCTTCCGATGTTTCACGGGATGAGCGATCGGGACGTGGAAGATGTCATTGCGGCGGTAGAGAAGGTGATCGGTCACTTCGCGAAGTAATTGCCTTGGCCTATCCCCGGGTAAAATCGGTGTTGGTTGCTTCGGTTCGCTTTCTGCCGGATGCAAATTCACGATCAGCTTGCGCCCCGGTGGTGGCCAGATACTTTCCGCCGAGCAGAAAGGCGCCACGCGCGCTCATCAGCGGCTTTCTTACCGAAGACGGTGGAATGCGCAATGCGTGGGATTCCACCTCTCCTGTGCAACTGGTTGGAATCCTGGCCGTATGGTGGGTGGAGCAATTCATTCGCTTCGGAGTGGGAATTGGTCGGAACGATCCGAGCGAGATCGGGAGGATTCCGCAATATTCGCGGCAGCGTACAGTCAGCACAGACGTGAGTGAGAATTGCTGGCAGCCAGTCGCTGCCGGAGGTTTGCGGGAGTGATTGACCGTGTCGCACAAAACCTACACGACGGCAATGGGTTTGAGTTGAGGGCAGAATGTTTGGTGCAACGTTGTGGGTGAAGCAACACTTCTAATCCGGGCAGACGCCAGTGTGGGCGTGGGGACGGGACATGTCATGAGATGTTTCGCTCTGGCGCAAGCGTGGCAGGATTCGGGTGGTCATTGCATTTTTGCAATGGCAGAATCGACCCCAGCGGTGGAGCGGCGCCTGCGAGAAAAAGGAATGAGGGTGGAACAACTCACCGCTGGCGTCGGGACGGCGGAAGATGCGAAGCAGACAGGGCATCTTGCCGATAAGGAGAACGCGGTTTGGATCGTCGTAGATGGCTACCAGTTCCGGTCGACGTACCAGTCGGCGATCAAGGCAGCCGGGTTCAAGTTGTTGTTTGTGGACGACAATGTCCACGCCGAAACCTACACTGCCGACTTGGTTTTGAACCATAATATTCATGCCAACGCGAGCCTTTATGCCAAGCGGGAACCTTCCACGCGATTGCTGCTGGGGCCGCGGTACGCCATGCTTCGGCGAGAGTTTCGCCGGTGGCGCAAGTGGCAGCGCGAGATTCCTGCAAGCGGACGGAAGATTCTGGTCACGATGGGAGGCAGCGACCCGAACAATGTAACGACAAGGGTGATCGAAGCGATTCGGCGACTTTCGAACCCAGGCTTAGAGACGACGGTTCTTGTAGGAGGCAGCAACCCCCATTTGTGCTCCGTGGAGGCTTTCCTTCCAAAAGAATCGATGCGTTTGATGACCGACGCAGACAACGTGGCTGAGTGGATGGCATGGGCGGATGTGGCGGTCGCGGGGGCGGGCACGACGACTTGGGAGATGTGCTTTCTCGGACTGCCCAGTATTCTCCTGGTGCTCGCGGAGAATCAGCAGAGTGTGGCTGCGGCAGCCGACAAAATGGGGATCGCGTGGAGCGTGGGCAGCGGGACGGAGGTGGCGGCCTCTGTCATCGCCGGCAAACTGACGGAACTCTCGAACTCCCGCGACCAGAGAACGAGCCAGTCCGAGAAAGGACGGAAACTTGTCGACGGCCGGGGCGCGGAACGAGTGGTTGCGTTTCTTTCAGACTTGGAGTTGCGGCGGACGGTGGAGTCTGATTGCGAAGTGTTTTGGGAATCGGCGAAGGACCCTGAGACCCGGGCGGCTTCCTTCCGCAGCGACGGGATCTCGTGGGAAGACCACGTGGAATGGTTTCGAGCGAAGCTGGCCGATCCGAAAGCGATCCTTTATACCGCGACAAACAAGGCTGGTTTGCCGGTTGGCGAGCTGCGTTGTCAAATAGAAGGGAAGCGAGCGGCGCTTTCGATCAGCTTAGGCGCGCGCTTTCGAGGATGTGGCTGGGGCCAGAAGATTCTCACTGTGGGCACGGAGAGGCTTTTCGAGGATTCCGAGGTTGAGTTCATCGATGCCTATGTGAACCCAGCGAACGAGGCCTCGCTGAGGTTGTTTGCGGGCGCGGGCTTCCTGCAATTTCGTTCGGAAGTGATCGAGGGACAGCAAGGCGTTCATTTCGTGCTGGAAAGAAGCGCGTTGTCGTGATGGAGATCGTAAACCTCGCAGGCGGTGATAGCGGGAAGGGGTTTCGCGCGTGCGGTCGCACGGAGCAGATTCCTTCCGCATGACTCCACGCGCTGGACAATGGCCGCCGGGCAATTCCGGAAGACCGGAGGAGCCGAATCTTAAGATCTATAACGCGTCTGAGATCGCAGAGTACTATGCGGCGCTGGATTACCTGACGCCCTGCGAGCGGTTGTTGTTTGATGCCTATCTCAGACCAGGCATGTCGATCCTTGACCTGGGTGTGGGCGGAGGACGCACTACGACTCACCTTTCGTCAATCGCATCACGCTACGTTGGCGTTGACTATGCCGGCGAGATGATTGCCCGATGCCGAAAGAAGTTTCCCCAGCTTGAATTTGAGGTGGCGAATGCTGCCGATCTGTCGAGGTTCAGTTCGTCGACCTTTGACGCTGTCGTAATGGCTTTCAACGGGATTGATTGCGTGGTTCCCGACGAATCTCGCTTCCGCGCTTTTGGAGAAATTGGCCGCGTGCTCAAGCCAGAGGGAATTCTGATTTTTTCCTCCCACAACCCGCGGTCGATCTGGGTGCGGGCATCGTGGAATCCGCAGCGCGTACGGGATATGGCAGAGACGGTGGTGGGGAGCGACTCCGTTCTCTTCCGGCCATTGCTGTGGTGTTTGACCGCTGCACGTGTGATTTTGGCGGGGTTGAAGGCTGCGGTGCAATCCCTCGGCCGGACCGCGCGAAGATTGCCAACCCGAACTTTTTGGCAGGGGCAGGGCTATTGGATGGACTCCGCGCATGGGGGTCTGAAGACTCACTTTGCATGTCCGGAGAAAGTTGCGCAGGAACTTGGCGCGTTTAACTTTCGGCTACTGCGTGTGCTGGGGGACGACTACCCGCGAGTCAGCCGGCCTTATGTTACGACTTGGTACTACTATGTATGCTCGAAAACTGGAGCCACTGGAGAGCAATGAGCCTGCCCGTCGTTTTACACCGGAAGATTCTTGAGGATTCGAAGCTGCGGCCTCAGTGGAATGACGTAGCGCTCCAGATGGAGGGGCGGGAAGTGTTTTACACGTATCAGTGTGCTGGCGATGCAGTCTTCGGATCGAGCTTCCCTTACGCCGTTTGACGATTTAGCGGGGCGGCATCGCTGGCAACGGATGCTGCCGAGGAAGGCGTAAGTTTTCTTGCTGCGTTTCGACATTGCACCCGGTGAAAAAAGCTGTGGGAGCAGTGGGGGAATTTGTTTGCTATCCGAACGAAAGGCTCACGACTGAAGGAAACTATGCCTCCGGAGGCTTCAACCAGTGAAACTGCGCGCGCGGGAGCGAAACGGCTCAGCTTCCGGACGGAAATGGGCCGCATTTCCCAGCAGTCCGGAATCGTCTTCGCGGGGACGATTTTCACGGCGGTGCTTGGTTATGTCTTCAAGGTCTACCTTGCCCGCGCCCTTGGAGCGGAGGCTCTCGGGATCTATGCCTTGGGAATGACCATCATCAATTTCTTGGGCATTCTCAATGGACTGGGTCTCGCTGATTCCGCGGTGCGGTTTACGGCTCTGTACCAAACCTCCAAGAGATTCGGAGCGCTGCGAGCGCTGTTGTGGAATGGATCATGGATACTTCTGGCCACCAACCTGATTTTTGCAGCGGTATTACTTAAAGTTGGTCCCTGGATCGCCACGCGTTTTTATCATTCTCGTCAACTCGCGCGGTACCTTCCTCTATTCGCGCTGATCATGATTACAGGTGCGCTCACTGGCTTCTTCGGCAGAGTCCTGGGGGGCTACAAAGAGGTCGGGCGGCGTACTGTGATCACGAGGTTCGTAGCCAGTCCAGTCACCATGGCCGTCGCCGTGCTGTTGATTGCTCTAGGAGGTGGTCTGTGGGGGTATCTTGTGGCGCAGATTGTGGTCGCGGTGCTGGTCATAGCGCTGCTCATTCCCCTGGTGTGGCGACTTACTCCGGTGGCGGCCAGGTTGCCGGACCTGAAGAAGCTTGGGATCGAGCGGGAAGTCTGGTCGTTCTCCGCAGCGATGTTGGGCGTGGCATTGCTGGAATTCTTCATGGGGCAAGCGGACCGGGTCGCTCTAGGCTTTTACCGGGAAGCCCGCGAGGTTGGGATTTACTCGGTGGCGGCCGTTCTTATCGCCTACGAAGCGATTATTCTTCAGTCGGTCAATCAGATCTTCGCGCCGGTAATCGCTGATATTCACACGCGCGGAGAACTCGCTTTGCTGGGACGTTTGTTCCAGACTCTGACCAAATGGATGCTGGGATTGACGTTTCCCCTGGCCATGGTGATGATCGTATACGCGCGGCCGATCATGCGCATCTTCGGTCACGATTTCGAGGCGGGATGGCCAATCCTGGTCGTCGGGACGTGCGGTCAATTGGTAAACTGCGGTGTCGGATCAGTGGGTTGCCTCCTGGCGATGTCCGGCAATATGCGTCGTCTTATTCGGGCACAGGCCGTGATGGCGGCCGTGATGGTGGGTCTGAGCATCTGGCTGGTTCCGCTTTGGGGAGCACTGGGCGCCGCTGTGGCAGCAGCCATCACCAATGCGGGTACGAATGCATGGAACCTGGTAGAAGTGCGCCGAGCCCTGAAGCTGTCTCCTTACAATCGCAGCTCTCTGAAGTTGCTGCCTTCGATTGGAACCGCTCTCCTGATCGTGCTGCTGGTGAGCAAGGCTTCGATGTTTTTGAGGGCTGATTGGGTAGTGATCGTGGTTGCCCTGCTGCTCTCTTACGGGGGAGGGGCCGTCGTAGCGTTTGCCATGGGGTTAGACGCGGATGACCGTTTGATCGCCAATGCGGTGTGGATGCGACTGCGTGGAGCATTTGGACCATGAGGCCGAGTAGTAGGAACCGTACCACGCCGCGCTATGGCGTCCGCCATTTAGCTCTCGCCTGGGTTACGAAGTCCAATATCGAACAGAGTCGCCGATCGAATGGATACTTGTAGGCTGGGGAAAACTGGACTACAGCCCGGCAAAAACCTCGTTTGAACGAAGGCGGACCTGTTTTGATGCCCTCGCGATACCCTGTGAAGTCATAATCAGCGCAACCATGCTGTTTCGCCCATTGAATCGCGCTCCATTGGAGCACGTGGCCGGCGGCCAAACCGCTATTCTTGACGGTTGCGCTTATAAGGCCCCAGGATCGCTTGGCTGCCCTAACCACCAACACTCCGCCGAGCGGTGTTGCTTCCTTAGAAGCAAGCAAAAGAGCGCCCCGGTCCTTCTCGTGGATGATCCACCGCAATACATGCGACAAATGGCTCGGCTCAACGGGAAGGAATTTCTTTTTCCCGGCCATCTCAAAATAAACACGTTGAAACTCCTGAATGTCTCCCTCATCCTGTGCGGACCGGATCACAATCCCGTGTTGCTCGGAACGTCGGATATTGAGTCTCGTATCGTCCCGAAAGCTACGAAACAATTCGTCATTTCCAGGGTACAAGTCCAAGCGTAAAGTACTCCTGCGGTCCGGGAGCACTTGCCATCCGTCGCGAACCAAGGTGCTTCCGATGCTCCATTCGTGGTGCTCAACCCATTCCGGGGCGATCGTCACGTAGGCAAAGCCCAGTTCCTTGCTCTTTTCAAGAAGCTTGCCAAGTCCCCACAACGTCAGGTCCGCGTCATCGCAGGCCGGACCTCGGAAGACCATCAGACTGCGGATCGGTCGCATCCATGTGCCCGCGGGGAAACCCACCGCACAATGAGCGAACCAACGGATCTCGCCTTGCTCGCGCACAAGCGCGCAATACTTGTTTTCCCGCTGATTGCTGTTTTCTACCCCCATCCAATTAGGAAATTGGTAGGGATGGCTATTGCTCTGATGGTCCAGAAACCGCTCGATCTCCCGGTGAACGGCGGGAGCTAACTCTTCTGTTTTGAGGAATTCAAAATGCATTGGCGAAGTAAAAGTGCAAAGCGACCCGCAAGTTTGGGCACGTTTAGATGCGGCCAAGAGCTTCCAATCTCGATTCGCTGATACGCTGTTCCTCCTGGTCTCTCACCGCATCGTGGCGCGTGACTTCCTCCAATATAAACAACAATCAGTTTCTCCGGGTGGGGGGAACCCCTTCCCTTAGAGCTCTTCCTCCGCCAAGCAAGATCCTCCGTTAGACTTACCTGTCGCAACGACAGGATCATCGGCCTACACGGCGGAGATTCGGATAGCGATCGTTCACCCGAAGAACATGGCTCCACATGCAAGACAAATACCATCCACGACATTGATAATCTCGAAAGGCGTTGCAACTAAGAGCGGAGTCGAGCATTCATGAAAAATCGTTTCGGTTGCCTTGACCTGCGAACCCCCTGTAAGGTGGTTTTCTATACTAACTCCAGGATGGTCGGCGCGGTCGGAAACTCAACTCGCCCGGACATCTGAAGTTGTTGCCGCCAGCTGGCGGCGCTCGTTGGATCCCGCTGCGGGGAAGGTTCTTCGTCTTGAACCGGGGATTTGGTGGGGATTGTCGTTGCTTTAGTCGTGGCCTGTAGCGTGTTTGCTGCAATGGTTTTTTGCCTGTGGGATTAGACGCAGATCATTGTTTGATCCCCAATGCGGTTTGGATGCGAGAGTGCGTGGAGCTTTCCGACAATGAGGCTAAGCGGTCCGTGATGGGCGAATCGCGTGAAATTCGACTTCCTGCCGATTTGTGCGCTGCCGCCGAAGAGAAGTTTGGCGGCAGGTTCCGCAGCGTGGACGAACTCGTGGTTTTCTTGTTGCAAGAGCTGATCCGTAGGGACACTGCCGACCTGGATCGGGCCGATCAAGCCGAGGTCGAAGAGCGGCTTAGAGATTTGGGATATCTCTGAGCCGCTGGTGCGGTTTGAGAATGCTGGGTCCGGCCGCTAAGCCAGAGATAAATCCCGACTCCGAATGTAGGTACATCCACGAAACTGGAACTACGAACCCGCTCCACCAAGACCTGTAACGAATGTGGGACCCAATCTGGGCCCACAGGACTGACGGGCTTGTCGGTAAGGCAGTGGAGTTGTAGCGACTGTGGATTCGTAACCGACCGTGATGTGAATGCGGCTCGTAACACTCTATCTGCTGCGGCAGGGTGTGCCGTCGAGGGTTATGTCTATGCATAACGTCAGCAATCCCCAAGTGGGGAGCATCAAGCTGCAAGCTTCCGGGCACACCGTCCTCGGCATTGTTCCGGCGCGCGGCGGATCCAAAGGGATCCTGCGCAAGAACATCCGCTTACTGAGTGGGAAGCCGCTCATCGCATACACTGCGAGCGCTGCTCAGAAGAGCGCCTGTCTCTCTCGAGTTTTGCTGAGCACAGACGACCCAGAAATAGCTGAGATCGGCAAATCCGTCGGACTCGACGTGCCTTTTCTCAGAGCGGCTGAGCTTGCGCTGGATTCCACTCCGATGATCGACGTCGTTCTCCATGCTATCCGGTGGGCGCAAAGCCAGGGCGAGCATTATGATGCAATCTGCTTGCTTCAGCCGACCAGCCCTCTGCGCAGTGCCGAGACCATTGATCGTTGTATCGCGCGATTATGGGAGCAGGAGGTGGATTGTGTGGTGTCGCTTCGGCCTGTCCCTCCGGAATACAATCCCCACTGGGTCTACTTTGAAACGTCCGAGGGCCTCTTGAAGCCCAGCCTCGGAGACAGCGACCCAATTCCGGCCCGTCAACTGCTACCTGCCGCTTACCACCGTGACGGAGGCGTTATCGCGGCAAAGATGCAGTCCGTGCTGGATCATGGGTCCTTGTATGGTGCGTAAATGGTGGGCGTCCTATCTCCCGAATACGAGGCCTGCGATCTAGACACCGAAGAACAGTGGGAATTGCTGGAGCGGAAACTGAATAGGAGAGCGAACGCAATCCCAGACTTTAGTCTGGGTACGTGAGCGAAGTCTAATGAGAGGAGGAACAATGACTCAATATCAACTCGAGTTGCGGATGAGGAAAACCCAAGAGAAGATAGCCGAATCATGGCTCCCCATTCTCGGGTCTGTATACAACTTCGCTGTCAGGAAGATAGGACTCAATGCCAAGGACAAGATTGATTTCTCCAAGCCAGAGTTTCAGAATCTGGCCAATCGCGCCAGAGTGATTATGCATCATTCAGCAAAGACAATATCAAGGGAATGGCCAAGAGATTTGGTAAGAGCGCGGCTCGTCAGCGCACGATCAGTTGAGACAAATGCTGTCCTACAGGATGCCCAAAAGCGGTGGGGGTATGTCGAGCCTGAGAGTAAGTGTTCCACCAAGACCTGTGACGAATGTAGAAGCCAATCTGCACCTACTGGACACTCACCGGCTTGTCAGTAAGGCAGCAGTGGAGTTGCAGCGACTGTGGATTCGTACAGGACCGTGATGTGAATGCGGCTCCTAACACTTTACTGGCTGCGGCAGGGTGTGCCGTCGAGTGCTATGTCTATGCATAACGTCAGGAATCTTCGAGTTTACTCGGGGAGCATCAATCCTCAACATGCCGATCCGTTCAGTCAGTAGGATTCGGCAGCCCGACTTTCGGTTCATGTCCAAGAGTCTTGATCTTTACACCGGCGATAGCGATCTCACCGGCATTGCAGGAACGATTGGTCTGCTCTGTGAATTCGCGCCTGACAGCCCGTGGCTGCGTGCGACTGAGCATTGCTACGGGCCGGATGAAATCCTCGGCTCCGTGGATGCGGCCTTGCCGGTCGCATACTCGCTAGTCTCGAAACTGCTCCAAAGCGCACCCGTCATCGAAGGCTTGCCTGTGCTGAGGATTTTCGAAGAGTCGTTGCTCGAACAAGTGAGTTATATCATCCAGACGTTCCAACTCCATCGTTGGATCTGCTCGCAGGGTTTTACCAGTTGCCGATTCGTCTCCTACTCTCCGTGGCTTGACCGGTTGCTGCTGGTGGGGAGCATTACAGGCTTCCCTTATGCTCTCACCGCCGATGTGCCATTTCTGCAAGCCGTCCGCGGCTCGCGTGCGCTACAAAAGCTCTGGAGTTCCCGGCCGACGCCTTCGGACTTCTTCCGCCGCGTAATGCCGCTGTGGTCGCGTAGCCTGTCTGCCATCTCAATGCGCCAGCACGCGCAGGATGCGCCACGCGGGGGGATCTGGTTCTACTCCACCGCATACAACTACACGAAGATCGGGCTGCAATACGAACCGTACTTGCCGCAAAAGCTGAATTTCCTAGTGGAAGATCCCCGCACGGGCGGAAAGCGACTGCGCGAGGTCGGACGCGAGTCGCACTGGTTGTATGCCTGGTCGCGAATCTCCGATATTCCGTCGCCTTCAAAGGTGCGTTCAATCGGCAGCCGAATAACGCGTGCCCTCTCCGAGGTATCACTTACCGCCGAGGAAGATGCGTTGCGGACGGTTCTGTTGAACAGCGAGTGGTGGCACCTCTTTCTTACTCGCCGATTGCCGTTTGCGCTGTTCAACAACCGCGCCCTGCACAGATGGCGTCAGGCGGTCCTGCCGGAGATGATCGTTGTCGGCAATCCCGGGTGGGAACGCGCGCTGCTGCTGCGCGAAAGCGCCGAACGGGTTCCTATCGTTTTGCTCCAGCACGGCATCATGCATTGGACCTACGCCGTGACCGATCAACCGGTGGACGTGTTTCTGCTGCGTGGTCCGTTTTTTCAGCGCACGGTAAACGAAAAGCTCCGCCGCAAAACAGTAGTGCACAATTTCCCGGAACCGGGCACCACCGACTCGCCGCAAGGGCACACTGAGCGCAAGGACATCCTGTTCATCACGACTCCCTACGACGTGCCCGCGCTCTTTCATCGGGAAGATTTACGCGACATCCTCCGTTCGCTACTGATCGTGGCACACTCGACTCATCGCCGCCTGATGATTCGCGTGCACCCCAACGAGAGGATTTCCGCATATAAGCAAGCGGTCGCGGAGTTACAGAAAGAATTGCGCTTCGAGGCAGAGGTCGGTTATTCGCAAGGGCCCGGAGTGGACGAGGTGTTCACACGCGCGTGTGTGGCCGTGCTGCACTTTTCAACCATGTTTCTCGATTGCCTGCGCCACGGCATCCCGATTGTGAGCCTCGGGTGGCATTGGTTCCCCAACAAACGCCAGTTTGAGGAGGAGGGGATCTTTCAATTCGCCTCCGACCTGCGCAGCCTTGAGGACTTGGTCCGGCAGGGAATTGAGGGTACCCTTCCGGTCCGACGCGCCGGACTTGAGGAATTCCTGACGCCGAGTCAGCCGCAAGCGCTGCCAAAGTTCTTCCAGCAGATTTGGGATGCGCGCCGGTCTGCCGGCTACGGAGTCCTGCACCCGATTCCCTAGGCGCGAACGCAAGCATCACTACATCTGAGCCAAGAAAGGTGCAAGATAGGCGGGTGCAGATTGAGGAAGGTAGGAACGGGATATGAGCCAGAGTTTTCTTGGATTTGAAACTGAGAAGTGCTGGGACTATGAGAACGGCTTCTACTTGACCAGTGATGCAACTCGGCTGGCCAAGATGCTGGCGCACTATGAACTCTACAAAACGATCATTGGTCTACCCGGGCACCTGGTTGAATGCGGCGTGTACAAGGGTGCATCCTTCCTGCGGTTTGCCACTTTTCGAGAAATTCTCGAAAGTCCTCATTCGCGAAAGATGATCGGTTTTGATGCGTTTGGTCGTTTTCCGGAAGACAACGAAGACGCTCATAACAAGTCCTTCATTCGCCGGTTCTCCGCTGCGGCAGGGGACGGCATCGGCCGCGAGTCCTTGGTCGAGGTCCTCACTTACAAAGGTTTCTGCAATTATGAGCTGATCGAAGGCGACATCTGCGGAACCGTCCCGCAATATGTCCTCGACCATCCAGAACTGAAAGTCGCCCTATTGCACGTTGATGTCGACGTGTACCAACCAACGAAGGTTATACTCGAGCAGCTCTTTAGCCGGGTCGTCAAAGGCGGGCTGGTAGTCTTTGACGACTACGGAACGGTTGCAGGCGAGACCCGCGCCATTGATGAATTTCTCGAGAAGACCGAGAGAGAACTGCTCATTGAAAAGCTGCCCATCTCCCACATTCCCGCATACATTCGGAAATGAGCGGTTGCTGGCTTGTAGGGTAAGGATTCCTTCAGGAGCAAGCCTTCGCTTCCGCCAGGCGAATTATGAGATCTTCCCACTGGGGCGCGATTCGATCCCAATCCCAATTCTTTGCCATTTCCGCACCCTGCTCGCCCATCTTCCTGCGGGTTTCGGGATCGCGAATCAGCGCTCCCACCTGTTCGGAAAGTTCCTCGTCCGACCACGCCACCAGGCCGTTGCGCAAATGGATCACACTCGGGGCTTCGTAGTAGCCATTTAGGACAATGGGAAGGCCACAGGCCGCAGCTTCCTGCGTGACCTTGGGAACACCTTCTGCGTGTGACGGTAGAACAAAGATAGAGGATTTCCGGAATTCCTCGGCGAGCAATTTCGGCTGAATTCCGCCCGGGAAGCGAAGGTTTTCAAGGCCCATCTGGTTTGCCTCGGCCGTAAGAGATTGCACCATTGGCCCGTCTCCGTACCAAACAAAATCTGCCTGCTTGTAACGGGCGGCCAGGCGGAGGAACATCTGCGGGTTCTTGGAATTCTTGACGGTTCCGCACCCGACCACCCGACAACGATCCGAGTCCCGCCGGCCAACGTTATGGAAAACGCCACTTTCTACTCCGAGAGGAAGGTAGGAGACCTTGTTGCCATAAAGGAATCCGGCTGCCCGGGCAAGAAAAGGACTGATGGCGATGATGTGATCGGCCATTTCATACATCCCGCGAATGCGCGGAATCGCATACTCCACACCGGGCTGGGAAAAAACCGGATGGCCTACCAGATCCGAAAGCCGGCTAACCGCCCTGTGGTCGGCAATGATGCCCTCGATGGGCGCGATTACCGGCGTGCGCCTTCCCGAGAGCCTGCGAACTTTCATCCCGAAGTCGTCCGCCCAATCGACCCCCGGATAAAAGATAACGTCAAATCTCGACTGGTAGGCACGAGCCAATTGATATCTCCATAAGCGAGACCGGGAGAGCCAGACCATGTTGACGCCATTCCGAGTGACGGCGTCTGGCGGCTGGTCATAGGCCATGGCTGTCCAGCGTGCGCGGGAATCGGAGAAACGAGATAAGAGCGCTCTCGCATTCGAGTTTTGCGCGTTCGTAATAAACTGATTCATCCAGCGCGGAACAAAAATGTGAACAGCCATGCGCCCGCTCTCTTCGGCGAGATCTGAATTCGTGTCTGATACAAGGCAACGTGGTGCGGGGGCAGATTCGCATGCGCCTGGGAGCGAGAATTTGCCGGATCGCAATCTTCCAACCAAGACTCCCCTACTCAGTAGAGAATATAATGCAAACACGCGCGTCTCGACGTGCTGAATATCCCTCAGGGTTGTGGGAAACGTTAACAATGAAGAGTGAGAGCCAGGCCAGGTTCTCGGGATCAATGCCGTGTCCGCGGGGCTGTTCAGAGGGACCTGCGATGAGCTCAGTCAGGCCTAAATGGAAACAGATAGGGAAGAGGTTCAGTTCATGGCAGCGGCAAGCGACCAAGCCCCGGTGCTGTCTATTGCCGGACGCCGCGTCGGCCGATCGCATCCTCCTCTGGTGATCGCCGAGATCGGAATCAATCACGAGGGCAGCTTTGAGAAGGCCATTCGGATGGTGGATGAAGCTGCGCGTGCCGGCTGCGAATGTGTGAAATTTCAGACCCACGTGATTGAAGACGAGATGATCCCCAACGATGTGATCCCAGGAAATGCCAATGAGAGCATCTGGGACATCATGGAGCGCTGCGCTCTCTCGGAAGAGCAGGATGTGCGGCTCAAGAAAAAAGCGGAGTCACTGGGGATGATTTATCTGTCGACTCCATTCTCGAGGGCAGCAGCGGATCGGCTGGAGCGGCTCGGTGTCTCTGCCTACAAGATTGGGTCAGGAGAATGCAATAACTACCCACTCATCGAACACATCGCAAAGTTTGGAAAGCCGGTGCTGCTCTCGACTGGAATGAATGATCTAGCTTCCATTGCCACGGCGGTCGAGATCCTGCGTCGATACTCTGTTGCCTATGCCTTGGTTCACTGCACCTCGATGTATCCAACCCCTTACGAGAAGGTTCGTCTGGGTGCGCTCGCAGAACTGGGGCGGTCTTTCCCGGACGCAGTTCTCGGTTTGAGCGATCATTCCCTCGGTAACTACACCTGTTACGCTGCCGTCGCTTTGAGTGCCAGTTTGCTCGAGAAACACTTCACCGCTGACAAGCGATGGCCGGGACCGGACGTTTCCATCTCCATCGACCCAGTGGAACTGCAGGAGCTGATCCGAGGTTCAAAGGCCATCCACCAGGCGCTCGGAGGAAGCAAGTCGATTCTGCCGGAGGAACAGCCCACCATCGCCTTCGCCTATGCTTGCGTCGTGACTACGAGAGACGTTCGCGCCGGGGAGGAACTGACCACCGAGAACATCTGGGTCAAGCGGCCGGGCACCGGCGAGATCAAGGCCCTGCACTACACCGAGCTTCTTGGGAGAAAGGTAAAAGAAGCGCTGCCCCGGAATGCGCAGATCAAATGGGCGAATCTGCTATAACCATGCCGATGGCCAATCCGAAGCTGAAAATCATGTTCTTGACTGCGACGCGCGCCGATTTCGGCAAATTGAAATCGTTGATGCGAAGCGTGTCCGAGGCAGAACAATTCGAGTGTCTGATCTTCGCCACGGGGATGCACATGCTGGCTCGTTACGGTTCGACGATCCAGGAGATCTATAAGAGCGGCTTCCGCAACGTGCATCCCTACATCAATCAAGATGGATCAGTAAGCTCCCAGATGGATCTGGTCCTCGCCAATACCGTCCACGGACTCGGCCTTCATATCAGGGAGTCACAACCCGATCTGCTCGTGGTTCACGGCGATCGGGTGGAGGCCCTCGCAGGCGCCATTGTTGGTGCGCTGAACAACGCGCGGGTAGCTCACATTGAAGGTGGAGAAGTCTCCGGGACGGTGGATGAACTTCTTCGGCATGCCGTTACCAAGCTATCCCACATTCACTTTGTTGCCAATGAAGAGGCGGCTCAGCGTCTTCGACAAATGGGTGAAGATTGGAAGTCCATTTTCATCATCGGCTCGCCCGACACCGACATCATGTTCTCCACGAACCTGCCTGACCTGGAGGAGGTCAAGCGGCACTACGAGGTTCCGTTCGACACCTACGGCATCGTCTTGTATCACCCTGTAACCACCGAGCACGCGCAGGTAAGGAGCAATGCCAGGGAACTGGTGAACGCGTTGCTCGCCAGCGGTCTCAATTTCGTAGTAATTCACCCGAACAACGACAAGGGCGCGGAGACGATTCTGGAGGAACTGGAGCGGCTGCGCGGCCTGCCCAGATTCCGGTTCATCCCCTCCATGCGGTTCGAGTATTTCCTGGTATTGATGAAGCACGCGACGGTAATGGCAGGGAACTCAAGCGCGGGAGTGCGGGAAGCTCCCGCCTACGCGGTGCCGACCGTCAACATCGGGACCCGGCAAAACAGCCGCTTCCACTGCAGTTCCATCGTCGATGTTCCAGAGGACAGCGAGGCCATCGCGCGTGCGCTGGCGAACCTGCCAAAGGGCCTAGCCCCAGTTCACCATTTTGGTCGCGGCAATTGCGCTGAGGCGTTCATGCAGGTGCTCCGCAGCCAGGCAATTTGGAGCCTGCCCACACAAAAGAAATTCAACGATGCTTCGCAGATGGCTCCCGGCATGCGAAGTAAGGTGGCGGGCGGCTGAGCATGTCGACGGGCATCGGTCGCGGAGGGTGGCTGTGAAATGCTGGTTCTTCGGCAGCCGGGGGTGGCAGGCAGGTGACATTGGCTCGAAAGCTTTGGCGGCGCGGCCGGGATCTGCTTCCTATCGCCGGGTTTCGTTTTGATCGACCGCTTGTGCTTCTGCAAAGCGATGACTGGGGCCGCGTGGGGCTGCGAGATCAGGAAGGATTGCAGCAGTTGCGATCCGCGGGGTTAGCCCTCGGCGAGCGCCCATACGATTTCTACACGTTGGAAACGGCCGAAGATCTGGCTAGTTTAAGCGCGGCAATGAAGCGGCATCGCGACTCCGCCGGCCGTCATCCTTGCCTGGGGATGAATTTCATTCTGGCGAATCTGGACCTCGGCAAAATGAGTGCCGATAGTTTTCGGCAGATTTCCTTTCGGCCGCTTGCCGAAGGCTTTCCGCCGGGTTGGGTCCGCCCGGGCCTGATGGAAGCCTATCGCGAGGGGATTGCCGACGGAGTCTTCCATCCAGCTCTGCACGGAAATACACATTTCTGTCGGCCTGCCGTCGAGCGTTATCTGACGGATTCAGGCGAACGCGGCAACTTATTGCGAGCCCTATGGAAGGCGGGGACACCGTACATTCATTGGCGGATGCCCTGGATCGGCTACGAATATTGGGATCCCGAGGGCGTGGGCGATTGCTTTCTGCCTGCCGGCCAGCAGTCCGAACTGATCGGGCAGGCGGTGGGGATATTTTCACAGATGTTTTCCACCCCGCCGCATTCGGCTTGCGCCCCAGGCTATCGTTCCAATGAAGATACCGACAAAGTCTGGGCGCAGCATGGTATCCGCGTGGCGCAGAACGGACCCGGTACTCTCATGCCTCCCTACCTCGACCGCAGGGGGATTCTTCAGCTGTACCGAGCTGTTGAATTCGAGCCGGCCCTGGATGCTGAGTTTTCGGTGGAAGCTCGTCTGCGCCAGGCGGAGGACTGCTTTCGACGCTGTATTCCAGCAATTGTCTCTGTGCACTCCATCAATTTTCACTCTTCAGTGAAGGACTTTCGCAGTCGTACGCTGGCTTTGCTCCACGACTTTCTGTCCGTGCTGGAAGCCAAACATCCTGATCTTCTCTACCTCCATGATGGAGACATTTGCGACCTCGTGCACAAGGGTTCATTCGAAACAAAGCAAGGTTCGGTGCGCGTGAACGTGACCAGAAGGCGCTTCACCATGCCGGGGCTGAACCGCCAGGTCGAGGTGTAGATGAGTCCATTGAAGTCAGTCGTGCTGGTGACGGTGGACTGCCTGCGGGCGGACCACGTCGGTTTCGCCGGATATGACCAGCCCACGACTCCTTTCCTCGATACTCTGGCCGGGGAGAGCTTTGTCTTTCCTGCCGCGATCGTAGCCGGGGTGCCGACCTACTACTCCTTTCCTGCAATTCTCGGCGCCCGCGCTCCGCTTGCGCTCGGCCGCGACGTTCTAGGCCTGGCGCCGACCGAACCTACTCTGGCCTCAGCGTTCCAGCAAGCTGGTTACGCAACGGCTGCCTTCAGTGCTGCAAATCCCTACGTTTCGGCGCGCTTCGGATATGAACAGGGCTTCGATACATTTCGCGATTTTCTCGACCATGAGTTAATCCCTGCGAATGAGGAGCAGGCATCTGCGGATCGATGGATGAGCCGACTGAACCGCACCTTGCACAAGCTGAGCCGAAGCCTGGACCCGGCAGCTCGCATCTATGACGAACTCTACTTCCAGTATTGCCAGCGCTGGGCAACGCCGTCCGCCAAGTCTTTGGAGAGCCTGCGGCGCTTTCCGGCTGCCGATGTGATGCTGGACCTGGCGTGCTCCTGGCTGGCGTCCGTGGGCCAGCAGCCATACTTTCTGTGGCTGCATTTGATGGATCCGCACTTTCCCTACTATCCAACAGAGGAGGCACTGGAACTCATGGGGCGAGGGGGCGTTTCGGCCAACCACGCCCGCTACCTGAACGCTTTCTGGCTGCGCCACGATCTTGGCCCGCATAAGCTGGCTCGCCACCGTGACGACGTGGTTGCTCTCTACGACGCCGGCATTCGTTGGGTGGACACTCAAATGAAGCGCCTGGTCGATGCCCTCCGTCGTTTTCATCTTTGGGAAAACTGTATCTTGGCTGTGACCGGCGATCACGGAGAGGAATTTCTTGACCATGGCGCCCGTTATCATCCCCCCTCACGGCTCATGGAAGAATTGATCCACGTGCCGCTGCTGCTGCGGGTTCCCGGCATCGCCAAGAAAGAACTGCCGAAATCTCCGTTCAGTCTTGTGGAACTGTCTCCCACGCTGCTGGATGCTGCGCGGGTTCCTCCGCCCGCCACATTTCAGAGCAGCAGCCGTTGGCAGAAGATTCAGCGGGGTTTGAGCTGGGATGAACCGGCAGTGGTTGAATGTATCGCCGGATGTACGAATCCTTTTTATCCCGGCAACCGTTTGGGGCCGCGAGTGTTAGCCGTGCGGGAAGAGCGTTACAAGCTTGTTCTTAACTTCGAGCCGGGCCATGAACAGCTGTACGACCTCGAGGCAGATCCGCAAGAGCTTGCGGCACTCCCTCAGGCAGCGGAGAGGGCGGTGCGCCGACGCCTCTTGCAATGGGCGTCTCAACACCTTGAAAAATCGTGGCGGGAACGTGACCCGGCTCTGCTCATCCAGGCGCGCCTCCGGGAACTTCGGGTAGAATGGGCAAAACCCGCGAAGCCGTCGCAGACCGCTGGGTTTTAAAGCACTTGCGTCCCGCTTACCCACACATGAGGATGATCTTCACGCCCTCCTTTGCGGAGGCCCTGAATATCTACCGGCAAAAACCGGATCTCTCGCGGCAACTGACGAGGAACTCGGCGAAGGTTCGACTTGTCGATCAATGAGCCACTGCTTCGACGATCCATGGCCGGGGTGGCGGAGATCCCGATGATTGCACGTCTTGCACAGGGCGGCGCCCCGCCTTCGAACCAGCAGCATGACCTGCACACACTCACACTCACGCCCTTCTATCCAACCGAGCAGGACGATGCTCAAGGCTGTTTTGTGGCTGAACCGTTGGCAGCCCTTGCCGAAGTGGGAGTGCACAGCACCGTATTCGCGGTCGAGCCGATCTACCGGGCACGATCTCGCGGCAGTCTCTCTGCACCGGCTGCGCAGTGGATTCGATATCTCGCCCTTCCCGGTGGAGTCGGCCTGCCCACGTCGGGCGCTTGCGTCTTTGCCCGGATTGGGAGGATGGTGCGCGCAATGGCGCGAAAGCGGAGGATCGACTTGATCCATGCCCATGCGCCTCTTCCTTGTGGCCACGCGGCTATGCTGTTGAGCAGGGAACTGAAGGTACCGTATCTGGTTTCTGTGCATGGCCTCGATGCTTTCTCGACCGTGCAGGTGAGCGGCAAAGCTGGAGAATGGTGCCGCCGCATTTCGCATGAGGTTTATCAGAGTGCGAGCCGTGTGATTTGCATCAGCGAACACGTTCGCGAGAAGGTTCTGGAGGGTACGGGGGGAAGCTGCCGTACCACAGTGGTTTATAACAGCGCGGACCCGACGCTCTTTGCTCCGGTTTCGTCCGGCCCGCCGGACTCGTTGACGATCCTGAGCATCGGGAACCTGATCCCGATCAAGGGTCACGAACTCCTAATCCGCGCGGCTTCTTCGTTAGCGTCGGAGTTTCCATCCTTGCGTTGGGAGATCATCGGCGATGGGCCGGAACGCCACCGGCTGCAGTCCTTGGCCAAAGAACTGCAGGTGGCTGACCGCGTGAGCTTCCTGGGGCGTCGTTCGCGCACTCAGGTTGCTGACGCTCTGCGACGGTGTACCCTGTTTGTTCTGGCGAGTCATTACGAAGCCCTGGGCTGCGTCTATCTTGAAGCCATGGCCACTGGCAAACCGGTGATCGGGTGCAGAGGCCAGGGAATTGCCGAGGTCATCCGGCACGGCCGGAACGGCCTTCTGGTAGGCTGTGACAACGAAAGAGAACTCACGCTGGCGATCTCGATGCTGCTACGCGACGAGCCGGGACGCTGCAAGATGAGCATTGCCGCGCGCGAAACAATTCTGGAAGGGTTCACACTTGCCCAGCAGGCGGAAAATCTTGCGCGCGTTTACCGGGAGTGCATATCGTGAAGCGGCGCCTGGCGCTTCTCACCGAAATCATCGCCCCCTACCGCATTCCAGTTTTCAACGCGCTGGCGGCCCGGGATGATATCGACTTGCAGGTGATTTTTCTCTCGGAAACCGACCCGAGCTTGCGGCAGTGGCATGTCTACAAGGAGGAAATCAGGTTTTCCTACGAAGTTCTACCCGCTTGGCGTCACCATGTGGGTAGGTACAATCTGCTGCTGAATCGCGGAGTCGGTGCAGCCTTGCGCCGGGCCCGTCCGCAGGCAGTTCTGTGCGGCGGATACAACTATCTGGCCTTCTGGCAGGCTGCGTGGTGGGCCAAATCCCGCAGCCTTCCAATGCTGCTTTGGTCGGAAAGCAACGCCCACGATCTTCGTCCCCATCATCGGGCGGTGGAGTTTATGAAAGTCCGTTTCAGCCGATTGTGCAAGGCATTCGTGGCAACTGGAAAGTCGTCCCGCGAATATCTGATTTGCATTGGCGCCCCCGGCGAACGGATCTTCACCGCGCCGGATGCGGTTGACGTGAAACTGTATGCGACGCTGGCCGACAAAGCACGTCAACGTGCCTCGGAAGTTCGGGCCCGCTATAGTTTGCCGGCGCGCTATTTCCTGTGTGTCGGACGATTGGTGCCGGAAAAAGGGGTCTTTGATTTGCTCACCGCGTATGCCGAACTGGAAGAAAGCGAGCGATCTCAGATAGGCTTGGCGTTCGCGGGAGACGGCGCTTGCCGGTCCCAGCTGGCGGAGCGTGCGGCTGTCATTCGCCCAGGGCGCATTTGCTTTTGCGGTTTTGTGCACCGGGAACAGCTGGCGGAGTTGTATGCTCTAGCAGAAGCTTTGGTGTTTCCAACACACAGTGATCCCTGGGGGCTAGTAGTCAATGAAGCGATGGCTTGCGGCCTGCCGATCATTGCCTCTGAAGTTGCGGGATGCGTTCCCGATCTCGTGGAGAACGCAGAAAACGGTTTCATTGTGCCGCTTGGAAACGTCGGGGAGCTGGTGCGAGCGATGCGAACAGTGCTGAGCAACTCGGCGGTAGCGACGAAAATGGGTGCACGCAGCGCTTTGCGGATTCAAGCGTACTCACCGGAGGCATGTGCCGAAGGTTTGGCGAAAGCAGTGGTGTTCGCTTGTGGTGGGACTGAATGAAGATCGGGCCAAAACTTCTCGGACTCCTAGCCACGCTGGTGATAGGAGTGCTCTTGTTCGTGGCTGCCGAACGGCGTCCAGGCTATTTCGTCAATACTTCCTACTTCGAAGTCATTTTGCTGCTGGAAGTCCTGGTCGTGACCGTCTGGCAGTTCGAGAGATGGTTTTTCTTGGTCTTGATGTTCACTTTTCTTTGGGCAGGCAGCGAATTGCCCCTGGCCGACGCCGGAGCTACCGTGCGCTGGGTCTTTCTCGCCGTAGGGGCTTTGGTCGGAATCGTAAAATGGGCGGAACGGGACCGGCGAAAGCTCAGGGCCATTGATATCGTAGCGCTGCTGTGCGTTCTGTCGGCTGCGGTTTCCTCCCTGGTTTCCAGTCGCACCGAGGTGTCTCTTCTAAAGTCGGCCAGCCTTTTGCTTGTATTTCTGTACGGTTCCTTTGGCGCCAGGGTAGCTGTCGTTGGTCGTGAAGGCCTGTTCTTTCCCGGATTGCTGATCGCTTGCGAAGTGATTAGTTATCTCGCAGGGCTCTCGTATGCTGTTCTGCGTTTTGAAGTGTTCGGCAACCCCAATTCCCTGGGCGCCGTGATGGGAGTAGTTGTCGTGCCGGTCTTGTTATGGGGCGTCCTGACCACCGAGAACCGGCACGTGCGCCACCGCCGGACTTTCGCTCTCTGTCTCGCTACGTGCCTGCTTTTTGCCTCGGTTTCCAGGGCGGGCATCCTTGCCTGCGCAGTGGCGGTCACGGTCATGTGTATTGCATTGCGCCGTCAAGACCTGTTGATAAAGGGAGCCTTCGCCTTGGTTTTCCTGGCAGCCCTAGTCGCCGTCGTACAGCCGGGACGCTTCGACGCACTCGTTTCTGATTTTACGGAGGATGTGATCTACAAGGGGAAACCGGAACAAGGGCTCCTCGGTTCCCGCAAATCCTCGTGGCAGGAGAGTGTCGAGGTAATCACAGCGAATCCTTGGTTCGGCGGCGGATTCGGAACTGACGTAGTCCAGCTGCAGCCTGCCCCCGGCGGCGTACTGTTCCGCGCGTCTGGAGGGAGCGTCCGAGAACATGGCAACAGTTACCTGGCTCTTCTGATATATGTCGGTCTCCTCGGGATCATTCCGTTCATCATTTTACTGTGTCTGGTGTTGCGTGAGATCTACCGCGGCTATTCCCGGATGTGGTCGACTCGCGATGCTCGGCCCTACACCGTTCCGCTGGTCCTGGTTTGTACAGCGGGTCTCGTTCATGGCTTCTTTGAGGACTGGTTGTTCGCGGCCGGATTCTATCTCAACATCTTTTTCTGGACTTCGGTGTTCGTTCTTGCGGAGTTGCAATCGGAACGGGCAACAGAGTCTGTGATGGTCAGCAGGGCCTGGAACGCAACCCCGGTGAGTGGCCGCCAGGTCCCATTTTCTCCCAGCCGATGATTCACCTGTTCATCAACGCCCTCGCCGCCAGTGCGGGTGGCGGTCTCACCTACATTCGTAACCTGGTGCCTCACATTGCAGGAAGAGAGGGGGTCAAGGCAACTGTGTTGTTGGGTGCACGGTTGGGGCACGAGCTGCAAGCCTCGTCCAATCTCACTTTCGTGGAACGAAACGGCTGTTCGAATGTGGCACTCCGATTCTTCGAGGAGCAACGGATTGTGCGTCATCTCGTCCGCCAGTGCGCGGCGGACGTCTTGCTCTCCGCGGGAAACTTTGCTCTCTTGAACTCTCCCGTGCCGCAGATTCTTTTGAGCAGGAACTCCTTGTATACCTCCCGTGACTTCTACGTGGACCTCCGCTCTCGCGGTGATTATCGCCTTTGGCTCGACACGCAACTCAAGAGTGAGTTTGCACGATTGTCCATTCAGGCCGCCGACACGGTGGTCGCTCCCAGTGAAGCCTTTGCCGAAGAACTCCGGCGCTGGACTGGCAACTCGGTCGCGGCCATCCACCACGGTTTTGATCGGGGCGCTTTTGTGTC
>Ga0302325_10002503_pt1 | contig 44579 bp, 51 predicted proteins | sample Palsa_T0_2_FD_201948 | JGI IMG/M metagenome (GOLD analysis project Ga0302325, IMG submission 201948) | Peat permafrost microbial communities from Stordalen Mire near Abisko, Sweden - Palsa_T0_2 | ecosystem: Environmental > Terrestrial > Soil > Palsa > Peat permafrost | place: Sweden: Abisko... | reverse complement strand
GGCGCACTCGGTAGCTGATTCGTTGCTGCGGATGTTCGGCCATCAATGGCTGTACCTGGTGAGTGCGACCAATATTGCGGGTCTAATCCTGCTGCAGAATTCGTTTCATTCGGCGCGCGGGATCATCGCGATGCCGTTGTCGTCTGCGATTTCGAATGTCGTGCCGATTCTGGGCGGCATGGCAGCTTTCGCGGAATCCCTGCCCACCGAGCGTGTCGCCGCGGCGTTGCGCATCGCGGCTTTCGTATTGACGATCGGCTCAAGCGCGCTGTTAGCTGTCAGCGAGGAAGTGTCGCAGCACGGGCTACAAGCTGGCTAGTTGGTGACTTTGGCGGTGCGCAGTGAGGCGATTTCCTCGGCGGAGTAGCCGGCCGCGCGAAGGACTTCATCGGTATGCTCGCCGAGTCGCGGGGGCATCAGGTTCTTGACCGAGCGCTCGCCGTTGATGCTGACCGGTATATCGACGAACTTCATCTCGGGGATGCGAAAGTCCGGCGGCACGGGCGCGAACATCCCGAGCGTGTTGACCTGATCGTCGGCAAACACCTGGTCGAGTTTGTTGATCGGACTCACCGGGACGCCCGCCTTGTGCAACTCCTCGATCAAGTTCGCAGTCGAAAAGCCCACCGTTTTGCGCTCCATTATCTCGTGCAATTCGCGCCGGCGCGGCACCCGTTCGCTGTTACTGACGAAGCGCGGATCGACCGCAAGATCGTCGAGGCCAAGCACTGCGCAGAATCTTCCGAACAGGCGATCGTTGCCGGCGGCGACCATCACCCATCCGTCGGAAGTCGGAAAGGCCTCGTAGGGCGCCGCCGCCGGAGAAGTCGATCCGGCGGGACCCTGGATGTCTCCGGTAGCGATGTAGTTGGTCATCATGAGGGCCGTCCAGGTCACACCGGTTTCCAGCAGACTGGTGCGGACGCGCGAGCCTTTGCCGGTCCTGGTGCGATCGATTAGTGCCGCGAGGACGCCGCTGAAAAGCCACAGCCCCGATCCCATGTCGATAATCGGGACGACCACCCGCGCCGGCGGCGATCCCGGATGGCCGTTCATGCTGATGATTCCCGAGTAAGCCTGCCCGAGCGGATCGTAGCCGGGAAGATTCTTCATCGGGCCGACGTCGCCGAAGCCGCTGATAGAGGCGTAGATGAGGCGTGGATTTTCCTGTGCGAGATCGTCGTAGCCGAGGCCGCGTGATTCGGTGCTGCCCGGCTTCATCGAGTGGACGAAGACGTCGGCGGTGCGCGACAGCCGCCGCACGATCTCCTGTCCGCGTGGATCGTCAAGGTCGGCGCAGATGCTTTTCTTGTTGCGATTGTTGGCGAGATGCACGGTGGACTCGCCGTGCCATAACGGAGCGAAGCGGCGGCCGTCGTCGCCACCGGCGGGACGTTCAACCTTGATTACGCTCGCGCCGAAATCGCCGAGCAATTGCGTGCAGTAAGGCCCCGCAATGTTCTGGGTGAGGTCAACGACCGTCAGTCCGTCGAGTATCGCCGGCATCCAGTTCTCACCTTCACTTGGTCACTTTCTATTTCGCCCGCGCGCGACATCTGCCCGGATGCCACGCGCGGCGCTAAGAGCAGATTAACTGAATTTCGCTTTGGGCACCGCCAGTCCGGGAATCTCCGAACGGGTCTTGAAGATCGTGCCCTTCTTTTCCTTGTCGTCGGTGTTGTCTGCGGTGACGATATACAGGTCCTGCAGGTCCTTGCCGCCGAAGGTGAGACTGGTCACGAACGATGCCGGGATCTTGTGACGGTAGTCGATGGTCCCGTTGGGCTTGAAACGCACCACCTCGCCCGATTTCACCGTCGCGACGACCACGCCGCCCTCGGCGTCCACCGCGAGGCCGTCGGGCCAGCCCTCGGGGATCTTCGCGAAGACGCGGCGATCCGCCACTGTGCGATCGGGCTTCACGTCGTATGCCCATACCGCCTGAGTAGTCGAATCGGCGTGGTAGAGCAACTTGCGGTCGGGACTGAAACCGAGGCCGTTGGTGACTTCGATCCCCTCCCACAGCTTGGTGACCTTGCCGTCCGGATCGACGCGGAAAAGGTTTCCCGGTATCGGTTTCTGGTCGGACAACGCGTCGAATTCGAGCGAGCCGACAAAGATGCTGCCGTGGTCGTCGGGCTGCAAATCGTTGAGTCCCTTGAGGGGACGCCCTTCCCATTCAGTGAAGAGATTGCGGCTGGTGCGCGTCGCCTCATTCCAGTACATGAGACCGCGGCCGGAGCATACGAAACCGCCGCCCTCATTGATCGCGATGCCGCCGACGCCCTTGCGCCCGGGAATCAGTGTTTCGATCTCGCCGTCGGGACTGCGCCGGTACACGCCGCCCCTGGGCACGTCGCTGAAATAGAGCCGGTTCTGATCGTCAACGCGCGGTCCTTCGAGCAGACCGTAACCGCTCGCGAGAACTTCTAATGTCGCCGCCATCGTGGAGTTCCTCCAGCGCGGGATTTACCACGATTAGCGGCAGCTTTACCACGATTGACGGCTGCCGCCGCGATCATTCGTGGTGCGGAGCCAACTACTTGTGGGCCATCGGGTTGAGAATCTGGACCTCCCACTGGACTCACCGCAGGCGTGACGGCAACGGGCGCATCGCGAGTGCAACACGCCCGCTGCCGAAATTATCGAGCGAAAATACGATGCAGTGACACTAGTGCGACGTGTTCATTTCCGGCTGGCTAGCCGATCCGCCAGAACTGGAATCGCTGGCTCGACTGGACGGAGTCGCCGCGGCCGGCGGAGCACTCGAAGAATCCGGGGCGGCAGTATCCGTGCTCGCCTGCGCTCCCTGGTAATTCTCCTGGAGATTGCGAAGATAGGTGACCACCTGCCATCGCTCGTTGGAGGACATCGCATCGTCATACGAGGGCATCCAGATACCGCCGTTGCGGATGTAGCCGTAGATGTAGCCGTCGGGCAGATTCTTGCTGACGCCGGTCATCAGGTTCGCGGGCTTGTGCAAGAGCAGGTGCACGACCGATCCGTCGCCAGTGCCGGTGGGTCCGTGGCATGGAGAGCAGTTAGTCAGGAAGAGCTGCTGGCCGTGTTTGAGGTTCTCGATGGTCGGCTGGAGCGGATTGTGCGTCTTGACGGTCATCGCTTCCAGCTTCATATCGGGCGCCGCCTGATCGTCGGCGCCAGGCAACCCGTCGGGCTGGCCGGGATGATTGTTGTAATGAATACCATCAACCGGCAACACGCCGTCCGGCATATTGCGGGGCGCCACATCAAGTGGTTGGATCGCCGCGCCACGGAACATATCGATACTCCACGGAAAGGCGTCGGCGGGCGGGGCGCTTGCGGCAAAGGCCGCAGTGGTCAGGAATGCCGCAGCGGCTATGCGTGCGCCCAAAGGCATCCGGTTGGCGCTGGTGCTCAAGTGATTTCGGCTCCCGTTCATTGATTTCCGCTTCAGATTCCAGGTTGTGTCGCTTGCTGTTCCAGTCAACGCACTGCGCTATAAATCATTCGCCGAGCGCTTTGTCCACCCTGCCCGAAGCGACGGACACGCAACCATACTCTCTCGGTTGCACCGCGATCAAATCCCGCCACGAAAAAACCACCGGTCATAATTCCCTCCGTCATTCACTCCCGGGGGATGCGTGAATCACCGCGCAGACTTACTTGCTCACCACGACGTAGCCAATCATCCCGTCCTTTTCGTGCGGCAGGCACAGGTATTTGTAGGTTCCGGGCACGGTAAAGGTGTAGTCGAAGGTCATTCCGGGCTTCATGAAGCCGGAATCAAACGGCTTCGCACCAGGGGGACTCGAAACGTCGCTGGGCTTTTGCGCGCTGTCGGGATCGGTCGTTACCGAGTGAAGAGTCTCGGCATTGTTGACCCATTCGACCGTATCACCGACCTTGATCGCCACCTTCATCGGCTGGTACATGGGCGGTTTGTCGGTCATTTTGACGGTCGCGGCCGGCGCGGCGTACGCGAGGGCTGGCAACAACAACCCGATCGCGAACGCCAGCGCGAGAATCGTAGATAGCGCCACAGTGGACTTGCCGGGTTCTAAATCTTTATCCATCAGCTTCGATTTCGCATCTTAAATTATTGCGGGCTGGTTTAGCAACGGTAATTCGTCGATGACCATGACTTTAGCGTTACTTCTACTCGAACGCCACCGCTCGACCGCTCTGGCGACGAACAAGTATCGAAGATTTGCCAGGAACTTATCGCACGCAGCGCGACTTAATTGGCTGACGAGTGGACGGAAGCGACGTGATGTAAGGGATCGGAGTCGGCAGTCTCCTGCGCACGGAGAACTTACATCAGCTAAGCGGGGGCGGAGACTTGCGTCTCCGCCCCCGAATTTCTAGATTAATCTATCGGGGATCAGGCAGCCGCGCTATGCTGAGCGACCGACTTGATTTCGAGGCCCTGCGGACCGGTGTCCACGACTACCCGCGAACCGTCCCGCACCTCGCCCATCAGCAGCTTGCGCCCGAGCGCCGTTTCGAGTTCGCGCTGAATCATCCGCCGCAGCGGACGTGCCCCATAGACCGGGTCGTAACCCTTTTCAGCGAAATAATCGCGGGCGCTATCGGTCAGTTCGAGCTCGATCTTGCGCTCGGCGAGGCGCTTGCGCAGCCGTTCGAGCTGGATATCGACGACCTGGCGCAGATCGCTCTTGCTGAGCGTATGGAAGACCACGATCTCGTCAACGCGGTTGAGGAACTCCGGCCGGAAGCTCTGGCGGAGCACCGCGAGACATTCTTCCTTCATTTTGTCGTAGTTCTGGCCCTTGAACGCCAGGATGATCTGACTCGCGATATTCGATGTCATGATCACGACGGTGTTCTTGAAATCAACGGTGCGGCCCTGTCCATCCGTCAAGCGTCCGTCGTCGAGCAGTTGCAGCAGCACGTTGAAGACGTCGGGGTGAGCCTTTTCGATCTCGTCGAACAGGATCACCGAATAGGGACGCCGCCGCACCGCCTCGGTCAATTGGCCGCCCTCGTCGTAACCGACGTAGCCGGGCGGCGCTCCGATCAGGCGCGAGACCGCGTGCTTCTCCATGTATTCCGACATGTCGATGCGGACCATCGCGCTCTCGTCATCGAAGAGGAACGCGGCCAGCGCACGCGCCAGTTCAGTCTTACCGACGCCGGTCGGGCCGAGAAAGATGAACGATCCGATCGGGCGATTGGGATCCTGCAACCCCGCGCGCGCACGCAGCACCGCGTCGGCGACGGCCGTCACCGCCTCGTCCTGTCCGATGACGCGCTTGTGCAGGTGCTCTTCCAGATGGGCCAGCTTCTGCACCTCGCCTTCCATCAGGCGCGAGACCGGCACGCCGGTCCAGCGCGCCACGATCTCGGCGATATCCTCTTCGTCAACTTCTTCCTTGATCAGGCGCGAGCCGCCGGCGGTGTCGGCGATCTTCTCGCCTTCCGCCAGTTCCTTCTCGAGGCTCGCCAGCTTGCCGTATTGCAATTCGGCGACCTTGTTGAGATCATACTCGCGCTTGGCCTTTTCGATCTCGTGGCGGGTCTGCTCGATATTGCTTTTGATTTTCGCGAGCTTCTCGAGGCCGCCCTTTTCGGTTTGCCATTGGGCCTGCAACGCGGAGCGGCGCTCGTGGGCCTCGGCGAGTTCCTTCTCGAGTTTGACGAGCCGATCCTTCGAAGCCGCGTCGGTCTCGCGCTTGAGCGCCTCGCGCTCGATTTCGAGCTGCATCACGCGGCGGTTGGCCTCGTCGAGTTCCACCGGCATCGATTCCTTTTCGGTGCGCAACTTGGCCGCCGCCTCATCAACCAGATCGATCGCCTTGTCGGGCAGAAAGCGGTCGGTGATGTAGCGCTTGGAAAGAATCGCGGCGGTCACCAGGGCGGAGTCCTTGATACGGATGCCGTGATGAACCTCGTAACGCTCCTTCAATCCGCGCAGGATCGAGATGGTGTCCTCGACGCTCGGCTCTTCGACAATCACAGGCTGGAAGCGCCGCTCGAGCGCCGCGTCCTTCTCGATATACTTGCGGTACTCGTTCAGGGTCGTCGCGCCAATGCAATGCAGTTCGCCGCGCGCCAACATCGGCTTCAGGAGATTGGAGGCGTCCATCGCACCCTCGGCGGCGCCAGCACCGACGACGGTGTGCAGCTCGTCGATGAACAGGATCACCTCGCCCTCGGCCTCCTGCACTTCCTTGAGGACGGCTTTCAGCCGTTCCTCGAATTCGCCGCGGAACTTGGCTCCGGCGATCAGCGCTCCCATATCGAGCGCGATGAGCTTGCGGTTCTTGAGCCCGTCGGGCACGTCGCCGGAGACGATACGCTGGGCGAGCCCCTCGGCGATCGCGGTTTTGCCAACGCCCGGCTCTCCAACGAGCACTGGATTATTCTTGGTGCGGCGCGACAGGATCTGCATCACGCGGCGAATCTCTTCGTCACGCCCGATAACAGGATCGACCTTGCCGGCGGCGGCGAGCTTGGTCAGATCGCGGCCGTAGCGCTCGAGCGCCTGATAAGTGGTCTCGGGGTTCGACGAAGTGACGCGCTGATTGCCGCGCACCTTCTTGAGCACCGCCATGACTTTGTCGAGCGTGACGCCGGCCTCGCGCAGGATCTTTGCGGTCGCGCCCGGGTCGCCGAGCATCGCGATCAGCACGTGCTCGATTGAGACGTACTCATCCTTGAGCTTGCCGGCCTCCTCCTCGGCACGCGCGAGAACCCGATTGAGGCGCTGCGTAACGTAAGTCTGTCCGGCGTCGTAGCCGCTGCCACTGATTGAAGGGATTTTGCGCAGCTCGTCGCTGAGCCTCGTACGCACCGTTTTGAGGTCCGCTCCCGCCAGCTTCAAGATTGAAGCGGCGAGTCCGTCCTCGTCCTCCAGCAACGCGAACGCCAGATGCTCAACGTCGATAGCCTGATTATGAGCACTGACGGCGGCGTTCTGGGCGCGCCCCAACGCTTCCTGGAGTTTATCGGTAAAACGGTTGGCGTTGACTGCCATTTTTAGAGTTCCTCAGCCTTTAACGTAACCATTTCGGAGGCTTCGGCAACTTCGGCGCGGTGAGGAGGGGATTGCCGCACCATGGAAAGACGCGGCTGCCTAAGTTGGAACCTGTGGCGGACGACGCGCCAACGCCTTGCGAGCAATTTCGGAAGACGATCGGATGAACTCGGGGGTTATTCGCCGGCGATCATCATCTCGGCGATCTTCAGGGTCGGCGACACCGTCGATGAGCGCCAGCGGAGGTCGTTGCCGATCATCTCGATCGACTTGAACATCTCTTTCAGGTTGCCGGCGATAGTGATTTCCTGCACCGGGTAGGTCAGCTCGCCGTTTTCGATCCACATGCCGCCGGCACCGCGCGAGTAGTCGCCGGTCACGCCGTTGACGCCGAAACCGATCAGCTCGGTGACGTAGAGGCCATGCTTGACCGACGCGATAATTTCCTGCGGGGAATGCGTGCCGGGTTCCAGATAGAGATTGGTCGTGCCGACCGAGGGTGAGTCGCCAACCGAGCGCGTTGCGTTGCCGGTCGGCTGGAGCTTCAGCTTGCGCGCAGAGTACGAGTCGAGGAGATAGGTCTTGAGCACGCCGCGCTCGACGAGGCTCTTGCGATTGGTCGCGAGGCCCTCGCCGTCGAACGGTTTCGAGCCCATCGCGCCCTTCATAGTGCCATCATCGTAAATCGTGACCAGCGGCGACGCGATCTGTTCGCCGAGCTTGCCGAGCAGAAACGAAGCGCCCTTGTAGAGCGAAGGTCCCGAAGCCGCACCGGCGATCGATCGGATCAGGCCGGCTGCCATGTCGGGGTCGAAGACGATCGGCACGCGATTGGTTTTGATCTTGCGTGATCCGAGACGCCGCAACGCCCTCTTTGCCGCGATCGCGCCGACCGCTTCAGCATCATCGAGCTTGCTGAAATGGCGGTTCGCGGTGTACCAGTAGCCGTTTTGCATCGCACCGTCGTCGCTCTGCGCGATGGGCGCAACGCCGAGATTGAAGGAAGTTCCTTCGTAGGTGCCCGCGAAGCCGTTGCTGTTCGCGAACATGATGTAGTAGCGGCCGGAATCGAATTCGGCGCCTTCGGAGTTCTTGATGCGCGGGTCGGCCGCGAGCGCCGCATGTTCCGCTTTGCGCGCGATCGCGAGAGCGGTGTCGGCGTCGATGATGCCGCTGTGGTCGTCGGCCAGGTCGAGTTCAGGGAAGCTCGCCGGATGAAGCGAGGCGTCGGGCAGGCCGGCGTGAGGATCGGCCGCGGTCAGCCGCGCGAGTCCGACAGTGTGCGCGACGAAATCCTCGAGGCCGTCGCGTTCGAGTTCAGCCGTCGAGGCATTGGCCGAGGCCTGTCCGACAAACACGCGAATGCCGAGGCGTCGCTCGCGCGAACTCTTGAGCTTCTCGACCTCACCGAGCCGCACGCCCGCGGCGAGCGACTCCGCACTGACGCATAGAACTTCCGCCGCGGTAGCGCCGTGGCGCTTCGCAACTCCGAGCGCCCATTCCGCCAACGCCGCATCAACCTGTGCCATCTGTATATCCTTTGGACCTAGGCGCGGGTGCCGCCCACCGTGATGCCATCGATCTTGATCGTCGGGAGTCCCACGCCCACCGGCACCGACTGGCCGTCTTTGCCGCAAGTGCCGACGCCGGAATCGAGCGCGAGGTCGTTGGCAACCATCGAGACGCGCGTCAACACGTCGGGACCGTTGCCGATGAGGGTCGCGCCTTTGACCGGCCGCGTCGCCTTGCCGTCTTCAATCAGGTAGGCCTCGCTCGCGGAGAACACGAACTTGCCGTTGGTGATATCGACCTGACCGCCGCCGAAATTCACCGCGTAGAGACCGCGCTTGACGGAGCCGATGATTTCTTCGGGAGTCGATTCGCCGGAGAGCATGAAGGTGTTGGTCATGCGGGGCATCGGGACGTGTGCGAAACTCTCGCGGCGGCCGTTGCCGGTCGGCTCGGTTTTCATCAGGCGCGCATTGAGGCGATCCTGCAGGTAGCCGCGCAGAATTCCTTTTTCGATCAGCACGGTGCGCGAAGTTGGCGTGCCTTCGTCGTCAACGTTGAGGCTGCCGCGACGATTCGCGATCGTGCCGTCGTCGATGACGGTGCAGAGCGGGCTCGCGACCGACTGCCCGATGCGGCCGGAGAAGGCCGAAACGCCCTTGCGATTGAAGTCGCCCTCGAGACCGTGACCGATCGCCTCGTGGAGCAGAATCCCGGGCCAGCCGTTGCCGAGCACGACCACCATTTCGCCGGCGGGCGCGTCAACCGCATCGAGGTTCACAATAGCCTGGCGCGCGGCCTCGCGGGTGTAGTGCTTCCAGCGATCCTGATCGAGGAAGTAACTCCACTCGACGCGGCCGCCACCGCCAAAACTGCCGACCTGGCGACCCTTCTCGTCCTCGGCGATGACGGTCACATTGAGGCGGCAAAGCGGCTGCATATCGGCCGCGACGCGCCCTTCGCTGTTGACGATCATGACGATTTTGCGCTCGGCGGAAAACGACGCCATCACGTTGCGAACGCGGGGATCGTAGGCGCGCGCGAGTTCGTCGATTTCGCGGAGCAGTTTTGCACGCTCCTCGATCGGCACGTCGAGCGGCGAACTTTCGAGATCGTACAATCGATGCTTCTGAACCGCGCCGCCAACCTGCACGGCGGGGTGCGCTTCCGAACGGCTATCGGCGATCGCCCGGGCCGCCTCGGCAGCGATCCGCATGCGATCGAAGGTCACTTCGTCGGAGTACGCGTAGCCGGTGCGATCCTCGGCACAGACGCGCACGCCGACGCCATGCGAAACGGATTTGTTGGTGTGGTTGACCATCGACTCTTCGAGACCGAGGCCCTCGGCGCTGCGGTACTCGAAATAGAGATCGGCATAGTCGGCCTTGCGTTCGAGCGCGTTACCAAGAATGCGTTCGAGGCCGCTTTCATTCATGCCGAATCGGTTCAGGAAAAATTGTTCCGGCCGGACCAGATCATTCGCCATCGGTTGTCACCCGTCCTTGAAGACGATTCTAGCAGACGCTTGCACGCCGCCGAACCTGAATCGAGAATTATGTGCGGTGCGCAAAGAAAAACGCGCTCCCGCCGATGCGGAAGCGCGTTCATGAATTGGACCTTCGGATGCGACGGCGTTTTCCTCCGCCGCCTTGCCTAAGATAGGGATCAGCCGGCCGCAACGCGCTGCGATTGTTCACGACCGCCGTCGCGACGAGCGACCTTTTTCTTCGGCGGCTTTTTGGTCGCGGCCTTTTCAGCAGCGCCCGTGAATTCAATAATCGACAAGGGTGCGGCGTCACCACGGCGGACGCCAAACTTTACCACGCGAGTGTAGCCACCCGCGCGATCTTTGAAGCGCGGAGCAATCTCGTCGAACAACTTTTTAACGGCGTCGCGCGACTGCATGAAGGCGAACGCGAGACGGCGCGCTGGAATGTCGCCGCGTTTGCCCAGCGTGACCATCCGATCCGCGTAACGCCGCAGCTCCTTGGCCTTGGCGTCGGTAGTTTTGATCCGCTCGTGCTCGATCAGGCTCAACACGAGATTGCGGAACAAGGCCTTGCGATGAGACGAGGTGCGATTGAGCTTGCGGCCCTGGTTAAGATGACGCATCGGTTAAACTCCCACGCGATACAAAACGGCTCACGCCGATTCGCGACGCTCCTGCTCTTCCCACATGCGGTCGAGCTCGCTGCGCGACGGCAGATTCTCCAGCCGCATCCCGAGCGACAACCCCATGTCGGTCAACACTTCCTTGATTTCGTTAAGCGACTTGCGGCCGAAGTTCTTGATTTTCAGCATGTCCTGCTCGGTGCGTTGCACCAGCTCGCCGATATACTTGATGTCCGCGTTCTGCAGTCCGTTGAAGGCGCGCACGGAAATCGGCAGGCCTTCGACCGGACGGTAGAGGTACTCGTTGAACACCGGACGAATCTCAGCGTGATCGCCCACCACCGGCACTTCGGCTTCTTCCTCGACGCCCGCGAAAATGGACATCTGATCGCGCAATACCCGCGAAGCGTAGGTCAATCCATCGCGCGGCGAAATCGAGCCGTCGGTCCAGATTTCGATCGCCAGCCGATCGTAATCGGTACGCTGGCCAACGCGCGCATTGGTGACGATGAAGTTGACCTTCTTGATCGGCGCGAAAATCGAGTCGAGTCGAATCGTGCCGATCGGCTCATCGTCTTCAAGGCGCTCGCCCGGCACGTAGCCGCGGCCGCGCTTGATCACGAGTTCCATATCAAGATCGGCGCCCTTATCGAGGGACGCGAGATGGCGATCGGGCGTCAGGATTTCGAGACTGGGTCCGCCGGTGATGTCGCGCGCGGAAACCGTCGCTTCGCCCTTGGCCTTCAGCGTCGCCGTGATCTGCTCGCCCTCGTGAAGTTTCAGTCGGACTTCCTTGAGGTTGAGCAGGATGTCGGTGACGTCCTCTTTAACGCCCGGGATGGTCGAGAACTCGTGCAGCACGCCCTTGATGCGCACGGCGGTAATCGCGTAGCCGGGCAGCGAGGAGAGCAAGACCCGGCGCAGTGCGTTGCCGATGGTGATCCCGTAGCCACGCTCGAGCGGTTCGGCGAAGAAGCGACCGTAGGTCGGGGTCAGCTCCTTATCGTCGAATTCTACCGCCTTTGGTTTGATCAGGTCACGCCAATCATTCTGCATAATTGTGTTCTTCTACCGCGAAAAAATTTGTTGTCAGGCGAATTGATCGGACAGCAACCCCTCTACCCTTTAGCGGGCCGCCCAGACTTGTGGCCCGATCGCACAGCGAACTTTTCCGGCTCGCCTCAGAAGCTCGCTAGATGCGACCGATCCGCCCGCCGGCCGCATTAACTAACGTGAGTAATGCTCGACGATGAGCTTCTCGCTGATCGGCATCGTGAGGTCGGCACGCGCCGGCAACGACCGCAGCGATCCGCGGAACTGCTCGCGCTCCAGCGACATCCATGAGGGTACACCGCGCCGCTGAGCCAACTCGATCGCCTCGACGATCACCTTCTTCTGACGGCTCTTCTCGTTGATACTCACGACCTGGCCGACCTCCAACAGGTACGAAGGAATAGTCACGACCTTGCCGTTGACTTCGAAATGACCATGCAGGACGAGCTGCCGCGCCTGCGCGAGCGAACTGGAGAAGCCCAGCCGATAGACCACGTTGTCGAGCCGCCGTTCGAGCAGCACGAGCAAATTTTCACCGGTGATGCCCGGCATCCGCTCGGCCACTTCAAAGTATTGCGAGAACTGCTTTTCGAGCAGCCCGTAGATGCGCTTGACCTTCTGCTTTTCGCGCAGGCGAATCGCAAATTCCGAGAAACGCGTGCGCGCCTGTCCATGCGCCCCTGGCGGATAATTACGCCGCTCGATCGCACACTTGTCGGTGTAGCATCGCTCGCCCTTCAAGAAGAGCTTCAGTCCTTCGCGCCGGCACATCCGGCAAACTGGTCCAAGATTTCTAGCCACCGTATTCCCCTGATCGCGCCCGCATCAGACCCGGCGCCGTTTCGGCGGACGGCATCCGTTGTGCGGTATCGGCGTGACGTCCTTAATCGAAATTACTGCGAGCCCGGTCGCCTGCAACGCGCGCACCGCCGACTCGCGGCCGCCACCGGGTCCTTTGACGTGAACGATCACGCTGCGCATCCCGTACTCGGAACATTTGCGCGCCGCAGCTTCCGCTGCCATCTGGGCCGCGAACGGCGTGCCCTTGCGCGAACCTTTGAAACCGACCGAACCGGCGCTCGACCAGGCAACCACCAGGCCGAGCGGGTCGGTGATCGTGACGATCGTGTTGTTGAACGTCGCATGCACGTGCGCGACGCCTTCGGGCACAGCGCGGCGCGTACGGCGCTTGCGGGGAGCGGCTGGTGCTCCACTCGCAGCGGCACCGGTTGTCGCAGCGCCCGCAGCCGGCGGCGATCCCGCAGCGGCGGGAGTGCCGGCAGCCGCCGCTTTAGTCTCTTTCGTTTCTTCTGCCATCAGTCTTTAATTCCTGCTCTCCAATCCTTATCCTCGTCGGCGGTCGGATGCTGCATTTACTGCAACCCGTCACTCCAACGCTTTCCCGATTACTTAGGCGGCGCCTGTTTCTTGCCGGCGACCAGCTTGCGCGGACCCTTACGGGTGCGGGCATTGGTATGCGTCCGCTGTCCGCGCACCGGCAGACCACGCCGATGGCGAATCCCGCGATAGCATCCAAGGTCCATCAGGCGTTTGATCGCCTGCTGCTGCTCACGCCTCAGATCGCCTTCGACCTTGTAGTCCTGGTCGATAACCTGGCGAATTCGCACCTGGTCGTCCGCAGTGAGATCGTCGCTCTTGATCGTCGGATCGACGTTGGCCTTGGCGAGGATCTTGTTCGCGGCGGTCCGCCCGATCCCGAATATATAAGTGAGCGCGATTTCAATGCGCTTGTTTCTCGGCAGCTCGATACCGGCTACACGTGCCATCGAACGATCCTCCCGCTATCCCTGGCGCTGTTTGTGGCGCGGATTCACGCACAGAATCCGGACGACGCCCTCACGGCGCACCACTTTGCAGTTCTTACAAATCTTTTTCACTGACGCGCGTACTTTCATTGTGCCAACCTAATCTCCCGAGTCTCTCTAGCGCATCCGGTAGGTAATCCGGCCGCGGGTGAGGTCGTAGGGAGACAGCTCAACCGTAACCTTATCGCCTGGGAGAATCTTGATGTAATGCATTCTCATCTTGCCCGATATGTGAGCAAGTACACGGTGTCCGTTATCGAGCGTCACGCGAAACACCGCGTTAGGCAGTGCCTCGAGCACCGTCCCGCTCACTTCGATCGCGTCACCCTTAGACATTGCCCAACTCGCTCAAAATTTCCGGTCCGGCGGCAGTGATCGCGATCGAATGTTCAAAATGGGCAGACAGTTTGCGGTCTGCTGTAACTGCCGTCCATCCGTCGTCGAGAATTTCCAAATCCGCCGTACCCTCGTTAATCATCGGTTCAATCGCAAGCACCATCCCTTCCTGGAGGCGCGGATTCGGCATCCCGGCCAGGAAGTAATTCGGCACCTGCGGATCCTCATGCAGCTTACGGCCGATGCCATGACCCGCAAAATCGGTCACCACCGCGAAACCCGCATCCTCGGCGGTACGCTGCACGGCGCGTGCGATATCGCTAATCCGATTACCCACTCGCGCCTGCTCGATTCCCGCGTACAGCGACTCGCGCGTCACCTTCATCAGGCGCGTCGCACTCTCCGAAACCTTACCAATCGCGACGGTTCGCGCCGCGTCTCCGTAATACCCCTGGTAAACGACTCCAAAGTCCAATCCCACGATATCGCCGGACTTGAGCTTGCGCCCCGCCTTCGGAATCCCGTGTACGATCTCCTCGTTGATCGACACGCACAGGCTATGTCGGTAAACCACCGCGCCCGGCCGATATCCCTTGAAGGCCGGCCGCGCGCCTTTCTTCAATGTCGATTCTTCAGCGAGCCGATCGAGTTCCAGCGTCGTCACGCCCGCTTTCGCCGCCGCCACCAGCTGATCCAGCACCTCGGCGACAATCCGGCTCGCCGTGCGCATCACGGCGATTTCGTCCGGGCTCTTGAGCGTGATCAAGCCTTTCCCTTCGATACCGCTACACCAGCCTTCCGGCCCAGTGCTTCCAGGATGCGGTTCCCGATTTCTTCCGCACGCCCGACTCCGTCAATCGGAGCGAGCAACCCCAGCCGATCGTAATGCTCCAGCAGCGGCCGCGTCGAGGCGGCATACACCTGCAGGCGCATCCGCACCGTGTCCTCCTCGTCGTCGTCGCGCTGGTAGAGCTCACCGTTGCATGAATTGCACAGATTCATGTTACGCGGCGGATCGTAAATCACGTGGAACATCGCGCCGCAATCGCGACAGGTGCGCCGTCCCGAGATCCGCTTGATCAACTCCTCGTCAGGCGCAGTTATCGCGACCACCCGGTCGAGTTTCTGCCCGCGCGCTTCAAGCATCTTCGCTAGCGTCTCAGCCTGGGACACGGTGCGCGGAAACCCGTCAAGGATAAACCCTTTCAACGCGTCCGGCTCCTGTAATCGCGCGTCCACCAGCTTGAGCACCAATTCATCAGGCACCAGGGTGCCCTTGTCCATGTAACCCTTGGCTTCCAGACCGAGCGCGGTCTTGTCCCGCACCCCGGCGCGCAGCAGGTCTCCGCTTGCCACCTGTGGAACGCCGAATTCCGATTCGAGCATTCTTGCCTGAGTGCCTTTACCAACTCCCGGAGGTCCCAAAAGTACTAGTCGCACCAGTTATTCCCCGCGCCTCACGCTCGTTTTCTGCTGCGCCCGCCACCGCGGGGGCCTCCCATGAAAGATTCATAGTTGCGAGACAACAGATGGGTCTCGATCTGCGCCACCGTGTCCAGCGCCACTCCCACGACAATCAGCAATGCCGTTCCGCCAAAATAAAACGGCACGTTAAAGCGTTGGATCAGGATCGTCGGCAGTATGCATACTGCGCTCACGTAAATCGCGCCGCCCAGCGTGATGCGCGAAAGCACCCGGTCGATATATTCCGCCGTGTGGCGGCCCGGCCGAATCCCTGGAATAAAGCCGCCATACTTCTTCAGGTTATCGGCAACGTCCACCGGATTAAACGTTACCGCCGTATAGAAGTAACAGAAGAATATTATAAGAATGACGTAAACGACATTGTATACCAAACTGCCCGGAGTGATATACCCCGAAATCCACTTCAACGCGGGCACAACTGTCGCCAGTGTGGCCGGGAAAATCAGAATCGAAGACGCGAAAATCGGCGGAATCACCCCCGAAGTATTCACTTTCAGCGGCAGATGCGAGGACTGGCCTCCATAGACTCGCCGACCGACGACTCTGCGCGCGTACTGCACCGGTATCCGGCGCTGTCCGCTCTCGACATAGACAATCACCGCCATCACACCAAAGGCCATCGCGAGAATCAGAACGAGCAGGAAAATGCTCATCTCGCCCTCACGTACGAATTGCACCGTGGTACCGATGGCGCTCGGAAGCCGGGCGATAATACCCGACATGATGATCAGCGAGATACCGTTGCCGACGCCGCGCTCGGTAATCTGCTCGCCGATCCACATCACGAACATGGTGCCGGCGGTCACCGTGATGACAGTCATCGCGATAAAGCCAGGCCCGGGGTTATAAACGACCGTACCGCCGCCAGGTGCCTGAATCTTCTCCAGCGAGAAGGCGATCATCGTACCTTGCACCAACGCCAGGCCAACCGTCCCATAGCGTGTGTATTGCGCTATCTTGCGCCTTCCAGCTTCGCCTTCTTTATAGAGTTCATCGAGGTACGGCCAGCCGATTTTCAGCAAATCGAGAATAATCGCGACCGAAATATAGGGCATGATGCCCAAGGCGAAGATCGAAAACCGTTCGAGCGCACCACCCGAGAACAAGTTGGCAAAGCCGAAAAGTGTGCTCGCCGACGACGAATCGAAGAACGAGGACAACGCCTGTCCGTCGATTCCGGGAGTCGGAATCGCGACGCCTACCCGATAGACCACCAGCATCGCCGCAGTAAATAGCAACCGGCGGCGCAGTTCCGGGATGCGCGAGGCATTTGAGAACCCTTCCAGCATTCAGCCCGTCTCAGGTCTCGATTAAGTCCGCACTACCGCCGGCCGCCGCGATCTTCTCACGCGCGCTGCCCGAAAATGCATGAGCGTGAATGGATAGCTTAACCTTCAGGTCGCCACCGCCGAGGACCTTGATTTTGCGGCCAGGACGCACCAGGCCACGGTCCACCAGCACCGCCGGATCGATCACTTCGCCCTCAAGGAATCCGGCCAGCTTGCTGACGTTGACCTCGGTGAAGCGCTCGCGCGCCTGCTCGTTCTTCTGCAGGCGGCGGAAGCCCCGCTTCGGAATCCGACGCGACAGCGGCATCTGACCGCCTTCATAACGCACCGGCGTATTGCCGCCTGAGCGCGACCCGCGTCCCTTATGCCCGCGGCCCGCAGTCTTGCCATGCCCCGAGCCGATTCCTCGTCCGATCCGCTTCTTGCGGTGGGTCGAACCGGCGGCCGGCTTGATATCCTTGAGGTTCATCTTGCTGTCGCCTGCCTATTCCTTAACTTCGTCCACCAGATGCGCGACGCGGCGCACCATGCCGAGAACTTCAGGTGTCGCCTTCAGCACTCGCGAGCTGCCGAGCTTGCCGAGCCCCAAACCCTTGAGGGTTTCGCGCACGCGAATCTTGGTCCCAATCGGGCTGCGCACCAGTTTAATATGAATCGTTTCAGCCATTTGCGTCCTCGCCCCGAACGTCCCTCAGGCCGCGGGCGGCTGTTCCACCGCACGCAAGCGCATCACATCTTCGCGGCTGCGCAATTCGCCCAACGCCTCGAGCGTGGCTTTGACCAGGTTATGCGGATTCGAGGAGCCCAGCCGTTTCGTCAGGATATTGCGGATACCGGCCAGCTCCACCACCGCGCGAACGCCGCCCGCCGCGATCACGCCGGTGCCCTCGGCCGCAGGACGCAAAACCACTTTACCGGCGCCGAAATGTCCAAGCACTTGATGCGGTATGGTGCCGTCACGCAGAGGGACGCGAATCAGGCTCTTCTTCGCCCGATCGACGCCCTTACGAATCGCCTCAGGCACCTCATTCGCCTTGCCCAATCCGTAACCCACTAACCCGTTCTGGTCCCCAGCCACGACCAGCGCGCTGAAGCTGAAGCGCCGGCCGCCTTTAACGACCTTGGCCACGCGGTTGATGTGGACCACTTTCTCTTTGATATCCATCCCTTGCGGGTCAATTCTTTGTGCCACGGCGTCCTTCCTGCCAGTTGTCAGACCCTAGAATCTGAGTCCGGCTTCGCGCGCCGCGTCGGCCAGCGCCTTCACTCTTCCGTGATATAAAAAGCCATTGCGGTCGAATACCACCTGACTTATCCCATGTTCGCGACAGCGGTCCGCGATCGCCTTGCCTACGGCTTTCGCCGCCGCAACGCTGCGCTGACTCGCGACGCCCTCGCGCAGTTCCTTCACCTCGGTCGAGGCCGACGCCACCGTATGGCCCGACTCGTCGGAGATGACCTGCACATATATATGATGCAGTGAGCGGTACACGGAGAGCCGCGGCCGCGCGTCGGTGCCGCGCACCTTCTTCCTCACGCGCCCCTGGCGCAACTTGCGTTTTTCTGATCGCTCGACAGCCATCGTCACTCCAATCCGCGCATCAACCGGAACTCGATCCGGCCGCTGCCTTACCGGCTTTGCGGCGAATCGTTTCGGTCTGGTACTTGATTCCCTTACCCTTGTACGGCTCTGGCGGCCGCAGCCCTCTGATCTCCGCAGCGACCGATCCGAGCAACTGGCGGTCGGCGCTCTCCAGCGTCAACAACACCTGCCGCTCGACCTTCGCGGTGACCTCAGCCGGGAGCTGATAGACAATCGGATGCGAGTAGCCCAGCGTCAGGTTGATCAGACTGCCCTTTACGTCGGCGCGGTAACCGACTCCGTTGATCTCCAGCACCGTCCGAAAGCCCTTGCTCACGCCCTCGGCCATGTTGGCGACCAGCTTGCGCATCAGCCCATGAACCGCGCGCTCGTTCGCAGTATCGCCGGGCCGCTTCACGACGATTTGAGTATCCGAAATATCAATCTCGAAGCCCGGATGTACCCGCGTCTGGAGCTTGCCCTTCGGACCTTCCAGTTTAAGCGTCCCGTCTCCGAGGGTGGCCTTGACGCCCTTTTCCAATGGGATCGGCAATTTTCCTATACGCGACATAATCGCCTACCAAATCCTCAGCAGTATCTCGCCGCCGATCTTCCTGCGCCGCGCTTCGCGGTCGGTCATCATGCCGAGCGGCGTCGAGACCACATGCAGGCCCATCGCACCCTTCACGCGCGGCATTTCTTTGGCGCCGGAGTAACGTCGCAAGCTGGGCTTGCTCACCCGCTGAAGCCCACGAATGACCGGCTCCCGCGTCGGCGAGTAGCGCAGACCGAGCATCAGCTTCTTCTTGTAGCCTTCGCCCGCAGTCTCGATTCCCGCGAGGAATCCCTCAGCCAACAGCACGCGGCAAATCGCCTCACGCACGCGCGAATGCGGCAGTTCGACCTGGTTGTAACGCGCGTGCATCGCGTTACGAATCCGGGTCAATAACTCCGCGATCGGATCAGTTTGCGACATTAATTCTTCCCCGGAATCTGCCTAAAGTAATCTTTGCGTACAATTATGAGCGTCCCGTCCCGCTTTATCGTTCGTCCCAAAACAGTTTCACCGGTCCCCGCTACCAACTCGCCTTGACCACACCGGGCAAGGAGCCTTTGAGGGCGTATTTGCGCAGGCACAGGCGGCACATCTTGAAGCGCCGGTAGTATGCGCGCGATCGTCCGCAGAGCGGGCATCGATTGTACGCGCGCACTTTGAACTTGGGCGTACGGGTCGCCTTGACCCGCAGGCTGGTCTTCGCCATCTGAACCGTCCTCTAAGCCACCTGCACGGCGCCATCACGATCGGCGGCCGTCCGAAACGGCATCCCGAGCGCGCGGAGCAGCGTTTGCCCCTCGAAATCGCTCGCGGCCGTAGTGTTAATCGAAATTGTCATCCCCTTAACCTTCTCGACCTTGTCGAGATTGAGCTCGGGGAAAATCGTATGCTCGCGCAAGCCGAGCGAGTAATTGCCGCGTCCATCGAAGGCCTTGTCGCTGATCCCGCGGAAGTCGCGCACGCGCGGCAACGCGATATTCACCAGCCGATCGAAAAACTCCCACATGCGCTCGCGCCGCAACGTAACCATCACGCCAATCGGCATGCCCTCGCGCAGTTTGAAGTTCGAAATCGCCTTGCGCGCCTTGGTTGTGACAACCTTCTGACCCGCGATCAACTGCAATTCCTCGGCAGCCGAGTCGAGAATTTTCACATTCTCGCGCGCCTCACTGAGCGCCATATTGATCACGATCTTGGAAAGCGTCGGCACGCGCATCCGATTCGTGATCTTGAGGTCGCGCATCAGCGCCGGAGCAATTTCCTGCTCGAATCGCAGACGCAACCGCGCTGGCAGCTTCTGCTCGGGCTCGCTGGCAGCCTCTTCGGCTGCGGTCGCAGCTTGCGCCGCCGCCGCAGCTTCCTGGGCGCGAGCCTTGCGGCCACCCTTCTCGCCCGGCCCTTTTTCGCCCGCGGGCTTCTCGCGCTTACCCTTTTGAGCCTTTTCGCTCTTTTCGTCGTCCGCCATCAGTCATTCCCCAGCGATTCGCCGCAGCGGCGGCAAATCCGCGTCTTGGTGCCGTCGGCGGCCGGCTTGATTCCGGTCCTCACCGGCGCGTTGCAGCGATCGCAGAAGATCATCACGTTGGAAATCTGGATCGGTGCCTCTTTCTCGATAATGCCGCCGGGCGTTCCCGCGCCACGCGGCTTGGTATGGCGCTTGACGGTGTTCAGACGTTCGACCACCAGCTTGCCAGTGTCCGGCAGTACGCGCAGAACCTTGCCGGTCTTGCCGCGATCACGCCCCGTCACCACCATTACGGTGTCGTTCTTGCGAATTCGAAACTTCGCCACATGCCTGTGCGCGGCCATCACAACACCTCGGGGGCGAGCGAAATAATCTTGAGAAAGCGCTTGGCCCGCAGCTCGCGCGCGACCGGTCCGAAAATACGCGTGCCCACCGGCTCGCCCGAACCGTCAAGCAGTACCGCGGAATTGTCGTCGAAACGGATGTAACTGCCGTCGTCGCGACTGACTTCCTTATGGGTGCGCACGATCACCGCCTTGCTCACGTCACCCTTCTTCACCTTGCCGTTGGGTATCGCTTCCTTCACCGACACTACGATAACGTCACCGACGGTGGCGTAGCGGCGCCGCGAACCACCGAGCACCTTGATACACATCACTTTGCGGGCGCCCGAATTGTCGGCCACCGTCAACACTGTTTGGGTCTGCACCATGGCGTGTCTGTCCTCCTACCGCGCCGCCTGTTGCAGGACCCGGCTGACTCGCCAGCGCTTGAGCTTGGAGAGCGGGCGCGACTCGATAATCAGCACGCGATCGCCCTCGTGACATTGCGCCTGCTCATCATGGGCCATCAGGCGCGTCCGCTGCTTGAGGCGCTTCCCATACAAACGATGCTCAACGAGGCGCTCGACCTGCACCACAATGGTTTTATTCATCTTGGCCGAGACCACCATGCCCTCGCGCCGCTTAGTCCGCTCCCGCATCGCTATCCTTTCCTCGCGCCCGCCACGCTCCTCTGCGCGGCGATCGAATGCTCCCGTATCAGAGTCAGAATCCGCGCCAGATCGCGCCGCGCGTTGACGTAATTCGCCCGGCTTTCAAGCTGGTTGGTGCGCAGCTTCAGGCGCAGCTTGAAAATCTCCTCGCGCGTCTCGCGTTCCTTGACGCGCAGGTCAGGCACGGCCATCTGCCGCAATTCGTTAAGCTCCAAAGGCCTCGGCCTCCCGTTCCACGACGATCGTCTTGACCGGCAACTTATGAGCCGCCAAGCGCATCGCCTCCAGCGCCGTCGCGCGATCTACCCCTTCCATCTCGAAGAGAATCCGGCCCGGACGAACGCGCGCGACCCAGCCCTCGGGGGCGCCTTTGCCCTTACCCATGCGGGTTTCAGCAGGCTTCTTGGTGAACGGCTTATCGGGGAAGACCCGAATCCAGACGCGGCCACCACGTTTGATATGGCGCGTGAGCGCGATTCGGGCTGCCTCGAGCGCACGCGTGTCAACCCGGCAGGTTTCCACGCTCTTCAGGCCGAAATCGCCGAAGGCGAGTTCGACCCCGCGGTTTTCGGCGCCGCGCACGCGGCCCTTCATCAATTTACGATATTTAACTTTTTTCGGTGAGAGCATGGTCCCAAACCGCTAATTCAAGCTGTTACTAACTGTCCGCTTTTCCTTGCTACAGACTTCGTCCTACCGTTCGCCGCTTTTCGCTTGCACCCGGCTACTGCTGCTGTGCCGCCGCTCCCGCGCGTTTGACCGCTTCCGCCTGGCGCGTCAGAATCTCGCCACGGAAGATCCACACTTTCACGCCGATTTGACCATAGGTCGTATGGGCCTCGGCAAAACCGTATGCGACGTCCGCGCGGAGCGTCTGCAACGGCACCCGGCCTTCGCGATACCATTCGGACCGGGCTATTTCCGTTCCCCCGAGCCGTCCTGCGACATGGACCTTCACGCCCAACGCACCCATGCGCATCGCGCGCAGCACCGCTTCTTTCATCGCTCGGCGAAAGGCTACGCGCCGCTCCAACTGGAGCGCGATATTCTCGGCGACCAGCTGCGGATCGAGATCGGGCCGGCGCACCTCGTGGATATTGATGAAGGCGTCCTTACCTTTCATCATCTTCTGAATATCGGTCTTGAGCTTATCGATCTCGACGCCCTTTTTGCCGATCACGATACCGGGCCGCGCGGTGAAGATATTGATCTTGGCCTTGTTCGCCATCCGCTCGATTTCGACCCGCGAAATGCCGGCATGGTAGAGCCGCTTCTTGATAAAGTCGCGCAGCTTCAAATCTTCATGCAGCAGCGCGGCATAGTCGCGGTTGGCGAACCACTTGGAATCCCAACCTTCGATAATACCGAGGCGCAAGCCGCGCGGATGTGTCTTCTGGCCCATAAAAATCCTCTAGGAAGCTTGCTCGTCCACGATTACCGTGAGATGGCTGGTGCGCTTTAGAATCGGCGTCGAATGCATATGCGCCCGCATCATCGAGCGCTTCCAGGTCGGTCCGGTGTCGGCAACCGCACGCTTGACGAAAAGCCGATCCTCGTCAACGTTTTGCTGATCGCGCGCATTGGCGATCGCCGCGAGCAACACCTTGGAGACGATCTTCGCGCCCTTCTTGGGGGTGAACTCAAGGATCGACAGAGCCTGATCGACCTTCTTACCGGCTACCAGATCGCAGATCAGCCTGAGCTTCTGCGGCGAAATTCTGACAAAGCGATTGCGCGCGACTGCTTCCATTGCGAACTACTCTCCCGTCCTCAGCCTAGCCGCGGCCGGCTCCGCCCCGCACTTCGCCTTTGCGGTCGCCCGCGTGGCCGTGGTAGGTGCGCGTCGGCGAGAACTCGCCGAGCTTATGCCCGACCATGTTCTCCGTGCAGTAAACCGGAATGAACTTGTGGCCGTTATGCACCGCGAAGGTCAGCCCGATCATGTCCGGAGTGATCATCGAACGACGCGACCAGGTGCGGATAATCCGCTTGTCGCCAGCCGCCGAAGCCACATCCACTTTCTTTTGCAGATGGGTATCGACGAAGGGTCCTTTTTTCAGCGATCTCATCTAATTTTCTCAGCCCCGCTTCCCGCGCGGACGCTTGCTCACGATAAACCGATCCGACAACTTCTTGCCGCGAGTCTTGTAGCCCTTGGCCGGCGTGCCCCACGGCGATTGCGGATGATTCCCCTTGGAACGCCCTTCGCCACCGCCATGCGGATGGTCAACGGGATTCATCGCGACGCCGCGCACGTGCGGCCGCTTGCCTGCCCAGCGGCTCCGCCCGGCCTTGCCGATGGAGATATTCTCGTGGTCGATATTGCCGACCTGGCCGACCGTCGCACGGCATTCGGCCTGGACCATCCGCTGCTCGCCCGAGGGCAGCTTGAGCAGCGCGAACTTGCCCTCTTTCGCCATCAACTGTGCCTGCGTGCCGGCCCCGCGAGCCATCTGCGCGCCCGCGCCCGGCTTCATCTCGATCGCGTGAACGAACGTGCCGAGCGGAATATTCTTCAAGGGCAGCGCGTTGCCCGGCTTGATATCGGCCTCCGTGCCACATTCGACGGGGTCGCCAACCTTCAGTCCGTTGGGCGCCAGGATGTAATTCTTGGCTCCATCGGCATAATGCAATAAAGCGATATTGGCCGAACGATTGGGATCGTACTCAAGCGCCGCGACGATCGCCGGAATGCCGTCGCGCGTGCGCTTGAAATCGATCACTCGCAGCCGCCGCTTATGACCGCCGCCACGATGCCGTATCGTCATCCGCCCGCGATTGTTGCGGCCACCCGATTTCGTCACCGGCTTCAGCAGCGCCTTTTCCGGCTTCTTATTCGTCAGATCCGAAAAATCGGCGATCTGCATGAAGCGCTGACCGGGCGTGCGCGGATTAAGTTGAATTACTGCCATCTAATTGCCACGTCGATCAGACGCCCTCGAAAAATTCGATCTTGTCGCCCTTTTTGAGCGTTACGTAAGCCTTCTTCCAATCCGGCTTGTGCCCGACCACGCGGCCACGGCGACGTTCCTTACCGAGGAAATTCGAGGTCCGCACACGCAGCACGGTGACCTTAAACTGATCCTCAACTATCATCCGGATCGTGTCCTTGGTTGCCTCGGGGCGCACTCGAAAGATCACCTGATTGGCCTTTTCGCCCGCGATCGTTCCCTTTTCCGTGATGACGGGAGCGATTATCAATGCTTCCGCACTCATTTGCCGCCTCCGAAGCGTGCCTCGATCGCCTTCGCGGTGGTCGTCGTCATCAGCAATTCGTCGTAGTTGAGCACGTCATAGACGTTGAGCCCGGCCAGTGGGAGTAACTTATGCGCCGCCAAGTTGCGGGCCGCACGGAAAAAGTTCGCGTCCTCATCGCCAAATATAATGAGCGCGTGCTTCAGCCCGAGCGCTTCAAGCGCCGCCTTCGCGTGTTTAGTCTTGGCCTCGGTCAAATCGAGTGATTCGACGACTATCAGTTTGCCGTTGAGCGCACGATCCGAAATCGCCAGGCTCAGCGCCTGCCGCCACGCCTTCTTCGGCATCTTGTACGAATAATCGCGGGGCTGCGGTCCAAAAATGGTTCCGCCATGCCGCCAAATCGGCGACCGTGTCGATCCGGCACGCGCGCGCCCGGTGCCCTTCTGCCGCCACGGCTTCTTGCCGCCGCCGGCAATCAACCCGCGAGTCTTGGTGGACGCCGTTCCCGAGCGACGCTTCGCCAATTGCATCCGCACCGCTTCATGCAGCAACGACTTGTGTCCGCTGCGGCCGAAAACCGCGCCCGACAATTCGAAATCGCCGGTGCGCTCGCGACCCGCCGAAAACAAAGGGACTTTCACGGCTTCGACCGTCACTTTGCCCTCTATCGGAACGGCGTGCTGCGCTTCATCCATTGGCCTTCGCCTCCTGCGCAATCCGCCGCGTCTTGGCCGCATGCCGCACGATCACCAGTCCGCCATCGGCGCCCGGAACACATCCCGAGACGATAATCGCGTTGTCGTCGGGCAGAATTTCGACCACCTTGAGATTGACTGTGGTCGCTTTTTCGTTACCCATCTGACCGGCCATGCGCAGGCCTTTGCGGACGCGTCCGGGGTACGAGCGATTGCCGATTGATCCGCCATGGCGGAAGTACTCATGGGTGCCGTGCGAACCTGGGAATCCGGCAAAATGATGGCGCTTGATAACGCCTGCATAACCGTGTCCCTTCGAAATTCCCGAAACGTCCACCTGGTCGCCCAGTTTGAAGACGTCGATGGCGCCGAGCGCCTGTCCGAGCTTCAACTCACCTTCTCCGCGCTTCGCGAACTCGCGGGTCGCGATTCCCGGCGCAATCTCGGCCTTTTGAAAATGGCCGCGATCGGCAGCGGTCGTCCGCGAGAGCTTGCGCTTGCCGAAGGTCACCTGCACCGCTTCGTAGCCATCGGTCGGCGAACTCTTTATCTGCGTGACGGCGCACGGACCGAGGTTGATCACAGTGACGGCCTGAACCCGTCCCGACGTGTCCCGAACCTGAGTCATGCCCAGCTTTTTGCCAATCAATCCAGTTAACACAGCGCTACTCGAGTTTAATCTCTACGTCGACGCCCGCGGCCAGGTCGAGCTTGCCCAGCGCGTCGATAGTCTGCTGGGTGGGCTCGAGCACGTCGAGCAACCGTTTATGCGTACGAATCTCAAAATGCTCGCGCGACTTCTTGTCGACATGCGGCGAGCGATTTACGGTGAAGCGCTCGATCCGGGTCGGCAGCGGAATCGGACCGGCCACCCTTCCACCCGTGCGCCGGATCGTATCGACGATTTCGCGCACCGACTGATCGAGCAGCCGATGGTCGTACGCCTTGAGGCGTATCCGAATTTTATCGTTCATCCTGTCAGCCACGTCCCAGACTCTAGCTCACGTCCGTTCGAACTCATCGGTCACGGATCCATTTCATGATCGAGGCCCCGTTACGGGGCCCCGATTACGTACCTAATCTGATCGGTTCTAATTCAAAACCTTCGACACCACACCCGCCCCGACGGTACGGCCGCCTTCACGGATGGCGAAGCGCAGTCCCTGCTCGAGGGCGACCGGCGTAATCAGCTCGCCGACGATATTGATGTTATCGCCCGGCATGACCATTTCGGTGCCTTCCGGCAGCGTCACGATCCCGGTGACGTCAGTGGTGCGCAGGTAGAACTGCGGACGATAGTTGCTGAAGAACGGCGTGTGGCGGCCACCCTCTTCCTTGGTCAGGATATAGACCGATCCCTCGAACTTGGTGTGCGGAGTGATCGATCCGGGAAAGGCCAGCACCTGTCCGCGTTCGACGTCTTCGCGCTTGAGGCCGCGCAGCAGCACGCCGATATTGTCTCCCGCCTGCCCCTCATCGAGCAGTTTGCGGAACATTTCAACGCCCGTGACGACGGTCTTGGTGGTGTCCTTGAAGCCGACAATTGCGACTTCCTCGCCGACCTTCACCTTGCCACGCTCGACGCGGCCAGTGACGACCGTGCCGCGGCCGGAGATCGAAAACACGTCTTCGATCGGCATCAGGAAGGGCTTGTCGGTTTCGCGCGCCGGCTGCGGAACGTAGCTATCCACGGCCGCCATCAAATCCAGGATCGGCTTGCAATTGGGACAATCATCCTTGCCGCAACCGCATCCGAGGGCCTTCAACGCGCTGCCGCGAATCACTGGAACGTCGTCGCCCGGGAAATCGTACTTTTTCAGCAGGTCGCGAACCTCGAGCTCGACCAGGTCGAGCAACTCTGGATCATCGACCATATCGACCTTGTTCATGAAAACCACCACCGAAGGCACGCCGACCTGGCGGGCGAGCAGGATATGCTCGCGCGTCTGCGGCATCGGACCGTCGTTGGCGCCGACCACCAGGATAGCGCCGTCCATCTGGGCCGCGCCGGTGATCATGTTCTTGATATAGTCCGCATGCCCCGGACAATCGACGTGCGCGTAGTGGCGATTGGGCGTCTCGTATTCGACGTGTGCAATCGCGATGGTGATACCGCGCTCGCGCTCTTCCGGCGCCTTGTCGATTTGATCGAAGGCCGTGAACTGGGCAAGTTTCTTCGACGACAGGACCTTGGTGATCGCGGCGGTCAAAGTTGTTTTGCCGTGATCGATATGTCCGATCGTGCCTACGTTCAGATGCGGCTTGTTGCGTTCAAATTTAGCCTTGCCCATGATGGATTACCCTCCGAACTCCCTGATTTGCCCTCATCATGCGCGCGCGCGAGTCTCGGTATCGCCCGAGTTGCGCGCGGTCAGTTCTTCAAAAATCGCCTGCGGTACTGGTTCGTAAACCGCAAACTGCATCGAATAGTTAGCGCGGCCCTGCGTAATTGAGCGCACCTTGGTCGCGTATCCAAACATCGTCGCGAGCGGCACGCGTGCTGCGATAACCTGCGCTCCCGCCCGATTTTCCATCTCCTGGATCTTGCCGCGGCGCGAGCTCAAATCGCCGATCACCTCGCCCATGAATTCCTGCGGCGTCACCACTTCCACGTCCATCACCGGTTCCAGCAGCACTGGACTCGCTTTCTCGACGGCTTCCTTGAACGCCATCGACCCGGCAATCTTGAAGGCCAATTCAGATGAATCAACTTCATGATATTTGCCGTCGAGCACGATGGCCTTCACGTCCACCATCGGATAGCCGGCCAGCACTCCGGTCTCCATCGCTTCCTTGATGCCCTGCTCAATCGACGGAATGAAGTTGCGCGGAATCGTACCGCCCTTGGTCCCGTCCTCGAACTCGAAGCCGGTGCCTTTCGCCAACGGCTCGATCCGCAATTCGACTACGCCGAACTGACCGTGACCGCCGGTCTGCCGCACGAAGCGTCCTTCGGCTTCCGACGGTCGCCGAATCGTTTCGCGATACGCCACCTGCGGTTTGCCGATACTCGCGTCAACCTTGAACTCGCGCAGCATCCGGTCAACGATGATCTCCAGATGCAGCTCGCCCATGCCCGCGATCAGGGTCTGCGAAGTCTCCTTGTTCACACTGACGCGGAACGAAGGATCCTCTTTCGCCAGTTTCTGCAGCGCCTCGCCGAGCTTTTCCTGATCGGCCTTGGTCTTGGGCTCGATGGCGATCTGGATAACCGGATCGGGAAACTCGATTGCCTCGAGAATAATCGGATGGGCCGGGTCGCACAGCGTGTCACCCGTGGTCGTATCGCGCAAGCCCACCGCGCAAATATCGCCGGCGAAGACCTCGGTGATCTCCTCGCGCTTGTTGGCGTGCATTTTGACCAGCCGGCCGATCCGCTCGCGTTTGCTGCGGGTGGAATTCAGCACCGAACTGCCACTTTCGAGCTTGCCCGAGTAAACCCGCAGAAAAGTGAGCGTCCCGCTATACGGGTCGTTCATGATCTTGAACGCGAGGGCCGAAAACGGTGCGTCATCCTTGGGCCAGCGCTCGGCCTCTTTGCCGTCGTCAACCTTGCCCAGGACCGGCGGCAGATCGATCGGCGACGGCAGATATTCCACCACCGCGTCGAGCATCGGCTGCACGCCTTTGTTGCGAAACGCCGTGCCCATCACGACCGGAATCACTTCGATCTTGAGCGCAGCCGCCCGAATCGCCGCCCTGAGCTGAGCCGGCTCCGGCGCCTTGCCTTCGAGGTACAGCTCCATGATCGAGTCGTCATGGTCGGCGAGCATTTCGATCATCTTGTCGCGATAGGACTTGGTCATTTCGACCAGGTCGGCCGGAATCGGTTCCACGCGGTAATTCGCACCGAGCCGATCGTCGTCCCAGATGAGGGCGCGCTGCTCGATCAGATCGACCACGCCGGTGAACTTTTCTTCGTTGCCGATCGGAATCTGCAACAGCAACGGCTTGGCTTTGAGCTTGTCGCGAATCTCGTCAACGACGCGCTCGAACTCGGCGCCCACGCGGTCCATCTTATTGATGAACGCGATCCGCGGAACGCGATATTTATCGGCCTGGCGCCAGACCGTTTCGGATTGCGGCTCGACTCCGGCGACTGCGCAGAAGACCGCGACCGCGCCATCGAGCACGCGCAGGCTGCGCTCGACTTCGATGGTGAAATCGACGTGTCCCGGGGTATCAATGATATTGATGCGGTGATCGCGCCAGAAACAGGTCGTCGCGGCCGAGGTAATCGTAATGCCGCGTTCCTGCTCCTGGACCATCCAGTCCATCGTCGCCGTACCCTCGTGCACCTCGCCAATCTTGTAATTGATGCCGGTGTAATAGAGCACTCGTTCGGTCGTAGTGGTCTTACCGGCATCGATATGCGCCATGATGCCGATATTGCGCACCCGTTCTATTGGTGTTTCACGAGCCATACGAAAATAGCTTCTCTAATTTCTACCAGCGGTAATGAGCGAAAGCGCGATTGGCTTCCGCCATCCGATGAGTATCTTCGCGTTTCTTGACCGCACCACCCCGATTCCCCGCCGCCTCTAAAATCTCGTTCGCCAGCCGATCGCGCATCGATTTTTCACCGCGCGCCCGGGCCGCCGTCACCAGCCAGCGCATCGCGAGCGACGATCGCCGCAGGGGACGCACTTCAACCGGGACCTGGTAGTTCGCGCCGCCGACGCGCCGCGACCGTACCTCTACCGCCGGACGCACGTTATCCAGCGCCCGCTTGAATACGACCAACCCATCCTCCTTGGTACGGTCGGCGACTACGTCGAGCGCACCATAGAGAATCTGTTCGGCCACTGCCTTCTTGCCCCGCTCCATCACCACGTTGACGAACTTGGTGACGGTGCGGTCGTGAAATTTCGGATCCGGAGCGATGTCCCGGACTCGGACTTGTCCTTTGCGCGACATAGGTTTTCTACTTCGGCTTCTTCGAGCCGTACTTCGAGCGGCTCTTGCGACGGTCCTGCACGCCGATGGAGTCCAGCGTGCCGCGGATCACGTGATAGCGAACACCCGGGAGATCCTTGACGCGGCCGCCGCGAATCAGCACCACGGAATGCTCCTGCAGGTTGTGGCCGACACCCGGGATATAGGTGTTGACTTCATAGCCGTTGGAGAGCCGGACGCGCGCAACCTTGCGCAGCGCCGAATTCGGCTTCTTGGGCGTAGTCGTCTTGACCTGCGTGCAGACGCCGCGCTTTTGTGGCGACCCCTGCAGCGCCGGGGCGCTCATCTTATATCTTTTCTTAACGCGCGCTGCGCGTATCAGCTGATTTATCGTCGGCACGGTGTCTAACTTCAATCTCCCGGCGATGCGCCTGAGGCGCACTTCGCGCCGGAAACAGCAGGGTCTGCCCCGCCCTCTGGCTGCATCCGTACAAGTTCCGATGCGGCCGGCTTAAACCAAACCCCCAAGAGCGCCCATCGCTCTTGGGGGAAACAGTATCTTTTACAGGAAAGACCCCTCCCCGTCAATCTCCGGCCGGAGTCGCGACCGCGGCCAACTCGACTTTTTCGAGCTCTTCGCCGACCGGAGTACCTTCCACTTTCACTTCCTTGCGGTTGTACTGGGGCAAGCCCGTCCCCGCCGGAATGAGCCGTCCCATAATGACGTTTTCCTTGAGGCCGACCAGCCGATCGACCTTGCCATTGATGGCGGCTTCGGTCAGCACCCGCGTGGTTTCCTGGAAGGACGCCGCCGAGATGAAGCTCTCGGTCGAGAGCGACGCCTTGGTAATGCCAAGCAGCAGGGGTTCCGCGATGGCCGGCTCGCCGCCCTTGGTCAATACGCGGCCATTTTCCTCGTCGAAGCGCCACTTTTCGGTCTGATCGCCGACCAGGAAATCGGTATCGCCGACCTCCTTGATCCGTACCCGCCGCAGCATCTGGCGCACGATCACTTCGATATGCTTATCGTTGATACGCACGCCCTGCAGCCGGTAGATCTCCTGGATTTCATCGACCAGGTATTTCGCCAGCGCCTTCTCGCCGAGGATGGTCAGGATGTCATGCGGATTGGACGAGCCTTCCATCAGCGGCTCGCCGGCCTTGACGATGTCGCCCTCGTGGACCGAGATGTGCTTGCCCTTGGCGATCAGATATTCCCGCTTTTCGCCGATTTCCGGAGTGACCTCGACCTTGCGCTTGCCCTTGGTGTCCTTGCCGAACGAGACCTGACCGTCGATCTCCGAAATAACGGCGAATTCCTTGGGCTTGCGCGCCTCGAACAATTCCGCGACCCGCGGCAGGCCGCCGGTGATGTCCTTGGTCTTGGTGGTCTCGCGCGGAATCTTCGCGATGACCTCGCCGGCATCGACGTGCGCGTCCTGGGCGACGTTGATATATGAACTGACCGGCAGAAAGTAACGCGCGTACTGGTCGGTGCCGACCGGACGCCCCTCGGTGACGGTAGCCGCAATCCGCACAGTCTTGCCGGTGTCGTCCTTGATCGAGATACGCGGACGGACGTCGAGCTCCTTGGACTCCACGATGACGTTGGACCGAGCGCCAGTGCGCTCGTCAACCCGTTCCTCCATCGTCTTGCCTTCGAGAATATCGCCGTACTTAACCCGTCCCGCGACTTCCGTGATGATCGGCGTGGTGTAGGGATCCCATTCCGCGATCAGCTCGCCCGCCTTGACTTTGCTACCCTCCGACTTGCGCAGCTTCGCGCCGTAAACCAGCGGATAGCGCTCACGTTCGCGCTCGCGTGCCGGTGCGTTCGGTGCTGCGCCTTCCGCATGGACGGGAGCGACGATCGCGACTTCGCCATGACGCGACATCACGATTAGGCTGCCGTCCTTGCTGGGCACGGTCTTGACGTTATGCAGCCGCACCAGGCCCTCGTTGCGCGCCTCCAGCGTGGTCTGCTCGGCGCGCCGGCTGGCGGTACCACCGATATGAAAGGTGCGCATCGTAAGCTGCGTGCCGGGCTCGCCAATCGACTGTGCGGCCATGATGCCGATAGCCTCGCCCATGTTGACCTGATGGCCACGGCCGAGGTCGCGTCCGTAACACTTCACGCAGACGCCCTGGCGCGACTGGCAGGTCAGCACCGAACGGATTTTGACTTTTTCGAGACCCGCTTCCTCGATTCGCGCGACCAGATCCTCGTCGATCATGTCGTTGGCGCGAATCAGGACTTCGTTGGTAAAGGGGTCGCGGATGTCTTCGAGCGCGACGCGTCCGAGCACGCGGTCGCCGAGACCCTCGATAACTTCACCGCCTTCGACCAGCGGCGTCATCTCGATTCCGTCGAGCGTGCCGCAATCGCTTTCGGTGATAATCGAGTCCTGCGCCACATCCACCAGCCGCCGCGTGAGGTAGCCGGAATTCGCCGTTTTGAGGGCGGTATCGGCCAGACCCTTGCGCGCGCCGTGAGTCGAGATGAAGTACTGGAGCACCGTCAGACCTTCGCGGAAATTGGCAGTGATAGGCGTCTCGATGATCTCGCCCGACGGCTTCGCCATCAGGCCGCGCAGACCAGCCAACTGGCGAATCTGCTGCTCGGAACCGCGGGCGCCCGAGTCGGCCATGATGAAGATCGGATTGAACGAAGCGCCGGTCTCTTCCTTGGCCTTGCCGTTCCTGTCCACGCCGTGGAAGACCTGCGTCGCCAGTCCGCCAAGCACCGCGCTGCCGATTTCGTCCTGAACCTCGGCCCAGATATCGACGACCTTGTTGTAACGCTCGCCGTCGGTGATGACGCCGTTGTTGTACTGCTTCTGGATCTCGCTGACCTGCTTCTGCGCGCCGTCGAGAAGATCCTTCTTTTTCGGCGGAATCGTCATGTCCTTGATCGAGATCGAGATACCGGCGCGCGTCGCGAATTCGAAGCCGACGTCCTTGAGGCGATCGGCAAAGATGACCGTCGCCTTGTTGCCGGCACGCCGATAGACCAGGTCGATCAGGTTGCCGAGCTCCTTCTTCTTCATGGTGCGGTTGACTTCGGAAAATGGCACCGCCGCCGGGACGATTTCATACAGCAGCACGCGCCCGACCGTGGTCTCGACGCGCTCGGTCTTGCGATTACCGTTGTAGGTGGGGCTGCCACCGCCGGGCGTCGCGGGCCGGCCGTCCTCATCTTCGAGGGTGGCGTCGGCAGCGGTCCGCACCGGCATCCGGACGGTGATACGCGCATGCAGGTCCACCTCACCATGGTCGTACGCGATCCGCACTTCGCCGGGTGACGACAGCGACTTGCCCTCGCCCTTCGCCAGCGGCTTTTCGCGCGTCATGTAATAGAGCCCCAGCACCATGTCCTGCGTCGGCACGATAATCGGCTTGCCGCTCGCCGGTGACAGGATGTTGTTGGTGGACATCATCAGGGCGCGCGACTCGACCTGCGCCTCGATCGAAAGCGGCACATGGACCGCCATCTGATCGCCGTCGAAGTCGGCGTTATAGGCCACGCAGACCAGCGGATGGAGCTGAATCGCCTTGCCCTCGATGAGTACCGGCTCAAAGGCCTGGATGCCCAGCCGATGCAGCGTGGGGGCGCGGTTCAGGAGCACCGGATGTTCGCGGATAACCTCATCGAGGATATCCCAGACATCCTTGCCCTCCTTCTCGACCATCTTCTTGGCGCTCTTGATAGTCGTGACGTAGCCCTTTTCCTCGAGCTTGCTGTAGATGAACGGCTTGAACAACTCGAGCGCCATTTTTTTGGGCAGACCGCATTGATGGAGCCGCAGTTCGGGACCGACCACGATCACCGAGCGGCCCGAATAATCGACCCGCTTGCCGAGCAGGTTCTGCCGGAAACGCCCCGACTTGCCCTTGAGCATATCGGACAGCGATTTCAGCGGGCGCTTGGCCGGACCCGTAATCGCGCGGCCGCGCCGGCCGTTATCGAACAGCGCGTCAACCGCCTCCTGGAGCATGCGCTTTTCGTTGCGCACGATAATGTCGGGGGCGTTGAGCTCGATCAGCCGCTTGAGCCGATTGTTGCGATTGATGACGCGGCGGTAAAGGTCGTTCAGGTCGGATGTGGCGAAACGGCCTCCGTCCAGCGGCACCAGCGGCCGCAGATCGGGTGGAATCACCGGCAGGATCGTCAGGATCATCCATTCGGGACGGTTGCCCGACTCGCGAAAGGCGGTCACGACCTTGAGGCGCTTGGCCACTTTCTTGCGCCGCGCTTCACTCGCCGTTGCCTTCATCTCGACGCGCAACGTTTCCGACAACTGGTCGAGCTCGAGGTTCGAGAGCAGCGAACGAATCGCTTCCGCGCCCATTTCTGCCTTGAAGCCGTCGCCAAACTGATCGCGCGCTTCACGATACTTGCGCTCGGTCAAAAGCTCGCGCGCCTGCAACGTCGTCTCGCCCGGATCGGTCACGACGTAGGACTCGAAGTAGAGCACCTTTTCGAGTTCTTTCAGCGTCATATCGACGAGGGTGCCGATACGCGACGGCAGCGAACGCAGGAACCAGATATGCGCAACTGGCGCCGCCAGGTCGATATGACCCATGCGTTCACGCCTGACCTTCGACTGGATGACCTCGACGCCGCACTTTTCGCAGACCACCCCACGATGGCGCATGCGCTTGTACTTGCCGCAGTTACATTCGTAGTCCTTGGTGGGACCGAAAATCTTGGCGCAAAAAAGTCCGTCGCGCTCCGGCTTGAAGGTGCGGTAGTTGATGGTCTCCGGCTTCTTAACTTCGCCATGCGACCACGAGCGGATCATCTCAGGCGACGCGATCGAGATCCGGATCGCGTTGAACGCCAGCGGATTCTTGGGTTTTTCAAACAGACCGAACAGATCTTCCATAACTAGATGCTCCCTGGCCGAACTCGCGGCGCCAAGCCGCGGAGTTCTTCCCGTTCGCGATTACCTAACCATTCACTATCTTGCCGTGCGCGCGTTTACCTTTGGTTTGTTGAGTTGTGTCTCTTCACAGGGTAACTGTTCACGACCTATCGATCACCCGACCCAGGCACCCGGCGTCAGGCGCCGCGCTGCGGCTGTTCCAGCAACTCGACGTTGAGGCATAGCGACTGCAGCTCCTTGACCATGACGTTGAACGACTCCGGCAACCCCGGCTCAAGCGTGTTCTCGCCCTTGACGATCGCTTCGTACATGCGCGTGCGGCCCGCCACATCGTCCGACTTGACGGTCAACATCTCCTGCAGCGTGTAGGCCGCGCCGTAGGCTTCCAGCGCCCACACTTCCATCTCGCCGAGGCGCTGTCCGCCGAACTGGGCCTTGCCGCCGAGCGGCTGCTGCGTGACCAGGCTGTAAGGTCCGGTCGAGCGCGCGTGAATCTTGTCCTCGACCAGATGATGCAGCTTCATCATGTACATCACGCCGACTGTGACCGGCTGCTCGAAGGCCATCCCGGTGCGCCCGTCATGCAGCGTGCACTGGCCGGTCTCGGGCAGGTCGGCCCGCTTGAGCAACGCGAAGATCTCCTCCTCGCGAGCGCCGTCGAACACCGGCGACGCCGTATGCACACCCTTGGCCGCCTTGGTCGCGAGCTTCATCATCTCGGCGTCAGGCAGATTCTCGATGAACTCCTGGCTTTCCTTTTCCGGATAATATTCACGCAACCGCCGCCGAATCTGGGCCGGCGTCGCTCCATTGGCGAGTTCCTGACCGAGCCGCCGTCCGAGTTCGAGCGCGGCCCATCCAAGATGCGTCTCCAGGATCTGTCCGACGTTCATCCGCGACGGCACGCCCAGTGGATTCAGCACGATATCGACCGGAGTGCCGTCTTCCGTGCGCGGCATATCCTCTTCGGGCAAAATCCGCGAGAGTACGCCCTTGTTGCCGTGGCGTCCGGCCATCTTGTCGCCGACCTGCAGCCGGCGCTTGATCGCCACGAACACCTTGATCATTTTAATCACGCCCGGCGCCAGCTCGTCGCCTGCCTTCAGACGATCGATCTTGGCCTCATAATGATGCTGCACGGCCTCGACGTTGGCGTTCATCGCGACGAGCGCGTTGGCGATATCGCCAGCCGTACTCTCCTGATCGACCTTGAGCTGACCCCATAGCGGGGGCGGCAGATCGTCGAGTTCCTCGGGCGAAATCGAATCGCCCTTCTGGAAGAGCACGCGGCGCTCGTCCGACATCACACGGCCGGCGAGTTTCTTGCCCGCCAGCGCGCGCTTCAGCTTGCGCAGCGTCTCCTGCCGGATGATGCGGATTTCCTCGCCTTCGTCCTGCTTCAGGCGCTCGGCCTCGAGGCTCTGAATCTCGGTCGTCCGATCGTCCTTGGCCACGCCGCGCCGCGCGAACACGCGCGCGTCAATCACCGCACCCTCGACTCCCGGCGGCACGCGCAGACTGGTGTCGCGCACCTCGCCCGCCTTCTCGCCGAAAATCGCCCGCAGCAACTTCTCTTCTGGGCTGAGCTGAGTCTCGCCCTTCGGCGTAATCTTGCCGACCAGAATATCGCCCGGCCGCACTTCCGCGCCAATTCGGATAATCCCGCTGGTGTCGAGGTTTTTGAGCGCGTCCTCACCGACGTTCGGGATGTCGCGCGTAATCTCCTCGGGTCCGAGCTTGGTGTCGCGCGCGATACATTCGAACTCCTCGATATGCACCGAGGTGAAGAGGTCTTCCTTGACCACGCGTTCCGAAATGAGAATCGAATCCTCGAAGTTGTAGCCGCCCCAGGGCATGAACGCGACCACCACGTTGCGGCCGAGCGCGAGCTCGCCCATGTCGGTCGAGGGACCGTCGGCGATAACGTCGCCGGACTTGACCCGTTCGCCCTTGACCACGATCGGACGCTGGTTGATACAGGTGTTCTGATTCGAGCGCTGATACTTCACCAGGTTGTAGATATCGACGCCTGCGTCGCGCAGATCCTTGCTCTGCTTGTCCGCTCGTACCACGATCCGTTCGGCGTCAACGCTCTCGATAATCCCGTCGCGCTTGGCGATCCGCGTAACTCCGGAGTCGCGCCCGACGGTCATCTCGAGGCCGGTGCCGACCAGCGGCGCCTCGGTCTTGAGCAGCGGCACTGCCTGGCGCTGCATATTCGAACCCATCAGCGCGCGATTTGCGTCGTCGTTTTCGAGGAACGGAATCAGGGACGCCGCCACCGACACCAACTGATTCGGCGACACGTCCATGTACTGCACTTCTTCGGCGCGCACGACGGTGAACTCGCCGCCGATTCGCGCCGAGATCAGCTCGTTCACGAACTTGCCATGAGCGTCGAGCGGCGCGTTGGCCTGCGCGATTACCACGTCTTCTTCTTCGAGCGCCGACAGATACCGGATCCGATCGCTGACCTTCTGGTCCTCGACCACCCGGTAAGGAGTCTCGATAAAACCGTACTCGTTGACTCGCGCGTAGGTCGAAAGCGCCGCGATCAGCCCGATATTGGGCCCTTCGGGCGTTTCAATCGGGCAGACGCGTCCGTAATGCGTGGGATGAACGTCGCGGACCTCGAAGCCCGCGCGCTCGCGCGTCAGGCCGCCGGGTCCGAGCGCCGAGAGCCGCCGCTTATGCGCGATCTCGCTCAGCGGATTGGTCTGATCCATGAACTGCGAGAGCTGCGACGATCCGAAGAACTCCTTGATCACGGCCGAAGCAGGCTTGTAGTTCACCAGCTCCTGCGGCATCAGAGTTTCGATATCCTGCAGGCTCATCCGTTCCTTGATCGCCCGCTCCATCCGCACCAGGCCAATTCGGAACTGATTTTCGACCAGCTCGCCGACCGCGCGCACGCGGCGATTCCCCAGATGGTCGATATCGTCCACGGTGCGGTCGTCGTCGCCGTTCTTGAGCTCCATCAGGTAGCGCACAACTTCGAGAATATCCTCGCGGCGCAACGTACCCTGTTCGAGCGGAACCGCCAGCGGATCCTTGAACAACTTGTGATTGAGCTTCAGCCGGCCGACCTTGGACAGATCGTAGCGCTCCGGATTGAAAAACAGGTTGTTGAAAAAGGTCGTCGCGGTCTGCAGCGTCGGCGGATCGCCCGGACGCAGCCGCCGATAGATTTCGAGCACGGCGTCTTCGGGCTTTTCCAGCTTGTCCTGCGCGAGCGTCAGGCGGAGCGGTCCACCGCCCGGTTGATCTTCCGTATAGAGGACTTCGATCTTGAGTACGCCGTGCAGCTTGAGCTTCTCGACCGTCTCCTCGCTCAACTCCTCGTTGCATTGCACCAGCACTTCGCCGGTGGTCGAATCGACCACGTCATGTGCCGAGACGCGGCCGACCACGTCTTCGGGAGCGATCGGAATCTCGCTGATTTTTGCCGCTTCAAGCTGGCGTACGATCGCCTTGTTGAACTTGCGGCCTTCCTTAGCGATGATCTCGCCGTTCTTGTCCTTGATATCTCGGGTAATTCGCGATCCGAGCAGCTGGGTCGGGATAAACTCGCGCGCGAGCTGCTTCGAGTCGAGGATGATGACGTCTTTTTTGTAGTAGTAGTTGAGCAGATCCTCGGTGGTCATGCCGAGCGCGCGCAAAGGCACCGTCGCCGGAAACTTGCGCCGCCGGTCGATGCGCACGTAGAGCACGTCGCGCGGGTCGAACTCGAAATCGATCCAGCTCCCGCGATACGGAATCACGCGCGCCGAATAAAGCAGCTTGCCGGTCGAATGGGTGCGGCCCTTGTCGTGCTCGAAGAACACTCCGGGCGACCGATGTAACTGCGAGACGATAACCCGCTCGGTGCCGTTGACCATGAAGGTCCCGTTCGGCGTCATCAGGGGAATCTCGCCGAAATAGACCTCCTGCTCCTTGACGTTCTTGATCGATCGGCGGCCGCTCTCGACGTCCCAGATCACCAGCTGGATCTTGACTTTGAGCGGCGCGGCATAGGTCATGCCCCGCTGATGGCATTCCTCGACGTCATACTTCGGCACGCCGAGCTCGTAGCTGACGAACTCGAGCGACGCGGTTTCGTTGAAATCCTTAATCGGAAATACCGACTTGAAAACCGCCTGCAACCCTTCGTCCTTGCGCTCCTCGGAGGTGACATCCGCCTGCAGAAAGTCCTGGTAGGAACGCTTCTGAATCTCGATCAGATTCGGAATATCAATGATCTTCTTGATCTTGCCGAAGGAGCGGCGAAGGCGAAGGTTACTGGTGACCTGCGACTGCTGGGCCATTTCTACCTCATCCGGCATTCGGCGCCGTTACGGATCGCCATGCAAAGCAATGAATCAAAGGGCGCGCTGCCGCTAAAGGCCGCACGCCCCCGCAATTACGATTAGTCTGAAAGTGCACACACATGGGCGCGCACGGATTTTCCGCGATCGCCCCGCCAACTCGATTTCGCCGGTAAATGTGTGCCAAATACCCGCCGGATCCTACTTCAGTTCGACCGATCCCCCGACCTCTTCAATCTTCTTCTTGACGTCTTCGGCTTCGGCCTTGTTGACGCCTTCCTTGACCGCCTTGGGCGCGCCATCGACCAGGTCCTTGGCCTCCTTGAGGCCGAGTCCGGTAAGTTCGCGAACGACCTTGATCACCTGGATCTTCTTGTCGCCCGCCGCCGTCAGGATAACGCTGAATTCATCCTTTTCTACCGCCGGAGCCGCCGCCGCGCCGGCCGCCGGAGCGGCAGCAACCGCCATCGGAGCCGCAGCCGATACGCCCAGTTCCTCTTCGAGCTCCTTAACGAGCGCCGCCGCGTCCAGCAGACTCAGGTTCTTCAGATAATCCTTGACCTGGTCGCGGTTGAGCTGTGCTGCTTCTGACATTTCTCTTTCTCTCCTTGTACTCGCGGCTCGTTGGGCGATGTGGGAGCGCCCTCGACTAACCGAAATTTGCCGAATATTTGCCGAAAATTTGTCCGATTACTCTATCGAATCTCTAAATCCTGACTCACATTGCCGAACCGCAGCCGATTCCGTTTCCAGCATGCCGTCGCGCAACGCTTCCAAATGACCACCGGCCCTTATGATTGAGGGGCCTCGGTGCCAGCTGCGGCCACCGGCGGCGCGCCAGCCTCTGCGGCGGCCGGCTCGGACGCCGCCGCAGGCGCCTTTTCGCCTGCCTTGCGGCCAATCGCATCGATCACGCGCGCGACCATCGAGCCCGGCTCGTTGAGCAGCCGCACCAGTTGGCTGGCCGGGGCTTGCAGCAGGCCCAGCAATTGCGCGAGTATCACCTCGCGCGGCGGCAGGCTCGCGAGCGCATCGATCTCTTCGGGGGTGAGCGGTTTACCATCCAGAACGCCGCCGCGCACCTTGAACTTCTCGCCCAGGTCCTTGAACGAACTGACCGTCTTGGCCAATTCGACCGGATCGGCGTAACTCAGGATAAGGCCGACCGGCCCTCCCAACTGACCGTCGAGGGCCGCGAAGCCGGTGTCCTTGATCGCGAGCCGCAGCAGCGTGTTCTTGGTGACGCGGAACTCGCCGCGAACCGCCCGAATCCGCCGGCGCATATCATCGGACTCGCCCGCGCTCATGCCTTTATATTCCGATACGAGTGCGATACTCGCGCGGCCGAAGTTCTCGGCCAGTTCCGCTACCATCGCGCCCTTTTCTTCCTTTTTCATGCCAATCTTCCAGTCTTTTCCCGCAAACCCATCCAGTCGCAAACTCCGCCTGAGCGCCTAGGCTGCTACCGCGACCCGCGTGGCCGTGGTCGGATCGACCCGGACACCGGGACCCATGGTGGACGTAACCGCCACGCTTTTGACGTAATTGCCCTTCGCGCTGGACGGCTTGGCGCGGACAATCGCGTCAAGCAGGGCATGCGCGTTTTCGCTCAACTTGGCCTCGCCAAAGCTGATTTTGCCGATTCGTGCATGGACCACACCGGCCTTATCGACGCGATAATCGACCTTACCCGCTTTGACTTCGGCGACCGCCTTGGCGACGTCGAAGGTCACAGTGCCGACGCGCGGATTCGGCATCAGGCCGCGAGGACCGAGAATTTTGCCGATACGGCCCACGGAACCCATAATATCCGGGGTCGCGATAACGCGATCGAAGTCGAGCCAGTTTTCTTCCTGGATCCGCTTGATTATGTCGTCACCGCCGACGAAATCGGCGCCCGCTTCGCGCGCTTCGCGTTCCTTCTCGCCCTTGGCCAGGACCAGCACCCGCGCCACCCGGCCGGTGCCGTTGGGCAATACGACCGTGCCGCGCACGTTCTGATCAGCCTGCCGCGGATCGACCCCCAGGCGCACCGCCAATTCGACCGTTTCGTCGAACTTGGCAATCTTGTTGCCGACCACGATTTGCAACGCCTCTTCGAGCGGATAGTGCTTGTCCGGGTCGATTCGTTTCGCCGCTTCGCGATATTTCTTGCCTGCCATCTTAACTAACCGCCCTGCCTGAAGTCCTCAATAACCCCTGTTCGGGTGCCCTTTGCGCGATTTCTTTGGTCCCAAGCCCGTCCGCCTGATTTACCGCCCCGGCCACGTCAGCAGGCGTCCCATCCATCGCCGCCCTGAAGCCCAGCCCCCTTTAGTCGATTACGTCGATTCCCATTGAGCGCGCGGTGCCTGCCACGGAACGCATCGCGGCGTCAAGATCGCTGGCCGTGAGATCCTTGATCTTGGTCTGGGCGATCTCTTCGATCTGCTTTTTTGAGACCTTGCCGACTTTAATCTTATGCGGCGTGGCCGAACCCTTTTCGATTCCCGCCGCACGCTTCAGCAGCACGGGAGCGGGCGGACTCTTGGTCACGAAAGTGAACGAGCGGTCGGCATAGACCGTGATAATCACCGGGATCACCAGGCCTTGCATATTCTGGGTCGCCGCGTTGAAGGCCTTGCAGAATTCCATAATATTGACGCCGCGCTGACCAAGCGCCGGCCCCACCGGAGGCGATGGATTAGCCGCGCCGGCCGGAATTTGCAATTTGATCTGCCCGGTTACTTTCTTTGCCATCTAACTTGTCTTTCCCGAGAATCAGCCACGCCGCCGCAACTGCTGGATCGCGCTTAAACGCACGATCTGGCGCCGGGCCGGACGAATTTAGGACTTCTCCACCTGTACAAAATCGAGTTCAACCGGGGTCGCACGGCCAAAAATCGAGATCAGCACGCGGACCTTGCCTTTTTCGGGCCGAACTTCCTCGACTGTCCCGTTGAAATCCTGAAACGGCCCGTCAACGACTTTCACTGCCTCGCCGACTTCAAACAGCACCTTCGGCTTGGGCCGCAGCGCGCCCTCTTCCATCTGCTGCTTGATCGCCTCGACTTCGGAGGCCGGGACCTCCGGAGGCGACGTGGAATGACCCACGAAACCGGTCACCTTGGGCGTGTCCTTGACGACGTGCCAGGTCTCTTCGTCAAGTTCCATATTCACGAAGATATAACCCGGGAAGAATTTGCGGTTCGAGACTTTCCGCTGGCCGCCCTTGCCGAGTTCCTGCACACGCTCTAGCGGCACTACGACATCGCCGAACTTTTCGCCTACCGCCCGCGTATCTTCGTGCTGCTTGAGCGATCGCACGCGTTCCTCGAGCGCCGCCTTGGCCTTCTGCTCGAAACCCGAATAGGTATGCACGACATACCATTTTTTGCCCGCGCCGAGGTTGGGCTCGATGATTGCTGCGTCTGGCATCTGAGGCATTTAGACGTGGAGGGGCTTGCGCGACGGCAAATTTCCCGGTTGAATTTCTTGCATCATCGAATAATCTGACGAACGAAACCCTTGGCGCCCATGTCGATAAGCCCTAACCATAACGCCAGAACCATCACCAGGCCTACCACTACCAAGGTCGCTTGCAACGTTTCCTTGGGCGTTGGGAAGTGGACCTTGCCAAGTTCGGTCCATGATTCCTTAACAAAACTGGTGCCCTGAGTGAGGTAACTTTTCAGACTATCCATATTAGCCGGCTTTTACAAGCGAACATAACACATTTTTGCGCTTTTTTGGCGGGTCAGGCAGGACTCGAACCTGCAACCTACGGATTTGGAGTCCGCCGCTCTGCCAATTAGAGCTACTGACCCTCTGCTTTTTCTCAATCTAAATGCGCCGGGCGCCTCATATGCGCATGCGCAAGCCCATTAAGCCCCTAACCTTACTCCTTGACGCGCTTTTCTTCCGCCTGCCCGGAACCATGAGCCCGCTCAGACCTTGGTTTCCTTATGCATCGTATGGCCTCGGCAGCTCGGACAGAATTTTTTGATCGCGAACTTCTCCGTCTGGCGCTTCTTGTTCTTGCTGGTGGTGTAATTACGGCGCTTGCAACCGTCGCATGCCAATCCGATTAAATCTCTCATTTTCGAACCTGCCCGTTATCGCTTCTCAATGACTCGACAACCTTACTTCGCGAATTCATCCAATCTTGTTCAACCGTTGACCAAACCCCGCCCGCGAACAACCGCTGATACTGTGAAAGCCCACGACGGGAATCGAACCCGTGACCTCTTCCTTACCAAGGAAGTGCTCTACCGGCTGAGCTACATGGGCATCGTCCATGCCTGCCTGAACGCCTCCGGACCCGAAAACTGGAGCGGGAAACGGGATTCGAACCCGCGACCCCGAGCTTGGAAGGCTCGCGCTCTACCAACTGAGCTATTCCCGCTCCCCGGGGCAAGGTCGAAGTAATTGGTGGAGAGGGGAGGATTCGAACCTCCGTAGGCGTAAAGCCGTCAGATTTACAGTCTGATCCCTTTGGCCGCTCGGGAACCTCTCCATTCAAATCCCCCATCGGGCCAAGCCGATGGCGAGAATCGAACTCGCAACCTACTGATTACAAATCAGTTGCTCTACCGTTGAGCTACATCGGCGCTGAGTCTGGTCGAAACGTCCTCTTTATTCTGCCGGGTCGCTCAAGTCAATAAAAGGGCCCGCTGATTTACCTTGGGAAGCTCCTTCAAAGCGGCCTCGCTAGCCTAAGCGAATGGAGCGGCGCCCGCAACCGCCCACCATTGGATCGCGGTATTTGAGCGCGGCTTCTATACCGCGGATTGCATATCAATAGCGTTTACCGTACTCGATGGACAGCGGCGTCGTACTCAAAATGGAGACCGGCCATGGATAACTTCTCGCACAAGTTCGTGCAGACCAACGGCATCCGGATGCATTACGTCGAGCAGGGCGCCGGCCCGCTGGTCGTCCTATGCCATGGCTTTCCCGAATCCTGGTATTCCTGGCGTCATCAGATAACCGCCCTGGGCGAGGCGGGCTTTCACGTCGTCGCCCCCGACCAGCGCGGCTATGGCCAGACCGATCGCCCCGAACCGGTCGCCGCCTACAACACGCTGCTCCTGGCCGGCGATATCGTCGGCCTCGTCAATGCCCTTGGCACGAAATCCGCCGTCGTCTTCGGCCACGATTGGGGTGCGCCCGTCGCCTGGTATGCCGCCCTGCTGCGACCAGATTTGTTCCCCGCGATGGGCTTGTTGAGCGTCCCCGGCTTTCCCCGAACTCCGACGCGCCCGAGCCTCGCGGCCAAGGCGGCCTTCGGCGACCAGGTCTTCTATCAGCAATATTTCCAGCAGGTTGGCAAGGCCGAGAGCGATTTCGCCAAGGATCCGCGGCGCGCCTTGCTCGGTTTTCTCTATGCGCTCTCCGGCGAGGCTCACGGCGCCGACAAGTGGCGTTTCGCCTTC
>Ga0302325_10002501_pt1 | contig 44589 bp, 38 predicted proteins | sample Palsa_T0_2_FD_201948 | JGI IMG/M metagenome (GOLD analysis project Ga0302325, IMG submission 201948) | Peat permafrost microbial communities from Stordalen Mire near Abisko, Sweden - Palsa_T0_2 | ecosystem: Environmental > Terrestrial > Soil > Palsa > Peat permafrost | place: Sweden: Abisko... | reverse complement strand
GACGGGTAAGCGAGCAACGCTTCATAGACCGACTGCAGCGACGGCGCGGCAGCGACGCGCTCCGGGAGTCCGTCGGCAAGCATCGTCTTGAGTAACTGCAAATGGTTGGCGTGCTTGCGCACGTAGCCGAACGGCGGCGCCGGCATAATATAGGCACTCGCGTACACGCGCTCGCCGGCGGACATCATCTCATCAAGAACCGCCCCATAGCGCACCGCATCGTAATTCTCCGGATGCGGCTCGCCCACGCGTTCACGCAACCGCTCCCAGGTCGTTATCCGGTTAAAGAATTTGAACAACAGGATACGGAAAAAACGGTCGACCGTATCGGAAGTACTCGCCGGAATAATGTCGCGAATGAGATATTGGCTGACCCGATCGGACGCGCGGTAGACGTTGGTAAACCGATAATTCTGCAGTACGGGGTCGTGCGTCACGGGATCGGCGCCGCGCAAGCGCCGAAAGAACATCGCTTGGCGCTCGGCCGCGAAGCGCCAATACGTATCAAAGACGGCCGTCGTCCGCAACCGCCGCGATCCGACCGCGACGACGTACGGACGGCGAGGCTCACTGCGCCGGTCCCAGGGCGTCGCCGTTTCCGCCTTCATCGACGTCGATTTCGCCGGGGAGAAGCAAAGGGCATCCGGCGCGCGAAGAAAACGGCGAACACAATGGCAAAACTCTTTTTCCGCTATTCGGCCATGAATGCCGGCAAGTCGACGTCGCTCTTGCAGGTCGCTCACAACTACGAAGAACACGGCCGCGAAGTGCGCCTCTTTACCGCCGCGATCGACGATCGCTACGGCGTGGGTTTCGTTACCTCGCGCCTGGGGCCGCAGCGTAAATCGTTGACCTTCGACGAAAACCTGGACTTTTTCGAGGCGATCGCAAGCGAGGGCGACCTTTCGTGCGTGCTGGTGGATGAAGCGCACTTTCTCAGTCCCGATCACGTGCGCCAGCTGCACCGAGTCGCACACGTCCTCAACGTGCCGGTCATCTGCTACGGCATTCGCAGCGATTTTTTGGGCGAGCCGTTTCCCGGTTCCACCTACTTGCTGACGCTGGCGGATAATATCGAAGAAATCAAGACGATCTGTTCGTGCGGCAAAAAAGCCACGACGAACCCGCGCGTCGACGAACGCGGCATGCGGGTGACGACCGGCGCTCAGATCGCAATCGAAGGCAAAGTCCGTTACGTGCAGTTGTGCGGGCGCTGTTTCTACCGCGGCGCCGCCGACGATCTCACGCAACCGTTTCCCGCTTAATGGCCCCGGCGGGCGGCGTCATCGGACGCATCGTGCGCGAGACATCGCAGATCGACCGCATGGGCATCGAGCCGTGGTTCGGCGTTCGCTGCACGATCGGCGTCGCGATTCCGCTCGTTGTGTCGTACGCGGCGGGGCACCCGCTGTCGGGTGTTTCAGCGGCGATCGGCGCGCTGGTGGTCGGCTTTGCGTCACGTCAAGGTGTGTATCGCACGCGCGCGGCGGCAATGCTGTTCACGTCGGCGGCAACCGGCATTTCGGCGTTCGTCGGCAGCATTAGCGGCGGGTACCCCGTCCTCAGTGTCGCAATCGCCGTCGTGTGGGGTTTAGCATTCGGCGTGCTGGCGTCGCTTGGCCCGTCGGCAAACGCCGTCGGGCTCAACGCGGTCATCGCGCTGCTGATTTTCGGCCAATTCGGTTTCACGCCGGCCGAAGCTGCGCAACAGGCATTGCTCGTTTTTGGGGGCGGTGCACTGCAAACGTTGTTATTGGTATCGATTTGGCCGCTGCAACGTTTTTCGGCAGAGCGGGCGGTGCTTGCAAAAGCGTATCGCGCGCTTGCCGCATATGCAGAGAACAATCCGCTCACGCAGCTGCAATCGCCCGACGCACAGCCGCTATCCGATGTCGGCGATACGCTGGCCGACCCGCAACCATTTGCGAAACGCGGCGAGACGGCCGTGTTCGAGGCGCTGCTTGCCGAGGCCGAACGGATCCGCGCCACGCTCGGTGCGCTCGTTACCGACCGGTATCTGCTCGATGCGCAAGCAACGGGCGATGCCGCCGAGCACACCGTTCGTGATATCGGCGCGTGCGCGCACGACGTACTCGGTGCAATCGCCGACGCGCTCGAGAACGCGCGGGCTCCCGCCGTGCCCGCGGCAACCTGGAAGAGCTTAGACGCGCACGTCGCTGCCTTGGAAAAGCAAGGAAGCGCGAGCATCATCGCCGCGCAAGCCGTTGAAGACGCCCGCGCGCTCGCCGGTCAACTGCGCGCAGCATGGCGCGCCGCAACCACCCCCGCGGACGCGGGCGCGGCCAATGCCGCGCCGCCCGCGCAATCGCATACGGCGCAACTGTTCGGACCGACTGTCATCGCCGACGCGCTCGACACGCTGCGCGCGAACTGTTCGCTGGGATCGGTGTACGGCCAACACGCGCTGCGACTCGCGGCAACGCTTGCCATCGCCCAAACCGCTGCGCACCTCTTGCCCGTTCAGCGCGGCTACTGGATTGCGCTGACCGCGGCAATCGTGCTTCGGCCCGATTTTACGACGACGTTCACGCGCGGGTTCGCGCGCGTTGCGGGAACCGTGGCCGGCGCCGGCGTTGCCTCACTGGTCGCGCTCGTCCTCCACCCGGGTGCGGAAACGTATCTGGTACTCGCGATTATCGCTGCCGGCATCGGCTATACGATCTTCAGCGTCAACTACGCCGTGTACACGATAACGATTACCGCCTACGTCGTCTTCTTGCTCGCCTTCGGCGGGCTGCCCGAACAGACGGCCGTGCTCGATCGCGTCGTCGCGACGTTGATCGGCGGTGTGCTCGCGCTTGCCGCCTACGTCGTCTGGCCGACATGGGCACGGACCCGCGTACCGCTCGAACTCGCAACGGTGCTCGATGCTGCGGGCGCGTATTCGCGTCTGGTTCTCGGCGCCTATGCCGATCCGCGCGGGCGCAACGACCGCGCGATTCGCGCCGCTCAAATCGCGGTTCGGCGCGCGCGAACGAATGCCGAAGCGTCCGTCGATCGTTTGCTTAGCGAGCCGGTCCGGCCCCGCGCGCTTACGGTTCGCGCCGCGCTGGGGATTCTCGCCGCTGCACGCCGTTTCGGCCTTGCGACCCTGACCGCGCAATCACGTCTGCCGCGCGCCGCCGTCGTATCGCACCATACGCTCGAAACCCTCGCCGGCGCACTCGATCAAGGACTTCACACGCTATCATCAGCACTACGCGAGCGCGCGGAACCGAAGCCCCTGCCTCGCTTGCGCGATATGCAAATTGCGTTGAAAAAAGAACTCGACCGCGATGCCGGATCCGACGTTGCCGTACTCGTTTCCGAAACGGACTTGATGGTCGACAGCGTCAACATGATGGCCGACGTGCTACGCAAAGTCGAACGCGAACCGATGAATGAGGGGATCGCCCCATGAAATCGGCGCTCGAGCGGCGGCTGCCAGAAAGGCCCCAGGTCCGGTGCTCGAAGAAGGAGGTGGTGGGCTGCTTCTGCAGCGTCGTAAGGAGATCGTGCTTTGAAGCGAGTCGTTTTCGCGTTGTCCATCATTTTTCTCGGTTTGTCGGGTGTTGCCTCAGCGCAGAGTGCGCCCGCGCCCGCACCGGCGAAGACGCCGATGGTGCTCGAGCGTTTTTTGACCGTTGACGGGGCCATCTCCGGGAAGACGTACAACGAACTCAGCCCAGGCAACAGCACGACCGCGCTCAACCTGCGAGCCGGCATGGAATTTCCGATCATCGGCCACACCTGGATGGCGACGATCGACTACAACTCGTGGAGCTACGCACACAACGCGAATGCAAGTCTGGCGGCCGGCATCGTTGCCAACTGCCCGGCGGGCGATCCCGGCTGCGTCACGCCGATCGGTTTCAAGCAATATAACGCCGCACTCGGGACGCCGGTATCGCTTTTCGTGCCGGGCTTCCGGCCGCAAGATACCGATACGCACATCGGCATCAGCTCGAAGATTTCCAAAGACCAGCGCTATTACTTGGGCGCGGGCTACCTGTTCCGCGGCGAGAACTATCTCGGCTATCCGAGCATGCGCGGCTTTGGCTTAGGCATGGACAAACTGCCCGACTTCGACAAGCCGCTGTCGTTTTACGGCAGCTTCTGGCAGTACGCCGACGTCCAAGGCAACGACGGCGGGCAAACGTCGCCGTTGCTCGGCGCGCTGTCGGGGAAATCGTTCAGCTTGGAATACAAAATGTTCACCTATCGACTCGGCGTCAACTTGGCGTTCCCCAATAGCCCGATTTTCCTCGATGCAAACGTCGGCGGAAATCGCGCCGACATCCGCAACAACGCCCCTTCGGACATCGTTCACAGCGCGCTGTTTGTCGGTCTCGGCGCTCACCTGTAAACGCGGGCGGCGCTAGTCTTCCGATAGCGCTGTCGTGATGATCCGTTCTTGTTCGACGGCGTGCGCCCCCGGATAACCCTCCGAGGGGCTCGCGCGATAGGGCCGTCCCACGTATTCGATGTCGGTGATGTGCTTGGGAAGATCGTCCATCAAACGCCGGCGGACGTGTGCGCGCGCGCCCATATTCTTCGGCTCTTCCTGCACCCAAACCACACGTTTGAGCTTGGGATACGATGTGATCAGCTTGAGGATGTCGTCCTTCGGCAGCGGCGACAAGAGTTCGACCCGGGCGATTGCCGTTTTTGCAATCTGCGCGAACGCCGGGTTCGCAAGCAGATCGTGATAGATCTTTCCGCTGCATAAGATCAGGCGTTCGACTTTGTCGCGCTGCAACGCGAATTTCGGGTCGTCGATGACCTCGCGGAAACCGCCCGTCGTCAGTTCGTCAAGCGTGCCGTATGCGCTGCGATTGCGCAGGAGCGATTTCGGTGTCATCACAACGAGCGGAAACGCTTGGCCGGCTTTCGCTTGAGCGCGCAGCAAGTGGAAGTATTGCGCCGCCGTCGAGCAATTCGCAATGCGGATGTTGCCCTCGGCGGACAACTGCAAAAAGCGCTCGAGCCGCGCGCTCGAATGCTCGGGACCCGCACCTTCATAGCCGTGCGGTAGGAGGAGCGTTAAGCGCGTCGTCTGACCCCACTTCGCCGCGCCCGCAGAAATGAATTGATCGATGATGATCTGCGCGCCGTTGTTGAAATCGCCGAACTGCGCTTCCCACAAAACCATCGCGTCCGGCAGCACGGCACCGTAGCCGTACTCGAAGCCGAGACACGCGTATTCCGAGAGCGGCGAGTTATGAATCTCAAATGATGCTTTGGCGCCTTCGATGTGCTGCAGCGGAACGTACTTGTCGTTCGTGAGGGCATCGTGCAATACGGCGTGACGATGGCTGAACGTCCCACGTTCGACATCTTGACCCGTCAGGCGAATCGGCGTTCCTTCGGACAGAAGCGACGCAAACGCGAGGGCCTCGGCAAGTCCCCAATCAACTTCGCCGTCCGCCGTAAACGCAGCTTTGCGTTTGACGAATTGCGACTGCAGCTTTTTGTTGAGATGAAAACCGTCGGGAACGGCAACTGCGGCATCGGCAAACCGTACGAGCAAGTCGCGCCTGACACCGGTCTCGGCAACAAGTTCGCGCTCATCGCCGGCCGCTTTGCTCGGCGCGATCAGCTTCTTCTGGTTGCCGCCTTTGACGATCTTGTGCGCTTCGGCCAGCCGCGCACCGGCAGCATCGGTCATCTCTTTAACCTGATCGGCCGACAGCACGCCCTGCGCAACGAGCTGTGAGGCAAACAGCTCGCGGACCGTCGGATGCGATTTGATCGCTTCGTACATCTGTGGTTGCGTGTACATCGGTTCGTCTTGTTCGTTGTGGCCGAAGCGGCGATAGCCGATGAGATCGATGACCGTGTCGCGGCCGAACTTGCGGCGGAAGTCAATCGCCAAATGCACGGCGGACATGCACGCCTCGACATCGTCGGCATTCACGTGCACGATCGGGACATCGTAGCCTTTGGCGAGATCCGAGGCATAACGCGTCGAGCGGCCCTCTTGCGGGTCCGTCGTGAAGCCGACCTGGTTGTTGGAGATAATGTGTACCGTGCCGCCCGTCGCGTAACCGAGCAGCGCTTGCAGATTGAGCACTTCCGCAACGACGCCTTGCGCGGCAAATGCGGCATCGCCGTGAATCAAGATCGGCGCAGCTGTTGTAAAGTCGAGCGCCGCCGGATTTTGCGCGTGATCGGTTTGCAATGCGCGCGTCATACCTTCGACCACGCCGTCGACGGCTTCGAGGTGCGACGGATTATTCGCAAGCTTGACATTGATCGTCGTGCCGGCCGTCGTTGCGTAAATGCCGTCGGCGCCGTGATGATATTTCACGTCGCCCGTCTCGTCGCCGTCTTCTTCACCCGGCACAACGGTCTTCATCGCACCCGCCTCGAATTCAGCGAGCAATTCCTCGTACGGCCGGTTGACTACATGCGCGATCGTCGAAAGGCGGCCACGGTGTGCCATACCGAGCACGGCCGTCTGCGTGCCGTCTTCGGCCAGCATCGTGATCAGTTCTTCGATCATCGGGACCATGACGTCGAGTCCCTCGATCGAGAACGTCTTCTGCGACATGAACTGTTTGCGGAAATATCGCTCCATCGTTTCGACTTTGATCAAGCGGCCCAGGACCTGAACCTTGCGATTCGGCGTCATTTCGCGCCGGTGCAAGCCGCTCTCGATGCACTCGCGCAGCCATTCGCGCTGGTCGCGATTGGAGATGTGCTCGATCTCGTAGGCAATCGTCCCCGAATAGGTCTCGCGTAGGCGCGGATACACGTCGGCCAGCGTGTTGCCCGGCACTTTGACGCGTAACACGGACGCAGGCACAGCACTCATCATCGCGGGCGTGAGCTTATAGGTTTCCGGATCGAGTGACGGATCGCCGACCGGCTTTGCGCCGAGCGGGTCGAGCGTTGCCGCCAAGTGACCGAAGCGCCGGTACGACGAGACAAGCCCGCGACCGTCAGCGACCGCGCGCATCATGTCGTCGGAGGGCGCGCCGCCGGCAAACGAAGGCACACTCGCGGCCGCCGCACCGTTCGAGCTTCGCACGCCGGCCGTCGCTCCGAACGCCGCAAACAGCGTTTCATAGAAGCCGTCGGCGCCGCGCAACAACTCGTCGACGCGTTTGAGAAACTCGCCCGACTGCGCACCTTGAATGACGCGGTGATCGTACGTCGACGTCATCGTCATCACTTTTTCGATGCCGAGCGTTCGCAGCGTGGTATCGGGGGCTTGCGCGAAGCCGGGCGGCGTCGTAATCGCGCCCGTTGCAATAATTGCACCCTGACCGACCATCAAGCGCGGAACCGATGCGACCGTTCCGATGCCGCCCGGATTGGTCAGTGTGAACGTCGCGCCCGTTTGATCTTCGACCGTGAGTTTATTATCGCGCGTTTTTGCGACGAGTTCTTCGTAGTTCGTACGGAACTGCGCGAAGTCCAGCGTGCCGGCGTTTTTAAGAACCGGCACCACAAGAAAACGTGATCCGTCTTTGCGCTTTGCGTCGACGGCGAGTCCGAGATGAATGCCCGCTTCGATACGCTGCGGTTTTCCGTTTTCGCGCCGGAACGCAGCCGTGATCGCCGGCTGTTCTTTTGCGGCCTGTACGATCGCGTACGCGATGATGTGCGTGAAAGAAAGCTTTTCGCTGCGCCCGGCCGCTTTGATCGCCGCGTTGAGTTCGGTCCGGCGCGCTTCGAGCGTACCGACCGCAAACGTACGAAACGACGTCGCGGTCGGAATCGACAGCGACTGGTCCATATACGTTGCAAGCGTACCGACCGCGCCTTTGAGTTCGGTGACTTTGGCGTTGGGCGGCAGCGGAAAGGTAACGGCGGCAGACACCGCCGACGCGCCGGCGGCGAGGCCGGATGAGACGGCACGGTCGACATCTTCGCGCAAAATGAGACCGTTCGGTCCCGAACCCGTAACGCGCGTCAGATCGAGCCCGTGGCGCTCGGCCGCCAGCTGCGCCTTGTACGACGCCGTTCCGCCGTTTGCGCCATTTTTCGGCGCGGCCGGCGCAGCAGACGCCCGTGCGGCCGTTGCCGGTGGGGGAGTAGCCGGAGCAGCGCTCGCACCATCGGCGGGCTTTTTGGCCGTGGTGTCGATCTCAACGAGCAGAGCGCCGACGGCAACCGTGTCGCCTTCCTTGCCGTGAACGGCGGTGACGACGCCGGCGGCTGGGGAAGGGACCTCGACGTCGACCTTGTCGGTCGTGACATCGACGAGCGTCTCGCCTTCCTCAACCCATTGTCCGGGCTTCTTGCGCCACTCGACGATCGACCCTTCGGTAACCGACTCGCCCATTTCGGGCAGCGCTACCTTGACTAACGACTCGAGCACGCTTTCTCCCTGACGTAAACCATCGAACACACGAATTTTGGGCCCGGCGTACGCTTCGGCCTGCCGCGCGGACCTGCATATCAAGACCCGCCCGGACGCGCTTTGGAGGCGAACGTCAGGTGATGTGCAGGCCGTACACGAGCGCAAGACTACAGGCGGACATGATGGTGGCAAGCGCAAGCCCGACCATCAGCGGCTTGGGGCCCATTTTCCGCAGCGTGGCAAGGTCGACGTTGAGCCCGACCGCCGCGAGCACCATGACGATCAGGAACGCGCCGGCAGTGGTGATGTCGTGCGCAATGTCGGCTGAAAACACGCCGAAGCTATTGAGCGCGGCCATCGCAACGAAGCCAACGACAAACCATGGAATCGTCGAACCGACGCGCGCAAGCGACGTGCCGCGCGCGGCAAACATGCCGATGCCGATCGCCAGCGGCACAAGTAAGACGGTCCGCGTCAGCTTGACGATCGTCGCAACGTTACCGGCGTCGTGTGAGTATAAATAGCCGGTCGCCACAACAACCGACGTATCGTTGATCGCCGTCCCTGCCCAACTGCCGAACGCCGTCGCCGTCAGCGCGAGCGCGTGACCGAGCGGCGGATATACGAACAGTGCAATGATGTTGAACGTGAAGATCGTCGTCAGCGCATAAGCGACTTCTTCGTGCTTCGCCTTGATCATCGGACCGATCGCGAGAATCGCCGAGCCGCCGCAAATCGCGGTGCCCGCACCGATCAATAAGCCGATCGCGCCCGAAAGCTTGCATGCGCGCGCAAGCACTAGGCCGAGCGCAAATGATGTAGCGACGATGACGACAACCAGCACCAGGGTTCGCGTACCGGTTGCAGCCACGGCGTGCAGACTCAAGCCCGCACCAAACGCGATAATTGCCGCGCGCAGGACGTAGCGCAAAACAAACGCGATGCCGGGCCGCAGCGCGTCCGGCAGACGAAAGACGTTGTTGAAAACGATGCCCACGAGCAGCGCAACAACGACATCGGGCACGAGGCCGACAAACGACGTGACGAATCGCGCAGCGATTGCGATCACGGTTACGGCGAGTAAGCCCGGCAGCCACGCGGCGCGCAAGAACGGACGACCGACCATAACGGACGACGTTGCCATCAACGTTCAAGATAGTAAGGACGCCGTCTATTTCCCTGGGCTACGCATGCGCACGCCGGCCGGGCTCTGTAGCGCGACGGCAGTAAGCGGAATGGGAGAAGGCGGGAAGCGGGGCATCGTCCCCGCCTTCTCCCATGCCACCGACCGAAGGTAGCAGTAAGGTATGAAAAATGTTTGAACGTCCGGCTTAGCTTATCGGCAGAGCGCTTTCTTGCTTCTGCGGGCTAGGGCCGGGCGACGTGCCAGACGCCCCCGAACGCGTTGATTCCGTCACCAGCCGCAATGCCCGGACTCGTGTCGCCGTAATAGGCATACAGGGCCCGCCCTTTATATGCGAGCTGCATCGTACCGTCGGGCCGCGTGAACATCGTCCAATTGCCGGCCAGCGGCGAACCGGCCACGATGGCGACCGCAGGCCAGAAGCTCGCGCACGCGGCGCTCACGCAGTTCGACATGTCCGGCGTATTCAGATCCGCGTCAAAAACATATGTGGTATGCATCACGCTATTAACGAACGCAGGGCCGCCGTTGATACTGGCCGTGGACAGGCCGCTCATAACGGGCGGAGCCGGTGCAATCGCGACCGCCGGGCCGCTATAGCCCCCGCCGCCGCACCCGCCGAGCGCGACGAGAGTCGCCAATACGACCGCCCCGATCGTGTGCTTCATGGCCGCCACCGTAGCAAGAAGCTATGAAGAATGTTTGAACGCGGGGCGGCGCCTGTTCGCCGTATCAATGCGAGCGGGACCTTCTTCGATCGTACGTAAAAGGCCAACCGCATGGAGGCGATTGCCGAACCACTTCGCGTGCTAGGTGCCGCCGTTGCGTACACGTCCGCGTATGCAATCGGGATTCTCCTTTTTGCATGGATGGCGCGGCGGCGGGGGCTTGCGACCGAAGGCGTGCGGTTGATCGTAATCGCGGCGATCGCGGGCGGCCTTGGCGGAGCAGTGATCGGCCAACTCATCGTCGGTGAGACCGGCGGCAAGACGATCCTCGGCGGCGTTGCGGGCGGCTTCCTTGCAGTCGTGCTTGCAAAGCGGAGCATCGGCTTGAAGCGTCCGATCGGCGATCTTTTTGCGGTTGCAATCGCCGGTGGTGAAGCGGTCGGGCGGCTCGGGTGCTTTATCGGCGGATGTTGTTACGGCAAGATTGCGTCGGTGCCGTGGGCAGTTGAAGATCACGGCGCTTGGCGTCATCCGACGCAGCTCTATTCCTCCGCATGTGCCGCGCTCACGCTTGCCATTCTGTTGCGACTTGAGAAACACGCAAATCTGCCGGAAAACGCGCTATTTTACATTCAAGGCATGCTGATGTGTCTGTCGCGATTTATAATCGAGTTCTATCGCGAACCGGGTGCGGTCGCGGGAGTCCTTACCGTCGCGCAATGGGCGTGCTTCGCCGGTTTCCTCTTCTTCACGTTTCTCGCGCTACGACTACTGCCGCCGGTTCACCGCACGGTGGCCGCATGACGGCTTGCCCGAAGTGCGGTACCGAGAATGACGACGCTGCGGGCTTCTGCGCGAACTGCGGCGCATCGAACGCCGTCTCTGCTCCGTTCAAATTCAGCGGCGGCGCCATATTCGGCGGCATCGTCGTTGGAATCCTGATTCCGTTTGGCTATGTTTTCGTGCAGCTGATGATCGTCGGCCTCGGCGAAAACACCCCTTGCTCCTACATTTATCCCAGCATCGCCGTCTCGGCCATCCTTGTGCTCGCGCTCGTTATCAGCCTCGTCCGCGCATTACAGCGCCGTCGCCCAGGCGGACAATTCGTCGTCGCGCTTACAATCACCGCACTCACAATTCTCGCCTTTCCCGTCACGGCGTGCTCGGTAGCCCAGGTCACATCGATTCTGAAGAGCGCATGTTCAAATCGCGGCACCGTTGTTGGGCCGCACAATTCATCGTCGCGCCCACAACAATTCTGAAGCATACATGCCACTAAAAACTCCCGTCCCGTCCGGCCTTGTAACGAACGACTACACAATTCTCAAGAGCGTGCGCGCCGTCTGCCCGCGCTGCTTCTCTGAGAATGCCGGCTTCGATCCCGAGTGGCCGACGGATTTACCCGACGGGCATCTCGTGCGGCGCGAAGGGCGCGTCTATTTACGGCGCTTCTGCCGGCGCGGTCACGGCGAAGTCTGGTCGCTCTACGAAGAGGACGCCGATCTTTGGCAGTACCTTCAACAGTGGCGCGTGCCGACCAAGCAAATCAATCCCGACACGACGGCGATCTATCCTGTGCCGATGGGATACGAGCACGGCCTGGGTCCCGCGCACTTACAGCACTCGTGTATCTTTCTGCTCGACATCACGAATCAGTGCAATCTTTCGTGTCCGGCGTGCTTTACGAGTTCGAGCCCATCCGCAGCGCACTTCTTACCGCAGCATGAGATTCTTCGCTGCGTTGAAACGGCGCTCGAGCGCGAGGGCGGCCGGCTCGATGTTGTGATGGTCAGCGGCGGTGAGCCGACGATCCATCCGCAACTCGGCGAAATCGTGGCGGCACTTGCCGCCTTACCGATCACGCGCATCTTGATCAATACCAACGGTATTCGCATCGCAGCCGATGACGCATTCGTTCGCCAACTCGCGAAATACAAGGATCGCGTCGAGATTTATCTGCAATACGACGGCCAATCGAGCGAAACGCAAACGTATCTGCGCGGCGTCGACCTGCAAGCGACGAAGTCGCGAGCGATCGAACGGCTTTCCTCAGCGCGTGTATTTACAACCCTCGTGATGACGGTTACCAAGCAGAATGCGCATCAGATCGGCGAAGTCGTGGACACGGCATTTGCCACACCGTACATCGGCGGCGTGATGTTCCAGCCGGTCTTTGCCTCCGGACGCACGCCCGCAATCGATCCGCTCGACCGGGTCACGACGACGGGTGTCATGCTGCGCATCGAGGAGCAAACCGCTGGGCGAATCGCCGCGCGCGATCTGATCGCGCTGCCCTGCAGCCACCCCGACTGCTGTTCCATCGGCTATTTTCTCAGCGACGCGCAAGGCGCGTTTTCGAGCCTTGCGCGCATCGTCGGCGCCGCCGATCTGAAAGAAAGTCTAAGCGTCTTCGGCAATTCGATCGCGTTTAGCGACTCGCTTGCCGCGATCAAAGATGCGCTCATGGGAGTTATGTCGGAGTCGATGACGCTTTCGCGTCCCGAACTCGTCGATCATTTGCGCAAGATATGCACGACCTGCGACCTCGGCGGTTTCGGACAGATGCTTGCGCTCGCGTTTAAACCCGGTGCGACCGCCGAGTTCGTCGGCAAGCGCGTCAAGCGTATCACCATCAAGCATTTCATGGATGCCGATCTGCTCATCGCCGAACGGCTCGAGCAATGCTGCGTCCACGTTGCGGGCGCAGGCAACGATCCCGTTCGGATGCCGTTTTGTGCCGCGCGCTTGTTTCCGAAAGTCCGCGAGCGGGCGCTCGTGGGTACCGTCAGTCGCGGAGAACTCTAAGTGGACGAGGCTGACCGGCGCTTAGAGCGAGGCCGCGAACTTGAAGGCTACGCGTTTACGTTCTGCAAGGCCGCCTTTCTCGCGCTGCTTCTTCAACGGTACACGTTGCTCGCGACGAGTGCGGCTGCCGCTACACTGTATGTTGCTGCAGCGCGCAAGGGGGTACGCGATTGGCGCTGCTTCGTAAAACCGCCGTGGGTCGTCGTCTTCTTCGCTATCGTAGCAGCCGCAGAAGTACGGCGCCTGCTTCGCCCGAAGCGCTAGCGCACGCGCCGAATGCGAACGATTCTTATCGGGGGCGTCAATGACTGACCCTCCGCCGGAGCGTGGTTGATCGCGAGCACAACGTCGTAGCCACTCACGACGTATCCGAATGCCGCATAGCCTTCGTGATCCGAAAATTTCTGACTATCGAGAAACGTGTTGTCGCCGATGCAGATAAAAAACTCCGAGGTGGCCGAGACCGGGTCGGCCGTACGCGCCATCGAGATCGCACCGTTTGTATTATGCAGTCCCGTCGTTTCCGTTTTCTCGACCGGAATCGGATGAACGATCGCCTTTGGCTGCAGCCCACCCTGAATCACTTCGATCGCTGAATTCGGCTCGCGCTGGCGCGACACCGTGCGATAGAAGCTGCTGCCGTTATACGCCCCCGTATCGACGAGATGCAGAAAATTCTTCGTCGTGACTGGTGCCGCAACCGTATCGAGTCGAACGACGATCGTCCCGGCCGTCGTCTCAATTGCAACGTTAGTCCCCTTCGACGGTGCGGGCGAGGCGGCGACGAGCAGAAAACTCGCTGCAAGGGCGATACCGATATTTCGTAAATGTGCCATCCCCGCGTGCTTCGGCGCGCTATCGGACGCCTTCCCCCGTGCCCGTCGCGGCGAGCATAAGCGGTGCGCGAAGTCTTCCGGCGCCAATCCTTCTTGACGTGGATGACAATCTGGACGAGGCTTGATATATTCTTCAAACGGATTCCACTCCCCGAGCCGTCGAGAAAGGAGAGCTACGATGACGACCACGGCTACGAACTCCACGACCAACACCTTACAACTCGCGCCGTACATCTTTTTCTACGGACGGTGCGAAGAAGCGCTCGCGTTTTACAAGACCGCGATCGGCGGCATTGAGTGGATGATCACAAGCGACTAGCCGGCACGGACGTACGAGTCAGAAACGAAAACGAGGCGTACGCCTCGTTTTCCATTTGGTGCCCAGGAAGGGACTCGAACCCCCACGGCCTTGCGGCCACTGATACCTGAAACCAGCGCGTCTACCAATTCCGCCACCTGGGCGCAGCCGAGGACGATTAGGCGTCCGAAAGCTCCTGGCCTCTCCTGCGAGCGTCAAATGCGGCGCGCAAAGGCGCGCGAAGCAAGCAGCGGCGGCACGAGTCCGAGCACCGCCAGCAGGCCGAGTCCGGTCCACGCGAACGCGAGTCCGTGAACGTCCGCGACCGCGCCGAAGACGAGCGGCGCAATCGCGTTCGCTAAGAAAATAAAGGTTAGCCCCAGACCCAGAATGCTGCCTGCGAGTTCAGCGCCGCCGATCTCCGCGAGCGCGGTCGAAAACACGCCGTTCCAGCCGGCGGCACTAAAACCCAGAACACCGCCGAAAACGAACAGCCATGCGACACCACCGGTGTGGACGTGCGCAATTGCAAATGCATCAACGGCGACTATTGCAGCGATGGCGGCCAGCGGCAACGCACGATCGCCGCGGAAGAGCCCGTCACTGAGATGCCCCCATGCGATCCGGCCGCCGACGGCGCATAGCTGCGCGAACGCGAAAGCGAATGCGGCAAGCGCGGGCGTCACACCCGCCTCGTTTACGGCAGTTATGGCAAAGAACGCCGTCATGATCGTCTGCGCGCTGGCAAGCACCATGCATGCGATCGTGAAAAAAATCGTCCGTGGATCGCGCGCAACGCTCAACATTCCGCGCAGTAAATGACGAACGCGCGTCGGTTCACGCGGGTCGCGGGGCGCATCAACATAAAACACCGCGGCAACGATCGCGCTTACGGCTCCGATGATGCCGCCGATCGCGAGCGCCCAGCGGTAATTTGCGTGCAGCGCGATCGCCGGCAGCAACGCGCCGCCGATCGCGCCGCCGAGCGGCACGCCCGCTTGCCGAATCGACATCGCAAAACCCCGGTTGCGATGAAACCACGCAAGGACGGCGCGGCCGCCGGCCGGTGTTTGCGCCGCGTACATGATACCGAAAATAAAGAGCCAAAACACAAGCCACGGATAGAGCGGAACGAGTGCGGCGCACAGCAGCGACACGCCGACTCCGATGCCCCCCCAAAAAACGACCGGCCGTTCGCCGTAACGATCCACCATCACGCCGGCGAGTACGGTGAAGAACGCGCTGCCGATGGCGAGCGCCGTAAAGCTCACGCCGAGTTGGGCCTTGCTCAAGCCAAAGGTCGTCAGCAGCGACGGCGCAAGTGACCCGAGACCTTGCTGAACGACGGCCGTACCGATTTGCGCGCCGGTCATCAGCGCAAGCATGCGGTACGGTAACGTCACGACCGCTGGACCAAAAACAAACCGGCGGCAATTGCGACTAAGCCGCCAAGATCCCGCATGCCGATCGCTTCGTGCAAAAAGAAATAACCGAGCAGCAATCCGAACACCGGCGTGAGAAAAAAGAACGCACTAACGCGGCTGGCTTCACCGTGTTTAAGCAGCCAAAACCAGAGCAAGGATGCGCCGATGCTCACGACAACCACTAGATACCAAAACGACACGATGATTCGCGGCGACCACAGGACGTGCGACATGCCCTCCGTCAGCAGCGCGAACGGTAGGAGTAAAAGGCCCGCCGCCAATAATCCGACAGCGGTCGTTATACGCAGATCGAACGTCGTACCCCAGCGTTTAAACACAATCGTCCCGGCGACACTGCTGAGCACGCCGCCGAATGCCAGCAGCACGTCTGTTGCGTTCGCGCTGCCCGTACCGGTGCGCGCGAGCATGATCCACACAACGCCGCCGAATCCGAGAAGCAAACCACCGGTTTTGACCGGCGTTAGCGCTTCGCGTAGAACAAACGGCGCAACGATCGCGAGGACGAGCGGATTGGTGCTTGCGATAATCGCACCGATTCCCGAGGCGAGATGACGAAACGCTTCGTACGTTAATCCGAGATAGATTCCGTTCGAAAGCACGCCTAGCGCGATAAGCACGCCCCACTGCGCGCCGGTTCGGGGCAGCCGGGCACCCAGCGCAAGCGCAGCGGCGAGCACGATGCCGCCGGCGACTGCAAAGCGGACCACCAAGAACCAGAGCGGCGAGGAATCGAGGACGCCGATTTTGCTTGGGACGTACGCCGACGCCCATAAGAAGATGTAAAAGATAGCGGCGGCGATGCCGAGTGCACGAGATCGCGACACCGGTCTAGTTTCGGCGAAACATTCTGCGTTCGTTTGCTACTTTTAGCGCAACCGGCCGGCCCGCTCGCCGGTCGTAGGCGACGGAGTAGATGATGAAGATTTTGATGCAGACGACGATCCCAAATATCGCCGACGATTGGAACGCCGGCCGTTTCAGCATGCTGCGCGATTTTCTCGGCTCACTCGGACACACCGTCGTCGCGCGCGATCGCGAAAACGGTGCCGACGGAAACGATCCCGTGCTCGCCGCGCTTGACAACAGTGACTTCGATCAGCTCTGGCTTTTCGCCGTTGATAGCGGCGACGGCATCACGCCCGCCGAGTGCCGCGCGATCTCGGATTTTCATCACGGCGGCGGCGCGGTTTTTACCACTCGCGATCATATGGATCTCGGGTCGTCGATCTGCAATCTCGGCGGCATTGGCGCCGCGCACTACTTTCACTCCAAACAAACCGACCCCGATGAAGCCAACCATCGCGACGACGATACGGTCGCCACGAATATCGGTTGGCCGAACTATCATTCCGGCGAAAACGGCGACGTGCAGCACATCCACGTCGTCGAACCCGTGCATCCGGTTCTCAAGCGGCCGGCGCCGCAATCCGGAACGATCGGCACGTTGCCCGCGCATCCGCACGAAGGCGCCGTCGGGGCGCCGGCAGGCGATCCGAGTGCTCGCGTCGTCGCTTGCGGCACAAGTGCCACCACGGGCCGTGCATTTAATATTGCCGTAGCGTTCGAGGCCAGCGGCAAAACCGCGCGCGGCTGGGCCGAATCGACCTTTCACCATTTCTGCGACTACAACTGGGATGTCTCAAAGGGTTGTCCGTCGTTTGTCGGCGAGCCGCCGAGCGATGCGATCGCTAAGAATCCCGCACTGCTTGACGACACGAAGACGTACGTGCGCAATCTCGTCACGTGGCTCGGCGCACGAGCGCGGGGATAGCCTGCAGCCCCCGCCGCTTTTTGTGGTTTCGTAAGTCCATGACATCTCGAAAAGCAGTTCTCATTACCGGGGCGTCGTCCGGCTTCGGGGAGATTACGGCACGTCTCTTAGCCGAGCGCGGATTCCTGGTCTATGCGGGTGTCCGCCGCGCGGAAGACGGTGACCGCGTGGCCGCCACGATCGGCGAACGTTGCGTACCGGTCATCATCGATGTCACCGATGCGCAGAGCATTGCGGCGGCGGCGCTGCGATTGCGGGAAGCCGGCGGCATCTACGGCCTCGTTAACAATGCCGGAATCGCCCTCCCCGGGCCGATGGAGTATTTTCCGCTCGACGAGCTCCGGCGGCAATTCGAGGTTAACGTTTTCGGTGCCGTCGCGGTGACGCAAGCGATGTTGCCGCTGCTGCGCGCGTCGCTCGGGCGGATCGTCAACGTGGGCTCGATCACGGGACGGTCAGCCATTCCGATGATGGGAGCGTATTGTTCCTCGAAGAGCGCGCTCAACGCGATCACGAACGTTGCGCGGATGGAACTTGAATCGTTCGGTATCGCTGTTTCGTACATTGAACCGGGCTCGTTTCGTACGCCCATTTGGAATCGCAGCGAAGCTGCAAGCGAGGAGATGATGGGGAAATTTCCGCCGCAAGCGCTCGATCAGTACAGCGGGTTAATAAGCGGAACGCGTGCTTTTGCAAAGGAGCAGGCGCGCAGCAGCGGCGATCCGATTGCGGTCGCCGAGGCGATCGCCGCAGCGTTGACCGCTTCACGGCCGAAGGCCCGCTACACCGTGGGCAAAGATACGCGCATGCTCATTTTGCTAAACTTCTTGCCGCTGTCGATGCGCGACCGGTTGCTGGCGTCGATGATGGCCAAGATGGCGAAGACGTCGGCGTGATCGTTCGCCTGCTCCCGATCCTGGGCATCACGTTCATCGATATCCTCGGTTTTAGCATTCTCATTCCACTAATGCCGTATTACGTGCAACAATTCGGCGGCACACCGATCATCATCGGCTTGCTCTTCTCGAGTTTCGCGCTTTGCCAATTGATCGCCGGCCCTATCTGGGGCAATGTCAGCGATCGGATCGGCCGCAAAGCGGTGCTCATCATCTCACAAATCGGTGCGACGATCGGCTGGACGATGCTGGCATTTGCACCGACCTTAGCGATGGTGTTCGTCGCACGTATTATCGAGGGGCTTTCCGGCGGCAACATGAGCGTCACGCAAGCGTACGTCGCCGATCTGGTCGAACCCGCAAAGCGCGCCCGAGCGTTTGCCTACATCGGTGCGTCGTTCAGTGCCGGCCTGATCTTCGGCCCGGCGGCCGGCGGCTGGCTTGTGCATCGTTACGGCTTTGCGACGCCGTTTCTTTTTGCTGCGGGTTTGCAACTCATCACGCTCGTCGTTACGATCGTCGTTCTGCCCGAATCGCGCAAGAAAGACGACGACGAACCGCAGGCGACCGTACCCGACATCATCGCTTCGTTACGCAACCGCGTTGTTGCGCCGGTCTTATGGCAGAAGCTCGTGTATTCACTCGGGCTCTACGGCTGGTTTTCCGTGTTCACGCTGGTCCTGCAGCGACAGCTCGGTTTCAAAGAAGACACAACAAGTTACTATTTCGCGGGTTTCGGCGTCGCCAGTATCGTCATTCAACTCGGCCTCGTCGGACGGCTAACGGATTTACTCGGCGATCGCCGAGCCAACAATGTCGGCCTCGTTTCGATGGTTCTGTCCTTTGGGATCGTGCCGTTTCTCCACGATGCAGCGACCTCGTTCATCATGCTCGTGCTCTTTGCGTTCGGTTTGGCCGTCAACAACGCGACGATTGCAGCGCTTATTTCCGAGGCCGCGCCCGAAAATCAACGCGGCACGATTCTCGGCGTCGGCTCATCGCTCGAAAGTGCGTCGGGCGTGATCATGCCGCCGGTCACGACAGGCGTGCTCGAAATCTACGGCGTCACAGCGACGGCCGGCGTTGCCGCCGTCTTTGCCCTCGGTGCGCTGGCGATGGGCATCGCGCAAACACGTCCGCTGGCCGAGGAATCGTCGACCGGTTAGAAACCGAAGATCGCGCGTTCGACGACGTCGGCAGCCGCTGTGATGCGGGCCTCGTCGAGCGCGTGACCGTCAACGATCGTCTCGCGAAAAAAACCGTCAAGCATCGCGAAAAGCGCCGACGCCATCGCCGCAGGATCGCGCACGCTCGCCAGGCCGCGTTCGGACAAGACGGAAAAGTGCTGCGTCATACGAGCCAACGTCGCTTGCCGGCGCTCTTCGCGGAATGCCGTGAGGCGCACGTCGCTTGCAATCAACGCAAACCACGTTCGCATTTCGTCGGGCCGCTCGAGCGCAATCCGCAATTTCTCGTCGATCCAGGCGCGTAGTCCGCTGCGCGCAGCGCTGACGGTCGCGACATCGTCGCGCAAGTTTTCCTCGGCGCTCCCGCGCGTCGCCCGAATGTGGAGGGCGAGCGCCTCCAAGATCGCGATCCGATCTTTGAAATAGCGGTAGAAGGTACCGTGTGCGACCCCGGCTTCCGCAGCGATCGCGTCAACGGTAATCTCCTGTGCATCCAGGCGAGCGAGCAATTGCTCGGTCGCGTGCAGCAAGCGCAGGCGCGTGCCGCCACGCGAGACGGGGGCAGCCGCCCGGGCGCCGGGCCGTTCGCCGGCGACGCGACCGACGTAGGTCCAGCGATTACGGCGCTTGCCGCTGGCGGCGTCGCGTTCGCTCTGTACCCGGTACCGGTAGTCGCGTCCGTTGATAGTCTTGATGACGTCGTAGGCCATGTTGTGGTAAAATGACTTCTCCGTCATGACCGTTTTACCTACAACAGCGACGCCGGCAGCCGGGTCCGTCACGGCGCCGTCCCTAGCGCCGCCGCGCGCCAAAAAGAAGCGTCCGGACCCGCCGGTTTTCCTCATCACGCTGACGACGATGCTCGGCCTGATCATGGCGATCATCGATACCTCGATCGTCAACGTTGCGCTCAACAACATGGCGGGAACACTGGGCTCCTCGATCGATGAAATCGGCTGGGTCGCAACCGGCTACATTCTCGCAAACGTCATCATCATGCCGCTCAACGGCTGGCTCACCGCGCGCTTCGGACGCAAGCGATTCTACGCTGCCTGTATCGTGATCTTCACGGTCGCGTCGTTCTTGTGCGGCACGGCGACCAACGTTTGGCAGTTGGTGTTCTATCGCGTGCTACAAGGCCTCGGCGGCGGCGCACTGCAGCCGACCGCGCAGGCAATTCTTTTCGAATCGTATCCACCCGAAAAGCGCAGCGGCGCGATGGCTATTTTCGGACTCGGTGCGATGGTCGGCCCGGCGATCGGCCCGACACTGGGCGGCGTTATCGTCGACAATTTCTCGTGGCCGCTGATCTTCTTCATTAACATACCGATCGGCATCGTCGCGTTCATGATGACCTTGGCGTTCATTCGCGATCAGGAATACGTCAAGCGCGATAAGTCCCCGATCGACTGGTTCGGCTTGGGCTTGATGACAGCCGGTATTGCTGCGCTGCAGTACGTCTTCGAGCGCGGCCAACACGACGACTGGTTCAGTTCGTCGACGATCGTGATCATGTGCATTATCGCCGTCGTCGGACTCGTTAGCTTTGTGATCCGCGAGTTGTACGACAAGAATCCACTCGTCGATCTGAGCGTCTTTCGCTCGCGCGGTTTCACCGGCGGAAACATTATCGGCATCGTCAGCGGCTTCGGCCTATTTGGGCTGAACTTGATTTTGCCGCTGTTCTTTCAAAACGTGCTGCACCTCGATGCGACCACGACAGGCTTTGCACTCTTGCCGGGCGCGGTTGCGACGGCCGTGTCGATGCCGATCGCCGCGCGTCTCGCAAAGTTCATCGACGGGCGGGTTTCGATCGCGTTCGGCATGGCCGTCTTCGCGATCGGAGCGTGGCTCATGGGCGCCCTCACCACCGATGCCGGGTTCAGCGACATTTTCTGGCCGCGCGTCCTACAAGGGTTTGCGCTCGGTTTCTTATTTGTGCCCTTAACGACTGCGACCTTAGCGGACATACCGCGCACGCGCATGTCCAACGCAACGGGCGTCTACACGCTGCTGCGGCAGTTGGGCGGCAGCCTGGGAATCGCGATTCTGCAACTCGTCGAGCAGCGCAAAGAAGATACGGCGTACGCCGCGCTCGCCTCGAACGTCACGGCAGCAAATCCGGCGGTCGCGGCAATGCTGCACGGGACACAGAACACGCAGCAACACCTCCAAGCGCTGATGAGCATGGTGCAGCAACAAGCGACCGTGATCGCCTACAACAGCGTGCTGCAGCTCTGCGGCGTGATTTTCATCATCTCAATTCCGACCGTGTTTTTGTTGAGCGGAAAGAAACCGGCGGGCGAGATTCCGGTCGCCGCCGAGTAGGGCCCGAAGCGGAAACGTGAGTGCATGGGCAGTAGTAGCCACCATGATGAAGCGTTTGTTGTGTTTGACGGTTGCCATATTTGCGCTCGGAGCTGCGCCCGCGGTACCGGATTTCTCATATGACCGTGCAGCACCGCTCGCCGTTGAAACGATCGCGACGCATCGTGCCGACGGTATCGAAACGCGCGATGTGCGCTTTCGTAGCGGCGACCGCTTTGTCACCGCGTCGATCGTACGGCCGGTGGGTGGAATCGGAAAGCGGGCAGGGATCTTGTTCGTGCATTGGTTGGGGGAGCCGAAGACGACCAACCGCACCGAATTCATGCCGGACGCAACGGCCCTGGCAAAACGCGGTGCGACGTCGCTTCTTGTTGATGCGATGTGGTCCAAAGACTGGTTTACGAGCGGACGTTCGACCGACACCGATTACGCGGAATCGATCGCTCAAGTCGTCGCACTGCGCCACGCGCTCGACGTGCTGGCGGCGCAGCCCGATGTCGATGCGTCGCGCCTCGCGTACGTCGGCCACGACTTCGGAGCGATGTACGGTGCGTTGCTCGCCGGCGTCGATACGCGCCCGAAATATTACGTTTTCATGACGCCGACGATCGACTTCTGGGACTGGTATTTGCTCGGTAAGGCCCCGGCCGACCCGAGCGCCTATCTCGATCAAATGTCGTCGTTCGATCTTCCACGCTGGCTGCCGCACGCAACAATGGCCGCGACGCTCCTACAGTTTGCCAAACGCGACGAGTATGTCGCCGCCTCAACTGCCGCATCGTTTCGCAACATCGTCCCGAACCGCGATCGTACGCTGAAATCATACGATGCCGATCATTCCTTAGTGGATTCCGCGGCATCAGCCGACCGGCTTGCGTGGCTCGCCGCGCATCTCGGCTTGCAATAAGCCGCAAAAGAATTCGGCGCCGGCCCGCGAATCGTGGCCTTAGTGAAAACGCTTCGACTCGTCGCAGCGGCTTTAGCCGCCGCCGCTTTGCTCGGTGAAGAGGGCTGTACAAGCCCAAAAGCGCGATCCACCGCGAGTGCCACTGCGACGCCGAGCGGCACCTCCTACGCTCACGGCTACGTTCCAATCGGCGGCGGAGGTGGCGCGGCGGCGGCCGCTGCGGCAGCGCAGCAGAACAAGCAAAATGGTACGGATACCATTCGAACGCGCGGTGGGAGCAACGCGGATGAATCGTCGAGCCATGCGAGCGGATTTGGCGAATCCGGCGGAGCGCACGGGAGTGGCGGTTAGCTGAATCGCGACGGCCTTGCCGTCATCGTTGATGCGCCGTACGCGCTCGGCGCCGGCGACATCGCGGACTTGCGGGAGGCCGCGCGTAGCGGTTGGGCGATCGTGCAGCGCGCCACCGCGCTTGCACGTACGATGGACGACGACGCGCTCGTGCTCATGGGGTATCCGGCTGCGGCGCTCGCCGCGATGCGCACTTCGTTTCCGGCCGACGCGATCGTGGTGCGATTTGATTGCATTCACACGGCGGATGGATTTCGCATCATTGAATGTAACGCCGACACGCCTTTCCTGCTTATGGAAGCACACCGGCGCTGTGGCGCGGTCGTTGCGGCGCACGGTATGCGCGATCCGAATGCCGGATGCGAAGCCGCGCTCGGGACCGCGTATGCGCGCGCATTTCGCGAAGCGAACGCCGGCGCCGGCGCAACCTACGCCGTAACGGCATACGACGCGATCGAAGATCGGACGACCGCCGAGTACCTGCGCGAAATCGTTGCACCGCATCTCGATCGCGATGTTCGTTTCGCGCCCTTGGCGGGACTGACGGCCGGCCCCGATGCGCTCGCCGACGCGACGGGTCGGATCGATGTGCTCTTGCGTCTTTACCCGCTCGAGCATTTTGCCGCTGACCGCGGCGGTCCGGCGTTTCTCTCTTTGCTCGAACGCATTCGCTTGCGCACGATCAATCCGCCGGGGGCGCTGTTCGCGCAAAACAAACTGTTGCAGGTCTTGATTTGGCATCTCGCCCTGACGCGCAGCTATTTTTCGGAAGATGAGTGCGCCGTCATCTCGCGGCGCTTTCTTCCGACATACGCGGAGCGCCCGGCACAACCCGGGCCATGGATCGTTAAACCGGCGCTTGGCCGCGAAGGCAGCGGCGTACACGCCGACGACGGAACGGATTCCGGCGAACCGGCGATTTGGCAGCGTATGCTCGATATCCCGCGGATCGTCCACGGCGGCATGGACAGCTACGGCATCGCCTCGTGTTTTGTGGTCGACGGAGAACCCGGCGCCATCGCGCTGCGCGTCGGCGGCCCCATTACCAATCCAACCGCCGCCGTCATCCCTCTCACCATTTCCGCCTGACGCCGGCCGGGCCCGCGATGACGGGCTCGTTCGTGTTCTGGGACCGAAGAAGTAACGATTGCCTGAAGGGCGCGTCGCGCGTCCACCCTAACGAGGCGGCATGATTCGACCCGCCGCCGCGGCCCTCGCCGCCATGCTGTTCATCGTCCTGCCCGGCACCCCCCAACCGGGGCGCGCCGCCGATTCGACGATTACGATCAGTCAGGGTGTCGATGCCGACACCCTCAACCCGATCGATACGACGATCACGCCGACCAACAACGTCGTGCAGCACGTCTTCGAGCGGCTGGTCGATTATGGCGACAAACCCGGTCAGTACGTCGGGCGGCTGGCGATCGCGTGGAAGCGCGTATCGCCGACCATCGAGGAATATACGCTGCGCCGCAACGTGAAGTTCTCCAACGGTGATCCGTTTACGGCAGCGGACGTGAAATATTCCGTCGAGTACATTAAAGACCCGAAGAACGTGTCGAAGCAAACGTCGTACGTACGCGAAATCGACCGGGTTGAAACTCCCGATCCGTACACCGTACGCTTCATCTCCAACTCGACGCGCGCGATTGCGCCCGGCTTGACGTATCCGATTTTTATCGTTGATGCGAAGTACTTTCAAGCGCGCGGCCGAGACTACATGACGGATCATCCGATCGGTACCGGCCCCTACGTGCTCAGAGAATGGCACAAAGACGACGCGATCACGTTCGATGTGAACCCGACGTGGTGGGGCGGAAAGCCGACGATCGAACACGTCGTCTTCCGGCCGATTCCCGAAGCCGCCGCGCGAGTCGCCGCACTCAAGACGGGTGCCGCCGATCTCATCACCAACGTGCCCGTGCAATACGCCACGTCTATCGAGGGCGGTACGACCACGAAGATGGTCAGCACGCGCAGCCTGCGCCAGCTCTTCATCGCGTTCAATATCGTGTCACCGGGTCCGCAGCAGAACAAACTCGTGCGCCAGGCAATCAGTTACGCCGTCGATGTTCCGGCGATCGTCAAGAATGTACTGGGTGGACGCGGCTACGAACTGACATCGATGATTCCGCCCAATTACTTCGGCTACGATCCCACTGTTCCGTCATACAAGCACGACCCGGCAAAAGCCAAAGCATTACTTGCACAAGCCGGTTATCCCGACGGCAAAGGCCTTTCGATCGTGTTCAATACACCGGTCGGCCGATACAATCGCGACCGCGAGGTTGCCGAAGCACTTGCCGGCCAAATCACCGCGCTCGGTATTTCGGTCGCGGTCAAGCCCCAAGAATGGACGACGTACTCCAACCTCTTCAATCGCAAGCTGCTCACACCGCTCTACGAGCTTGGCTGGAACGCGCCGGCGGCGGATGCAGACGGTATCCTCACCCCGCTCTTCGAGAGCACCTCGCCGATCTCAACATACAAAAACGACGAGGTCGATAAGATGATCGCTGGCGCGCGTGCTGAGTTGGACATCGCTAAGCGCAAAGCCATGTATAAGCGGATTGCAACGACCCTGCACGATGATGCCGCGTGGATCGTGCTCTTTGAGTACGAGGATTTGTACGGCACGAGCAAACGTCTCGTGTTTCAACCCCGCGGCGATGAGGCGCTGCGCGCGTACGAGATGTCGTTAAAGTAACGGCGTGACCGCTTACCTGATACGACGCGCGCTCGGCGCGCTGTTGGTGCTCGTCGGCGCGGCGGTCGTCGTCTTCGTCATCTTGCATCTCACCGGCGACCCCGCCGTCGTGATGATGCCGCCCGAAGCGACGCAGGCGGAGATCGATGCGTTCCGCCATGCCGAAGGCTTCGATCGCCCGCTGCCCGTGCAATTCGCGACATTTGCGATCTCCGTCATGCACGGCGACTTAGGCGAATCGCTCCGGCATCACGAGCCCGCTCTGAGCCTGGCGCTCGAGCGATTACCCGCCACGATCGAACTCGCCGGAACCGCGTTTCTGCTCGTTGTGCTGATCGGCTTACCCGCCGGCATCATTTCAGCACTCAAGCCGCGCTCGTGGTGGGACTATGTCGCGCGCCTCGTTGCACTGGTCGGTCAAAGCGCGCCGACGTACTGGATCGGCTTGATGTTGATCCTGGTATTCGGCGTGCGCCTCGGCTGGTTTCCCGTTAGCGGCATCGGTAATTGGACGCATCTCGTGCTGCCGGCGCTCACGCTCGGTTTCTTTTCGATGGCAAAGCTCATGCGCTTGACGCGTTCGGCAATGCTTGATGTACTCTCGAGCGACTATCTGCGCACCGCGCGCGCGAAGGGGCTATCGCCCCTGCGCGTCGTGCTCGGACACGCCCTGCGCAATGCGTGGCTGCCGATCGTCACGCAACTCGGTGTCGAACTCGGCACACTTCTCTCGGGCGCGATCATTACCGAGACCGTATTTGCGTGGCCCGGCATTGGGCGGCTTGCCGTGCAAGCCGTGTTCGATCGTGACTTTCCGGTGGTCGAAGCGGTCGTGCTGCTTGCCGCGACAGTGTTTACGATCGTCAATTTGGCCGTCGATATGATGTACGCAGCCCTCGATCCGCGGATCCGGTATAGCTGATGGCGATCGCTACCGTCGCGCCCACGCAACTCGCAGTCGAAGATACTTTTTCGAAGCCGCAACGCTGGCGCCGAATATTTCGCGACCCCGGTGCCGTCGCCGGGCTTGTCATCGTCGTTGCCGTCGCAATGTGCGCGTTGTTCTCGCCGCTGTTGACGCATGTCGATCCGAACGCCCAAGACTTGACCGCGACATTCGTGGCGCCGGGGAGCGGCGGACATCTGCTCGGTACGGACAATCTGGGACGCGATTTGCTCGCGCGCATCATCTGGGGTTCGCGTGTGTCCGCGACGGTCGGTCTGTGCGTCGTCGCGATCGGAGGCACGATCGGCATCGCCCTCGGGCTCATCGCCGGTTACTTCGGGGGGTGGGCTGACGCCGTGATCGGGCGGCTCGCCGATATCCAACTTGCGTTTCCGCTCGTGCTCCTGGCCGTTGCGGTCGTCGGCGTCGTCGGACCCGGGCTCTTTACCGTGATCGCGGTCATCGGTGTCACTTCGTGGGTGCAGTACGTCCGCGTCATTCGGGCAGAGACACTGTCGCTTGCACAGCGCGATTTCGTCACGTCGGCGGCCGCGATCGGTGCATCGCGCCGGCGCATTCTCTTGCGCCATCTCTTGCCGAACGTCGTGTCGCCCGCGATCGTGCTCGCCACGTTCGAGGTCGCGCGCGCAATCGTGCTGGAAAGCTCGCTCTCGTTTCTTGGCCTGGGCGTCCCGCCGACGATTCCGTCGTGGGGCGGCATGCTCGCCGACGGACGCCAATATCTCGACACCGCGTGGTGGATCGGCCTCTTCCCCGGACTTGCAATCGTGATTGCGGTGCTCGGTGTCAATCTGCTCGGCGACGGTCTACGCGATGCGCTCGACCCCGGCGGCCGCTGAAACATCCCGCCGGCAGCCATCGTATTTGAAACATCCTGTCGACCGGAGGCCTCTCCATGCTACGTACGCTCATCGGGGTGCTCGTTTGTGTCGCGCTCACCGTTAGCGCAACCGACGCTCAGGCGTCGAACGACATCTTCCAGGCGTTTTTGGTTTAGCTGGCAGTCAGCGTAACGGTCCAGTTGGCGGCCGTATATGTGTCGGCCGGCACCAAGAACGAATCAAGCGTAAATGCGAGCGTGTCGTCGAGAGCGAGGATATTGCCTTGAGCGTTGGCGGCCCAGCTAGCGCACGCTACAGCCGAAGTCGAAAGGGGGCTCGCGCTCGCAAGCGTCAATGCGCCATGCTGCGTACCGGTTGACGTGTTGGTACAGGTCATGGCGAAGGCGCTCGGCGCGATGCTGTTTGTTGAAGTCGCGTTGTTGACCGGGGCACCGGTGACCGTAAGGCTGGTTACGGTATTACGCGACGAGCGCACGTTGCCGGTAATGGCCGCTGAACTCGTGCATGGCGCGACCAGCGACAAGGTGCTCGTGACGTCGCAGGTGACCGTGCCGCTCGAAACGGTGATCGTGGCAAGCACGGGAGCGGTGATGTTCGCCGAGATCGTGCCGGTCGTTGCCGCCTGCGCAGCGCTCGACAACGCCAGAGTGGCGATGACGGCGGCTGAAAGGGCGGTGGTCAGAAAGCGGTGTAACACGGTTCCTCGTAATGGCCGGCAGATATTGGTGGCCGTTGTTGCGATGCCATCTCACATAGTATAACCCGCTTGTAGCTGCTAAAAACGTTTGTTGTTGCAACTTGACGACCGTAACGATTTCGCTAACACTCAAGCCCTCATAACGAAATCCGAGCGGATGGCATGCGAGGACCGTTAACGAAAAAACCGCACCTTGCGGTGCGGTTTTCTCCATCTGCCAGACGTCTTTTTGGTTTAGCTTGCCGTCAGCGTGACGGTCCAGTTGGCGGCCGTGTACGTGTCGGCCGGCACTAAGAATGAGTTCATCGTGAACGCGAGCGTGTCGCTGAGCGAAAGAATGTTGCCTTGAGCGTTTGCGGCCCAGCTGGCGCAAGCAACGGCTGAGGTCGAAAGGGCTGAAGCATTTGCAACCGTGAGTGCGCCGTGCTGCGTGCCGGTCGACGCATCGACGCAGCTCATTGCAAAGGCACTCGGGGCGATCGTGTTCGTCGCGCTTGCGTTGCTGATCGCAGCGCCGGTGACGGTGAGGCTGGTGATCGTGTTGCGCGATGAGCGGACGCTGCCGGAAATGGCGGCGGAACTCGTGCACGGCGATGTGACCGACAGGCTGCTGGTGACATCGCAGGTGACCGTACCGCTTGAAACGGTGATTGTCGCAAGAACGGGGGCGGTGATGTTTGCGGTGATCGTGCCGGTCGTTGCGGCTTGTGCGGCATTCGGAATGATGAAGGCGGCGATGATGGCGGCGGAAGCGGCGGTGGTCAGAAGGCGGTTGAACAAGTGAGACTCCTTAGAAGTTTGGCAGATGGTGTTCGGCGTTTTCGTTTGCCGACTTACACAGTATAGGCGCTTTGCGGCACTCGAAATGCTTTGTGATTGCAACTTGATGATGGTAACGATTGCGCTAACACGCACTTCCCTCGTAACTATATCCGTGCTTAACGGAGCGGACATTGCGCCCTAACAAAAGCCTCGAATTGTGCGATTTGTTAAGCAGTGCGGCAACGAAAAAACCGCACCGTAGCGCGGTTTTTTCCATCTGCCTGACGGTTGTCTGCTTAGCTGGCAGTCAGCGTAACGGTCCAGTTGGAGGCCGTGTAGGTGTCGGCCGGCACAAGGAACGAGTTCATCGTGAACGCGAGTGTGTCGCTGAGTGAAAGAATGTTGCCCGCAGCGTTGGCGGCCCAGCTAGCGCACGCTACAGCGGATGTCGAGAGCGCCGCTGCGCTGGCAACCGTCAGTGCGCCGTGCTGCGTGCCCGTCGATGCGTCGGTGCAGCTCATCGCGAAGGCGCTGGGGGCGATGCTGTTCGTTGCGGTGGAGTTGCTGATCGCCACGCCAGTGACCGTAAGGCTGGTTACGGTGTTACGCGACGAGCGCACGCTACCGGAGATGGCAGCTGAACTCGTGCACGGTGCGGCAAGCGACAGGGTGCTGGTAACGTCGCAGGTGACCGTGCCGCTTGAAACGGTGATCGTCGCAAGCACGGGGGCCGTGATATTCGCGGTGATCGTGCCGGTCGTTGCGGCCGAGGCGGCATTCGGGATGATCAGAGCGGCGATGATGGCGGCGGAAGCGGCGGTAGTCAGGAAGCGAGCGAACAATTGAATCTCCTAAGTTCGGCAGATCGTTTGGGGTGATTTGTCGTCACCACCTCACGCAGTATAGCCATAACCCGGTCGTTCAAAAGCTTTGTAGCTACAACTTGATGACTGTAACGATTACGCTAATCCCAACTTCCCTCGTAACTATATTTGTGCTTAACAAAAAGCGCGTTGCAATGCGACAAAAGGCGCCGAATTGAGCGCGAAATTACGTCGCGGGAATGATCGACGTTGCACGAATCTCGCGCCCCGAAAGGCGCCGTGCGACAACAACGTAAGCAATTGCGGAGAGCAACGGAACAGCGCTGACCGTCAGCAGCGCATCGGTTGGTCCAACGCGCGTGACCAGAAAACCAACACCCGCAACGGCAGCGGACCCGATACCGAAGGCAACGCCGTTCATCAGGCCGAGCGCCATACCGAGATTGCGCGGAAGCATTGCTTGCACCATCGCGACGCCGGGTGCGTTCTGCACGGATAGCAGAATGCTGCCGCATAGCAGCAAGAAGACAGCCATCCAACCGCTTTGCGTAAGCGAGCAAGCCAGAAACGGGACGGCGACGATCAGGCTGACGACGGAAACGCTCACCAAACCGAAACGATCGGCCAGCGCGCCGCCGGCGTAGAGACCAATAGCGCCGAAGATCAGGAAGCCCGCGACCATCGAGCCCGCTTCGGCCAGCGAAAAACCGCGCGCCGTCAGCAAGTTCGGTAAGTAGAACGCAAACGACGCACCAACAAGGTAGCGTAAGCTCGTGCTCAAGATCAGCAGCACGACGCCAAAGCGATCGACTCGTCCATGTGCCGTCGTGGCTTTTGTCGCATGGTGTGCATGCACGGCGGACGCCGACGCGTCGACCCGGCGCATCAACGCAAATACCATAAGCGTCGCAAGACCGCCGGGAACGAGCAGCCAGAGCGAACCGCCGGGCCCGTATTTTCCAAGCAACAAACCGATCACCGCCGGGCCGAGCCCGTAGCCGATTTGGCCGCCGATCTGAAAAATTGAAATTGCCGACGTGCGGCGCTTGCCGCCGAGCATCGCCGAGTACTTCCCGGCTTCGGGATGCATGATCGCCGAGCCCAGGCCGCCGACCACAATCAAGAGGGCGAGAATCGGAATCGATGCGGTCGCGCCGGCGAACGAGACGGCTACCACCGTAAGCCCAACGGCGGACGGCAAGAACCACCAGCGGCCGTGGCGATCGCTATACGCGCCGAACAGCGGCTGCACGATCGAACTCGTCACGTACCAAAGGAATGCGAGCGCACCTTGATACCATGGCGCCAGTCCCGCTCGCGAGACGTCGTAGAAGATAACGATCGGCACGATGCCCGAGAAAAAGTCGCTCGCCCCGTGCGCAAACGAAATCACCGAAATACCGGACAGGTCCCAGCGGCCCGGGACCGCGCTCTTCACCGCCATATCCCTAACAGTGTATCGTACGTTTGCTCAGGATGCAGCGACGATGCTCGGAGCCCTCGGGGTCGCGCTCGCTGATCGTCCAGCCATCCGCCGTTCGATCGAAGATCGCATATCCGAAACGCGCCTCGCCGACCGCGTGCGGTACCGCCGACACTTCGGGATACCAGCGATCCAGCGTGTCGCCGCCGGTGCCGACGAGTATCGTCGGCGGTGCGCCCGCAAACGGGATCGCTGCAAACATGTGAATGTGGCCTGCGATGATTGCGGCAATGTGCGACCCATTGGGATCGGCCGACGCGTGCGCACGCAGGTAGGCAAGCGGCGGACGATGCGTCAGGAGCCATGTTTCGCGCCCGTTCGCGGCGGCATTCGCGATGCGCTCGTCGAGCTCGAACGCGTGCGGATCGGGATTATCTTCGTCACCGTTTGCCGAGTCGGCATTGACGATGCGCAAGTTGTCGAAGCTCGTTACGGCGGCCGCTTCATGATCGCGACACACATGCGACGGCCGGGGCGCAAGATAACGCGAGCAGCCCAAACCTGCTCGCGAGCAGTCTTCATGGTTGCCGCGCGCAAAGATGAGCGGTGCGCTGGCAAAGAGCGGCGCGGCCGGCGCAAAAAAATCGATGTTCCACGCCGGCCAGTTGTCGCCGTAGGGCGTGTGCGCGCACCGCGGTCGAACGGCAGGCACGCAGTCTCGCGATACAAGTAGTCGCCGACGTGTACGATGAGATCGGGATGATCGCGCGCGATCGATCGGGCGATGCGCGCAAACGGCCATGCCGCCGGGTCGTTACAATTTTGAATCAGCACCACTTTGATGCGGCAACCGGAATCGCCGAATACCGCGATCCGGTTCACCGTGCTCGGCATCTTCGGCAACTGCACGGAACCAACGCGAACATTGGTCGCACGCTCGGTGATCGGTGCATCACATAGCGGAGGTGCAAATGCGGCATTCGATCCCACGCGCATCGTGGTGTGGACCTTTACGCCGTCCACCGTCACCGTCGGGCACCTTTGAGCGCCGGAAATCACACGCACATGCGGCGCGCCGTCCGCTCCGTATTGGATCCAGGCGTACAGAAGGGCGGCAGCGATCATGCCGTTATGCTTCTAGGCCGCGCTCTTTTTCCGCTTCGGCTTTGCCGCCACAGCCGATTTCTTTTTCGATCCCGCACGTTTTGTGCCGCCCTCGGCTTCGCCTTCGCGACGTTTACTTGATTGTTCGAGGCTGCGCTGCAGCACGTCCATGAGATTGACGACGTTGCTCGTTGCGACGCGTTTGACGGGCTCTTCGGGAATTTCCTTACCGGCAGCGCGCGCTTCGATCATCGCCATCACTTCGTCCTTGTACTTATCGTGGAAGCGCTCGGGCTCAAATTGCTCGGAGCTCATCGTATCGATGAGCATTTTCGCTACCTTGAGTTCAGCCGGCGCAACATCTTCTTTGAGCGACGGAAAGTCAAAATCGTCCTGATTCACAAGTTCGCTCGAGTAGTGCATCAGCTCGAGCACGAGCGCTTCGCCGTTTGGCTTAAGCGCCGCGAGATGCTCGCGCGAACGAATGACGACGCGCGCAATGCCGACCTTGTTGACCGAACGCAGCGACTCGCGCAAGAGCGCGTATGCGTGGCGGCCCTTCTTCTCGGGCTCAAGATAATACGGGGTGTCGAAGTACATCGGATTGATTTGATCGAGGTCGACGAACTCGACGATCTCGACCGACTGGGTCGCCTCGACGTTCACGCGCTTGAGATCGTCATCGCTGACCGTGACGTACTGGCCCTTCTCGTACTCAAAGCCGCGCACGAGATCAGCATACTGGACCTTTTCACCGCACACCGTGCAGTGGCGCTCGTTGAAAATACGGCCTTCATCCTTCTTGTGCAAGAAGTTAAAACGCAAATCGTTCGAGCGGACCGCGGTGAAAAGCTTGACCGGAATCGTAACGAGTCCAAACGAGATCGATCCCGACCAGATCGCGTGAGCCATGTCTACTCCCAGAGCGAGCGAGCGTTAGATAGGGCCTTTTCGAGGCGCTGGGGCTTCCAGCCCTCGGCCGACCACGGGTCGCCGCTCTTTTTGACGATTTTAGGGACGTTTGCGATCGTCCAGCGGGCCATTTCCGAAGCCGTGTCCGGCGCGCGCTTACGGCGCATCGCCTCGACCTCGTCCCAACCCAGCGGAATCGACACCGGCGCCCCGTCGCGCGCCCGGACGCTGAACGGAGATACGTACGTCTTGCCCTTTCCCACTTGGACGTAATCCAAGTACACCCGGCCCTTGGGGCGCTTTGCGATCGCACGTTCGAGCGTGGTGTCGTCGGGCATGAGGCCGTTGACGCGCCGGGCTACGAGCTCGGCGAAGTTCTTGGCCGTGTCGTAGTCGTAGCGCGCCTGCACGGGGAGCAGTACGTGCAAGCCCGACCCGCCGGTCGTTTTGACCAGCGGCTCGAGACCGATATTCTGCAGCTCGTCGCGAAACCGCAGTGCCACCCGTGCCAGCATCGCGATCCCGCAATCATACGGATCCAGATCGATCAAAATAAAATCGGGCGTCTCAAGCTTGGGCAAATGCGAATACCACACATGCAGCACGATTGCGCCGAGGTTCGCGACGTACGCGAGCGTCGCTTCGTCGTCGCAGACGATGAACTCGACGTTGTCGTTCTTGCCCGAGGCCGATGCGACCGTCGTCGTCTTCACCCAGCCGGGCATCCCGCGCGGTTTTTCTTTTTCCCACCACGATGCTTCGTCTATGCCGTTGGGAAAGCGCTCGATCGTCAGCGGCCGGCCGGCTAAATACGGCAAGATGTACGGTGCCATCGCGCGGTAGTATGCAACCAGGTCGCCCTTCGTGTAACCGTCGCGCGGCCAAAGTACCTTATCCGGATTCGACAAGGCAACAACACGGTCACCAATCGTCACATTTGTCTTTGGCGAGGCGGCCATTATGCGTGCTCGCTTGCCGGCAGCGCTTCTTCGCGCACGACATCGGCTGCTTTTTTGTCCGGGCGTAAGCCGACGAAAACCGGTTGACGCAGGACCCCGTCACGCGTCCATTCGGCGAACTCGATCTCCGCAACGAGCGACGGTTTGATCCAGTGCGCCTTCGTGTTTGTTTTCGGCGCCTCGGTAAACGGCGGCTTTTCCACTTCGAGCGCTTTGAGCTGTTTGCTGATCGCACGCAACTTCTCTTGATCGAAACCGGTGCCGACGTGTCCCGCGTACAACAGCTTTTTGCCGTCGTACACGCCGAGCAGAAGCGCTCCGAACGCCGTGCGGCTGCCACGCGGTTCGGTCCATCCGCCGATAACGAGTTCTTGACGCCGTTTGGCTTTGATCTTCACCCACTCGCGCGTACGTACCGCCCGATAGCGTGACGTGCGCAACTTGCCCATGATGCCTTCGAGGCCTTCGTGTACGGCGGTTGCATATAGTTGCTTGCCTTTCCCGATGAGGTGCTTCGAGTACATCACCCCTCGATCGGGCACGATCAACTCTTCAAGCAGCGCCTTTCGATCGTCAAGCGGCTCCTCGCGCAAATCGCGACCATCCGCGTAGAGGCAGTCGAACGCAACGAACGTAACCGATTGTTTCGTGGGCGTTGCGCCGCGGCCGAAATGTTTATCGCGTGATTGCAGCGCCTGAAACGACGAGCGGCCATCTTTACCGATGATACAAATCTCGCCGTCAACCACGATCGGCAGGGACGAAAATGCACGGCCCAGCGTAGCGAGCTCGGGAAATTGCTCGAGAAAGTTCTTGCCGGTGCGAGACGTCAGCGTCACGGTACCGTCTTCGTTTATAACCGCAATGCCGCGGTAGCCGTCCCATTTCAACTCGAATAGCCATTTAGGATCGTCGAACGGTTCGTCGACAAGCGTTGCGAGCATCAGCGTCGTCACAACCGGCAGTGGCTCTTGTTTGGCACGCCGCGTCGCGCGCTTCGTCTTTGTTGACGGCGTCGTCGCCGCACGATCGCTCTTCCACGTTTTCTCGGTTTTACGATGCGCCGCTATGTCGGCAAGCGTCTTGCCGGTTTTTACGCTCGCTGCATGCTCGTCAACATCCCATTTCGGATCGACGAATTCATCGCGATCCTTGATCAAGAGCCAGGGTTCGCCGCTCTGATCGCGGCTGTGCTTGATCTTCACGAGCGTAAACATGCCGTGCAGCTTCTTACCGCTCATGATGAACTTGATTTTACCGGCCGCAATTTCCTCGACCGGATCGGTGCCCTCGGCGAGATAATACGTGCCTTCGTCCCAGACGATCACTTCGCCGGCGCCGTAGTTACCGTCGGGGATGATGCCCTCGAACGTGCGGTATTCATACGGATGATCCTCGACGTGCATCGCGAGACGCCGCTCTTTTGTATCGAGCGACGGACCTTTGGGAATCGCCCACGATGCCAGCACCCCGCCGGCTTCGAGGCGGAAATCGTAATGCAGTCGCGTGGCGCGATGTTTTTGAATGACGAAACGCAGCGTCTTGGAAGAGCTGCGTTTACGTCCTTTGGGTTCCGGTGTATCCGCAAAGTCTCGTTTGCGAACATACTCGGTCAGCGGATCTTTTTTCGGCACCGCGTTCCTTTGGGTTAATCGGCCGGTTAGGTATGGTTACGGATGTCGCGCTTGCTGCGATCGATGTCCGCCTTGAGATCGTGTCCGGCCTCTTTGACGTGCGAGACGATGCGATCGCCCAGCGGCATGGAGTCCCCTTGGAGCGTTCGGTTGAGCCGTTCCCCGGCAGACTTCGCGCGTTCTTTTGCTTCGTCGGCCAGGTCGGCGGTATCTTGCTTGACGGCATCGACGGCGTCGCGTGTATCGGACATGGTTATTTGCCCGTCGCCGGCGCGCTGCCGGTCGTCGTGGTCGTGCTCGTGGTCTGCGTGCCGGCCGGTCCGGTTGTGCCGCGCGTGCTGTTCCACGGCTGCCAAACGAATAGCGCGATCAGTGCGACAACAACGACGACGGCGATCAGGCTGAAGGCCGCCATCGACCCTCCGTTGTCGCTGCTCACAACGACATTACGTTCTTCCATTGTGTTGGTTCCCTCCACCAGGATAGTGCGAAGCTCGCTTACCCAATGGTCCGGAGGGCAAACCTGCAAGCAGGCGCCAACGGTGATCTTCATGTACGCCGCGATCGGAATCGGGTTGAGTTGCGCGGGAGCGTTGTTTGCGCTCGTACGGTCGCGTGCGCCCGCCTCATTTTATGCTGCCGGCGTGTACAACATGACCGTGCGCTCGCATCGTGCCTTCGCCATCGCGAGCGTCGCGTTCGCCGCCGCGTTCGCGCTCGCGCTGGTGTGGAGGCCGCTTTCCGTACCGTTGCTCGCGCTCTATACGCTGGCGAACATTTTCTATCTCAGTTCGTTCGCACGCGGTTTCAGCAGCGAAGACGAAGAGCAACCCTAGTATTTGATGCGATAGAACGTATCCCAGTACCACGCACCCCAGATTCCGGCGAGCGCGGAATACGTCATCAGAACGATCCAGATCCAATGCAGACCGCGCCGGGCGGCAAGGATCATCAACAGAAAGAGAAACGCTTCGAAATCAAGTGCGTGACGCATGCCGAATTGCACGAATCCGTTCACGTAATACAAGAATGCCGGACCCGCTGCAAGGATCGCTGCAATCCACGCGGTGATCACCAGTCCCCGCGGCCGACGCGCAAACAGCGCCAGCGCCAGCGCCGGGCTCGTCCACGTCAGCGCAACGCCGCTCATACCGGGCACAGCGAAGGGGGCTGACGCCAAAAACTGCGGATATTGTACGAAGAATGAATATAATTGATAGGAAATATTGCCGAATGAAAACGGCGAGCCTTCGGCGGCACCGACCTGCCGATCCTGATGAAAAAAGATCGTATGCCCGCTATCCCACGGCACATGCCAGCGCGCTTCGTTGTAGCCGACCCAAAGCAGCGCGAACGGAAGCAGCGTCGCCAAGGCCGGAAGCAGGGCGCGCACATTTCGTTTGGGTTCTGCAAATCCGTACGCGATCCAGTATGCGAAGACAGGTAATGTAACGATGACGGTAAAGCGCGAACCACACGCGAGCGCAAACCAAATCGCTACCAGCCACGGCCGGCCGGAACCCGAGAGTTCGTACAAACCCAACAGCAAGAAGGCGATGCAGGCAACGTGCGCGATGTACCAGACATCGCCGAGCATCGCGCACCACATGAGGTCCGTGCCGAGCAACAGGAAACCCGCCAGCCAGTCGGCATCGCTTTCGGAAACACCGAGATTGCGCGCCAGCTTCCAGCCCGCGGCCGTTGCCACGCCCGCGAGCGCGCAGGCGAATAGCGTTTGGTTCGCTGCGTTGCCGAACAACGCAACAAGCGGCATCATGAGAACGCCGGGGATAGGATCGTTTACAATAAAGCGCTGTCCGTCGAACAGCACGGCATCAATATAGGGCCCCGGCCAGTTGATCCACAAGTGGCCATGCAAGAGCGCGTCGGCAAAGAGAACGTAGTTATTGTATGGCGACGAGCGGCCGTGCGCAAAAACGGCGCTGATGATAAAAGCGATAAAGCCGACGACGGCGGCGCGACGCATCACGGCGCGACCTGCATATTAAAAAGCAGCGGTCGCATGCCGGGCATATCGTTCTCGTTCAGGACGAAGCCCGCCATTTGCAATGTGACATCGTCCGTAATGACGATCACCGGCCGGTTCGCAAGCCACCGGCGATAGTCGGCGTTACTGTAATCGTTCGGCCAGCCGGTAAGCACGATACGACTATCGAGACTATGCTCGACGTACGCACCGTAGGCAAGCGGCGTTGCGTACAACCACGAGGCAACGAGGACGGCATTCGGCGGCGTCATGGCGCGAACGCGTTCGATGAAGCGTTGCGCAGAGTAATCGGGCGGCCCGAATGCCCCGCGATTGGCATAGATGTTCGACCCGGCGACAAACAAGAACAGCGTACCGATCAATGCCACGATACTACGCGGTGACCGCGCCATGCCGCCGCGCGCAAGCATGTCGGCTCCCACGCCAAGCAGCACGCCGATCGTCCAATACGACGGAAGAAAGTACCGCTCGGGATCGGATTCCGCCGTGTATGCGAGCACGAACAGCACCGGCAGAAACCCGCCGGCAAGTAAGCCGGCGCCCGCCATCGGGTTGCGTCGCATGACGGCCCACCCGCCGAAGAGTGCAATGACCAAGACGCCGCCCGCCAGGTCGCCGATCGCCGCGCGCCCGTAGCGCTCGGGCAGCTCAGCGAGAACGCTCGGTTGAAGGATCGACTGCAGGGCGTGCCCGGCGCCGAATTCACCGCCGCCCACTTCTTTGCGAAATCCCTCGAGCGTGGACGGATGATCGTTGTCCCAAAACGGCCGGCCGACCGGCACGCCGAGCGCAACCGTCGGATCCAATCGCTGCGCCGTGACGACGCTGCTCCGCAGCGGTAAATACGCATACGATACGGCAACGACCACCACGCCGAGTGCGATGACGCCGCCTGCCGTCCGCCACGGCGGCCTTCGGCCGAGCGCAGCGAGTGCAATGCCGGGCAGGACCAGAATCATACCGCTGTGGACGGCGAGTGCGAGCGCCGCAGCGATCGGGCAAGCGACCAAGGCGCGCGCGGAGCCGGTTCGCGTCCAGCGCGCCGCCGCCCAAAACGCACCTGCCACAGCGGCCAGCGCGATGGCGTGTACGTCCGCGTGTGTCGCGTGATCCCACGGTACACGCGAGCATGCAAACACAAGCGCCGCGCCGAGCGCAAAAAATGGTTCGACGCTCCATTCGACGAGCAGCCCGAACAACGCCAGCGCAGCCGCCGACATCCCGACGGCGGACAGCAAATTCATACGATACGCCACGTCGCCCAGCGGCAACGCATGCGACCAGATCCAACCGATGACGATATATGCCGGAAATCCGGTCGGATGCGGGATACCCAAAATGTAGGGCACCGTCTGCAATTCGCCCGTGTCCCAATAGTCGACGCCGGGGTGCAGCGAAGCGACGTACACCGCAAGCGGGGCGACGAATGCGAGCAGGCCCGCGAGTGTGAGGCGAAGGCGGTACGTCAACGGCGTGCAACTACGCCCGATGGTTGCATCGAGCCTCTCCGGGCGGCCGCGCGTGGTCATCGCCGAAGCGTTCGGCGAAGGCGGACTTGCGGTATTGCGGGCGCACGGGATCGAGATCGACCTACAAGTCGGGCGCTCCCGCGACGAGCTCGCGCAAGCACTGCGTGAGGCCGACGGTTTGATCGTCCGGTCGGAGACACGCGTTGACCGCGCGCTTTTGGCGGGAGCGCAGCGCTTGAGCGTCGTTGCGCGCGCCGGCGTCGGGGTCGACGCGATCGACGTCGACGCCGCGACCGATGCCGGCATCATCGTGCTCAACACGCCGGGCGCGAACACCCTCGCAGCGACGGAACAAACGTTTGCGCTCATGCTTTCGCTCGCGCGCCATACACCGGCAGCCGCGCAATCGCTGCGCGAAGCAAAATGGGATCGCCGGCCATACATCGGGTTCGAACTTTTTGGAAAGACACTCGGGATCGTCGGCCTGGGCCGTATCGGTGGTAATGTCGCGACACGCGCGAAGGCATTTGGAATGTCGATTCTCTGCTACGATCCGTACGTCACGGCCGCACGCGCCGAGACGTTCGATGCGAAGCTCGTGGATTTGGAAACGCTGCTGCAGACGTCGGACATCGTTACCCTGCACGTGCCGCTCACGTCGCAAACGCGCGGCATGATCGACGCGCAGAAGCTTGCAATGATGCAGTCGCATGCGGTCATCGTGAACTGCGCGCGCGGCGGCGTCATCGTCGAAGCGGCTCTGCTCGGCGCGCTCGACGCCGGCGCCCTTGCGGGAGCCGCCATCGACGTGGTGGAGATAGAACCCCCGCCGCCCGATGGTACGGGCGCCCAACTCCATCGTCATCCCCGCGTTGTCGCAACGCCCCATCTCGGTGGTTCAACGCATGAAGCACTCGAACGCATCGCGACGGAACTCGCGCATGATGTCGCGCGCGTGCTGTTGGGCAATCCGGCGAACGCCGCAGTCAACGCTCCCGTTCCGGACGGCCCGGATGCTGAACGCGTGTTGCCGTACCTCGACGTCGCGCACCGGCTCGGTCGCTTCTACCCGCAGTTTACGCGCGAAGCGCGTCTGCCGGCATTTACGCTCACGCTCCAAGGTGATTTGGCCGAGGTCCCGCCGCAGCCACTTGTTCGTGCGTTTCTTTCCGGGCTGCTGCAAGCAACGACCGATCGCCGCGTTTCCATCGTCAACGCCGAAACGATCGCAGCGGAGCTTGGCGTGCGTATCGACGCGCGAGGCGACGCGGGCGCTACCACCTACACGCGCTCGCTGCGGATTGCCGGCGGCGCGACGACGATTACGGCGATCTCGGTCAACGGTTTACCACGGATCGTCGAACTCGACGGCTATGAGATCGACGCGACACCGGCCGGCGCGATGGTGATTACGCAGCATCGTGACGTGCCCGGCATGATCGGAAAAGTCGGTACGCTGCTCGGTCGTGAAAACGTCAACATCTCCACGATGCAAGTCTCGCGCAACGAGATCGGCGGCGAGGCGATCATGGTGCTTTCGGTCGACCGCCCGGTTGACGATCCGACGCTGACTGCACTACGCGCGCTCGACGGAATCGCGTCCGTACGCTCGCTGGCACTCTAATCGTGCGCGTCTTTGTCGCGCGTCACGCAGAAACGACGTGGAACCTCGCCGGGCGCTACCAAGGACGGCGCGAGTCGGCCTTGTCGGGCCGGGGCATGAGCCAAGGCATCGCACTCGCCGGTGCGTTTGCAGCGATCGAGCCGCGCATCGAACGCATCATTGCAAGCCCGCTGCTGCGGTGTACCGCAACCGCAACGTTCGTCGCCGAGCGCTTGAACCTCACGGTTGAAACCGACGACCGTCTGCTCGAAATCGCGCACGGTACCTGGGAAGGTCGCCTTCGCGACGAGATCGTCGCCGACGACGGCGCACGCTACCACACGTGGAAAGAGCGCCCGGCCGCTGCGGCATTCGAAAACGGGGAAACACTCGTGCAGGTGCAAGCGCGTTGGCGCGCATTTGCAACGACGTTCGAGCCGTCGCATCAAACGCTCATCGTCACCCATGATGTTCTCGCCCGCCTCGCGATTCTCGAGGCGCAGCAGCGCCCGCTCGACGATCTCTGGAGGGTTCGCGTCGAAAACGCCGGCTTCGCTATCTATGATGTCGATCGCGACGGCTGGACGCTGCTCGAGGAAAGCGTTAGCGCGCACCTAGCGGGCGTACACGCGGCAACCGAAACGCAGGCGCTCTAGCCCGGCGGAATCAGAACGCGCTGGGCTTGAGTGTTGGGAGCGGGCGCGGAACGGCGAACGTCGACGGCGGCAAACTCGTCGGAAAACGGTAGGCGTGAAATGTCAGGTGTTCGGTCGAGATGCCGCCTTCGACTTTCGCGCGCGCGCTTGCCGCGGTGGCGACCCACCACCGTTCGAAGCCGTCAAAGCTCACACTGCCCGATCCGCCGTTCGCGCTGGTCGTAAAGCGCACGGTATGGGGCAAAAACTTCAATCCGTCGATCACGACTTCGGTCAGCGTAAAGGGCCCCGGCTTTTTTGCGTCGAGCCGAAAAACGTAGTCGATATGATGGCCGTCACGATGCGGTCCTGCGTACGTAAAGTCGTATTGCTCGAGACGCGGCGCGAGGGCGGCGACGGTGTAGCGGTCGCGGCGGCCGCGAAAGATACGAATGATCGGTGCCGTCAGCGGACGGCCCTCGGACGAGAGGATCTCGTCGCGCTCATCGAGGCCGCTGCGAAAAATGCGATGCGTCTCCACGCGCGCACGGCGCCCTGTCTGTTCTAGCGTATAGTCGAAGGAGACGGCCTTGGGAGCGCTCAGCTCAGCGAGCGCAGCCGCGTACCGGAGCAGAACCACTTCGGGCGGAAGCTCGCGCACCGGCACCGGCGCTTTTGCCGGCGCGACCAGGACCAAGACGCCGAGCAGCAGGGCTGCGATCACGCGATTGCTGCGCGCATTGCCGCCAGTGCTGCGCGCATTGCCGGCAGTGCTGCGTCTGCTCCGGAGACATCTTTGCCGCCCCCTTGGGCTTGTGCCGCTGCACCGCCGCCTTTGCCGCCCACCAGCGGTGCGGCGGCTTTCACCAAGTTGCCCGCATGCACGCCTGCTTTGACGGCGTCGTCGCTGACATTGGCGAAGAGCGCAACACTGTCGCCGTCTACTCCCACCAGTGCAATGACACCGCCGCGCATGCGCGAACGGATCGCGTTTGCAAGCGCACGCAACGTCTCGGCACCGGCTTCATGCACGACCGCGCCGACGAAAGCTGTGTCGCCGACTTGCTCTGCACGTTCAACATAGGACTGTGCGTCGGCCGAGGCGAGCCGCGCCTTGATGGCGCCGAGTTCCTTTTGTAGGTCGCGAACGTCGCCGTGCAAACGGTTCACGCGTTCGACGAGTTCTTCAGGCTTAGCCGACAACGACTCGGCAAGTTCAGCGACGACGTCTTGTTGCCGTTCGACGTAGGCTTCGGCGGCTTTTGATACGACGGCTTCGATGCGGCGGACGCCGCTGCCGATCGACGATTCGCTCAGCAGCACGAACATGCCGAGTTCGCCGGTCGAGTGCGCGTGCGTGCCACCGCAGAATTCTACGGCGGGACCCGCTTTAACGACACGCACGAGTTCGCCGTATTTTTCGCCGGCCATCGAAATCGCGCCGCGTTCGTGCGCTTGCTCGATCGGCAGCTCTTCGGTTTCGAGCCGGTAATCGTCGCGAATGAGCGTATTGACGCGCTGTGTGACCAGACGCTTTTGGGCCGGAGTCAGTGCACCTGACGGGCAGCGGAAATCGAAGCGCATGCGATCGATGCCGACCCACGAACCCGCCTGAACGATCTCGGGTCCGATCACGTCACGTAGCGCGTGCTGGAGCAAGTGCGCCGAGGTATGATGACGACGAATCTCTTCACGCCAAAGCGGATCGACCTTCGTGCGAACGCTGTCGCCGGCGGCAAACGAGCCGCTCACGACACGGCCATAGTGCGCGACCGCTTCGCCGATGAATTGCGTGTCGCTCACCTCGAACGATCCGCCATCGCTCACGATCGTTCCGCGATCGCCGATCTGGCCGCCTTTTTCTGCGTAAAACGACGTTCGGTCGAGCACGAATTGTCCCGCCGCACCGGCGTCAAGCCGGTCGGCGTGCGTGCCGTCGGCCAGAATCGAGACGATGGTGCCGGTTGTTTCCAAGCCCTTGTAGCCTTCAAAGACGCTGCGCAAGGCCGGCACGTCGGCGACGCTGACGACCGCACGTTTCGCCTTCGCGTCGGCCCGCGCACGCTCGCGCTGCTCTTGCATCTTTGCCGTAAAACCGTCCATGTCGACAGCGACGCCACGTTCGCTTGCGATCTCGCGCGTGAGCTCCGACGGAAAACCGAACGTGTCATGAAGCGCGAAGACATCGTCACCCGACAAGAGCATCGTGCAGTCCGCCAGTGCATCGCTGATGAGATGTTCGAGTAACTCCGTGCCGCGGTCGAGCGTCCGAACGAAGTTCTGCTCCTCGGAGCGCAACGCGCTCTGGATATCGCTCAAGCGTTGCTCGAGTTGCGGATAACCGGCCCGCAGCGACGTGACGACGGCGGTGGCCATCTGCGGCATGAATTCCTTGGGATAGCCTAAGAGGCGGCCGTTACGAATCGCGCGCCGAATGAGAAAGCGCAGCACGTACCCGCGATCCGTGTTCGACGGATAGACGCCGTCGGCGATGAGAAACGTGACGGCGCGCGCGTGATCGGCAATGATGTTGCGTCGAACGAGTTGCTCCGCCGGCGCTAAGGTCGTGTGTGCGACGCCCGGCTGCGCTGCAATGAGATCGGTGAAGAGATCGGTCTCGTACATCGACGCCATGCCGTTCGCGACGGCGAGCATACGCTCGAATCCGGCGCCGGTGTCGATATTCTTCGACGGGAGTTCGGTCAGCGTACCGTCCGCGGCCCGATTGTACTGCTGGAACACCAAGTTCCATATCTCGACATAGCGATTGCCGAGGTTCGGCCCGGTATCTTGCGGGCCGCTGGCATATGCGGCGCCCGTGTCGTAGAAAATCTCCGAGCACGGACCGCACGGACCGGTCGGTCCCATCGTCCAAAAATTGTCTTCGTCCCAGCGTGTGATGCGATCGGGCGAGAGTCCGATCTCGTTTTCCCACAACGCCTGCGCATCGTCGTCGCTGACGTGCACCGTGACATACAGCCGCTTTTTATCGAGCTTCATCACGCCGGTGAGAAACTCCCAAGCCCATCGGATCGCGTCCTTTTTATAGTAGTCGCCGAAACTAAAATTGCCAAGCATCTCGAGGAACGTTCCGTG
>Ga0302325_10002499_pt1 | contig 44615 bp, 44 predicted proteins | sample Palsa_T0_2_FD_201948 | JGI IMG/M metagenome (GOLD analysis project Ga0302325, IMG submission 201948) | Peat permafrost microbial communities from Stordalen Mire near Abisko, Sweden - Palsa_T0_2 | ecosystem: Environmental > Terrestrial > Soil > Palsa > Peat permafrost | place: Sweden: Abisko... | reverse complement strand
CGAAGGCTTCTCCCACCCAGCGACCAGGCGAGGAACAGCCGTGACCGGTGGCAAGGCATCAGGAGCGCTACCCGGGATCAAGTTGGAGCTGATCGAGCTCGGGCGCGTTGACGAGCCGCGCGGCTCGCTGTGCGTCGCCGAGGTGGGCAAGCACCTCGGCTTCGAGATCAGGCGCGTCTACTGGGTCTTCGACGTGCCCGAGGGAGGCGAGCGCGCCAACCACGCGCACCGCGAGCAGCACGAGGTCCTGGTGGCCGCGCGCGGCTCGTTCACCGTCCACTGCGACGATGGATCTGTCCGTAGCCGGCACACGCTCGACTCTCCCGGCATCGGCCTGCTGATACCGGCGATGAACTTCCACCACCTCGACGACTTCTCTCCGGGGGCACTCTGCCTCGTGCTCGCCTCTGGCCCTTACGACGACGCGGAGTACGTCCATCAGTACGAGGAGTTCCGCGAGCTCCTGAGCCGGCGGTGACGACCGTCCGGTTCCTCGACCTCGCGCTGGCGCACGCGGAGCTTGCACCCGAGCTCGAGGAAGCCATGCAGCGGGTACTCAGGTCCGGGTCGTACCTGCGCGGGCCAGAGGGCGATCAGTTCGAGCACCAGTTCTCCCGCTACTGTGACGTGGCCGGCGGCGTGGGGGTCGGCAACGGCCTCGATGCGCTGATGCTGGTGCTCCTCGCGATCGGGGTCGGGCGCGGTGACGAGGTGATCGTCTCGGCACACACCTCGATCGCCACCTGGCTTTCGATCACGCACACCGGCGCCGAGCCGGTGCCGATCGAACCGGATCCGCGGACGATGCTGATCGACCCGGCGCGCGTGGAGGAATCGATTGGCCCCCGGACCGCGGCGATCGTCGCTGTCCACCTCTACGGGATGCCCGCCGACATGGACGCGCTCGTGACGATCGCCCGCACGCACGGGCTCCGGCTGCTCGAGGACGCCTCTCAGGCCCACGGCGCCCGCTTACGCGGACGCCCGGTCGGATCGCTTTCGGACGCCGCGGCGTTCAGCCTCTATCCGACCAAGAACCTCGGCGCGCTTGGCGACGCCGGGATCGTCGTCTCCGACGATGCCGAGCTCCTCGACCGCGTGCGGATGCTGGCCAACTACGGCGAGCGACACCGGCATCACAGCGAGCTGCGCGGGCGCAACAGCCGCCTCGACGAGCTCCAGGCGGCGCTCCTCAACGTCAAGCTCGAGCGGCTCGACGGCTGGAACGCGCACCGCCGGGCTCGCGCCGAGCAGTACTTCAGCGAGCTGTCGGGATGCCCGGGGTTGCAGCTCCCCGCCGTTCCAGAGAACGCGCTTCCGGTCTGGCATCAGTTCGTCGTCCAGGCCCGGGACCGCGACCGGGTTCGCGAGGATCTCGCCCGCCGCGGCGTGGAGACGCTCGTGCATTACCCGATCCCGCCCCACAGATCAGCGGCCTACGCGCCCGATTTCGAGGATCCGCTCCCGATCACCGAGCAGTTGGCGGCATCCGTGCTGAGCCTCCCGATCTCGCCACAGCTCACCGAGGCTGCGTGCAGCGAGGTGTGCGACGCGCTCCGGTCGAGCGTCACCTCGAGCGCGTAGGCGGCTCGGCGAGGGCTCACGCGCCGGCTTCCCACCCGTCGCGCAGGGCGGCGCGCGAGAGCTCGAGCCACTCGCCGCTCGCGCCCAGGCGAGAGATCAGGCTGTAGAGCTGGGCGATCCCGCGGGCGGGCCACAGATCATCGGGCGCGAGCGTGCCGGCGAGCACCAGCCGCACCAGCGGATCAGGACCGGCGATCAGCCGGTCGCGCGCGCCGATCACGGCGGGCGTGTCGAGCCGCGCCCGGCCTGGACCGGCGAGCTCGCCGAGGATGTGCCGGGCGACCTCGATCACCGCCGCGCCCTCGCTCTCGGGAAGCGCGCCGAGCTTCGCCAGCGCGACGCCGAGCCCGGCCGCGTCATCGGCGGCGAACGCGTCGAGCGCGGCCTGCACGCTCGCGACCCGCTCGGGCACGACCGTGCGCGTGGCCCCGAAGTCGAGGATCGCGAGCCGGCCGTCCGGCAGCACGAGCACGTCGTCGAGGTCGGGATCGGCGTGCATCACCCCGAACCGCGCCGCTCCGACCACGAACACGAGCAGCCGCGCGGCGGCGGCGTCGGGGTCCGGCGCGCTCGAGATCGGAACCCCGTCGACCCAGTCGCTGACGAGCACCCCCTCGCGGGTGAGCCGGGTGACCGGCGCCGGCACGGTGAGGAACGGATGGGAGCGGAGCGCGCGGTGGAAACGCCGCTGGCTCGAGGCCTCGTGCTCGAGGTCGAGCTCGTCCAGCACACGCTCGCGGAACTCGCGGATCAACGCCCTCGGATCGATCCCTGGGAACGCCGTCCCCAGCGGGCCGAGCAGCCCGTCCAGCAGCACCAGATCCTGGCGTGCCGAAGCGGCTAGCCCTGGCCTCAGCAGCTTGACGGCCACGGGCGATCCGTCGAGGACACCTTGGTGCACTTGGGCTGTCGGCGTTACCGCGACCGGGTCGGGGTCGAGCTCGTCGAGCTCGTCGCTCGGCTTGACGCCCCACGCGTCGCGCAGCGCACGCTCGACGGCACGCGGCGACAGCGGGTCGCGTGTGTGCGCGCCGGCCGCCTCGAGCTCGGCCGCGATCTCGTCGCCCGCGGGCCGCGGGATCCACTCGAGGTCGATCGACCGGGCGATCTGGGCGAGCACGATCCGACCGTTCGGGGCCGTCCGTGCGAGGCGCAGTCCGACCTGGAGGAGCGCGTCGATCCGGCGCAGCGCGTCCGTGCTCATGAGCGTCAGACCTTGACTGTCGCCCGGGCCCGGTTCCGCGCGCTCGTGACCAGGTCGGTGAGCGTCGCGATGTCGTAGGCACCGTAGTGGCGCCGACCGTTGACGAAGAAGGTGGGAGTGCCGGAGACGCCGCTCTCGTCGGCGCTGGCTACGTCCTCGCTCACCCGCTGCGCGTACTCGCGGGTGCGAAGCTCCTCGACGAAGCGCTTGGTATCGAGGCCGAGCTGCGCCGCGTACTGGGCGAGGTCCCGGATCGAGAGCTCGCCCTGGTGGTCGAGCAGCAGGTCGTGCATCTCCCAGAACCTGCCTTGGGCGGTGGCCGCCTCGGCCGCCTCGGCGGCCAGCTGGGCGCTCGGGTGCACGTCGTTGAGCGGCAGGTGGCGCCAGACGTAACGCACGTCGTCGCCCCGCGAGCTCAGCAGCTCACGGATCACCCCCTCGGCCTGACCGCAATAGGTGCATTCGAAATCGCCGTACTCGACCAGCGTCACCGGCGCATCCTCCGGTCCGCGGATGTGATCGCGCTCGGGGTCGATGTCCGGTGATAGATCGAGGATGTCCTCGGCCGTCGCCGCGATCTGTCGCGCGCGCGTGGTCGCCGGCAGTCTGCGCACCAGCCGCAAGAGGATCCACGCGACCAGCGGCGCCACCACCACGGAGCCCAGGGCGCCGAGCTTGGCCTCGTCGAGTCGCTGCCCGGTGAAGGCCAGGGTCGAGATCAAGAGCGAGACGGTGAACCCGATCCCGGCGACGGCGCCGCCGGCCGCGAGCAGCGGGCCGCTCACCGGCGGGCGGGGACCGTGCAGCGCCGGCCGCGACGCGATCCACGAGGCAATCGTGATGCCGACGGGCTTGCCGAGCACGTAGCCCACCAGGATCCCGAGCGTGATCGGCGAGCCGATCGCGTCCCCGAGCAGCGTCCCGGTGATGTGGACACCCCCGTTCGCGAGCGCGAACAGCGGCACGATCACGTAGCTCGTCCACGGGTGCAGGCTGTACTGGAGCCGCTCGTTGGGTGAGATCGCGGACAGCACGCCGCGCTGGACCGACCTCGCCAGTTCGGGCGTTGGCTGCTCGCGGAATGAGTACGCCAGCGAGGTCGCTCGCTCGAGGTCCTCGCGCGAGGGCGGGTAGGCGGACGTTGCCAGTCCGACCGCAAGTCCCGAGATCACCGGGTCCACGCCCGACTTGAACATCGCGACCCAGAGGCCGATCGCCGCCGCTACCGAGAGCGGTTGGCGCGACACCGGCAGGTAGCGAAGGGCAAGGAACACGGCCAAGAATGCGGCAGCGACCACCAGCGCGATCACCGAGACATGCACGGTGTAGACGGTTGCGATCACGAGCAGACCGCAGAGGTCATCGACCACGGCGAGCGTGAGCAGGAAGACGCGCAGGCGCGTCGCCACGCGCGGCGTCAGCAGCGCCAGCGCGCCGAGAGCGAAGGCCGTGTCGGTCGACATCGCCGCCCCCCAACCACGTCCCCCGGGCCCGCCCGCGTTGAACGCCAGGTAGATGGCGATCGGGACGGCCATCCCGCCGATCGCCGCGAACACGGGCACGGCGATGCGCCGGCGGTCCCGAAACTCGCCGAGGTCCATCTCGCGCTTGGCCTCGAGGCCGACCACGAGGAAGAAGAGCGTCATCAGCCCCTCGTTGACCCAGTGACGGAGGTCAGCCGAGATGCCGGCGCTGCCGACGTTGATCGCGAGCCTCATGCTCCACAGCGTCCGATAGGAGTGCGACCACGGCGAGTTCGCCCACAGCAGCGCGACGATCGTCGCCGCTGCCACGACCACGGCGCTGCCCGTCTCGGCGCTGAGGAAGTCGCGGACCGGCGCCGCGAGGTTCCGCGCCCAGGCCGTCTTCCCGGCGAGGACCGGGGCTGGGACAGCGGTGCTCATGCCGAGCGATTATCCGCCCCGGCTCTCACGTTGGGCTCTACGGCCGCCGGTGACCCCCGACCCGGTGTAACGTCGCAGCTCGAATCAGCGATCAGGAGGTGATGAGGTGTCGAACCTGACTGGATCCTCGAAGGCGGAGATCGACGCTCCGATCGATCAGGTGTGGGCGATCGTGGAGGACGTCGAAACTGCACCCGACTGGCAGGGCGGGCTGAACGGGATGCGCGCCCTCGAACGTGACCCGGACGGCCGCGCGACGCTGTGCGAGGCGGCGGCCGATATCAAGGTGCGCGTTGTCAAGTCGCAGGTGCGCTTCACCTACGACGGGGGGCCGAACATCCTCAGCTGGAAGCAGGTCAAGGGCGAGCTGAAGTCGGTGGACGGTCGCTGGCAGCTCGAGGACCTCGGCAGCGACCGCACGCGCGCGACCTACGCGATCGAGGTCGACTTCGGCCGCGTCCTCGGCATGCTCATCCGCGGACCCGTTGAAGGTGCTATCCGGGCTCTGCTCGTCAACGCTCGGGCGGGTGAGCTGAAGAAGCGGGTCGAGGCGGGCTGACGGCGGGGAGTGGCGAGCGTGTCGTGGCGCCAGCGAGCCGCGCCCCGCGCCCGCGCCCCGGCGCCACCCCGGGAAGCGGCGTCGCTACGCTGATCGTCCACCATGACTCAGGTCGGCACAGAAACCAGGCCTCTGCGTGTCGCGATCGTCGGCTCGGGTCCGTCGGGGTTCTATGCCGCCGGCCATCTGCTGACCCCGAAGGGCCGCCCGGAGCTCGTCGCCGAAGTCGACGTGTTCGACCGGCTGCCGACCCCGTGGGGGCTCGTGCGCGGTGGCGTCGCGCCCGACCATCCGAACATCAAGGCGGTCTCGAGGGTGTTCGAGAAGACAGCCGCCCGCCCCGGTTTTCGCTTCTTCGGGAACGTCGAGTTGGGTCGCGACATCTCGCACGAGGACCTTACCTCGCGCTATGACGCGATCATCTACGCGGTCGGCGCCGAGACCGACAAGCGGCTGGGAATCCCGGGCGAGGATCTCGCCGGAAGCGTCGCCGCGACCGAGTTCGTCGCCTGGTACAACGGCCACCCCGACTACCGCAACCACAGCTTCGATCTAAGCTGCAGGCGCGCCGTCGTGGTCGGGAATGGCAACGTCGCGATGGATGTCGCGCGGATGCTCGCGATCACGCCGGCGGAGCTCGAGCGGACCGACGTCGCGGACCACGCGCTGGAAGCGCTCCGCGGCGCGCAGATCGAGGAGATCGTGGTGCTCGGACGCCGCGGCCCCGCCCAGGCGGCGTTCACCAACCCCGAGCTGCTCGAGCTTGGCGAGATGCTCGACGCCGACGTGCTCGTCGACCCGCGTGATGTCGCGATCGACGAACGGAGCGCGCGATCGATCGAAGGCGATGGAGACCTCACGGCACGCAGGAACGTTGAGATCCTCACCGGCTACTCCGAGCGGCGGCCGACCGGCAAGCGCAAGCGGATCGTCCTGCGCTTCCTCGTCTCGCCCGTGGCGCTCACCGGCAAGGACCGGGTGGAGGCGATAGAGCTCGTACACAACGAGATCGGCTGGGACAAGGACGGCGTCCTGCGAGCCGTCGCCACCGAGCGCCGCGAGAGCCTCGAGGCGGGCATCGTCTTCCGCTCGATCGGCTACCGCGGGGTCGCGCTTCCCGGTGCCCCGTTCGACGAGCGGCGTTGCACGATCCCCAACGAGTCGGGGCGGGTCATCGACCCGGGGGCGCAGGCGCCCCTCCGCGGCGTCTACACCGTCGGCTGGATCAAGCGCGGCCCGAGCGGCGTGATCGGCACCAACAAGAAGGATGCCCACGAGACCGTCGACAACCTGCTCGCCGACCTCGACGACGGCGTGCTCCCGGAGCCGGCGGATCCCGCGCCAGAAGCGATCGATGCGCTGCTCGCCGAGCGCCGTCCAGACCACGTGACTCACGCCGGCTGGCAGGCGATCGATCGTGCCGAGCGTGCCGCCGGCGAGCCGCAGGGCCGGCCTCGCGCGAAGCTCTGCAGCTTCGACGAGCTGCTCGCGGCCGCCTACGACCGCGCCCCTTCGTAACCTCGGCATCGATCGCCGCGTCAGCGCGCCTTCCAGGACCGCACGACCCCGGTGGTGCCACCCTCGGGGGAAAAGCGGACGGTCGTCGGGGCGTCGCGGACGGGGACCGCGAACCCGATGCAGCCCGTCCGGGCCTGGCCCGCGCCGAGCTCGTTCATGAAGTCCTGGATGTACGTCTGGCAGACCCCGGTCGGAACGTAGACGGGCATCGCGCGCCCGGCGGCCGAAAGCAGCGCGAAGTCACTGGTGGCGGAGCTGTCGTAGCCGCCGGGACCGGCATTGCGTGCGGAGACGACGACGCCGACCGCCTTGTCTCGCGCCGGAATCTTCGCCCCCGAGTGCAGCAGCGGATCGATCACCCTTGTCACGGTGATGGCCAGCGTGGTACCGGGCGCGGGCGCGCGCTGGGTGACCCCGACAGGCCTGCCGGAATGCGCAGTCGATCTGGCGGTCCCGGCGGCCGTGGCGTGGTGGGGCGGGCGCGGCGTGGACGCCTTGCGCGCGGTGCCGCCGCACGACGCCGGCATCATTCCGGCGACGAGGAGTAACAGCGCGCCGATGCCTGTCTTGCCGGGCGAGGGCACGGGAGATAGCGTAGGGGACGCTTCGCGTCCTGGCGAGCTCGGCCGGCGCCGAACTCAGGTTCAGCCGGAGTGCACCGGGACGCCGCTCAGGCACAGCACGGCGTTGTGACCGCCGAAGCCGAACGAGTTCGAGATCGCGACCGACGGCTTCGGACCGCTCCCGTTCTGGCGCACCCGCAGTGGCCGGGGCCCGTCGGGCACGTAGTCGAGGTCCATGCCTTCCTCTTGCTCCTCGTAGCCGAGCGTTGGCGGCGCCACCCGATCCGCGAGCGCGAGGATCGTCGCGATCGCCTCGACTGCGCCCGCGGCCCCGAGCGAGTGGCCGATCGCGGATTTCGTCGAGGATACGGGCACCTCGAGGGCGTATCCGCCGAGGGCGAGCTTGAGCGCGCCGGTCTCGGAGCGATCGTTGAGTGGCGTGGAGGTCCCGTGGGCGTTCACGTAGTCGACCTCGTCCGGGCGCACGCCCGCGTCAGCGAGTGCGCGCGTGATCGCTCTTGCGGCGCTGGTGCCGGTCGGGTCGGGAGCGGTGAGGTGGTGTGCATCCGCCGTCGCCGCGTAGCCGAGCACCTCTCCGAGGATGTGTGCTCCGCGTGCCTCGGCGAGCTCGGCCGATTCGAGCACGAGCACGCCCGCGGCCTCGCCCATCACGAAGCCGTCGCGCCGCGCATCGAACGGTCTCGACAGCCCCGACGGCGAGGTCGCATCCATCGCCGCGAAGGCGGCCTTCGCGAGCGGCGTCAGCGTCGCCTCGGCGCCGCCGGTGACAACCGCCTCGGCATCGCCGGCCTGGATCATCCGCAGCGCGGCTCCGATCGCGTGCGTTCCCGAAGCGCAGGCTGACATCACGCCGAACACCGGGCCACGGAGACCGTGGCGCATCGCCAGCAGCCCCGACGCAGCGTTACCCATGATCAGTGGGATCGAGAGCGGGGATACGCGTTCCGGCCCGCGCACGCGCAGCACCTCGCAAGAATTCTCGAACGATCCCATGCCGCCGATCCCGGTTCCGATCACGCAGCCGATCAGGTCGGACTCGCAGGGCGGGTCGTTCTCGTCCCACCCGGCGTCGGCGATCGCCTCCGCGCAGGCGGCGATCGCGAGCTGCGCGAAGCGATCACTGCGCCGCGCCTCCTTGGTCGTCATCACTTGCTTGGGATCGAAGTCGCGGCACGCTCCGAGGCCGTCCTCGATCCCGGACCGACGCGCCAGCCAGCCGTCGTGCAGCGTCCGCGCGCCCATGCCGAGCGGTGTGACCGCACCGACGCCGGTGATGACCACACGCCGACTCACGACATCCCCCACTCGACGACGGTCGCGCCCCAGGTAAACCCGGCGCCGAAAGCGGCGATCAGCACCCGGTCGCCCTGGCGCAGGCCGCCTTCTGCCTCGCTGAAGGCGAGCGCCAAAGGCAGCGTCGCCGCCGACGTGTTGCCATAGTCACCGATGCAGTCGACCACGCGGTCATCGGGTAGCCCGAGCCGCTCACCCACCGCGCGCAGAATCCTCGAATTCGCCTGGTGGTAGACGAAGCGGTCGATCTCTGCAAGCTCGAGTCCCGCCGCGTCGACGGCCCTGAGCGTGCTGTCCGAGAGCCAGGTCACGGCCTCGCGAAACGTCTCGTGGCCCCGCATCCGGACGAGGCTGTCGGCGCGCTCGACGAAGATGAACTCGGCCCCGGCGCCGTCGGCGGCGAGGCAGATCGGACCGACCCGGCTCGGCTCGTCGATCGCCGCCAGCACGATCGCGCCGACGCCGTCGCCGAAGACCGGGGCGGTCATGCGGTCGTCCGGGTCGATGATCCTCGACATGAAGTCCGCTCCGATGACGACGACGCAGTCCGCGCGACCGGACTCGATCTGCGCGCACCCGACGGCCATCGCCGACAGGAAGCCCGTGCAGGCAGCACCGATGTCGAACGCGCCCGCCCGCGTCGCACCGAGCGCGTACGCCACCAGCGGCGCGGCGTTCGGCAGCACTTCGTCCGCGGTCGTAGTCGCGACGAGCACGAGGTCAACGTCTGCCGCGGACACACCGGCTCGCTCGAGCGCGTCCCGGGCGGCCAGCGTCGCGTGTGCGTCCAGCCGCTCGCCCTCGCCGGCCCTTCGCCGCGTCCGGATCCCGGTCCGGCGTTCGATCCAGTCGGGGCTGACACCCAGCCGGGCGGCTACCTCCGCGTTCGTCACGACCTGCGCCGGCAGGCTCACGCCGACCGACGCGATCGCTGCTCCGCGCAGTTGCGCGCGCCCGCGCACTTCGCGCTGGACGGTCTCGCGGGGAGTCACGGTGATGGCCATTGATCAGACCGTCAACGAACGGCGCTCCGGAAGCCAGACCTGAGGCACGCAAACCAGACATCCGGGGGGTTGCGGAATCGCCTAACGGCGATTCCATTGGGAGTTCGGCTGGCGCCGAACTCCCGGGGTCGTGGTGGAATTGGCTGCGCCGAACTCCCGGGGACGCCGCTTCGTGACGAGCGTACGATTAGCGGACGGTGACCGAACTTGGAATCGCGCTGCTGCTCGTCGGAGCCACGCTGGTCTTGATCGAGACCCATGTCGCGTCGCTCGGAGTGCTCGCGGGGCCTGGCGCCCTCGCCCTCGGCGTCGGTGCGGTGCTCGCCGTCAGCGGCCTCGGCGGAGGCATCGTGCTCGCGCTCGTGGTGGCGGTCCTGCTTGCGGCCGGCGGGCTCGCGCTGGCGGGCGTCGCGGTAACCGAGGGCAAGAAGGTGCGTCGCCGGCGCGTACGTGCCGGGCCGGAGTGTCTCGTCGGCCAGGTCGGCGTGGTGCAGAGCTGGGGCGAGCCGACCGGACGCGTGCGCGTAGACGGAGCGCTGTGGAAGGCACAGCGCTCATGGTCCGATGAGGACGATGGCGATCTGCGCGCCGGCGATCCCGTTGTCGTCGAGCGCCTCAGCGGGCTGACGCTCGCCGTTCGCCGCGCCGACGAATGGGAGCTGGCGCCGTGATCGCGGCGGTCCTCGTGATCCTGGTCGTCCTCCTCGTGGTGGCGGCGACCGCCGCCGGCGCGTCGATCCGCGTGCTGCGCGAGTACGAGCGCGGGGTCGTCTTCCGTCTCGGGCGGCTGATGGACCAGCGCGGCCCCGGCATGATCGTGCTCGCGCCCGGGATCGATCGGATGGTCAAGATCAGCCTGCGCACCGTCACGCTGAAGGTGCCGCCCCAGGAGATCATCACGCGCGACAACGTACCGGCACGGGTGACGGCGGTCGCGTATTACCGCGTGGTCGATCCCAACCGGGCGGTGGTCGAGGTTCAGAACTACGGCGAGGCGACGCTCCAGGTCGCGCAGACGACGCTGCGCTCGGTGCTCGGCGGCGCCGATCTCGACACCCTGCTCAGCCAGCGGGACAGCCTCAACGAGAACCTCCAGCACATCATCGACGCCCACACGGAGCCGTGGGGGATCAAGGTCACAGCGGTGGAGATCAAGGACGTCGAGATTCCCGAGCGGATGCAGCACGCGATCGCCCGCCAGGCCGAGGCCGAGCGCGAGCGGCGCGCCAAGATCATCAATGCCGAGGGCGAGGCACAGGCGGCGGCGAAGCTCGCGGAGGCCGCTGACGTGATCGGGGTCAACCCGGTGACGATCCAGCTTCGCTACCTACAGACATTGCGCGAGATCGGCGCCGACCAGAATTCGACGGTGGTGTTCCCGATGCCGCTCGACCTGATCAAGCCGATCCTCGAGGCTGTCTCGCCGTCCCGTTCGTCAGTCGAGGCCGGGAATCACGCGGGCATCGACGCCAAGCCGATCCCCGCCGCGATCCAGCGGGCCGACGTGAAGCCCCAAGCCGCTGCGATCGAGCCCGGCGCACCGAGCGAGCTCGGGGCGGCCCCGGTCGACGCCCCGCTCGCCGCCCCGCTCGACGCCCCGCTCGACGCCGCGCCGCCGCCACCGGCAGCGGACCCGCTGCCGGTCTCGCGCCGTCGCGACTGACTCGCGTCCGGCGTCAGGAGACGAGTCCGAGTCGCTGGGCGCGCTGCACAGCCTCGGTGCGGTTGCGTACGCCCAGCTTGCGGTACACGGCGCTCGTGTGCTCCTTGACGGTGTGGCGCGAGAGGTGAAGCTCCTCGGCGATTTCGGGGTTCGTCGCGCCGGAGGCCATCAGCTCAAGAACGGTCCGTTCGCGGTCCGACAGTCGCATCGCGACGGTGCGGTCCTGGGGCTCGAACACGGTCTTGCCGCGTCCGACGGTCAGGATCGCGGTGGCGATCCGGCGGGCGGACCAGTCCTTGAAGGCAAATCCTGATGCGCCCGCCGCCCGCGCCGCCTGGGCCGAGATCGCGCCGGCGCCCGAGAACAGGAGCACTCGCGTCGCCGGCTCGGCCGCTCGCAACTGCTCGCAGATCTCGGCGCCCGACTCCTCGCCGATGAACAGATCGACGAGCGCGACGTGCGGCCGGTAACGCGCCGCGAGCGCCAGCGCCTCTGCGCCGTTGGTGGCGCTCAGGCACCGCTCGACCCACGGCTGCTGGGTGAGCATCAGCCGAAAGCCCCAATGGACAACGTCGTGGTCGTCGACCACGAGGACACGCAGTCGCTGGGGGCTCCGCGGGGAGTCCGGGGCGTCGGGGGCGCGCGGCGTCTCCGCGGGGCGCGGGGCGTCCACCGCCGGCGGGGCGTCAGGCGTCGCGTCAGTCATTCGTCAGGGACGACGAGCCGGACCTGCCACGTGCCCGGTTCGCGCTGGCCGAACTCGACGACGCCCCCGCTCTGGAGTGCCTCGAGGGCGGCCAGGCGCAGCCCCATTCCGGCGCGCCGTGTCCGGCCGAGGACGCCGTCGTTGGCGATCTCGAGCACGAACGCGTCATCGAGCCGCGCGAGGCGCACGCTGACGCGGGTTGGGGTGGCGTGCTTGTGTGCGTTGCGGACCGCCTCGGCGAGCACGGACTGCGCCAGCGGCTCGAGCGCGGCCGGGACGCGAACATCGCCGCCCGCCTCGAGCGCGACGCCGAGATCGGGGTGCCTCCGGCTGAGCCGCTGCACCTCGGCGAGGAAGGTCGTTCGGGTGGCGCGCGGCGTGCGCCCGAGGGGCCGCTGGATCGCCGTGCGCAGGTCGCCGAGGGCGGCCTGCGTCTCGGCCGCGCAGCGGTGGCGCGCGACCTCGGGCAGGTCGCCGTCGCCGTCGAGCGCCATCGAGACGCCGAACAGGCGTTGCATGACCCCTTCGTGGATCTCTCGCGCGAGGTCGATCCGTTGCTCGAGCTGCTGGGCCTTCTCGGCCTGGGTGGAGACGATCCGCGCCACCGAGGCAAGCGCCGCCGCCTTGCCCAGCGTCCAGAGCAGGTAGCGCTCGGCGTCGTCGAGCGGGGGATCGTCGAGCCTGCGGTCGGCGAGGATCACGCCGACGGCCCGCCCGGCCGCGGCCATCGGCGCGCACACGAGGCGCGCCGGTTCCGAGACGATCGCTGCGTACGCTTGGGGAACCTGGCCCGAGATGTCGCCGACGACCTCGATCACCCGGTCCTCGTGCAGCGCCCGCGCCGCGATCGGCGCCGACTCGACGGTCACGTGAGCGCCGGCGAACTGGTCGAGGTCGAGTCCGTGTGCCCCCGCGGCGCGAACCATCCGCCGTGCGCTGTCGTAACGGAAGATGAGCGCCCGGCGCATCCCGGCGAGCCGGCACACCGCTTCGCACAGCCGCCCGTAGAAGGCATCCGGGGTCGAGACCTCCTCTGCCTGAGATAGCACCTCGACGAACAGCTCGAGCGCGTCGACGTTCGAAGCGGCGCGCGCGTCCGCCGATTCGGAGGAGGCGGTCATCCTGATCCTGGACGCCGACGGGGAGTCGTGACGGGTGTTACGCGGCGTGGGTGGCCATCAGCCCGATGCGCAACGCCTGCTGGGGCGCCAGGTACACGCGCCAGCGTTCCTTGCAGGGTCGGCACAGACATTGCACCGACGGATCGTAGCCGTCGGCGTCAAGTCGCCACTCGACGTCCTCTCCGCAGAGGCAGATCGGGCACGCAAGCGAGGCGGTAACGAGGACGTCGGGATCATCGGCGCGGAAGCGTGCGGTATCGGCGCGCGGGAACATCTGTCGAGCTTCGTCTCGTGACCAGCCGCAGGCAACCACCGCCGGGCCCAAACCCCCCGCGTGGGGGGCGCCCGGGGGCTCGTCTAGGCGGCCAGAGCCTCGGCGCGACCGATCGGCCGCTTTCCCCACCGGCTCTCGGTGGCGAAGTCCAGCAGGCGCACGAGGTAGTCGCGCAACGGCGACACAAGTATTCCCGGCGGATCCAGGCAAGCCCGCGCGTGCGCGTCGTCGAACGTGGTCCCGATCGCGAAGTACGGGAAGTAGGCCAGACTGCCTTCGATCGCCGTCCGCTGGCTCTCGGTCGCGTCCTGCGCGGCAACCGCGAAGTCCGCCGGTGAGAGCACCGCGGGGGCCGGCTTATCGAAGTAGCGGCTCGCGAGTTCGGCGACCTCGCCGATCGTGCTCGCGTTGGCCCCGGCGGTCAGGTGGTAGGTCTCCCCGATCCCGCCCGGCATCTCGCACAGCGCGTGGATCGCGTCGGCCACATAGTCGATCGAGACGACGTCGAGCGGCGCCGACGGCACTGCCGGAACGATCGCGTAGAGGCCGCGCGCGAACGCCCGCAGCGGCCAGTACATGACGTTGAAGGCGGCGGTCCAGCCACTGTGGCGGTCACCGACGACAATGCTCGGACGCATGATCGTTGACGGGACGGAGGTCCGCGCCTGCACAAGCTGCTCGGACTCGAACTTCGACTGCTCGTACGAGTTGCGGAAGCTCTGCCCGACGTCGAGGTCGTCCTCGGAGAAACAGCCAGCGTGCGTCCCTGCGACGTAAGCCGTGGAGATGTGGGCGTAGCGGTCGAGGCCGCCCCGCTCGCACGCCAGCTCGGCGAAATCGAGCATCCGGCGCGTCCCAGCGACGTTGATCTCACGCGCTTCCTCGAGCGGGAGCGTGAACGAAACCGAGGCGGCCGCGTGCACGATCGTGGTGACCCGGCGGGCGAGCTCCTCTCGCCGGAGTGGCTTCAGCCCGAGCGAAGGGGCTGTCAGCTCGGCGGCGATCGCGTCCACCCGGCCGCCGTAGCGACGTGCGCGTACGACGCCGAACAGATTCCGCAGGGTTGCGTCGACGCGTGTCCGGGCGGCGGCGTCATCCGCCGCGCGGACGAGCATGACGATGCGGCGATCCCCGCGCTCGAGGTAGCGCGCCAGCACCTCCATCCCGACGAAGCCGGTTCCACCTGTGAGCAGGACGTCGCCGCGCGAGTCCATGATCAAGCCGCCGCCTCGAGCGAGCGGAGCGACCAGGCAAGTCGCGAGCGCGTCTCCATCGGGGTGATCAGCTCGTCTACGTAGCCGGCACGAACGGCGACCTCCGGGCGCAGCTGCGTGTGCGCGTATTCGGCGGCCAGGCGGTCCCGGGTCGAGTCGGGATCCGGCGCCGCCGCAAGCTCCCGGCGATGGATGATTCCGACCGCGGGCTTCGCGCCCATCACGCCGATCTCGGCCGAAGGCCAGGCATACACGCAGTCCGCTCCGAGATCCTTCGAGTTCATGGTGATGAAAGCGCCGCCGAATGCCTTGCGCAGGATCACCGTCACCCGCGGTACGGTCGCCTCGGCGAAAGCATGTACGAGGGAGGCGCCGAACCGGATCACGCCGGCAGACTCTTGCTTGGTGCCGGGCATGAAGCCGGGCGTGTCGACCAGCACCACGAGCGGGATGCCGAACTGGTTGCACTTCGATACGAAGCGCGCGCCCTTCTGCGAGGTCGCGGCGTCGAGCACGCCTCCGAGGTATCGAGGCTGGTTGGCGACGATGCCTACGGGCCGGCCGTCGATCCGGGCGAACCCGGTCACGAGGTTGCGCGCCCAACCCGAGGAAACCTCGAGCAGATGGCCATCGTCGGTCAGGCAGGCAATCACGTCACGGACGTCGTAGACGCGGCGCGCCTGCTTCGGCACGCACGCACCCGGGTCGCGACCGTTCGCGGGGCGCGACGCTCGCTTTGGCACGGCCGCGTCGCGGTGGCTCGGCAGGTAGCCGAGAAGATCGCGTGCGAGCAGGGCACCGTCGAGCGCGGTCGGCTCGACGAAATGGCAGACACCGTTGCGCTGGTGCACTCTCGTACCGCCGAGGTCGTTCGCGGTGACGTCCTCGCCAAGCGCTTCCTTGACCACGCTGGGGCCGGTCAGGAACATGCTCGACTCGTCGGTCATCACGATCCAGTCGGTCAAGGCCGGCGAGTAGGCGCCGCCGCCGGCGGAGAGGCCGGTGATGATCGAGATCTGGGGAACGCGACCCGAAAGCCCGACGGTGTGCCGGAAGACTCGGCCGTACCCACCGAGCGCGGCAACGCCTTCCTGCATCCGCGCTCCGCCGGAGGAAACGAACCCGACCACCGGAGCGCGAGCACGACCGGCGAGCTCGAGCACGCGGACGATCGTGTTGGCGTGGACCTCGCCGAGCGACCCGCCGACGAAGCTCGAGTCCTGGGCGTAGCAGAACACCGGACGGCCATCAACGAGACCGGCGCCGCCGACGACTCCGTCTCCGGGAGCGGCCTTCTCGCCCATCCGCTCCGAGTGAACCTCCGAACGGATCACGTGCAGCGAGCCGTGGTCGCACAGGACCTCCAGCCGCTCGAGCGGAGAGAGCACCGCATCGGTATCGGGGCGGGTTGCGAGCGCAACGCTCATTGCTTGCCTCCGTCGGTGGTGATCGTGCTATTCGCCATAGCTGTCAAGGTGGCCGAGGAGGGCCCGGCAACCTAGCATCGGGCCGGCTGAACCCGACACACGGGGGGGTAACGCGCTCGCCCGGTTCTTTATAGATTGCGGGCTGTGGGATCGAGCGTGATCAGGCACGAATCGGAGTTCGGCCGGTTGGAACGGATCGAGCGCGTCCCCGACCGCCGGTTGCGCGGGATCGCCAGTCGCTACTGCGGCTACTCGCACAGCGACGGCAGCCGGCCGATGCGGCGTCGCGAGGTCGCGCAGGATCAGGTGACGATCATCCTCGGATTCGGGCCGCCGCTGAAGGTCGGAGGGCCGACGCTCGAGCCCGTCGAGCACCACAGCTTCGTCGCGGCGATGACCGACACCTACGCGGTCACAGAGCACCGCGCGCTGCACGGAATCCAGATCGATCTGACGCCGCTCGGCGCCCACATGATGTTCGGAGTGTCGATGCACGAGCTCTCCGGTCAGCTCGTCGTGCCGCTCGAGGATCTGCTCGGCCGGGGTGGAGGACAGGAACTGGTCGAGACGCTCTACGAGGCGCCGGGCTGGGAAGCGCGATTCGTGCTCCTCGACGGCTACATCGGCCTCCGGGCGCAGGAGGCTCGGCGCCCGTCCCCCGATGTGGCGCGGGCGTGGTACCGCTTGAAGGACACCGGCGGCGGGCTGCGTATCGGAGAGCTCGCCCGCGAGCTGGGTTGCAGCCGCCGCCACCTGGCCGCGCGTTTCGCCGAGCAGATCGGGCCGCCGCCGAAGACGGCTGCCCGACTGATCCGCTTTCAGCGCGCCGTCCAGCGGCTCGGGCACGACGACGGCAGCCGCTTCGCCGAAATCGCTCAGGACTGCGGCTACTACGATCAGGCGCACTTGAATCGCGACTTTCGCGAGCTCGGGGGCGCTACGCCGGGCGAGCTGGTGGCGACCATGCTCCCCGAGGGGTTCGGCGTGGCGGCGGCGTAGGGGGCGGCGGCAGGTCACATTCGTCCAAGACGTCGAGGCGTCGGCGAACTACGGTCCCGACCATGACAACCGACATCTATCCATCCATGCGCTACCGCGACGCGCTCGCGGCGATCGAGTGGCTCGAGCGGGCTTTCGGGTTCAAGCGTCACGTCGTCTACGAAGGGGCCGCTGGGACAGTCGACCATGCGGAGCTCGGTTACGGCCAGGGTCTGGTTATGCTCGGCTCGGTTCGCGACGAGGATGAGCATCGCCGCCCCGGCCGGGGGTGGGCGTACGTCGTCGTCGAGGACATCCAGGCTCACCACGACCGCGCGAAGGCCGCCGGTGCAGAGATCGTCGACGGGCCGCAGGTTCAAGATTACGGCTCGTTCTACGCCGCCCGAGACCTCGAAGGCAACCTGTGGAGCTTCGGGACCTACCGGCCGGCCCGGCCTGACGCCCCCGCATAGTGCCGCGTGGGACTACGCGGGGGCGTCAGAGCTCGACGCGCTGTAGGGCCTCGCGGAAGCCCTCCGAATACGTGGGAAACTGCGCGACCATGTCGCACAGCAGATCGATCGACGCCTCCGTCTTGATCGCCAGCGCGGCGTAATGGATCCATTCTCCCGCGAGCGGGGCGACCGCCCAGGCTCCGACGACGACCCTCCGCTCCCGATCCACCATCACCGCCAGCTCCCCACGCGGATCGGTCTCATACGTCCATGGGCGCGCAATCACCTCCGGCAGCTCGACGCGCGCGAGGGCGACGTCGAGCTCGCGTGCCTGGGCCTGCTCCTCGGTCAGCCCGACGGCGGCGATCTCGGGATCGCTGAAGACGACCCGCGGGACTGCGGTGTAGTCGGCGGCGACGGTCTCGCCGGCGATGTCGGCACAGGCGATTCGCGCCTGATACTTCGCGACGTGGGTGAACGGCATCACGCCGGTGGCGTCACCGATCGCCCACACCTGATCGCCCGCCCGGCAACGTTCATCGATCTTGAGCCCCTCCCCGTATGGGTGGATGCCGACGGTCTCGAGGCCGAGGTCGGCGACCCGCGGCGCGCGCCCGGCCGCGACCACCAGCTCCCGCGTCCGGATCTTCCCTGCGTCACCGAGGTCGACCTCGCGCTCTGAACCGTTCGAGCTGACCGCCTGGATCTCCGCGCCGAGATGGACCTCGATTCCCTCCTCGCGCAGCGCGTCGGCGATCAACTCGCCGACGCGGGGATCCTCGCGTGCGATCAGCCGATCGGCCGCCTCGACGAGATGGACCCTGGCGCCGAAGCGCCGCATTAGCTGCGCGAGCTCGATTCCCACCGGCCCGCCTCCGATGATCGTCACGCTCTCGGGGATCTCGCGCAGCGTCGTCGCCTCGCGATTGGTCCAGTACCCCGCTCCCTCCAGACCCGGTATCTCGGGGATGCGGGGCTCGCTCCCGGTCGCGATCACGATCCTGGCGGCCACCAGCAACGTCTCCTCGTCGATCTCGACCTGACCGGGGCCGCAGAGCTTCGCCGTGCCCTTGAACACGCGGATCCCGTCGCGCTCGTAGCCCTCCACCTGGCGAGTGTCATCGAGGTTGCGGATCATGTAGTCGCGGTAGGTGACTGCGTCCGCCCAGCGTCGCTCGGGCGTTGCGACGCCCGCCGCGCGCGTCGCCTCTGAGCGCACCTCCGCGGGGCGCAGCAGCGTCTTCGAGGGGATGCAGGCCCAATACGCGCACTCGCCGCCCACTAGCTCACGCTCGATCAGCGCCGTTCGCAGACCCTGTCGGTGCAGGGCCGCGGCGGCCGATTCACCGGCAGGTCCCGCGCCGAGCACGGCCGCGTCGAATCGCTCGCTGTCAGCCATCGGACACGGCATACCCGCTGCGCGGCTGCGCCGAAACCGCGGGCCGATCTACTTCTTCTCGGTGTCTGTATCGAAGCTGACTTCGATCCGCTCTTCGTCGATCCGTTCCTCGACCTTTGCCAGTGCGGTCAGCGTCTCCTCGTCACCGATCGTCGGTGGGTCGTGCAACAGGCTGCGCGGCCACAGTCGCCGGGTGCGCACGACATTGATCTCGGCCGCGTAGAGGGTCACCTGGGCGCCGAGGTACAGCCACGAGAGCAGACCGATGACGACGCCGAACACACCGTAGGCGGCGCTGGCGTGCCGCAGCACGTGCCCGACGTAGTAGCCGCCGACGATCTGGAGGATCTCCCACAGCACGCTCGCGACGACGACGCCCGTCATCAGGCAGCGGGTCTCGACCTCGGCCGCGGTCAGGAGGCGGAACGCCGCCAGGAACAAGAGGATGTTCAGGACGAGCGAGAGGCCGATCCCCGCGACCACCGCCAGCGGCCCACCCAGACCGCCGGTGACGAGCCCAGAGGCGAGCGAGGAGGCCAGGAACAGGACGCCGAGGAGAACGAGCACCACGAGCCCGCGGAGGCGCGCCTGCAGGAAGTTCGGGCGGTGCTTGTGCGGGACGGCCCAGACTTTGTTGAGGGCGTTCTGGCTCGCGTTCGTCACGCCGAGGCCGCCCCAAAGCGATCCGGCGATTCCGACCACGAGCGAGGTTACGTTGCCGTGGAGGGCGTGAAAATCGTTCTGGATCTGCGGGCCGATGATCGGAAACTGGTTCAGGACGCCGGACTTGACCGAGTTCTGCAGGCTCGGGTCGCCGTGGAGTACGTATCCGAGCACGGTCACCAGCACGAGCATCAGCGGGAACAGGGCGAAGAACCCGTAGTAGGCGATCAGCGCCGCCAGCGAGCCCGCCTGGTCGTCGGAGAACTTCTTCAGCACCGCGATCGGGAGCGCGAGCCAGCGGTGCCCCTGCTGGTAGCGGTCGAACGCGTCGAGGCGGCGGCGGAAGTCCATGGCGTGTCGGTGCGTCCTACCCGTGATCAGCGGTCACACGCGCGATCAGCCGGAAGGCTCACGAGGCGGCCCGCTCGCCTGAGCCGTCCGGCCCGCCGGCGACGAGGCGCAGATGCTGGAACGGGCGCCCGTCGCGGAGCTCGCGCACGACTGCCTCGACGAGCCCGTCGCTGTGGAGCACGCGACCGTCGGTGACGGCCGCGACCACCTGGCGCTTGCTCTGGATCAGGCGCGCCATCGTCTCGTCGATTGTCTCCGCGGCGAGCAGGTACCAGGCGGTGACGGCATCGTGCTGTCCGATCCGGTGACAGCGATCCTCGGCCTGGTCGTGCATCGCCGGGGTCCACTCGAGCTCCAGGAAGGCAACGTTCGAGGAACGCGTGAGCGTTATGCCCTGCGCGGCCACCCGCGTCGCGCCGATGATCAGCGCGGGACCATGCGGATCCTGGAAGGCCGCGATCGCGGCCTCGCGGTCGCGGAGCGAGTCGGCACCGAAGAGGTGAAGCGCCGCCGGGAATCGCGCGAGCACCGCCTGCTGAACCTCGACGTGACGCGCGAACACGACCAGCGGCTCGCCTGAGGCGAGGAAATCCTCGATCCACGCCAGCGCCGCTGCGAGCTTCCCGCGGGCTGCGAGACGCTGGAGCGTCCCGAGCTGAGCCAGGCGCTCGGCCCGCAGGGTCGCGGCGATCCGGGCGTTCAGCTCCGAGAGGTCGAGCGGCTGGGCACGGAGCCAGGCGATCACGTCGCGCTCGGCGAGCCGGTATTCGTCCTCGTTGGTGAGCGCCACCGGCACGACGACCTGGCGCTTGGCCGGCAACTGCGGCAAGACATCGGCCTTCAGCCGGCGCACGAAGCAGCGCCGTCGCAGGTGCCAGTGAAGCCGCTCCTCACTCAGATGCCCGCGGAACTGCATCGAGAATCGCGCGCCCGAGCCGAAGTCCTCGAGGCGCCCGATGATCCTGAGCTGGGAGATCAGCTCGTCGGCGTGGTTGAGTGCCGGCGTCCCGGTCAGCGCGAGGCGCAGGCCGTCGGGCGCCACCGCACCCGCGAGGCGGCGCACCGCCTGAGTACGTTTGGCCCGCGGGTTCTTGCAATAGTGGGACTCGTCGACGACGAGCGCACGCGGACGGCGGCGGCCGAGGGCCTCACGATGGGCGGCGACGAGCTCGTAGTTGAGGATCGTGATCTCGCCAGTCGGAGGCACCGGTGGGCGCCCCTCGATGACCACGACGGTCCGGTGGGGCAGCCACCGCGCGGCCTCCCGCTGCCAGCCGAGCTTCATCGACGCCGGGCAGACGACGATCGCCGGGTAAGCACCGTCCGCCTCCAGCGCCGCGAGCGCCTCGACCGTCTTACCGAGGCCCTGCTCGTCGGCCAGGAAGGCGCGACGCGCGTCGAGGACGTAGCGGACTCCTGCCCATTGAAAGGGCGCGAGCTCGCCGCCCAGCACTGCGGCGGTCGCCGCGATCGGGTCTGCCCGGTCGGCACGCGAGCCCCGTACCGCCTCGGCCGCCGCGAGTCGCTCGGCGAGCAGCCGATCGAGCGCCTCGATCGCGGGTCCCTCGACCTTTACGCCGTGGCGGGCGACGAACTCATCCAGGTGCTCGGCGAGCCACGGGTCAAGCGACACCATCCGGCCGCTCTCGGCGCCGGGAAGCCGCTCGAACGCCCGGCCGATGTCGGGATCCCACAGGACATCCAGCTTTAGCCGCTCGCCCTCTACCCCCCGAACCCAGACCAAGCGCGCGGGCGGCGGGACCTCTCCGATCTCGACGCTCGACAGGCACCGCTCGGCGGCTATGTCCAGCCGTGCCGATCGCTGCTCGCGCAGCACTCGCGCCGCAGCGGCGGTGAGGGGGACGTGGAGCTTTCCCTCGTGCTCGACGGCTCCGGCGCGGAGCTCCTCGGGAACTGCGCCCGCGCGGGTGTCGAGGACCCACCAGCCGCGAGCATCGTGGCGCGTCGTGCGCACGTAGCCGATCCAGCGCAGCTCGACGCCCGCGAGCCACGCCTCGACCTCGGCGTCGGCGGTCAGCTCGGGGTAGAGCGCGAGCACCTCGGCGACCTTGATCGCGGCCCAGTCATCGGCGGGCGCCGACCACTCGCGCGCGTCCCAGTCGAAGCGCCGGTGCGGGATCGTCCGCACCAGCTCGACCAGCGCCGGCTCATACGGAAACGCGAGCACCACGATCCGTTCGCCGTAACGGTCGTGTTGCAGCTCGACGTTGGCGCGCTCAGGTGCCTGCTCCATCAGCTCTGCACGCTAGCGGGCGGAGAGGCGCGTGCCGGATCGGCGCCACGCACGCTCACCAGTCGTGCCGCCATCGCCGGTTCGATCACGGAAGCCACGAAGTCGGCGTAGGTGTGTACGTGCCCCGGGTCCAGGTCCGCAGCTCCGCGTCGTCGTCCAATGTGGTTGGGCGTCGCCTTGGCAGGAAACTTGGCCATAGGCCAAGAAATATGCCACGGCCCCATCGGTGAGGGCGGACCTGCGAGTAGGCCCGATCTGGGCCGCGGATCGCAATCCCGTGATGCGCGAGCGTGTACGACGTCACCGGGTTCGCGTCGAAGCCCGCAACCCCGGCGACCCGGGAACCGGCCGGCCACGGACCCCGCCGGCGGCGTCACCTCTTGCCCGGCGCGGGCAGCACGTGGAAGGTCTGACGGCTCAGACCGCGCGGTGTGGGCAGGCGTACGCTTTCGCGGTATGGCTCGAATCACGATCGATGATCTTCTCGCCGCTGCGCGTCGCGACCTCGATCGGCTCGGCCCCGAGGCGGCGCATCAGGCGATGGAGTCGGGCGCGGCTCTGATCGATATCCGCTCCGACTCGCAGATAGCCGGCGACGGCGTCATCCCCGGAGCACTCGTGATCCAGCGCAATGTCCTCGAGTGGCGGCTCGACCCGGCGAGCGGACACCGCCATCCCCAGTCTCCGGACCTCGACGATCAGGTGATCATCGTATGCAACGAGGGGTACCAGTCAAGTCTCGCGGCGGCGACGCTCAAACAGCTCGGGTTCGCCGATGCGACCGACCTGGACGGCGGCTTTCAGGCCTGGCGCGCCGCTGGGCTCCCGGTGCAACACTCGGGCGAGGCCGCCTGAGAAATCGGGCACGATCCTGATGGCGCCCGACGCCGGCCGCCTGCTGGCCGATCTGCGCTCGCTGGCCACCCTCACCGCAACCGAGCGGGGCGCACAGCGGCTGGCCTGGACCGACACCTGGGCGCAGGCCCGGTCCTGGGAGCGCGAGCTGCTCGCCGAGCTCCCCGTCACCGTCGATCTGGACGAGGCCGGCAACCTCTGGGCGACACTTCCCGGCGAGCGTCCCGAGACGCTGATCCTCGGCAGCCACATCGACTCGGTGCCGGACGGCGGATGGCTCGACGGCTGCCTGGGCGTGCTCGCCGGGCTCGAGGTGATGCGCGCGATCGCCGCCGCCGGACGGCCACCGTTGACAGTGCAGCTGGTCGACTGGGCGGACGAGGAGGGCGCTCGGTTCGGGCTCAGCCTGATGGGCTCCTCGGCGGTGGCGGGCAAGCTCGACCCGGACTTCGTCGCGGGGCTGCGTGACAGCGGCGGGATCACGGCGAAGGATGCTCTGGCAGCGCACGGCGTCGACGTCGGGAGGATGCCGGAGGCGCGGAGCCGCCTCGACGCGGCGATCGCCTATCTGGAGCTGCATATCGAGCAAGGCCCGGTGCTCGAGTCCCGCGACCTGCCCCTGGCGGTCGTCACCGGCACCTACGGAGCCGAGCGCTGGGCTGTGCGGTTCGAGGGCCAGGCCGCCCACGCCGGATCGACTCCGATGGATCTCCGTCACGACGCGCTCGCGAGCGCGGGCCGGCTGGCCCTCGAGGTGCGCGAGCTCGCACGCCGCCACGGTGGCGTCGGTACCGTCGGACGGATCGAGGCCGAGCCCGGCATTGTCACGGCGGTGGCGGGCGTCGCCACCGCCCTGGTGGACCAGCGCCACAGCGACGCGCGCGGGCTCGCGGCGGCGCACGCGGGAGCCCGCGAGGCGAGCCGGCGGATCGCGGCAGAGGAGGGCGTGCAGGTGGCGTGGTCGCCGCTGTTCCGGATCCATCCGATCAGCTTCAGCCCGCGCCTCGTCGACGCCGGAGCGGCGATCGTCGCCGAGCTTCAGGGTCAGGAGGTGCGGTTGCCCAGCGGGCCTCTGCATGACGCCGCGCACGTCGCCGACAGTGGCGTCCCGACGGCGATGCTGTTCGTGCGCAGCAAGCGTGGCCTCTCGCACACCCGTGAGGAGGACACCGACGAGGGCGACCTCGCGCTCGCCCTCACCGCTCTGGACCGGCTCGCACGGACCGTGCTCGACGGGGCCGGCGCCACCGCGCCAGGCGGACCAAGCAGCTAGCGTGTCGGCGATGTCGCCGATCTTCCGCATCGTGTGCACCGCCGCCACGCTCGCCAGCGCGCCCCCGGGCTGGGCGGCCGAGGAGCTGCGTGACGGCGAGCTTGCGTTGCTCGTCGACGACGGCGGCCTCGAAGCGATCGACGCGGCAGCCCACGCGCTCGGCCTCGTGACGGTCCCGATCGTGCGCAGCGAGGAGACGGCTGCCCTGCAGGCGCAGACGGTGATCGCCTTCGCCGGGTCCTTTCCGCTGGTCTGGGTTGCGGCGGGACTCGACGAGACGGTGCTGAGGTGGGCGCGCGAGCGGTTGCCGATGACCCTGCTCGTCGAGGTCGACGGTCCGCTCCCCGACGCCGAGCGTGGCCGCATCGAGCGCTTTGTCGCGCTTCTCGCGCGCCAGACCGAGTGAGTGAGATCGGTTGGCGCTCGCCGGCGCAGGTGCTGCTGCCGCGTGGCAGACTTGGGTGACGGGCACCGAGTACGCAAGCTATTTCCGTCCGCGAGACCTGGCGGGCATCGAGGCGCTGCACGCGCGCTTCGTCGATCATGCCTACCGGCCGCATTCCCACCCAACCTGGACCATCGCGGTGGTGGAGAGCGGCGCGGCCCGGTTCAGCCTGGATGAGACGCAGCAGCGCGCGACCCAGGGAGAGCTGTTCGTGCTCGAGCCCGAGGCGGTCCACACGGGGATGGCGGCGGTGCCGGAAGGATGGGCATACAAGGTCCTCTACGTCGAGCCCGGGATCCTCCACGAGTGGGCCGAACGCGACGGGACCGCTCCGCGCGCCGCTCGCTGGGTCGTCTTCCGCGACCTCGGGCTCCGTGCTGCGCTCCTTCGTGCTCACGACGCTCTCGCCCACGAGCCGCCGGGGCTGGCGATCGACGAGGCGGCGCTGCTCGCGGTCGACGCGCTGCGCCCGCATCTGCGGCCGGGGCCGGTTGCGCGAGCCGGCGGCCGAGCCGAGCACGTCGCGGTGCGCCGCGCGCGCCGGCACCTCGAAGAGCGCTGGGATCAGCCCCTCCCGCTGGCCGACCTGGCCTCCGTGGCCTGTCTCAGCCGTTTCGAGCTCGTCCGTCGCTTCCGGTCCGAGATCGGGATGACGCCGCACGCCTTCCAGGTCAATCTGCGGATCGCGCGTGCCCGCGCGATGCTCGCCGCCGGCGTGCCGCCGGCTGTGGTGGCGGCCGACTGCGGCTTCGCCGACCAGCCCCATCTCACCCGCACCTTCAAGCGTGGGGTCGGGGTGACACCGGGCTGCTATGCCCGCGCCACCGCCTGCTGAAGAAGCGCAAGAACGTTCAAGACCAGGATCGCGTCATCGGCGATCTTGCCACCGTGGGCTTGTCGGATTTCGATACCAAGGTCGCGGTCGTCGTGCGCGACGATCTCGCCACTTGGCAGCGCCTAAATGTCACCGCGTTCCTGATCAGCGGCGTCACCGCCGATGCTGGTGCGGCCGTGATCGGGGAGGACTACGCCGATGCCGACGGGCGTCGCTACCTGCCGTTGCTCATTCAGCCCGTGCTCGTCTTCGAGGCTGGTATGGAGAAGTTGCGGACGCTCCGCGCCCGCGCCGAGCGCCGAGGCGTCCCGGTGGCGATCTACACCGGCGAGATGTTCAGCACCGGCAATGATCACGACAACCGCGCCGCCGTCCGCGACGTCCCCACCGCCGAGCTCGACCTGGTCGGGCTCGCCGTGCGCGCGCCGCACCGCGACGCTGACGCGATCCTGCGCGGGCTTGCTCGCCACCCGTAGGCTCGTCGGCGCGCCGACGGCACGCCCGCCAGGGGGCTGCGCACGCCCGGTGGGGTAGGTTGCCGTGATGGCCGAGGTAATCCGCGTCGGGCGCCGGGCGATCGAGATCACGCACCCGGACAAGGCGCTCTTCGCGGATCCGAAGATCACCAAGCTCGACCTCGCGCGGCACTACCAGAGCGTCGCGGCGGCGATGCTGCCGTACGTCCGCGACCGCCCGCTGGCGCTCCAGGTCTTTCCCCAGGGGATCGCCGGACACGGGTTCTTCATGAAGGAGGTCCCCAAGCATTTCCCGGAGTGGATCGCGAGGGTGACCCTGCCCAAGAAGGGAGGCACGGTTACTCATGTGCTCGCCCAGGACGCGGCCACCCTCGTCTATCTCGCCGGCCAGAACATGGTCACGCCCCATCTCTGGCTCTCCCGTGCCGATGAGCCATACCGGCCCGACCGCCTGATCCTCGATCTCGATCCGTCTCCCGGAATTGGGTTCGCAGCCGTCCGTGTCGCGGCGCAGGCGGCGGGAGCGCGTCTTCGTGACGCCGGGCTGGTCCCATACGCAATGGTCACCGGCTCTCGCGGAGTCCACGTCGTCTGCCCGCTCCGGCGCGGACCGTCGTTCGGCGAGGTCCACGCGTACGCGCGGTCCCTCGCCGAGGCGATGGTGGCCGACGACCCCGCGCATCTGACGCTCGAATGGCGCCGCGCCGATCGCGGCGCGAGGATCTATGTCGACGTCAACCGGATCAATTACGCCCAACACGCCGTGGCGCCCTACGGCGTGCGCCCGAAGCCCGGAGCCCCGGTGGCGATGCCGATCGAGTGGGACGAGCTGTCTGACCCGAACCTGGAGCCCGGAAGCTGGACGGTGAGTAGCGCGGCCGATCGGGTCGCTTCCGACGGTGACCCGTGGAAGGGCATGGCAACCAGAGCTCGGAAACTGCCGGCCGCGGGCTGACTGCTCGAGCCGCGTTGCCGGATCGCGTCGCAGCGCGCTCAACCCTTTGGTTTGCAGGTTTTATTGCATGACCAGGGTCAGCCGTCACGATTGCGACGAGGCTTGTTAGGGTGCCCGCGAGCTTCTCCATCTGCCGCCGGAGGTTGGCTCTTAGATCGCGATCGGACGGCCACTCGGGACTGGTCGTCCGTGCGCCGTCCCGCGCGCGGTCGGGCCGCCTAACTCGCCTCTATGCCCTCCAGCCATCGCCATCCCTGGGTCCTCCGCGCCACCGGCGCAGCCGGGGCCGTCGCTGCCACCGTGGCGATGCTTGCCGGCGGCTCGGCACCAAGCGGTGCCGCCAGCCTCCAGGATCAGATCAGCGCCGCCCAATCGGCCGCGGCCTCGCTGCAGTCGGCGATTTCGTCCGACACGTCACAGATCCGTCAGACCACGGGGGGCCTTCACGCGGCGCAAGGACGGTTGTCCGCGCTCCAGGCCAACCTGGCTGTCCGTGAGGCCCAGCTCGGAGCCGTCCAGACGCAGCTCCTGGCCGCGCGCACGCACCTGCTGGATCTCGAGAACCTGCTCGAGCGAGCGGCGCACGCGCTGGCCGCGAACCTGGTCGCCAGCTACGAGGGCAGCCAGCCGAACCTGGTCAGCGTGGTGCTCGAGGCGCACGGGTTCAACGATCTGCTCGAGCGGCTCTCGTTCCTGAAGACGATCGGCCACCAGGATGCCCAGATCGTGCAGCAGACGCGCATTGCGCGCGAGGAGGTCTCCCGCCAGGCGAACGCGCTCGGGAAGCTCGAGCTCCGCGACCAGCGCCTCGCCGCGGTAGTCCTCGCGCAGCGAAACCAGGTCGCCGCGCTTCAGGATGCGCTTCTGCGCCAGCAGATCAGCGAGCTGGGAAACCGGTCCAACAACGCGGCGAAGCTGCACTCTCTGAATGCCCACTTGAGTGCCCTCGAGACCGAAGCGGCGAAGCAGGCCGCCGCCGCCGCCGCGACCGGCAACGCCGGCATCGGCGGCATCGCAGTCGACACCGGCGGGATGGTCAAGCCGCCGCCCGGCGCGCCTGCGGCCGTCGCTCAGGTGATCGCTGCGGGCAACGCGATTGCCACCCTCCCTTACATCTGGGGCGGAGGTCACGGCTCCTTCCAAGCCGACGGCTACGACTGCTCGGGCTCGGTCAGCTACGCGCTGGCGGCCGCCGGTCTGGTGAGCGCGCCGATGGTCTCAGGCGACTTCGAGAGCTGGGGCGAGCCCGGTCCCGGCCGCTGGATCACCGTCTACGCGAACGCCGGTCACGTCTGGATGGAGGTGGCAGGATGGCGCTTCGACACGGTGGCGCTGGCCGAGGACGGGACGCGGTGGGCGCAGGGTGGCGGCGAGTTCTCGGGGTTCGTCGTGCGCCACCCGGCCGGGCTCTAAGCGCTCGGAAGCTCAGTCAGCGACGCCTGCCGCCGGGCTGCAGCCGGGCGACGGCCCGGCTCGAGGCGCGACGTGAGGCTGCCTGCGTTGGCGAGGTCGGGGTGATCGGGGGCGTGATCGTCTGCGGAGCGTAGGTCAGCGTGAACGACGACCCCGAGCCGTCCAGCACCGACGGCGACGACTCACCCTGGGTCGTGGTGTCGTAACCCGTGTACTGCGGTCCGCCGCCGCCGGGAACGAGCGTGATCGCGTTCGCGCCCCAGTGGCTGCTGGAGATCGACCCGCGCTGACCCCGCGTCGTCCTCGCAACCGCGTTCGCGAAGGTCTCAGCGCCGAAGTCGGCCAGCGGCAGCGCCTGGCAGTCGGTGCCGTTGCCGTTGCATTCGGACGGCGCCTCGACGATCCAGTCCGCGGAGGTGAGGTCGAGTGGGGAGTCGACGACCGTCTTGACAAACGACTTACGCCGGGTGCGATCGGTCACCGCGAGCGTCACGCGGTGACGCACCACACTCACGCGTGCCGTCATCAGGTCGCCTGGGTGGACGGTCATCCGGACCCCGGTAGAGGGCGCGGGGACAAGCTCGTACCAGACGCTGGAGACCTCTTGTCCGTTTGCGTTGCAGTCGGCCTCGGTGCCGATCTGCTCGAGGGCCTGCGAGTTCAGGTTGTAGCCGCCGAGGCCGACCCAGACGGCCGAGTAAGTGGTCGGGTCGATTGTGCAGTTCGCGACCGGCTGGGTCCACTGTGCGGCGACGTAGCGGAAATCCACGCCGCCCCCATGTGCGACATAGCCCGACCAGTTCGTGCTCGTGCTCGAATCGGCTTCGGCAACCGGAGCGCCGAACAGCGCGAGCGCGGCGGCGAGCAGCAAAGACCTGAGAATCACGGATCTGGACACGGTATACGGCGTTATCGGACGATCGGAGGCAACAGTAGATCCCTTGACCTGGCCATTCGGAGCGGTCATCAGCTCCGCACGGCCTTGACGTGCGTCGTGGTTGTTGCCTTTGTCTTTGCCTTTGCCGCCTGAACGATCGTGGCCGCTCGTCCCTGGCAGTCGTAAACGGTTGTCCCGCTGACCTTGTCGGCGCGGCACGCCTGCTCGACGACGGCGATAGCGCTCTGGCTACCCGTCCTCGTGTCACCGGGAGCGCCGAAGCCCCCAGTACCTGCGGGGAGCACCCAGCGCAGATGGCCCGAGGCGACCTCACCTGCAATCCAGCTCGCCGTCACCGAGCTCTCACGACCGGAGAAGCCGCCAATGCCCGCGACATCAGCGTCCGAAGACAGGATCGCGGCCGCAGCCGAGCTCTGACTCTCGACCGCGATCGTGCCGCCGCCATGCGCCTTCGCATACGCGATCGCGCTCTGGAGCGAGGCGCTGTCGCCGCCGAAGCCACCCGCGGCGCCGCCGCCGCTCACGCCGCCGCCGAAGCCGCCCGGGGCGCCGCCGCCGCTCGCGCCGCCGCCGAAGCCGCCCGGGGCGTGGCCGCCGCTCGCGCCGCCGCCGAAGCCGCCCGGGGCGCCGCCGGCGCTCACGCCGCCGGGCGGCCCGCCGAATGCGCCGCCGCTGCGGGACGTGCGGGGCGCGCCGGCAGGTCCGCCGAAGCGGCCGCCGCCGCGCGCGAAGGCGCGAGCACCGCCGAAGCCGCCGCCGGGACCGCCGGTGCCGAGCGCGATCGCTGGGCCACCGGTCGGGAAGGTGCCGTTGGCCGCGTGGCCGATCGTCTCCGCCGCCCACGTCGCCGGCGCGGCGAGCAGGGCCGCCATCGCGACCGCCAGCGCGACCGCGCGCAGCCGGCCGCCACCCGGTCCGCCGGCGAGTACGACGGCGCAGACACCGCCGGCAACGATCACGAGGGGCACAGCCCAGGTCAGCTGCCCGCTCCATTCGTGCAGGACGATCAGCTCCGTCACCGCGCCGCCTGCGATCGCGAGCGGGCCGACGACCCTCGACGCTAGACCGCCCTGAAGTATCAGTCCCACGCCGGCGCCGATCAGCGCGGCGGTGAACGGTGCCAGCAGCGAGACGTAGTAGGGGTGGAAGATCCCGCCGGCGAAGCTGAACACGAGCGCGGTGGTCGCGAACGCGCCGCCGACGGCGATCAGCCAGCCGGTATGTGGGTCGCGGCGGCGCAGGCGCGAGCTGATGAGTACCGCCAGCCCCGCCACAAGCGCGAAGCCGATCAGCCAACCTGCCTGGTCGCCGAGCGCCGACTGGAGCAGTCGGAATGGCCCCGCCGGCCCCCCGAACATCGATCCGCCGCCGCCCCCCCCGGTGCCGCCCGGCCCGCCGGTTTGACCCGAGATCCGGCCGAGGCCGTTGTATCCGAAGATCAGCGACCAGATGCTGTTGTCGGACGTGCCCGAGATCCAGGGGAGGTCGCTCGCGGGGGTCAGCGTCACGAGCACCGGCCAGGCGAGGCCCACGACCAGCATCGCGGCGCCGCCGGCGAGCAGCTGACGCGCGGCGGCGAGGCGCCCGCGCGGAGCGATCCAGAACCACGCGAGCGCGATCCCCGGCACGACCGCGAGCGCGACGAGCATCTTCGTCTCGAAGCCGAGCCCGACGCAGACGCCGCACAGGATCAGCCACCGCGTGCGACCGTCCTCGAGCGCCTTCACGAAGAACCACACTGCCGCCACACAGCAGAGCACGAGCAGGGCATCGGGATTGTTGTGGCGCGAGACCGCGACGATCGTCGGCGTGGTCGCGAGCGCGAGACCGGCCACGAAGCCGGCCGCGCGACCGAAGCGCCGGCGGACGAGGTCGTACAGGAGCCCGACGGCCAGCACGCCCATCAGTGCCTCCGGCACGAGCAGGCTGAGCGGATGGAAGCCGAAGACCCGGGCCGACAATGCCTGGATCCAGAGCGCAAGCGGCGGCTTGTCGACGGTCATCAGCCCTGACTTGTCCATCGCGGCGAACAGGAAGTCGTGCCAGCTCGTGCTCATCGAGCGGACCGCCGCGGCGTAGTAGGTGTTCGCCCAGCCGTTGATGGCGAGCCCCCACAGGTTGAGCACGGCGGCGACGCCGAGGAGGCCGATCAGCTCGGGGCGCGCGATCGCGCGCTGGGCCACGCCCGGCAGCGAATGCGTGCGGCGTCGGAGTCGGCTGGCCCAGGGCGCGGGCGCCGGGTATGAGTCGGTTGTCATAGTGAGAGGTGAGGGGTCGGGGTCAGGTTCGGCGACGAAGCGCAGAGGAAGCTAAGAAAGTGACTGCTCGCGGGCATGGGGCTTATGCGGAGCAAACACCCAGAAGCGCAGGCCGAGGTAGCGGACGACCGTGGCCAGCATGCTCGAGACGACGAGGACGGCAACCTCGAGCGCGCGTGGCGGGCGGCGATCGACGGCGTCGAGCAAGACCAGCGCGCCGCTAGTGATCGCCACCGTCGCAAGGAAGACGAAAGCCCCCTCGGCCTGGTCGCGGAGCACTCCGTCGCGGCCCCGCCGCTCGAACGTGATCCGCCGGTTGGCCGCGGTGTTCGCCACCGCGGTGAGCGCGAGCGCAGCCACGTTGGCGGCGCCGGGCGACAGTGATCCCCGCAGCAGCAGGTAGAGGATGGCGTAGGCCGCGGTCGAGCAGACCCCGATCGCCGCGAAGCGAGCGACCCGGCTGGCTCGCATCAGGCGCCCGACGCCCCGGAGATCGGCCGCGGCGGTCGACACGATGTCGACGCGTGAGTCGGGGTCCTCGACCCAGTCGACAGGCACCTCGTGAATCCGCAATCGGTCGCGCTCGGCGAGCACGAGCAGCTCGGTGTCGAAGAACCACTCCTCGTCACGTACGCGCGGCACGAGCTTTCCGGCGACTTCGGCACGGATCGCCTTGAAGCCGCACTGCGCGTCGCTGAAGCGAGCGTGGAGGGCGACCTTCAGCAGCAAGTTGTACGCGCGCGAGATCAGCTCCCGTTTCGGGCTGCGGGTGACCCGCGACCCCGCGGCGAGACGCGTTCCGATCGCGAGGTCGCTGTGCCCCGAGATCAGCGGCGCGACGAGCGGGAGCAGAGCCCGCAGCTCGGTCGAAAGGTCGACGTCCATGTAGCAGAGGACGCGAGCGTCGCTGGCGCTCCAGGCGGCGCGGAGCGCTCGGCCGCGGCCGCGCACGGGCACCTGGATCGCGGACACGCCGTCGAGCTGACCGGCGAGTCTGCGCGCGATCTCGAGCGTGCGGTCGGTGCTGGCATTGTCAGCGACCACGATCCGCCAGGAGAACGGAAAGCTCTCCTCCAGAAAGCGGTGCAGACGAAAAACCGAAACTTCGAGTGTTAGCTCCTCGTTGTAGACGGGTATCACGATCTCGACCTCGGGGCGCGTTCCCGCGCGCGAGCCGCGGACGGGGCGCAGCCGGACCAGCTGCGCCCCGTCCGGCTCGCGGTGCGTTGTGTTGCTGAGCGCACTCACGGTCTAGGGCTGGTCGGGGGCACGCATGATTTCGGTGTACAGGCCGGCGGCGGCGGCAACGCCGAACGCGCCGAAAGCGCCAATCGCGATGGCGCGCCGCCACGAGGCGCTGAGCGGGTGAGGGGTGGGCATGATCCGGTCTCCAGGTGCGGGTGGGGTGGTTCTCGAGCGAGATCATCGGGGCACGGTTTAAGCGAGGTGGAAGAGGTCTGTAAGGCAGATGTAGGAGCGAGCGGGGGGCGAGCAGGAACCCCGCCCTCGGCACCAGGCTTGCGTTGCGTGCGGGTTGGTGGCGCCCGTGGGTTCGACGCAACGGTGCCGGGTGCGGGGTCCCCTGCTCGCCTCGGGAGCTTGGGTGGTGGCGGATGGTGTGCTGCGGCGGCTCCCGGGGGGCTGGACGCTTTTAAGCGCGTATATGGGGCTTAAAAGCGTGCACGTCCCCCTCGGCCCTCGGCCCTCGGCCCCGCGTCGCCTCGACCGGCCTCGCCCTCGTGAGATAGTCACCCGCGGGATCACACTCAACCGAGGAGGGCGCGGTGAGCAGCCTGGGAGGGAAGGTCGCGCTTGTGACCGGCGGTGCGAGCGGCATCGGACGCGCAACGTGCCGCGCGCTGGCCGATGCCGGCGCGCGGGTCGTCGTGGCCGACATCGACGAGGCCGGCGGCCGCGAGGTGGCGTCGAGCGTGGGCGGCGATTTCGTCACCTGCGACGTCTCGAGCTTCGAACACAACCTCGCGGCAGTCGACACCGCCCGCACTCTCCACGGCGGCGTCGATCTCGTCCACCTGAACGCCGGAATCGTGAGCGGCTGCGGGATCGGGGAGGACTTCGAACCGGACCGGTATCGCCGCGTGATCGGTGTCAATCTCGACGGAGTCGTGTTCGGCACCCACGCCGCGCTCCCGGAGCTGAAGCGCCGAGGAGGGGCGATCGTCGCGACCGCTTCGCTGGCGGGGGTGACGTCCGTCCCGGAGGACCCGTTCTATGCGGCGACCAAGCACGCGGTCGTCGGGCTCACGCGTGCGCTCGGGCCGGCGCTGGTGGATGCCGGCGTCCGCTTCAACGCGGTCTGCCCGAGCTTCGCCGACTCGAACCTCATCGCCGGCGTGCGCGCGGAGCTCGAGGCGCGCGGGACTCCGATCATGCCGGCCGAGGCTGTCGCCGAGGGGGTGCTTGAGCTGTTCCGCGGCGACGCCACGGGCGAGTGCTGGTTCGTCCAGTACGGTCGCGCGGCCGCGCCGTTCGAGTTTCGCAACATCCCGGGGCCGCGCGTCGAGCCCAACCGCTAGGCCGCCTCCCGGGCCAGGCGCCCCTTCGCACGCAGCAGCTGCCGCTCCACGGTCCGGCGAGTGTCGCCGGTCCGCTCCGCCATCTCGACATAGCTCAGCCCCGCCGCGTGCATCCAGATCAGACGCTGCTGGCGTTCGGGTAGCGCCCCGATCTCCGCAAGACGGCCGCGGAGCTCGAGCACCTCCGATGGTCCGGGCGCGCGCGACGGGAACGGCAGCTCGCCGCTTCGCTCGATCTCAGCGTCGAGCGAGAGCTCGCGCCCGTCGCGCCGAGCCAGCTTTAGCGCCTCGCGCACGGCAGTCGTGGCCAGCCACGACAGCGCCGCTTCGCGCCGCACCTGATCGGAGTGGCGGATCAGGCGGCTCCACGCGATCTGGCAGGCGTCCTCGATCACCGGCTCGGGAGCGCGCACGTCCGCGCGAACGATCTGCCGGAGCCGCGGCGACAGGAGCCGGTAGAGCTCGTCGAGGTCACCGACCACGGAGGGCTCTCGAGGATCGTGACGAAAGATTGAATCTAATTGAGACTAATTTGATACGAATAAGCCTAGCAAAATCAATCTCGTCTCGCTAGGCTAGGTTTCACTCAATTAGCGTCAACTCATCTCAAAAGGAGATCTGGCCGTGCCTCTCATACTTGGCGTCTCCGCTACGCCCGATCTGACTGCCCTGCCCGGCAGCAACGTCCTGCAGCAGCTCGTCAACGGCGCCGAGGCTTGGGCGCTCGCGATCGCCCTCCTGGGCGCGTTTATCGGGGCCGCGCTGTGGGCGGTTGCCTCGCACTCCCACAATCACCATTACGCCGGGCGTGGGCGCATGGCGGCGCTGATTTCGGCGGCCTCGGCGCTCGTGGTCGGCGCGGCTCCGGGGCTGGTGAATTTCTTCCAGCACCTCGGGACGACGGCGAAGTAGCCGATGTCCCGCACAGCACTCAGCCGGCACGCGGCCAGGCTCGCGGCGGCGTTCGCACTCGGATGCGCTCTGGCGCTGATCCTCTCGAGCGGCGGCGCCTCGCGGGCGAGGGCCCAGAGTGCCAACGTCGCGGCCGTGAGCACCACGCCGAGCACGGCGCCCGCACCCACCGCCACCGACCGGTTCGCCCACACGCCCGCCGGCGCCGCCGCGGCGGCCACGGCGTGGTGTCAGACGACCACCGAGGCGTTCATCGACGGCGGTTGGGACCGCGCCGTCAGCACGCTGACGACCGGCGCGTTCCGAGCGCACGCGCTGCGCTACGCAGCGGCCGCCGCGCTTGTGCAGAGGCGCCTCGCGGCCGCGCACACACCACACACCCTGCGCCTGTCGCCGCTCGGGTACGCGACCCTGCAGTACTCGCCCACGTCCGCGCGCGTGCAGGTGTGGCAGCTATACGTGCTCGCGATCTCCGGTCCTGAGGCCGACACGGAGTTCACGACCGCGACGGTCGCGCTGCAGTGGACCGACGGCGATTGGAAGGTCACCTCGGCGCCGCCCGGCCCTGATCTCGCACCACCCGCCGTCAGCGCAAGCCCAGCCCAGGTAGCGACCTGGATCCGCTCCGCCAACCGGCTTGAGCGCTACGCCTATGTGCCGTAAAGCCGCGGTCGCCATCGCCCTGGCGCTCTCCCTCTGCACCCTCGAACCGGCGCCGGCATCGGCATTCAATCCCTTCGACGCCCTCTGCAACATCGCCGGCGACACGGTGCTCAGCAAGGGTGCGACGCTCATCTGCAAAGGCGCCGCCAGCCCGGGCAAGCTCCTGAGCGCCGGCAAGAAGCTCCTGTCTGGCCACCTCGGCGGCGCGGTAAATGCGCTTACCGGAGCCGCTTCCAAGGCTGCCCCGGCGCTCGGCCTCGCCGCGCTCGTGGCCTGGGTGCTCGGCGGAGCGGGGTTCGCGCTGCACGAAACGGCGAAGCTGCTCGGTAAGACGACGAGCCCGGAGCTGGGCGCCGCGTGGTTCTCATCCACGTACCTGCACATGGCGGCGATCGCGACCTTGCTCACGCTGCCCTTCCTGTTCGCGGCCGCGGTCCAGGCCCTGATGCGCTCTGACCTCGCCCTACTCGCCCGCGCAGCGCTCGGCTACCTGCCTCTGGCGATGCTCGCGATCGCCGTCGCGGCGCCGCTGACCATGCTCCTGCTCGCCGTCTCGGACAGCCTCTCGAACGTCATCGAGCGGGCCGCGGGCGGTGCCGGCACCGCCTTCCTGACCAAGGCCGGCCTCCTTCTCGGCAGCCTCACGGTGATCGGAGGATCCCCCTTCGTCGCGTTCCTGATCGGATTCTTCGTCGCCGCGGGCGCGCTCGCGCTGTGGCTTGAGTTGGTGCTCCGCGAGGTTGCGGTTTACGTGATCGTGCTGATGCTGCCGCTCGTGTTCGCCGCCTTCGTGTGGCCCGCCCGCCGCGTGTGGGCGATCCGAGCTGTCGAGTTGCTGGTGGCGCTGATCCTGGCGAAGCTCGCGATCGTCTCCGTGCTCGCGCTCGGCGCCGGCGCGCTCGAGCACGCTACCAGCGGTGCGAGCATCGTCGGCCTGCTCGCCGGCGTGGCGCTCGTCACGCTCGGGGCCTTCGCCCCGTGGGCGCTGCTGAAGCTGCTCCCGCTCGGCGAGCTCGCGGCCGCTGCCGGGCCGCTGCGTGGCCACCTCAGCGCTTCCGCGAGCGCCGCCGGCGCGATCGCGACCCCCTGGGCCGACTGGGCGGGGGCGCTGACCACCGGCATGCGCAACGAGGCAATGGCGGCCGACCCGACCCCGGGCGCTGACGCCGAAGCAGGCCGGCTTTCCGACCTCGGCCGCGCCGGCTCCCGTGATACTGACAGCGATCCGGACGCTCTTTCGGGGGTGACGGGAGGCGGCGATCTGGACCCGCTCCGCGGCACAGCCAATCCGCCTGAGGGCCAGAGTGGCACCGCGCCGGGAGCCGCCGCCACCGCCGCGCCGGGAACCGCCGCCACCACCGCGCCGGGAACCGCCGCCACCACCGCGCCCGGAGCCGCCGGCGCCACCGCGCCGCGAGCCGCCGGCGCCACCGCGCCGGCAGCCTCGGGCCCAGCGCCCTGGCCCGGAGCGACACCCGATCCACCAGAAAGCGGTTCGGCAGGCCACGAAGACGGCCCGGCAGGGCCCGGCCGATCACCCACATCCGCGCGCTCGCCCGCGACGGACCCGCCGTGGCGCGCGCCCGGCGGCGCGTTGACCTTCGTCGTCGGCTCGCACGGCTCGCCCCCCGAGGTCCTGTGGGAGGGGGCGGAGGACGATGATCCGCGTCCGCCCGCGCAAGAGCCCGAGGACGGCCGTCTGTGACGCGGCTGAGCTACCGCTTCGGGCCGCTCGAGCGGCGCGGGATCCTCGGGCCGGTGCGAGCCGGGCAGGCGGCGATCCTCGGTGCCGGGGCGCTGCTCGCGATCCTCGTGCTCGACGGGGCGCCGTCGGCGGCGGGAGTGACGGTCGCGACGGTGCTCGTCTCGGTCGCGGTTGTGCTCGCGGTCGCGCCCGTGGGCACTCGCACGCTCGAGGAGTGGCTGCCGGTGCTGACCACCTTCGCGTGGCGGCGCCTCAGCGGCCGGACGCACTTCCGCTCCGTCGCCCCGCTCGACGGCTCTGCGGCCCGGCGGCGGCCTACGGTCGCAGTCCCGCCGGCGCTGCGCGGCGTCGAGATCCGCGAGGTCGCGTATCGAGATCGAACGGTCGGGGCGATCAGTGAGCGGGGCGGGAGATGGCTGACCGCGGTGCTTGCGTGCCGTGTGGTTGCGTTCTCGCTGCTCGACGCGGAGGCGCAGGAGCGCCGGCTCGCGCGCTGGGGGGCCATCCTCTCAGGCGCCGGCGGGACCGCGATCAGGCGAATCCAGTGGATCGAGCGGACCGCGCCCGCGCGGGGCGACGAGCTCGCGCGCTGGCTCCACGCGCAGCGCGACCCAGCGGCGCCGCCGCGCGGAACGCCGATGATCGAGTCCTACCTCGAGCTGATCGGCAGCACCGCGCGGGCCACCCAGGAGCACGAGATCTTGCTCGCGGTGCAGGTCGAAGCGCGGCGCGCGGGCACTGGAGCTCTACTCGAGGAGACCGAGCGGATCGCCCAGGGGCTTGAAGCAGCCGAGGTCAAGGTCATCGGCGCGCTCACTCCAGGCCAGCTCTCCCGTGCGCTGCGGACTGCGTTCGATCCCTACGCGCGGTCCGAGCTCGCCGCGCTCGAGACGGCCGACCCGGAGCGGGACGGCCTCGCCGAATCGGGCGCGTGGCCGCTCGGCGCCCGCGAGGCGTGGGATCACTACCAGTCGGATGGGGCCGTCCACGCGAGCTACTGGATCGGAGCATGGCCGCGGATCGACGTCTCGCCGATGTTCATGGATGCCCTCCTCGGGCGTTCGAGCTCGGTGCGCACGGTCGCTGTGTGCTTCGAGCTGATCCCGCCCGACCGCTCAACCCGAGAGGTCGAGGCGGCAGTGACGCGGGATCGCGCGGACAGCGACCTGCGACGGCGGTTCGGGCAAACCGATACCGCCCGCCAGCGCCAGGCGGAGGAGGCGACGATGCGCCGCGAGTCAGAGCTCGCGTCCGGTCACGGCGAGGTCCGTCTGGCCGGGTTCGTGACCGTCTCGGGGCGCGACGAGGATGACCTGCGCCGGAGCTGCGCCGAGGTGCTCGAACACGCCGCGCGTGCTCGCCTCGAGCTCCATCGGCTGTACGGGCAGCAGGCCGACGCTTTCACGTTCACGCTGCCGCTGTGCAGGGGGCTACGGTGAGCGTACGTGCCGCCCAGCGCCCCGGGCACCGCTGCACGACGCGCCACGCGCAGGCGATATACCCGTTCATGGCGGCGGGTGGCCTCGGTGGCCGCGGCGTCTTCATCGGTCGCGACTCGAGCGGCGGCGCCTTCTGTTACGACCCCTGGGTCCTCTATGGCGACGGCGCGCTCGACGATCCGAACGCAATCGTCCTCGGCAAGCTCGGCCAGGGCAAGAGCGCGCTCGTCAAGACCCTGCTCTACCGGATGCTTCTCTTCGGCAGGCGCGCGTTCGTGCTCGACGTCAAGCGTGAGTACGGACCTCTGTGCCGCGCGGTCGGCGTCGAGCCGATCTCGCTCGTGCCCGGTGGCGGCGTCCGACTCAATCCACTCGCTTCCCGCCCCGAGGAGCACGCCCAGCTCGAGCTGCTGCGGGCGGTCGCGCTGACGGCGCTCGGCGGACCGCTGACGCAGATCGAGGCGGGCGCGCTGCGGGAGGCGCTCAGGGTCGTGCGCAACGCGTGCTCCGGCGCCGGCGAGCCGACGCTGCCGCAGATCGCCGCCGTCCTGTTCAGCCCGACGGCGGACATCGCGGACAGCTTGCGTTCTTCACCCGAGGCGCTCGCGACCGATGTACGGCGATGCGCGCTCGCGCTCCAGGATCTGTGCGAAGGCCCGCTACGCGGGATGTTCGACGGGCCGACGACCCCGGGCCTCGACCTCGACTCGAAGCTCGTGGTGCTCGACCTGCACGCGGTCAAGGACTCGCCGGCGGTGGGGATCCTGATGGCCTGCGCGAGCGCGTGGATGAGCGCACTGCTGGCGCGGATGGCCGAGCGCCCGGGGCGCGAACGGCTGATCAACGTCGCCGACGAGTCTTGGAAGATCGTCCAGCACACCGGGCTCGGAGAGTGGTTCCAGTCCAACTTCAAGCTCGCTCGTCAGTTCGGCGTGATGAACCTCGTCGTACTCCACAAGCTCGCCGACCTGCAGGCGGCCGGAGACGCCGGGTCCCGCGCGGCGCGGATCGCGGAAGGACTGATCGCCGACGCATCGACGCTGATCGTCTACCACCAGGACGAGAGCCAGGTGCCGCTGACACGGACGCTGCTCGGTCTCTCCGAGTCGGAAGCGCAGCTGATCACGATGCTGTCTGCCGGGCAGGCGCTGTGGCGGGTCGGCTCGCGCTCGTTCGTCGTGCAGCACTACCGCTCGCGCATCGAGGCGTCACTCACCAACACCGACACGGGGATGCGCGCGACGGGGGAGCCGGTGGTGCGAGGATGAGGTCGGACTCGCGCTCGCGCGTTGGGGGTTCCGCGGACGTCGCGCTGATGTGCCTGATCGGCGCCGTGCTGTCCCTCGCCGCGGTCGCCTGGCTGTGGGGCGGGGTCGCGGGTGTGCTCTTCGGCCGCGGCTGGCCGCGGCTCGATGGCGGCCAGCTCGCCGGCGTGCTCGCGCGGCTCCCGGGCTCGCTCGATGATCCGGGTCTCGCGTGGCCGCGGGCGGTGCGGTCCGGGTTGCCGGGCGCGGGTGGGTTCTACGCCGCACTCGGTCTTCTCGGAGCCGGCTGTGGCGCGCTGGTGCTGGCTGCGTCGCGGGCTGTGGGCGGACGGGTCTTCGGCGCGGCCGATCCCGCCTCGGGAGCGCGGTGGGCTCGGGGCAGTGAGCTGGCGACGCTGCGGCGCGGGAGGGTGGCCGAATTTAGACGCACGGCCGGGTTTGGGCGGGGCGCTCGCGCGAACCGATGCCTTTCAGTCGCACCCTTTGCAACCGAGAGGGATCAGTTCGGCGGGGCCGGCGCCTGCCGGCTCGCCGTGGGACACCACGGCGGGCGGCTGCTCCGCGCCGAGGACCGGCACGCGCTCGTCGCCTTTGGCCCGCCGCAATCGGGAAAGTCCGCCGGGCTCGCGATCCCGGCGCTGCTCGAGTGGGAGGGGCCGGCCGTTGCCTCCTCGATCAAGACCGACCTCCTCGATGCCACGCTCGCACGCCGGCGCTCGCTCGGCCCGGTATTCGTCTACGACCCGTTCGCGCTCGCCGGGACCGCGTCGCACACCTGGTCTCCGCTGCGCGGCGCCGGGACGTGGGACGGCGCGGTCGAGGCGGCGTGGCGATTGGCGGCCGCGGGCGAGCTCGACCAGCGGCGCGTCGACGGCGGCGACTTCTGGGGCGTCGCCGCCGAGCAGCGCCTGGCGCCGCTGCTCTACGCCGCCGCGGCCGGGGATGGCGGGATGGACAGCGTCGTGCGCTGGGCATACGGCTTCGACGGGCGGGATTTGCAGCAGACGCTCCAGGTGCTGGCCGATGGCGCCGTCGACGGCGTCGAGCTGGCCGACGCTCGAGCCGCCTACGACGCAGCCCGCGCGTTCGATTACCAGGCCGACCGAACCCGCGCCTCGATCGAGGGCACGGTGCAGGCGCTTCTGCGCGCCTACCGGATCGCACGGGTCGCTCGTTCGGCGGCATCGTGCGAGATAACGCCCGACGCGGTACTCGACGCTCGCGCGACTTTGTACCTCGTCGGCGACGCGAAGGCGTCGAAGCTGCTGCGGCCGATCTTCCTGGCGCTGCTGTCGGAGATCGTTGACTGCGCGTACGAGCGCGCGACGATGCGTGGAGGTCGCCTCGAGCTGCCGCTGCTGCTGTGCCTCGACGAGGCAGGCAACGTGGCTCCCCTCCCCAGCCTGGCCGAGATCGCCTCGACGGCGCCGAGCCACAATATCCAGCTCGTCTCGATCTTCCACGACCTTGCACAGGCCCGCAGCCGCTACGGGCAGCAGGCGGAGACGGTGATCAACAGCCACCGCGCGCGGATGCTCCTTCCCGGCGTCGCCGACCTCGAGACCTTGCGCTACTTCTCGGGCCTTGTCGGGGACGAGGAGGCGCGCGATGAGACGCGGACGACCGGCGACGGTGGGCGGACGCGTTCTCAGGCGCGCCGGCGCCGGCCACTCGCATCGCCCGAGGCACTCCGACAGCTTCCGGACGGTGAGGCGCTGCTGCTCTACGGTCGCCTGCCGCCGGTCAAGGTCCGGCTACGGATGTGGTTCGCGGACCGGCGCCTGCGGCGGCTCGCGGCGGGCGGGAGCGTCACGAGCGGGGAGGCGCGATCGTGAATCCCGACCTTGTCGAAGGGGGGCGCTGGCCACTCGACTGGCGCTCGCTCTTCCCGCGCGAGCGTTGGCTCTGGTGGGAGCAGCTGTGGATGGACGTGTGCGCGTTGCGTGAGCGCTACCGGCTCGCGGTCCGCTCCGGCTGGTGGGAGGACTCGATTCAGGTCGAGGCGCTCGCGGCGCTCGCCGCCTGGGCCGATCGCTACGACACCGGCGAGTGGGACGACCCGCCGGGGAAGCTGGCGCTGCTGTTCGAGCTCGAGCGGATCGAGGGGCTACTGCGAGAGGGCGGCGAGCCGTTCCATCCAGCTCGCGATCGCGAGCCGTTCCTGGCGCACGTGATCGCCGTCGGGTGTCACCGGCCGGTCGGACGCGACGGGCCTGGGTGAGCTGCAGGGTGGGTTAGCGCTCGTCCGAGCATCTGATGCTAGCATCAGATGCAATGACCCTTCGACGCACGACCGTAGCCGCGGACTCGGACGATCTTGCGGTACTCGAGAGCGAAGCGCGCAGGCGTGGAGTGGCGTTGACGCAGGTGTTGCGAGAGGCGGTCGAGCACGAGGCCGACACGGTCCGGCGGCGGACAGAGCCGCGGTTCGGGATCGTGCGCGGCGACGGAACGGCGACGCAGAAGATCGCGAGTGACGAGAGCGCGCCCATGCGGCGGCGCGAACGCTCGTAGTGGCACTCGTTCTCGACACGGGTCCGATCGTGGCGCTCCTCGATGCCTCCGATCCGGAGCACGAGCGCTGCCGGGCAATCGTCGCGGACATTGGTGAGGATCTGGTGGTCCCTGCGCCGGTGCTCGTGGAGGTTGACTACTGGCTGGCCACGCTGTTCGGGTTGGCGACTTGGCAGTCATTCATCGAGGACGTTGCTCGCGGCGCGTACCGGATCTACCAGCTCGACGAGCGTGATCTCGTTCGTACCGCCGAGCTCGAGCTCACATATGCCTCGCTCGACCTCGGTCTCGTCGACGCCGCGGTCGTTGTCACGTGCGAGCGGCTTGGAGAGACGAAGGTAGCGACGCTCGACCGCCGCGACTTGTCGGTCGTGCGTCCGCGGCACTGCGAGCGACTGACGCTGCTGCCCGTCTAGCGTGACCCGCCGTGTCTCGCCCCTTCGGTGGAGGTGGAGGCGACGCGGTTCTCGCTGGGGCATGATGTGCTCAATCGGCATTGACAATGAAGGAGGACCCGAATGGCACTGACCCGCCAAACCGTGCACGGCAGGCACGCGCACCGGCTTGCAGCCCCTGTGCATCATCCAGAGGCCGCCGGGACAGAGGTTCCCTGTCATCACCTGCCGGACGACGGCATGGGTAGCGATGCGGCGTACGACTTCATCACGGCGGAGCTCCTTCTCGACGGTGCGGCACGGCTGAACCTGGCGACGTTCGTCACCACCTGGATGCCACCGATCGCGGCCCGTCTGATGGCCGAGACGGCAGACAAGAACATGATCGATAAGGACGAGTACCCGCAGACGGCCGAAATCGAGGCACGGTGCGTCCGGATCCTCGCCAAGCTGTGGAACTCGCCAGAGAGCGCCGACGCGACTGGATGCTCGACCACCGGGTCCAGCGAGGCTGCGATGCTCGGCGGCATGGCGCTCAAGTGGCGCTGGCGCGAGCGGATGCGCGCCGCCGGCAAACCGACCGATAAGCCGAACCTGGTCATGGGCGCGAACACCCAGGTGTGCTGGGAGAAGTTCTGCCGCTATTGGGAGGTCGAACCACGCCAGGTTCCGATGGAGGGAAACCGCTACCACCTGGCCGCGCCCGAGGCCGTCGCTCACTGCGACGAGAACACGATCGGCGTCGTCGCCATCCTCGGCTCGACGTTCGACGGCAGCTACGAGCCCGTCGCCGAGATCGCCGACGCCCTCGACGATCTGCAGCAGGACCGCGGCTGCGACGTGCCGATCCATGTGGACGCCGCGTCTGGCGGGTTCGTCGCGCCGTTTATCCAGCCCGAGCTCGAGTGGGACTTCCGGATCCCGCGCGTGCAATCGATCAACGCCTCAGGACACAAATACGGGCTCGTTTACCCCGGTGTCGGCTGGGCGATCTGGCGCGATCTCGCGGCGTTGCCGCGTGAGCTTGTGTTCGATGTCAATTACCTCGGCGGTCACATGCCGACGTTTGCGCTGAACTTCTCGCGTCCTGGCAGCGAGGTCATAGCGCAGTACTTCATGTTCGCGAGCCTCGGGCACGAGGGATACCGGAAGGTGATGCAGTGCTGCCAGGACGTCGCCATGCATCTCTCCGAAACCATCGCAACGATGGGTCCCTATAGGCTGCTGAGCGACGGGTCAGAGCTGCCCGTGTTCGCCTTCACGGTGAAGGACAGCGTGAAGAACTACACCGTCTATGACGTGTCAGATCGGCTGCGCCAGCACGGCTGGCTCGTCCCTGCCTACACGTTCCCGGCGAACCTGCAGGATCTTTCGGTGCTGCGGATCGTGGTACGCGCCGGGATGAGCCTCGACATGGCAGACATGCTCCTGACCGATCTGCGTCAGCAGACCGACTACCTCGAATCCCTGCAGAGTCCGCTGCCCGACCAGGCGCCGGAAATCAGACAGGCGTTCGCGCACTAACTGAATCGAAAATAGGCGCCTGGGCTCGGCGGGCGTTCGGGGTTAGGCGGCCTCCGGTAGGGCTTCGAGGGTGACTTTGTGGCCGAGGCGTTCGAGTT
>Ga0302325_10002497_pt1 | contig 44625 bp, 45 predicted proteins | sample Palsa_T0_2_FD_201948 | JGI IMG/M metagenome (GOLD analysis project Ga0302325, IMG submission 201948) | Peat permafrost microbial communities from Stordalen Mire near Abisko, Sweden - Palsa_T0_2 | ecosystem: Environmental > Terrestrial > Soil > Palsa > Peat permafrost | place: Sweden: Abisko... | reverse complement strand
CTTCAGCTCGTGCCGCCCCGACAACGCCCCCCAAACGCCAACCACACCCACCCGCACAAACAAAAACCCCAAACCACCCCTAGACACCACCCACACCATATGAGTTGTCGTGAATTCATCACGCCAGAATCCGGTGCGAGCCGAATCGGGCCAGAAGTCACACGGACGAGACATAACCGCGACGCGCGCGTAACAATCGCACGCCCGCCCGGCACGAATCGCACGCCCGCACGCCCACCGGACAGCACACTACTCGCCCAGCACCTTGATCACGAGGCGCTTCGACCTGCCGCCGTCGAACTCGCAGTAGAAGATCGCCTGCCACGGACCTAGGTCGAGCCTGCCGTCGGTGACCGGCACGATCACCTGGTGGTGGACGAGCAGGTTCTTGAAGTGGGCGTCGCCGTTGTCCTCTCCGCCTCGGTGGTGCCGGTAGTCACCGGGATCTGGCAGCAGCTCGCGCGCGGTCTCGTTCGCGGGGTCCTTCCAGCTCGGGGGCGCGAGCTTGTCCAGCCATTCGAGCGCGTCGGCCTGGATCCCCGGCTCGTCGTCGTTGATCCACACGCCGGCGGTGATGTGCATCGCGGACACCAGGACCAGCCCCTCGCTGATCCCGGCGTCCCGGACCGCGTCCGCAACGTCCGCGGTAATGCGAACGAACTCGCGGCGCTTGGCGGTACGGAAGGTGCGGTAGACGGTGTGAGACTTCACGGGGGGTCCTTAGTGGTTCGTTTCGTAAGTACTGCGATACCGAGAGTGGTCACGGGTGGACGCTGGGCCAGGACGCAGGAGCCGACGTGTGCCCCTGGCACACGAGGCGACGAGGACGCCGACCAGCGCCGCCGGGGCCGCTCGAATGTCGTCGTACTTGCGAAACGGGCCACTTAGCGGGGGAGCCGGGATTCGAACCCGGATTCACGGTTTTGGAGACCGCGCGCATAGCCATTAACTCACTCCCCCGGGCCGCAGGCATCGTACCGATCCTGGCCGTGGACCCGTCCGGGCGGCAGTGCGAGTTATGGCCCCCCGCGGCCATGTGGCGCCGTGAAGTCGGCGTCGGGAAGCACGGCCACGAGACCGCTCGGGTTTACACCGGGGTGCGTCCGGTAGTAGTGGTTGCGGATCTCGTCGAGCCGGACGGTGTCGGCGATCCCGGGCTGCTGGTGGAGGTCACGGGTGTACGGCCACAGGTTTGGGTACTCGACGAGACGGCGGAGGCTGCACTTAAAGTGGACGGCGTAAACGGCGTCGAAGCGCACGAGCGTCGTGAACAGCCGCCAGTCGGTCTCGACCGGAGCGGCTCCGAACAGGAAGCGCCGCGAGGAGAGCCGTCGGTCGAGCTCGTCGAGCTCGTCGAACAGCCCGTACACCACAGACTCGTACTCGGCCTGGTCGGTGGAGAAGCCGGCGCGGTAGACGGCGTTGTTGACTCGCTCGTAGATGCGCGCGTTCAGCGCGTCGATCTCGTGGCGGTGAGGCTCGGGATATAGATCGTGCTCGTCGCTCGCGAGCGCGGCGAACCCGGTGCTGAACATCCGCAGGATGTCGGCCGACTCGTTGTTGACGATCCGACCGGTCGCCGTGTCCCACAGGACCGGCACGCTGAAACGACCCTCGTAGGCTGGATCCGTGGCGTCGTATGCCTCGCTGAGGAAGGCGAAGCCGTTCACGGGATCGGAGTAATCCCCACCGCTGAACGTCCACCCTCGCTCATCCCGGAGGGGGTCGACGACCGACATTCCGATCGCATCCTCGAGCCGCTTCAGTCGGCGGCCGATCACCGTTCGATGCGCCCACGGGCAGGCCCACGAGATGTACAGGTGGTAGCGGCCCGGCTCGGCGGGATACGCCGTCGAGCCGTCGCCCGATACCCAGTCGCGGAACTGGCTTGGCGGCCGCTCGAACCGCCGCGCGGCGAGGGCGGCGGGAGCTAATCCGGTATCGAGCCTGGGCGGGGACATGATCGTGCTGAGACGGGCGCAGAAGTACGAATGCGGGCGAAGGGACTCGAACCCCCAAGGGCGTTAGCCCACCGGCTCCTAAGGCCGGCGCGTCTACCAATTTCGCCACGCCCGCGAACCTGCAACGCGTAACTGGCGAAGATTGTATGTTCCGCACATGCCGCCTGTGCGGAACCTGCCTCCCGGGTACACGATCGCGTATCCGAACCGCGACAAGGCGGCGTCGAAGGCGTCGAAGGCGATCGTCGTGCTGCTGCTGCTCGTTTCGGTCGTGCTGATGCTGGTCGTGACGATCGGCGGCTGGACGAAGCTCGAAGGCCAGGAGCCGCTGAACTTCATCCTGATCTTCCTGTACCTGTTCTTCGCCTTCTTCATCATCCGGTGGCAGCGCGGGCTGCTGCCGATCGCCGCGGCGGTTGCGATCCTGCTCCTGATCCTGGCCGCGATCGCGGGCACGGGCGCCGCCGGCACGTCCTGGTTTGACCGCAACAAGGCCGGCTTCGGACCCACCGGATCGCTGTTCGGCGGCGGCGGGCTCAGTCCCGACGTGCTCGGGATCGCGACGCTGCTGTTGGTTCCGGTTCAGGCGCTGGTGGTCTTCTTCTCGATCCAGGCCTTCTCACAAGGCTGGAATGTCGAGGTCGAAGTCCCGATCGACCAGTCGCGCCGGGGCGGCGCCGCCCCCTCGTCGGTCAATCCCGCAGCCGTTTAGCGCGGACACCAGCCGCTACCGTCCGGCTGGGACGAATCTGCGGGTAACCACGGTGTGGAACGGGCGACGGGCTGCCGATCGTGGTGGGTATGGGCGAGCTGCCCGCTTCATCCGGATTGCCTGCGGTCCTCACGGGTGCGGTCGGATTGGCCGCCCACCGGCGCGCCATCGGTCGCGCGGCTGGAATCGTGATCTCATTGGGCGGGGCCACGGCGCTCGCCGCTGGCGGGATCGTGAGACACCCCGGCGCGGCGCCTGCCTTCTTCGTTGTTGCGGTGTTTGCGCTCTGCTCTGGGCTCGCGTGTGTCCGGGTTCGATGGGACCGGCTCCCGGCGGCTTGGCTGCATGTGATCCCGGTCATCGCAACGGTCGAGGTCGCGTTTGGAGTCCGCCTCGCCGCGGCGTGTACGGGGGTATCGCCGCCGACTACTACGTCTTTGTCGCCGTGTTCGCCGGCTATGCGTTCTCGGCACGCGGCGCTGTCGCCGCGCACGTGGCGTTCGCATCGGCGGCGTCGAGTCTGTCGGTGCTGTACGGCAGCGGGAACGGAACTGAGGCAGTCGCCCGGGCGCTTATCAACGTGCTGCTGCTGGTCGTGGTCGCCGGCATCGTCACGCTTCTGCGGGACGAGCTGCATGCGCGCCAGCGAGAGCTGGAGGAACTTGCGATCCGAGATCCGCTGACGGGTGTCGGCAACTACCGTCTTTTGTCCGAGCGCTTGGAGTACGAGATCGCCCGCCACCGCCGCTCGGGCGGATCGCTGACGGTGATGCCGGTCAAGGCCCCGGTAAACCTCGTTGATGTCGGGGGCACGGTCCGTACGTACCCTCAGAACTACAAGGGTACCTGGGAGTACAACATCTCGTTCGAGCTCGGCAACGCGGGACCCCTTGAACACCGCGCCGAGACCGGAGCGGACAAGGATCTCTCCCCCGTTATGATCAGGAGCAGAGATGTCACAAAGAGCCCGATGCCGGAGTTTCGCTCGGGCGTCGAGGAGACGGTTGGCCGCAAGGCGGTCGTGATCGCGGCGACATCGCCAGCCACGTCGCGGTAGTCCGGATTCTTGGCGAGGCTCGCCCGGATGCCGATCCCTAGGTCCGCGATCGCGATCTCCATCACAGGCTTGGAGGTCAGCGCTGGGCGGCCGCAAAGCCCCCAAGGCCAGTGCCGGCATGGTGGAGCACGTTCTCGCAGACCTCATCGAGGGCGACGTGAAGCGAGCCCTTGGAGACATCGTCGATCTGACACCGCTCGGCGATCGCGTCGGCCAGCTGCCGTCGCACCTCCGGATAGGTTGCCGGGCTGTCGAAGTGTCGGCACTCCCTGAATCCGACCGACCGCTTTCGCTCGAAGGGCTCCGGGGTCTCGGCGCCGTGGTAGAGCTGTCTGAGGAAGTCCATTCGCAAGAGGTATCGGTGGATGCCGGCCGCGTGCGGCATGTACACGGTTCCCTCGTCGACGAGCTTCAGGTCCTCAACCCGGCGGACAGCGGCGATGAGCAGCGCCAGGGCCGCAGGGCTGACGAACGTCAGCGACGTCAGGTCGAGGTGTAGCTTGACGGGATGATCGACGAGGAAGAGAGGCGTCAGGTCCCGTATGACGCGCTCGACGGTGCCGAAATGGTATGGACCGGCGAGTCTGACGCCTAGGGGTGGATCCGCCATGTTCGTCGAGAGCTTACGCGTCGCATCGCGGCGCAGAGTGGCTCGCGCTAGAGGCGTATCACTTCCGTTCTGACCTCGTCGCCGAATCGCCACGAAGCGGACACCATCGCTTGGACGCAGCGACAAGAACTGGAAGTCGGTGCCGTCGCCAGGCGGTCTGGTTTGGCGCCCCTGCTCGGCAGGCGACAAGTGGTGGCCGGTAATTCGGCCTCAAATCCCGTAGCCAACGTAGCCCAGCGCCCGGCATCGTCGTCGTTCACGCGACTTGACAGAGACACGAACGAATCGTTTCTCGACGCATAGGCGGGCGGAACCCCGCTTGATGACCTCGCATGATGATCCGGCGTGACAACGACGCGGTGAGGCGCTAGATCCGTAGGCAGTCGCCAGGTTCGGCGAGCAGCATGGCCTACTCGGGTGGCTTCGACGGACCAGGAGCGTGCGGGCCGGCGACCTGCGCGGCGGGAGGCATCAGCTCACCGTGGAGCACAGCCTCCCAGGCTGGAAGTCCTTCCTGCACAGTCGCCGGGACCCCGAAGGCGAACCAGACCGCCGACAGCCCAACCGCAAATCTTCCGGCCAATGCCAGACCGCCACGCGCGGCTGTCTCGAACCGTGATGGCGCCCGCTACGACCTCGGTGGCGAGCCGGACAGCGTTGGGGCCACCGATGGCGATGTGATCGAGGGCGAGCAACACACCAGCAAGCCGAGCCGCGATTACATGCTTGACTTCGCCGGGGAGTTCATCGGACGCGTTGACCTCGTCTGCGAGCTGCCCGATGTTTGTCTTTAAACCGTGAAGCTCAGACCCGTCGGGAACGATGCCCTCGGGGGCAACGTGATGGAGATGGTCCGCCAGCGCCGCCAGCGCCTCGAGTGCCACGTCCGGCACCCTGACGTTCTGCGCCGGCCCGGAGAATGGGTGGTCCTGAGGGAAGATCGCGTTTTCCCAGGCGCCCTGGTAACGGTTTACCTGTGCCGCCTGGGCACGTCGTCCCGGCTGATCTGCCGAGTCCCGGACCGCGCCCGCGAGCATCCTGACCTCAGCGAGCGGTAGCTGGACATCAGCCTCCGGCACGCCTAGAGCCCGTGCCCAGGCAGCTCGTACCGAGGCGTTCGAGGGAGCCTCGTTGAATTTTACGAGTAGTGCGTGGAGGCGCCCGGCGGGGTTGTCAACGGTCCAGCTGTCCGTCGCGCGCCACGATACCTATGAGCCATGCGAGGACTCGCGCTGTTCTGGGGGCGCGCGCGACGCCCTTCATGTAGCTACGCGGTGACGTGGTCGAACCGCCATTTGGTAGACGATTGGTAGAAACGGGACCGAAACACCCCACGCCCAGAAGTCACCAATCGGTGCGTTTGCGGGTCATTTGTCCGCCCTGGCCTGCTCGCACGTCTCATGCGGCGGGTGGGATTCGAACCCACACGTCCCTAAGGACAACGCGTTTTGAGCACGCCATGTCTACCGTTCCATCACCGCCGCTTGGGCCGACAGTGTAGAACGCGGACCCGTGGTGCTCATCGCACCAGCTCGATCAGCTCATCCATCAGCGCCGGGCGCGTCACCACCACACCCGCAGGCTCATCCCCGGCCTGCTCCAGTGAGCGCACCTCAAGCCCGGCTCGGGCCGCGATCAGCGTGCCGGCGGCGAGATCCCAGGGCTGCAGCCCGCGCTCGTAGTAGGCGTCGAACCGCCCGCAGGCCGTCCAGCAGAGATCGATCGCGGCGGCGCCCATCCGGCGGATGTCGCGGACCCGCGGGAGCACTCGGCTGACGGCCTCGGCCTGGCGGGCTCTCAGCGCCGCGTCGTAGGAGAACCCGGTCGCGACCAGGGCCTTGGCGAGATCGCCCGTGGCGCGGCCGCGGATCGGCTCCCCGTCGAGCGTCGGCGTGCCCGATCGAGTCGCGGCGAAACACTCGCCGCGGATCGGGTCGAGCACGATCCCCACGAGTCCCCCGTCCGCGTCCTCGCAGGCCACGCTGACCCCGAAGGCAGGAACCCCGAACAGAAAGTTGATCGTGCCGTCGAGTGGGTCGACGACCCACCGCAGCGCGCCGCCCGCCGTCGCTCCGCCCTCCTCGGCGAGAATCGCATCGTCGGGCCGGTGGGACTTCAGCACGTCGCGAATCGCGGCCTCGGCGGCGAGGTCCGCGTCCGACACGAGGTCGGTCGGTCCACTCTTCGAGCGCACGCCGTGCTGCCGGTGGCCGAACCGGGCTCGGAGCTCGTCCCCCGCTCTCGTGGCGGCCTCCATCGCAACGGCAAGGAGCGCGTCCTCGTCGGCTGCGGTCATCGCCATCGGCAGCGTAACGGGTGCGAGCGGCCAACCTATCGCCGCGCAACCATGAGCCCACCTGAGATCATCCGCGGGCCATGCCTGCGGCCGACACGATCGCGAGCCTGACCGAGACCGGTCAGCGCGTAGCGGGATCAGACGCCGAGCGGCGGGCGGGGCTCCAGCTTGAAGCAGAGCTCCGAGAAGGTGGTCGAGACGCGGTGATCGAGCCGTTCTGGTGCCGCCCGAACTGGGCGCTTGCGCACGCCTGGCACGCGCTGCTCGGCCTCGCCGGCGGGCTCGTGGCCGTGTCCGACGCGACAGCGGGTGGTCTGATGGTGCTGGTCGCGCTGCTGAGCGTGCTGGCTGACGCAGCCACCGGCATCTCGATCGGACGCCGCCTCACACGCGAGCGTGCGAGCCAAAACGTGGTCTCGCGGGGGGATGAGACGAAGGGAGATCCGCTCGAGCAGGGTCGGGTGCGGTTGATCCTGACCGCGAACTACGACTCGGGACGGATGGGGGTCGTGTACCGGAACGGGCCGCGACAGATTGCCGCGAGGATCCACCGGGCAACCGGCGGGCGGGCGCCGGGCTGGCTGGCATGGCTCGCGCTCGCGCTCTGGTGGCTGCTGGCAATCGCGGTCGCCCGCTACCACGGCGCTCACGGGACGACGATCGGGCTGCTCCAGCTTCCCCCCACGATCGGGCTCGTGCTCGCTTTCGCGCTGCTGCTCGAGCTCGCGAGCGCTCCTGCCGGCCCCGCGGCCGCAGACAACGCCAGCGGCGTCGCCGCCACGATCGCGCTCGCACGCGCCCTTGGGGCATCCGCGCCGAGCCGGCTCGAGGTCGAGGTCGTGCTCGCAGGCGCGGGCGAAGGGGGTGGGATCGGTCTGCGATGCCATCTTCGCCGCCGCCGCCGCGAACTGACGCCGGAGAACGTGATCGTGCTCGGCCTCTCAGCCTGTGGCGCAGGTTCACCCCGGTGGTGGCACAGCGACGGAGCGCTGCTTCCGCTCGCCTACCACCGCCGCCTGCGCGAGCTTTGCGCCGGCATCGCTCGCGACGATCCAGAGCTCGGCGCCGGCCCCCATCGTGGTCGCGGCGGGACTCCGGCGCTGCCGGCTCGGATCGCGGGGATCCCGGCGATCGCGATCGGCTGTCTCGACGAGCGCGGGCTCGTACCGCGCTCGCATCAGCCGGTCGACACGCCGGATGCGGTGGATCGCGCGGCTGTGGACTCGACGCTCGAACTGGGACTGATGCTGGTCGACGCGCTCGACGCCGAGGTCGCGCGGACCTGGGATGCGCGCGCCGTGCCGAAGCGGGCTCCGGCACCGGCGTAATTCGCAACTGGGCGACCCGCGACCGCGCTCAGACCGGCGTGACGGGATTTCGCTTCGCCGGCCAGTCGCGGCGCTTGCCGGCGGCGAGCGCGAACCGGCGCACGAGCTCGGAGCGGAGCCGATCGGGCTCGATCACGGCGTCGATCACGAGCTCGGCGGCGAGGTGGAGGATGTCGATGTCCTCGGCGTACTCCCGCCTTAGCTCCTCGGTGCGTGCCGCGCGCTGTTCGGGGTCCTCGATCGCCTGAAGCTGGTTGTAGTACACGGCATTGATCGCCGCCTGTGGGCCCATCACCGCAATCGAGGCTGTCGGCAGCGCGATGCAGCAGTCGGGATCGAACGCCGGACCTGCCATCGCGTAGAGACCGGCGCCGTAGGCCTTGCGAACGATCACGGAGATCTTCGGGACGGTCGCCTCGGAGACCGCGCTGATCATCTTCGCCCCGTGGCGAATGATCCCCTGGCGCTCGACCTGGGTGCCGATCATGAACCCGGGGACATCGGCGAGGAACAGCAGCGGGATGTTGAACGCGTTGCACGTCCAGATGAAGCGGGCGCACTTGTCCGAGGAGTCGACGAACAGAACGCCGCCCTTGACCTTCGGCTGGTTCGCGACGATGCCGATCGTGAGGCCGTCCAGACGTGCGTACCCGACGATCACCTCCTTCGCCCAGCGCTCGTGGACCTCGAGCAGCGAGCCCGCGTCGAGCAGGCTGTCGAGCAGATCACGCATGTCGAACGGCTTGTTCTCGTCAGCCGGGACGATGTCGCGAATCGGACGATCGGAGGCGGGCGCGGCGGGAGTGGCAGCCGGCGGGCGCTGCGCCCAGCTGGTCGGCATCCGCGACAGATACCGCTTGGCGAACTCGATTCCCTCTTCGTCGGTCGTCACGAGGGCGTGCCCGCAGCCGCTGCGCGAGGTGTGCATCCGCGCGCCGCCCATCTCCTCGAGCGAAACCTTCTCGCCGATCACCATCTCGGCCATCCGAGGCGAGCCGAGGTACATAGAAGCGTTCCCGTCCCGCATGATCACGACGTCACAGAACGCGGGGATGTAGGCGCCACCGGCCGCACTCGGGCCGAACAGCACGCACACCTGGGGCACCAGCCCCGACATCCTCACCTGGTTGAAGAAGATCCGGCCGGCGTGCGCGCGGCCAGGGAACATCTGTACCTGCTCGTTGATCCGTGCCCCCGCCGAGTCGACCAGGTACACGATCGGCATCATCAGCGAGAGCGCCCGCTCCTGGATCCGGAGGATCTTCGTGACCGTCTTCGGCGCCCACGACCCTGCCTTCACGGTCGGGTCGTTCGCCATCACCGCAACCGGGCGCCCGTCGACGGTGCCGAGGCCTGTGACGACGCCTTCGGCGCCGAGGCCCTCGTGCTCTGATCCCGCGAGCAGTCCCTCCTCGGCGAACGAGCCGGGGTCGAGCAGTCGCGCGATCCGCTCGCGAACCGGGAGCTTGCCCTGCTCGGCGGCCTTTACTCGGTGCCGCTCGGGGCCGCCCTGCAGAGCACGGGCGACGGCGTCGTCGAGCTCGCTCACGTAACCGACGGGTCGCGGTGGCCGGGGTCGAGCGGCACGGTCGGCGCGTCGACGCCGGAACCTGGCTCGGGCGGGAGCGGCCGCCGCGGACGCAGGCCGATCGCGAGGCCCGCGCCCCCGATCGCGAGCAGGAACAGCGGCCAGCCGACGAGCGAACCGCGCCCCACAGGCGGCAGCCCTGCCAGCACCGCAAACGCCACCAGCACCGCGGCGCCGATATACGCCGGCCCGGGTTCGCCGTCCGCGCACGCGTACGCCACCAGGCCGAGACCGATCGCGAGCAGGTACAGCTCCCAGCCGAAGGGCACGGCCGGCCGGCCAGCGCCGAGGATGGTCAGGAACGCGCCCGACGCGCGTAGCAGCGAGGCGAGAGCGATCGGAAACAGGTACGTCGCCGCGAGCGCGAGCGCCGTCAGCCCGGCGGCGTTCGCCAGCTGCACCGCGTGCCGGCGCTGGTGATCGCGCAGCCGCACGGTGCCGAGGGCGAAGCCGGCGGTGAGAACCAGCAGGACGGCGCGGAACGTGCCGAGCCCGTGCGGCCGGAACAGCCACGCCACCAACGCCTCGACGGCCACAAGACCCGCGATCGCCGCCACCAGGGTGCATGCGGCCGAATTGGCGCGCCGCGCCGCTGTCGCCGCCACCACCGTCTCGAGGCCGAACGTCCATGCCCACCCTCCCGCACCGGGCGGCCGATGAGCTCCGAGCACCTCAGCCAGCAGCACCAGCGCCAGCGCGAGCGGCACCAGCCCGGCGAGCAGCAGGACGGAGTGGTAGGGGCGCGGTGAGGTGCCCTCGAGCGGCGCGAGCCAGCCCATCGTCAGGATCAGCCCCGAGAGCAGGGCGACGACGACGAGGCGCGCCCCAGGTGACCACTGTCGCATTCGCGGCTCGACCATCAGCGCCGCCACCGCGAGCGGGACCGCCCCCGCGGCGATCACGGCGCCGCGGTGCGGGTGGGGTCGCAGGCTGTTGAGTAGGCGCGTCATTCAGCGCGCGATTCCCGGGTTCTCCACGGGCTCGGCGCCTGAGTAATCGTAGAAGCCGACGCCCGACTTGCGTCCGTACCATCGCGCGGCGAGCAGCTTGCGCAGCGTCGGTGGCTGCGCGAACCGCCGCTCGCGGAACTCGTCATACAGCGCGTCACAGATCGCGCCGAGCGTGTCCAGGCCGATGAAGTCAGACAGCGTCAGCGGCCCCATCGGGTGGCCGGCGCCGGCCTGCATCGCGGCGTCGATCTGCTCGATCGACCCGACTCCTTCCTCGTAGGCGCGAATGCCGTCGAGCAGGTACGGGATCAGCAGGCGGTTGACGATGAACCCGGCCTGGTCCTTGGTCGGTACGGTCAGCTTGCCGAGGCTGGCGCCGAACTGCATGCCGGCCTCGAGCGCGTCGTCGGATGTCGTGACGCAGCGGACGACCTCGAGCAGCTTCATCACCTGCGCCGGGTTGAAGAAGTGCAGGCCGAGGAAACGCTCGGGCCGGCTGGTGGCGGCGGCCTGCGTGATCACCGGCAGCGATGATGTGTTCGTCGCGAAGAACGCTTCGGGCCCGACGATCTGGTCGACGGCCTTCCACATCTCGAGCTTGCGGTCGAGGTCTTCGGTGATCGCCTCGATCACGAGGTCGCTGCCGGCAAGATCGGCGTAGTCGGTGGTACCGGTGATCCGCGCGCGGATCGCGTCGCCCTCTTCTTGGGTCAGGCGCTGCCGTTGTACCGCCTTCGCGAGCTGGCCCTCGATCTTCCCGAGTCCCTTGGCCAAGGTCGGCTCGTCGACCTCCCGAACGACGACGGCGTAGCCGGTCTGAGCCGCGATCTGGGTGATCCCGTGCCCCATCAGGCCGCATCCGAGGACTCCGACCTTGGTGATCTGCGCCATTCCGCCTCCGTGTTGTTTCTCCGAGGGGCGGAGGCTAGTACGACTGGAGTCCTGGGAGCGTGCGGCAGGCCGGGCGCACGGAATGCGCCCGGCCCGCGTTGCGCGGTTGCGGCGTGCTACTTGCCGTTGATCGAGCCCACCTTGATCGCGTCGATCGAGACGTCGTCCATGACGCCTCCGTCGTCAAACGTGAATGGGGCGCAGGAGACCGTCAGTTGCCCAGGTGCCGACAGCGTGGCGGGGCCTTGCAGGAACAGCGTGCCAATAAACGCCGCCCCTCCGCCGACCGGCTGGGACGTGATCGTCGTCGTCGAGTCAGCCAGGTAGCAGGTGTCCTCATCATCGGTCTCGTCGCCGGGATTGAGGTCGCCAGCCACCGTGACCAAATACTCGCCGGCGGGCAGAGACAGAGTCTGCACGGTGCTCCCCTTGTTTTGGACGCCAACCAGTCCACTGTCACCGCTGGCGAACCCGGCGCTCGCTCCGCCCGAACCGGCGGGTCCTGCTGGTCCTGCCGGTCCTGCCGGTCCCGTCGCGCCGGTGTCACCCTTCGGTCCTGCCGGTCCCACCGGACCTGTCGCGCCTGCCGGCCCCACGGCCCCCGTCCCCCCCGCGGGCCCCGCCGGCCCCGCCTGGTCGAAGTTCAGCGCGGTCTCGAGCCCCGCGATGCAGTGCTCGCCCTTGGTCGGATCGATCACCCGTAGGATTCCCGGTTGGCTAGTGGCGAGGATGTTCGTGTAGCAGGTGTGGATCACCCCGGAGGAGTCCGGGATCGACCCCGGTGCCCTGCCGCGCAACCTACTTGGGGTGACTCGGTCCGGAAAGCGTGCTAACACGCACTTCAAGCGTGACAACCGTCACGCAGCAGCGCCCGGTCAGTGCTGCCAGTCGACCGGCCCCGCCGACAGCACGTGGCTGCCCAGACGGCGCCCCAGCACGGCCTGGACGCCGCGCGAGGTATCAACCAGGGCAGCGAGATCGATTCCGGTCGCGATCCCCATCTCGTGCAGCATCGAGACGAGATCCTCGGTCGCGATGTTGCCGGTCGCACCCGCCGGCACCGGGCAGCCGCCGAGCTCGCCGAATGAGGACTCGAAGCTGTCGACGCCGACCTCGAGCGCGGCGAGTACATTCGCGAGGCCCTGTCCGCGCGTGTTGTGGAAGTGAGCCGTCAGCTCGACCTCGGGAAGGGAATCGCGAGCGATCAGGAAGAAGTTGCGGACCTGCAGCGGGTTGGCCATCCCGGTCGTGTCGCCGAAGCCCACCTCCTCGGCGCCGGCGTCCACCAGGCGGCGCGCGATCGCGAGGACGAGCTCGGAAGGCACGCGCCCCTCGTAGGGACAACCGAAGCTGGTCGAGATCACACCCTCGCAGCGTAGGCCCTCCGAGCGCGCCCGGGCGAACGTACGGCTGAGCCCGGCAAGCGATCCCTCGATCGAGCGCCCGACATTCTTGGCGTTGTGGGATTCGGATGCCGACAGAAAGCCGTTAATTTCCTGGAACTTCTCGCGGTACCGGAGCGCGCGCTCGAGACCGCGCTCGTTCGGGATCAGCACGCTGGCCGAGACCGTCTCGGGCAACACGATCGCCTCGAGCACCGATTCCGCGTCGGCGAGCTGCGGGATCACATCGGGACGGACGAAGCTTGTGACCTCGATCCGGCGCAGGCCGGTAGCGGCGAGTGCTTCGATCAGGGCTATCTTGTCCGCGGTCGGGATCACCTCTGGCTCGTTCTGAAAGCCATCGCGGGGGCCGACCTCGCGGATGCGGACGCTGGCGGGAAACTCGGGCATCTCCGCCAATGCTATGGATCGAGCGTCTAACTGGGCTTGATCTTGAGCACCAGGCGAGTCGTGGCGTGAGTCGAGTCGGTCGCGTTCACGACCACGTCGAGCCTCTTGACCTTCTTGTGCTTGACCTTCTTGGCGAGCGACGAGCTCACGGTGATCGCCTTGGCGCCGATCGTGACCTTCAAGCTCGTGGGCGCACCCTTGAGCGAGATCGTCAGCTTGCTACGACTGGCCTTCAGCGTGAACTTGACATGCTTGCCACCCGAGACCGCGATCCCCTTGGCGAGGTTCTTGGCCTTGGTCGAGAAGCGGAGGCCGCTCGGGAGAGCGACCACGAGCTTCTCCAGCCCGGCGCCTGCCGTGACCGTGAAGCTCAGCTTCGGTTTGGACTTTCCGACCCCGGTCAGGGATTCCTTTGACACCGCCGGATTGGCGAGCGTCTTGAAGGTGGCGTCGTTCCCGTCAACGGTGCCGAAGTCCGTCTGCGCGACGACGCGGTAGTGAATCAGCTGCCCGCCGGGAGGGACCCGAGCGACGCGCTCACCGGGGTCGATACGCCGGAGGTTGGTGGCAGCAGCTGTGCGGCCGTGGTCGAGCCGTACGCCGTGCTCGTCCCGAAGTCGAACTGGACGCGCGTCGGCGCGCCGTCGGTATCGACGGTGCCGGCCACCGACGCAGTCGTCTTCGTGACCGCCGAGGCGGCTGCCGTCGTGGTCGTCCCCGGCGTGTAGCCCTGGGCGAACAGCTCTTGGGGACCGGCCGCGTTGTCGGTATAGGAGAAGAACGGCGTCCCGATCGATCCGCCAGGGCACGTCGAACCGTCCCCGGTGAACGGGTCGTCGGGGCAGGTCGAAGCGATTGGCGTCCGCACGTCGGTGCCGGGGCTACCTGTCGGCACCGACTGGGTGCCGTTGTCGGCCTCCTGCCACGTGATCCACGGCGCGGGGTTGCCGCCCGCGATCGTCGTACCGCCAATCAGCGACGGGTTGATCGCCTCGCGGTCGGTGTTGATGTTCAGCGACGGGACCCCCGACCCGCGCGCCTGACCTTCTGGGACCCATTGGCCGCCGTTCTGCGCCGGCGCCGCCTGCGAGGCGAAGCGGCTCGCAAAGATGTTGTTGACACCACCGAGCGCTGTGACGGGCTCATCCCACGCCACCCACGGCACTGTCCGGTTGCTGCGTCGGATCGATCTGCGCTCCGCTCGACGGCAGCACGACGAACGCTCCGTAGCCGGTGCCGGTCAGGAGGACCGCGGCGATCGCACCGATCAGGAACAGGCTATGGCGGCGTCGCCACCCGGTGGGCCTGTAGGGGGCGGATGGGCTTCGCATGACTGATCCCTTCTTCAGATCCGGCTGCCCACGTGTGCGCGCCGCAGGTCGTTCGAACTCGGTGCGACAGCACCACGGCGAGCGCACATATCCCGTTCCGCCGCTCAGCGATAGATCATCCGCAGGCCGAGCATCTCCGCCACGGTCACGAGCTTGTAACCGCGCGCTCTCAGGTTGGCGATCTCCGTCGGAAGCGCGTCGAGCGTTTCGTAGCGAGGGCCGCCGCCGAAGTGCTCCTCGACGATTCCGCCGTTCCGTGCGTTCGTGGTGACGTTGTCGATGATCTCGCCGACACCGGGAAGCGCCCAGTCCCGTGGGTCGATGTTCCACATGATCGTCACCAACCCGAGCGAGCGGGCGAGCGAGATCAGCTCGGGGCTGATGTCGCCGTACGGGGGTCTCCACAGGCACGGCGTGAAGCCGGTGGCACGGCGGATCGCATCGATCGTCAGCTCGAGCTCGGACCGCTGTTGCGCGGCGGGAAGGGCCGCCATATCGGGGTGGGTCCAGGTGTGGTCGCCGATCATGTCCCCGTTTGCGAGCATCGCCCGTTCGACCGACCCGGTTGGGTCGTATTCGCTGATCTGGTCGCCGATTTCGAAGAAGGTGGCGGGAACGTGATACCGGGCCAGGGTCCTGATGAAGTCCGTCGTCGGAGGAGTACCCCACGGCCCGTCATCAAACGCCAGCGCCATATCGTGGACCTTCGGCGAGCCGCCGTAGACGAGGGACGGCCCGCCGGCGACGCAGCCGACGAGCTGCGGCGTATGCAGCTTCGCAAGTGCGGCACGGACGGGCAGGGTGTCGGTGCAGCCCGCGGGCGTGGCCGAGCAGTTCGCGGCGGTGGACGTGCTGAGGACCTGCCACCGCAACGACCGGTAAGTGGCCCCGATGCTCGCCGGCCGGAAGCTCGCCGTCAGCTCGTGGTGGCTGCTCCGGGTCACGGTTGCCGTGACCGCGTGGGGGGCGCCGATCCGAGATCGCGAGACACGGTAGAAGACGAGCTTCGGGTGCGCTCCACGCCGCGAACCCCCGATGCACAGCTCGCCGCCGAATGCAGGCGGCTTCGAGGCCGTGATGTCCAGGCAGAGCGCCTGCTGCGCGGCGGCGAGCGATGCCGGCGTGAACTCGTCGTCGGTGACGAGTCGCCAGACGACCTGCTGCCCATTCTGGGTCAGCGACGCGGAGTGGATCCGAACCGCGCCCGTCACGCTCCCCGCCGCGGCCATTGTCGCGGTCGACGCTCCCGCGATCGCTGCGCCGATCAGCAGCGTGCGGAGGAGGGCTTTGGCGCGGCCCCGCATCAGCCCGGTCGAGCCTGGATCACGCGCCGCTCATGCGTGCCGACCCCGATCGTGCGCCCGTCCTCGTGAACGACGTCGACGGCGAAGCGCAGCTTGCGTCCGTCCAGCACCTCGGTCAAACGGGCGTGAGCGGCACACCGCGACCCGGTGGCCGCACCAGCGACGTGACGTACGCACACCTCGAAGCCGACGGTCGCCTGGCCCTCCGGGAGCAGCGGATAGACGAGCATCGCGGCGGTGCGTTCCATCATCCCGATCATTCCCGGGGTGGACAGTACGGAGAAGCCGATCGTGCCGCCGACGTCGGTCACCAGCCGGCCCTCGACCGTGAATTCCTGCGTCGCCTCGATCCCGGGCACCAGCCCGCGCTCGCCGGACCTCTCCACCGTTACATCCTCGCGAAACGGTCGCCGGTCAGCGCTGTGACAAATGTCGTGCAATGGCGCACGCTTCACACAGTACATTTGGCGGCGGAACGTGGGCGCGTCGGCCCAAGAAACTGGGCGTGACTGGAGTCCTGCCGGAGAGATGTCAAGGTAAGGAGGCGGTATGGGCACGGTAATGGGGCGGATCACGGGACGTGCGGCACTGGCGGCCGTTGTTGCGACGGTTCTCGGCTGGGCCGGCGCGGGAAGCGCGCTGGCGGTCAGTAGCCCGATCACGATCGGGAGCGCCGACGGCGCTCCGGCCGTCGCGGTCGACTCGTCCGGTACGGCTTACGCGGCGTGGCCGATCTCCGGCAGCGTCATCGACTTCTGCAAGCTGGCGCCCGGCGCGACCGGCTGCACCCCGGTACAGCTGTCGACCACGGGACTCGGATTCTTCGGCACCCCATCGGTGCTCGTCAGCGGCAGCGACGTGTACGTCTTCGCGGATTCAAATGGGGCTCCCAGCCAACAGCTGACCGGCCTGGACGAGTACCTGTCGACCAACGGGGGCACGTCATTCAGCCTGGTTCCGAACGCAGTAAGCGACACCGGCGGTTACTCGCCAGACGGGCTCGTCGCCCTCACGGGCGGAGATTTCGGCGTTACCTGGAACTACGGCGGCGGCGGGAACCCGTCCTTCCAGGCTAACTCACTGGCGTCACCGCAGCCCTACTCGGAGGCCACGTTCGGAACCGCAGACCCGTACGCGGCGCTGAATCCATCGCCCGACAGCTACACGCTGTTCGACAGCAGCGGGACGCTCGGCTCGCTCACCACCGGTACCGACTCCGGGGCACTCGGCGTGTTCGACACGAACAGCTACGCGGGCCCGTGCGCGTCGACCGGCGACACCGGCCTCGTTTATTCGTTCGCGTCGCTCCCGGCGTCGAGCACCGCGCTCAACACAGGCAGCGACGTTACAGGCAGCGCCTGGTCGCCGCTGGCGCCGATCAACTGCAACGGCTCGGCTCCAGCCGTCGGCGCCGGCCCATCGGGCTGGGGGCTGCTCGACTTCAACAACCAGGCGCAGGAAACGCAGTACCAGTCCTTCACGCCTCCTGCGACGTTCGGCACGCCGGTCTCACTGGCCGGCGACGGCGACGGTACCCCATCGCTCTCCCAGGACGGCGCGGGCGGGATCTATGCCACCTGGGACGGGTTCTACACAGGAATCAGGCTCGCCTACAGCGGCAACGGCGGCAAGACCTTCACCGTGAATACGCTCAACGCCGCAGCGACCGGCGGCGACTCGGCGAGCGCCGTGGACGCGAACGGCCAGGGATGGGTCGTGTACACGGATGGCCACACCGGAACCGAGCTGGCTCAGCCGTTCGTCAAGACCGACGCCATTCCCCCGGCGGTCTCGACCACGATCACGACCTCGCAGACCGCCGGCACGAAGTCCGGCCCGGCGATCTCGATCACGGCCGGGACTGTTGGCGAGACCGACAAGGCGACGATCGGCGGCAACAACGCCGGCTTCGCCGGAGGCTCAGTGCACTACTACCTATACGCGTCGAAGTCGTGCGATCCGGGAACGAGCGAGGTGTTCGCCAGCGCTTCCGAGCCGGTCGTCGACGGCGTCGTGGCGCCGTCGAATCCTGTCACCGCGGCGCTGTCGGCAGGCAAGTACTACTGGCAGGCCGTGTACAGCGGCGACCCCTCGAACGACGGCTCGACGAGCACCTGCGGCGCTGAGGGTGAGGTGCTGACGATCACGCCGGCGGCTACGGTCGGCGTCACCGTCACCAGCAACGGCAAGACCGTCTCGCTGCCCGTGAGCTGCGCGAGCGTGCCGTGCTCCGGCGCGCTGAGCGTGACCGCCGACCCGCCCGCCAGCCACGCCAAGGACGCCAGGGACGCGAAAGCGAAGATCGTGACGCTCGCGAGCGGGAAGTTCAAGATCCGCCGCAAGGGACGCAACACGATCAAACTGAAGCTCACCGGCAAGGGCAAAGCGCTACTCGCCAAGCACCACTACAAGCTGAGCGCGACCGTGACCGTGACCGAGACGATCAGCGGCCACAAGGTCGTGACCGTAGGCAAAGTCAAGATCAAGCGATGACTGCAGCGGGGCCGGCGCTGCGCCGAACCGCGGTCCTGCTCGCGATCCTCACGATCGGCTTGGGGTGCGCGGGGCAGGCGGGGGCGAAGAACACAACGGTGTACACGTTCGGAGGCACGGGGTGCGGGCCGTGGAAGGCACCTTCGGACGCGTCGGTGCTGGACATCGAGGCGATCGGCGCGGCCGGGACCACCAGCGGCGACACTGTTTACGCGCCAGGCCGCCCCGCGAACAGTGACCTTTGGGTCGGGACTCCAGGCTACGGCAGCGAGGTGAAATCCGTTCTCAACGGTCCGGTGGCGGGGGTGAAGTTGGATGTCTGTGTTGACGCTGGTAACGGCTCGCACACGAGCGGTGGGGGAGCATCGGGCGTGAGCATCGGATCTACCTTCGCCGAGCCGGCGGTCGTCGCCGGCGGAGGAGGAGCAGGCGGCCTTGCAGCTCTGGCATCCGAGGACTCGGGCTGGGACCTGACGACGCCGTGCTGCAACGGCGGTGACGCGGGCACCCCGGGAGCCAGCGGCCAGAACGTTGCTCCGCCTTACTCTCCGCGTATAGAGGGTGGGTCAGGTGCCACGGCTCTGAGCGCCGGGAATGGCGGGGCCGGTGCGTCTGGTGACGGTTCGTCTGGTGACGGCGCTCTCTCCGGACCGGCGGGACCAGGAGCCGGCGGCAGCCTGATATACGCCAACGCCGACAACCCGACGCCGGTCGACTGGGGGGAGAGTGGCGGCGCGGGCTACGCCGGCGGCGGTGCTGGTTCCAACGAGTACGACTCCGCGACCTTTGCTGGTGGTGGCGGTGGTTCGGATTACTGTGCTCCGTTGACGCCGTCACGTTCGGACGCGAAGCTGCCCTCGAAGTTCGCCACGACCGATTGCAAGATCATCAATGGTGTCGGCACGAAGTCCGTGTCCGGGACCGCGGCGGGTGATGCGGAGGTGATCATCACCTCGGTCGTGCTTCCGCAGCCGCCGGTCGCGGCGATCACCTGGCCGTTCATGGATGAACGCTTCGTCACCTCCGGCACGGCCACCAGAGCCGGAGCGCTCTCATCCCCCCCCGCGCCCGGCGCCGGCGCATATCCACCAATCGCGAAGTTCAGCTGCATCCGCGGAGCTCACGCCGCCGCGATCAAGAGCTGCACGGCCGTGGTCACGACCGACCCAGGCAGCCGCATCCAAGCGCCGAGGACGAGGACGATCACAAACGGTCAGGCGCTTCCCCCCAGCGCCGGCGGCGCCTACCCGTCCTACATCAAAGACTCGCTGACCGTCACCGCAGTCAGCAACGACGGCAAGAAAACGAAGCAGACCGACTTCTACTACGTCTACACCGCCGGCTCATACCCCATCACACCGCCCGGCGTGCACCCGACGCCCTGAGACACGGCAGGAAGCGCACCCGCGCCGGGGGCGCCCCTTACTTACCCTGCAATACACTGCGGCCGTGCCAGCGCCCGTGTGCATCGTTGGCGGGACGGGCGCGCTCGGCTTCGGCCTCGCGCTGCGGCTCGCGAGAGCCGGAACGCCGGTCGTGATCGGCTCGCGCGACGCCGGCCGGGCTGAGGAGGCGGCTTCGCGAGCTCGTGAGCTCGTCCCCGAGGGGACGATCACCGGCCGGCACAACGCCGATGCCGTCGACGGCGTCGAGCTGGTGGTGCTCTCGGTCCCGTTCCGCAGCCAGTCAGAGAACCTCACGAACCTGCGCGAGGTGTTGCACGAAGGCCAGCTGCTGATCGATGCCACGGTCCCGCTCGCGGCTGCCGTCGGCGGCCGGGCGACGAGGACGCTGGGCGTATGGCAGGGCTCCGCCGCCCAGCAGGCGCAGGAGATGGCTCCGCCGGGGGTGCGGGTGGTCTCGGCGCTGCACACGGTGAGCGCCGCGCACCTGGCCGACCTCGAGCAGCCACTCGACGAGGACGTGCTCATCTGCGGCGACCGGAGGGAGGACAAGGCGCGGGTGGCCGAGCTCGTTCAGGTCATCCCGGGCCTGCGCGCGGTCGACTGCGGCAAGCTCGAGATGGCGCGGATCACCGAGCAGCTGACGCCGCTGATCATCGCGATCAACGTTCGCTACAAGGCACGGGCGGGGATCCACGTCACCGGCCTCGCCGACCACCTCTGGTGAGCGTCGTCGTCCTCGCCGGCGGAACCGGCGGCGCCAAGCTGGCGCGAGGCATGCTCGACCTCGTCGGCGACGATCTCGCCGTGATCGCGAACACGGGCGACGACATCGAGATCTACGGCGCCTACGTCTCCCCCGATCCTGATCTGGTCACGTTCTGGCTCGCGGACCGCATCGACGAGCGTGGCTGGGGAATTGCCGACGACACGTTCGCGGTGATGGACGGGCTCCGCGAGCTGGGAGTCGACGTCTGGTTCAACCTAGGTGACCGTGACCTCGCGATCGGCGTCGAACGCGCCCGCAGGCTCGACGAGGGCGAACGCCTGACCGAGGCGCACGCCGCAATCGCGACCTCCCTTGGCGTCCGCGCGCGGGTCCTGCCGATGAGCGACCGGCCCGTGCGGACGTGGGTTCGCGCACAGGGCCGACACTGGCCGTTCCAGGAGTTCATGATCCGCGCCCGGGCGCAGGGACCCGTCGAGGACGTCGACCTGCGCGGGGTGCGCGCCGCACCTCCGACCGATGAGGTCCTCGGCGCGATCGCGGACGCGACCGCGATCGTGATCGGCCCCTCGAATCCGATCGTCTCGATCGGCCCGATTCTCGAGCTGCCCGGACTACGCGACGCCCTCAACGCCAGCGCGGCGCCCGTCGTCGCGGTCAGCCCGTTCGTCCGCGGCGCGGTGCTCAAGGGACCCACGGCGGAGTTCATGGCCTTCTCAGGCCTGCCGCCGGACGCAGACGGGATCGCGATCGCCTACGAAGGCGTGATCGACGGTCTGATCGCCGATCGGCGCACCGACCGCATCCCGGTGCTCGAAACCGACGTGCTGATGGACGGCGCCGACGGCAGGCGCCGGGTCGCCGAGGAGGCGCTGGGGTTCGCCCACGCGTTGCGCTGACCTTCGGGTCGGATAGCGTTACCGGTCCGATGCGCACACTCGCCGTCCTTCCGATCAAGAATTTCACCGAGGCCAAGCAGCGGCTCGAGACCGTGCTGACGCCCGGGCCGCGGCGGGCGCTCGCGGAGGCGATGTTCTCCGATGTCCTGACCGCGCTGCGACGCTCGCACGCCGTCGAGGACATCCTTGTCGTAACTCGCGACAACGGCGGGCAGCAGATCGCCGGCGGCCACGGGGCGCTTGTGCTCGATGACGAGGAGCCTGGGCACAACCCCGCGGCGCTGCTCGGCGTGCAATACGCACTCGAGCACGAGTACGACCGTGTGTTGCTCGTCCCGGGTGACTGTCCGATGCTCGACCCGCGCGAACTCGACTCGCTGATCGCCCGGGCCCACGAGACGCCGTCGGCTCTGATCGTGCCCGATCGGCACGGCACCGGTACCAACGCGCTGCTGTTGACGCCGCCGGACTCGCTCGCTCCCGCGTTCGGACCCGACAGCCGCGACCGGCACGCCGCGAACGCCGAAGCGGCCGGGACGACGGCCGAGGTGATCGAAGTCGCGTCGCTCGAGCTCGACATCGACACCCCAGAGGATCTCGACGTGCTCCGCGCCACGCTCGAGACGATGCACGGGGGCGCGGCGCACACCCGCGGAATGCTCAGTCAGATGCTCCGCAGCCGAGCCTGACGTTGATTACGGCTACGGCGCTCGCGGGACTGCCGGAGGTCGAGCGCGGCGCCGACCTGGCGGCGCTGATCGTCGGTGCGACCGAAGGTGATCTCACGCTTGGAGCCGGAGATGTGCTCGTGATCGCACACAAGGCGGTTTCCAAGGCGGAGGGTCGCGTCCGGGCCCTCGCCGACGTCGCGCCAGGCGAGCCTGCGCGCCGGCTGGCGCACGAGCACGGTAAGGACCCGCGCCACGTCCAGGTGATCCTCGATGAGTCGCGCGAGGTGATCCGCGCCGTTCGTGGCGTGCTGATCTGCGTCACCCATCACGGCTTCACCTGCGCGAATGCCGGCGTCGACGCCTCGAATGCGGCAGCGCCGGACACAGTGATCATGCTCCCGGAGGACCCGGACGCGTCCGCACGGGCGCTACGCGGGCGTCTGCATGCGCTCACGGGCGTCCGCCCCGGGGTCGTGATCACCGACTCGTTCGGTCGCGCGTGGCGTCTGGGTCAGTGCGACGTCGCGATCGGTTGCGCCGGCATCTCGCCGCTCGACGACTGGCGCGGTCGCTCCGACCGAGCCGGCCGCGAGCTGCACGCGACCGTGCTCGCGGCCGCCGACGAGCTTGCGGCCGCAGCCGACCTTGTCCGGACGAAGGACGGTGGCCAGCCGGTCGTGCTGGTGCGTGGCGCCGGCCGCTACGTGACAGCCGACGACGGACCCGGGGCGGTCGCGCTGATCCGCCCCGCCGACGCGGACCTGTTCAGGTGACGGCCGGCTCCGACGGCGCGCCCACCGCGTGGAAGCCGCCATCGACGTGCAGGATCTCCGCGGTCACGGCGCGCGAGTAATCAGACAGCAGGAAGCAGATCGCGCTCGCGACGGGAGCTGGATCCTCGACGTCCCAGTCGAGTGGCGCCTGCGCGTGCCACAGGTCGGCGAGCTGCTCGAAGCCCGGGATCCCACGCGCCGCGACGGTCCCCAGCGGCCCCGCGGCAACCAGATTGACCCGGATGCCGAGTGGACCGAGATCGCGCGCCAGGTACCTGGAGACCGACTCGAGCGCAGCCTTCGCCACCCCCATCCAGTCGTACACCGGCCACGCGACGGTCGCATCGAAATCGAGCCCGACGATGCTCGAACCGGCCGGCATCAGCGGCGCCAGCGCGGCGGCAAGCGACTTGAGCGAGAACGCGCTGGTGGTGAAGGCCTGCGCCGCACTTTCGACGGGAGTGGTCATGAACCGCCCGCCGAGTGCATCCTCGGGCGCGAACGCGATCGCATGGAGCGCGCCGTCGACGCGTCCCCAGCGCTCGCCCAGTTCGGTGGCCAGGGCCGCGAGGTCCTCCGGGTTGTTCACGTCCAGCTCGAGCACGTCCACCGGCTCGGGAAGCTTGGCGGCGGCCCGCTCGGTCATCCGCCGTACCCGCCCGAAGCTGGTCAGCAGCACCTCGGCGCCCTCGCGCTGTGCCTGCTCGGCGGCGTGGAACGCGATCGAGTCCTTGGTTATGACGCCGGTTATCAGTAGGCGCTTGCCGGCCAGAATCACTGGCGCGACCCCGCCAGCGTGCGCAACGCCCAGGCTAGCCGCGAGCGGGTCTCAGCAGGCTCGACGAGCTCATCGACGTGACCCGCGGCGGCGGCGGCCGAGGCACGCAGGTGCTCACCCGCATACAGGTCCGCGAGGCGCGAACGCTCGGCGTCGAGATCGTCCGCGAGCGCCAGCTCGCGGCGGTGAACGATCCCGACCGCCGCGCGCGCGCTCATGATCCCGAGCTCTGCGTTCGGCCACGCGAGCACCAGATCTGCGCCGAGCTCGCGCGAGTTCATCGTGATGAACGCGCCACCGTAGGCCTTGCGCAAGACGACGGTCACCTTCGGTACACGGGCCGACGCGAACGCGCGCAAGAGCGAAGCGCCGTGGCGGATCACTCCGGCCTGCTCCTGACGCGTGCCGGGCATGAACCCGGGTGTATCCACGATCGCGACAAGTGGTAGACCGAACGAGTCGCAGAAGCCGATGAATCGCGCCGCCTTCTCCGCCGCCACCGCGTCGATCACCCCGCCCAGGTATCGCGGCTGGTTCGCGACCACCCCGACCGGGCGGCCGTCGATCCGGGCAAGCGCGGTGACCATGTTCCGCGCCCAGCGCGGGCACAGCTCGAGCAACGATTCCGCGTCGACGATCCCCGCGAGCGCGTCGCGGACGTCATAGACGCACCGCTGCTCGATCGGCACCGCTTCCCCGGGATCCGCCGTCACCGGCTCTCTCGGGACCGCGCGCGGCGGCGGCTCTCCCGCCGCCGAGGGCAGATACCTGAGCAGGGACCGCACGCGATCCGCCGCGGCGACCACGTCACGCTCGACGAGATGGCAGACACCGTTGCGCTCGTGCACGCGGTGCCCACCAAGCGTCGCGGCTCCGACGTCCTCGCCCAGCGCCTCGCGCACGATCCCCGGTCCGGTCAGGAACATCGACGCATCCTCGGTCATCAGGATCAGGTCCGTCAGCGCCGGCGAGTAGGCACCGCCCCCGGCCGAGCTGCCAGACACGACGGAGATCTGCGGGACCACGCCACCGAGGGCGACGGTCTGGCGGAACACCCTGCCGTAGCCACCGAGTGCCGCCGAGCCCTCCTGCATCCGAGCGCCGCCCGATTCGACAAACGCGACCACAGGGATGCGGGCCTTGCGCGCCGTCTCGAGCACGCGCACGATCGTGTCGGCGTGGCGCTCGCCGAGCGAGCCGCCGAGGTAGCTGCCGTCCTGGGCGTAACACGCGATCGGGCGCCCGTCGACGGTGCCCATCGCGCCCACCACGCCATCACCCGGCTGAGCACGCGACCCGAGCCGGGTCGAGGTCACCCCGGAGCGCAGCACCTGCAGGCTCCCGGCGTCGCAGAGCCCCTCGAGGCGCTCGCGCGGGCCAAGCCGTTCCTGCGTGGGCCTGATCGCGGCTACGGACATGGTGCCTATTCCCCTCCTCCCAGGACCAGCGTTACGTTGTGTCCACCGAACGCGAACGAGTTCGAGATCGCGGCGGGCGCGTGGCCGTTGGACATGATCAACGGACGCGCCTCACCCGGGACGTAGTCGAGATCGAGCTCTGGATCGGGGACCTCGTAGCCGAGTGTCGGCGGGATCACGCGGGCTCGGAGGGCCGAGAGCGTCGCTACCGCCTCGACCGCGCCGGCCGCGCCCAGCAGGTGGCCGATTGCCGACTTGGTCGAGGACACCGGGATCTGCTTGGCGCGCTGCTCGCCGAAAGCACGCTTGAGTGCCTTCGTCTCGACCGCATCGTTCAGTGGCGTCGAAGTGCCATGCGCGTTGACGTAGTCGATCTCGGCCACGGACTTGCCGGCATCCTTCAGCGCCAGCTCGATCGCACTCGACGCCGGTCCGCCGGTGGGGTCGGGCGCGGTGAGGTGATAGGCGTCAGAAGTAGCGGCGTAGCCGAGCACCTCGCCGAGGATCGTCGCTCCACGCGCGAGTGCCGCTTCCGCTTCCTCGAGCACCAGCACACCAGCGCCTTCGCCCATCACGAACCCGTCCCTGCGAGCGTCGAACGGCCTCGAGATCCCCTCCTGCGACAGGGCCTGAAGCGCGTTGAAGCAGGCGAACCCGAACTCGGTCAGAGTGGCCTCCGAGCCGCCGGCGACGACGGCATCGGCGTCGCCGTACTGGATCATCCGCAGTGCCGAGCCGATCGAGTGAGCACCACTCGCGCACGCCGAGACGACGCCGTACGTCTGCCCGTGAATGCCGTACTTCATCGCGACCGCGGCGACCCCGGCGTTCGGCATGTACGACGGTACCCCGAGCGGCGAAACCGCCCGCGGGCCCTTGTCGCGCATCACGTCGTGATTGCTCTCGACCGTGTGAATGCCGCCGATCCCGGTCGCAAGCACGCACCCGACCCGCAGCGGGTCATATCCGCCGTAGTCGCCGTTCCACCCTGCCTGCTCGAGTGCCTCCCCACTGGCGACCATCGCCAGCTGGGAGAAGCGGTCGGTGCGACGGATCTCCTTGGTCGAGAGGAACTCCTTGGGGTCGAAATCGGTGCATGCTCCGGCACCGTCGACGATTCCACACTCACCGGCCGCCCAGCGCTCATGCAATACGCCCGCGCCGACGCCAAGCGGCGTCACAGCGCCGAGCCCCGTCACTACTACACGCCGTCTCATCTGAGCACCAACCCGCATCCGTTCCGCCTAGGCGCCACTACTCCGCCCGGCTGACGATCAGGTCGATCGCCTGTCCAACGGTCTTGAGCTCCTTCATGTCCTCGCCCTTGAGGATCACGCCGTAGTCATCCTCGACGACCTGGGCTAGCTCGACCAGGTCGAGCGAGTCGATGTCGAGCTCCTCGAAGGTGGCGTCGCGGGTGATCTGACTGACGTCGGGGCCGAAGCTGGCGAGCGTCTCGATGACGCGGCTCTCGACCTGTTCGGTGGTGATGGCTGACATGTCTGCTCCTGTCGTTTCGTTTCGATTGTTGTTCTAGGCCGCTAGGCCGCCGTCGACGGTCAGAACTGCTCCGTTGACGTAGCCGGCGGCGTCGGAGGCGAGGAAGCTGACGCATGCGGCGACCTCGTCCGGGGTACCGGCCCGCCGCGCCGGGATGTTTGCGGTCAGCGCACTCTCGAGACCGGCGGTCATGTCGGTTTCGATCCAGCCGGGCGCCACCGCGTTGGCGGTGATGCCGCGACGGGCCACCTCGACGGTGACCGTCTTGGTCATCGCGATCAGCCCGGCCTTCGCCGCGGAGTAGTTCGCCTGTCCCGGGTTGGCCCGGAGCCCGACGACGGACGATATGTTCACGATCCGGCCGAAACGGGCGCGCATCATCGGTTTCAGCGCGCGACGGGTAAGCCGGAAGGCGCCGGTCAGGTTGGTGGCGAGGACGTTCTGCCAATCGTCCTCGCTGAGTAGCGAGAACAGGTTGTCCGCGCTGATGCCGGCGTTGTTGACGAGCGCCAGCACGGGGACCCCGAAGTGGGACTCCGCTGCCGAGAACAGCTCCTCGGGGGCGCCAGGATCGGCGACGTCGGCGGCGAGCGAAACGGCACGGCCACCCGCCTGCTCGATCTCCGCCACGACGGCAGCCGCTCCCTCGCTGTCGCTGCGGTAGTTGACCGCGACCGGCCAACCGTCCCGGGCCAGCGTCTTGGCGATCGCAGCGCCGATACCACGGGAGGCGCCGGTGACAAGTGCACAGCTCTCAGGTCTGGTGCGCGAGTCAGGCATCTCGGCCCGCACCCCATTCGATCACGCCGCCGCCCCAGGTGAACCCGGCGCCGAACGCGCTCACGAGCACGCGCGAGCCGGCGACGAGCCGCCCGTCCTCCTCAGCCGCGAGCAGGCCGACCGGGATCGTCGCCGCGGATGCGTTGCCGAGACGCTCGACGACGTTGACCACCCGCTCGGAAGCGAGTCCGAGCCGCTCGCCGAGCGCCCGCGTGATCCGGGCATTGGCCTGGTGGTAGACGAACAGGTCGATGTCCTCGAGCTTGAGACCGGCCCGGGCGACCGCTTCGTGCGTCACCTCGGTCATCCGCATGATCGCGTGGCGGTACACCTCGGGCCCGTCCATCCGCAGGACGCGATCCTCGTGCGTCGCGTGGATCGTGTCGGCGTGCGAGCCGTCGCAACGGAGCACGACGGGCCCGATCCGCCCGACCGAGGCCGGGCTCGCCGGGCCGAGCACCACGGCGGCGGCAGCGTCGGCGAACAGTGGCGCGGTCGACTTATCTCCGTAGTCGGTGATCCTCGTGATGAAGTCGGCACCGACGAGCAGCACCAGCTCGGCCCGGCCGGATTCGATCTGCCCGGCCCCGAGCCCGAGCCCCGACAGCCATCCGGTGCACGCCGCACCGACGTCGTATGCGCCGGCGCGCTCAGCACCGAGGGCGTACGCCACCAGCGGCGCCGTGTTCGGCGTGACCTCATCTGGAGTCATCGTCGCGACAAGGACGAGGTCGAGATCCGCGGCGTCGACACCGGCTCGCGCGAGCGCCTGCGCGCCGGCGCGTGCGCTGAAATCCGACAGGCGCTCGTCAGGCGTAGCGCAGCGCCGCTCGCGGATCCCGGTCCGTGACAGGATCCACTCCTCGCTCAGGCCGAGCCGCTGAGCGAGCTCAGCCGTCGTGAGTATCCCCTCAGGGAGCTCGACGGCGACCGACAGGATCGCCGCGTCGCGCGGACTCGCCGGGAGTGACACGTGCACCGGCTTGGCCGCAAGTGTGGGATCAGGCACTGACGAGCTCCACATCCCGGACAGTCCGCTTGACCAGACCGGTGAGGACCTTGCCAGGACCGACCTCGACGAAGCGGCGTGCGCCGCGGTCGTGCATGGCCAGAACCACCTCGCGCCAGCGCACCGGCATCGTCAGCGCCTCCGCGAGCCGGAGGCGGACATCGTCGAACGGCTGTGCGGTCACCGCGGAGATGACCGTGACGCCCGGGGTCGGTTCCGGTGCGAGCTCGGCGCCGGCGAGCGCGGCCTCGAACTCGGGCACCGCGCTCGCCATCATCGGCGAGTGAAACGCGCCGGTGACCGGCAGCTCCAGCGGACGCAGACCGAGCTCGCGAGCCGCGTCGGCGACCGCGCCGAAGGCACTCTTCGAGCCGGACAGCACGACCTGCTGCGGCGAATTGTCATTTGCTACCGCGAGATCGCCGAGGGCGGCGATCTGGCCAGCGTGCTCGGCCGCCCCGGCACCGAGCAGGGCGAGCATGCCGCCGTCACCGGCCCGCTCGCCGGCCTCCTGCATCAGCCGGCCACGCAGCGCCACGAGCTCGAGCGCGGAGCGCTCGCTGAGGACGCCGCCGGCGACGAGCGCCGCCAGCTCACCGAGCGAGTGTCCCGCCATGAAATCCGCCTCGGGTCGGCCAAGCGCCTCCCACCCCGCGAGGCTGGCGCAGAAGATCGCGGGCTGCGCGTAGCGCGTGCCCTCCTGTACGAGCAGGAACGGGTCCTCGCCGACGCACTCGATCGCGAGCGCCAAGAGGTCAGGCCGGACGCGCTCAACGTCGTCCCGCATGTCTGGTGTCTGGCTGCCCTGACCGGGGAAGAGAATCGCGGTTGTCGTCATTCGTCAGTTCACCCTACGCACGGGCTTCGCCACGGATACACCGTCGCCTGCCCCTACCCCCCGTTCGGGGGGAGCGGGCGGTCATCGCGGGGGATTGGCGATGCCGGGGATGATGAGGAGGAGCAGCGATATGGGCGGGAGCTGCCATCTCCCCGCGCGGGAGATCCGGGAGTCGGTCGCGACTGGCAGCGACTGACCGCATCGGATAGCCTCGCGCCGTCACCGGAGAAGGAGGAACGCATGGCCAACGCCAAGTTCGTGATCTACCAGGACAAGGGCGGCCATTACCGCTGGAAGCTGGTCGCTCCGAACGGTCAGGAGACCGCCAGCTCCGGCGAGGCTTTCGCGTCGCATGCGAACGCGAAACGCGCTGCCGAAGGCGTGAAGGAGCACGCCGGCGCCGCCGAGGTCGTCGACTCGGAGTAGCTCGAACTCGCCGTGAGCCGCCGTCGAGGCCGGCGGCTCACGGCGTCAAACGTCGTTCAGAGGGGTTAGTGGTAGCCTCGATCCGCACGATTGACCGATTGGCCGGATCGGCTCTGCAGCGCGACCACTAGTGATTGGGGAAGAGCAATGTTTGGGATCCAGGGACGGACTCGGGGGTCCACGGCCGGCGGTTTGGGGATGCGTCCGATGCTTCGTCGCGTTGCGCTCATCGGGGCTCTCGCCGCGTTCGCCGCGGTTCCTGCGTCAGCGCTCGCGGCCGGGCCGATCACCCTGGATGCGCCTGGCAATGGCACCGAGCCGTTGGTCGCCTATGACCCCACCACGGGGTACACGTACGTCGCCTGGACCGCCGAGCTCTCCAATTCCGGCATCGACCTGTGCATCCTGGCCCCGGGTGCGACGACATGCTCGGGAGGCGCACCGATCCTGCTCGTCGACTCGAAGTACACGGGTGACAGTGTTCCCCAGCTCAACGGCCTGACCGTCCTGTCGACCGGCGAGGCGGTGGTCACCGGCTACGCGGGCAACTCCGGTACGGTCGGGTGGGTCTCGGCCGCCAAGGGCGCCGGCTTCTCAGCGGCCGGCCAGGGCATCCTCGACGCCGGCACTCCGATCACGCCCGTTGAGCCCTACCTGTCCACCGGTGAGGTGATCCCGCTCGGCAGCGATATGGGCATCATCGACCCCGAGGGCACAGGCGAGCCGTTCGCCGATGCACCGTTGAGCGGCAGCGTATCCCCGGCGACGCCTACCGCCGCCGACTCGGTGGCGAACTTCTCAAACGCGCCCTATGACACCGACGGAGCGCCGGCGATCGGGGCCGAGCCGACACCAGGCGTGTCCGGCAAAGAGACCCTGGTCACGGTCGGGGTCAACAGCAGTTCGGTTACCCAGACCACGCCCGCGGGCTGCGCGAACGTCTACGCCACGGGATACAGCGTGCGCGTTGGCACGATTGACGGCACTTCCAATGCCGCAGGCACCCTCAACGGCGAGACGGCGGCGTCCGCGCTGCTGGCGTGCTCGGCCGAGGATCCCGTGCTTGTCAGCGGCGGCGGCGCCGGCATCGGGGTCGTCGAGCAGGAGGGCAGCGGCGTCGACGGAGCCGGCTCGGACTATCAAATCGACTTCCGCCCCTTCACCGGCACGGCCACCGGAGGCTCGTTCGGTTCGCCCGTCGAACTGGACGACGTGAGCGCCAACGTGCTAACCGGCGTCGATGACCTCGACGCTGCCGAGGACTCCGGCACCGGCGTCTACGCCCTCTGGGCCGACGGCCAGGGAGATGTGCTTGATTACAGCGCCAATGGTGGTGCCGCCTGGGGCCCGCCGGTCATCACCCCCGCTCCCTACGGCGACTACGAGAACATGGCCGGCCTCGGCGGCGGGAACGTCGAGGTCGCCTGGGTGGCCAATCCCGGTACCGGGAGCCAGGTCTACCTGCAGGCGCTCAACTACCAGTCGCTGATCCCCGCGGCCGCGACCACGATCACCACGAGTCAGAAGTCGGGATCGACGGCCGGCGCGGACATCACGATCACTGCCGGGACGGTCGGCGAGCAGGACACGGCGACGCTTGCCGGCTCCGCCGTGAGCTCGGCAACCGGAGCGGTGACCTACGGCCTGTTCTCGAAGTCGGGCTGTGCCTCCTCGAGCGAAGTGCTCACCAGCACGTCCACCGTGACCGGCGCCACCGCCGCGTCGAGCCCCGTGACCACGGCGCTCGCGCCCGGCAAGTACTACTGGGAGGCGGCTTACAGCGGCAACGCCACCAACGCCGCCAGCGTGAGCACCTGCGGCTCTGAGGTATTGACCGTCACCCCGGCGAGCACGATCGGGGGCGGCGGGTCGAGCACCGCGACGACCGTCACGGTCACGGTCAGCTGCGCCTCTGTCCCGTGCACGGTCACGCTCACGATCACGATCGACCCGCCGGCCATGACGACCCGCGCGGTCGCCGCCAAGAAGAAGAAGGGCAAGACGATCACCGTCGCCTCCGGCACTTTCAAGATCAAGAAGAAGGGCAAGAACAACCTCGCCATCAAGCTGACCCGAGCGGGCAAGAAGCTGCTCAAGAAGGATCATGGCCGCCTCAAGGCGACGCTGATCTCGAGCGTCAAGATCGACGGCCACCTCGAGAAGGTCTCGAGGACGATCAAGATCGCCCCCGCCAAGCACAAGTGATTCCGAGGATGGCCACCATCCCCCGCCGCTGGAACAGGTCCTAGCCCAGTAGTCCGATGCGCTGCGCGCGTTGCACCGCCTCGGCGCGGTTGCGCGCGCGCAGCTTCTTGTAGAGCGTGCTCGTGTGCTCCTTGATCGTGTGCGGCGAGAGGTAGAGCTGCTCGGCGATCTCGCGATTGGTCGAGCCGGCGGCGATCAGGTCGAGGACCTCGCGCTCGCGCTCGGTCAGCAGAGACGAGGGCTGCTCGGCGCGCGGTGGGAACATCGTCATCCCGAGGCCGACCATACGCACCGCCATCGTGACGTCATGAGCGTCCCAATCCTTGGACACGAACCCCGACGCGCCCGCGGCGCGCGCGGCGTACGGGGAGATCTTCCCGGCGCCGGAGATCAGCAGCACTCGCGTAGTGGATGACGCTTCGCGGATCGACTCGCAAACGTCGGCGCCCGACTCGCCGGCGAGGAACAGATCGACTAGGGCGACGTCCGGATGGTGACGGCGGGTGAGCTCGAGCGCCTCCGCCCCGGTCCGCGCGGCGAGGCACCGCTCGACCCACGGCTGCTTGCTGAGCAGGACGCGAAAGCCCCAGTGGACGACATCGTGATCGTCGACCACGAGCACCGTCAGGCGCCGCTCGTCGGTTTGGGGGGTGGTCACGCTCACGGCGCCTGCTCCACCGGTACCACTAGCCGCATCCGCCATTCCCCTTCCCCGGCGGACCCGAACTCGACGACGCCGCCGAGCTGGAGCGCCTCGAACGCCGCCAACCGCAGACCCATCCCGCCGCCGGCCGGCCCGCGCTGCGCGGTCCCGTCCACCCCGTCGTTGCGGACCTCGAGCGTGAACGTATCCTCGTCTCGCGCCAACGCAACCTCGACGCTCGATGCGCTGGCGTGCTTGCGCACATTGCGCAGCGCCTCCGCGAGCACCGACTGCGCCAGCGGCTCGAGATCGGGTGGCACGGCCAACCCCGGCGGCCAGGACACCCGCACCGGAGTTCCCGGTGTCCCCACGAGACGGTCCAGGTCCGCCGCCAGCGTCGTCCCAGTCTCACGCGGCAGGGGCGCGAGCGGGCGCTCGAGCGCGCGACGCAGATCCGCGAGCGCCTGGACCATCTCGACGCGGCATCGCTCCCGCTCCTCGTCCGACAGCGGCTCGCCCGCGCTCAGCGCGAGCGAGACCCCGAACAGCCGCTGCATGACCCGTTCGTGCACCTCGCGAGCCAGGTCCAGCCGCTCGCCGAGGCGACGCGCCCGCTCTTGCTGGCGGGTCGCGTTACGCGCCGTGGCGACGAGCGCGGCGGTCTTCCCGAGCGTCCACAGGAGGTGCCGCTCACCGTCGGAGAGATCAAACTTGCCACCGCCGCGATCCGCGCAGATCACTCCGTAAGCCCGACCCGCAGCGCTCAGCGGGACGCACACCAGCGTTGTGATCCCGAGCAGCCGCGCGTACTCCGGCGGGACGGCCTCCTCGATCCGCTCAGAAACGACGACAACGTTGTCCTCGAGTAGCGCCTGCTGGGCGATCGGGGTGTCCACCAGCGTCGGCCGCAACGCGGCGAGCTGCGAGAACGACGTCCCGTGCGCCCCAACCGCGCGTACCCGCCGCCGGCCCAGGTCGGCGAGAAAGATCGCAGAGCGGCGCATCGTCGTCAGGCGGCAGATCGCCTCACAGATGCGGTCGTAGAACTCGGTCGCCGTCGTCTCCGTCTCGACGCGCGCGAGCAGGTCGACGAACACCTCGATCGGCTCGACCCCCGCGAACAATGCCCGCGGTCGGGCCTCGGTCGCGGGCGCCTGCGCGTCAGGAGGAGGCGGGATAGCCGTCGACATCGGCGCTACACGTGCGTCGGCAGCTCGTAGCGCCGTCGGATCTCGTACAGAGTCGTGCGCTCGGCCGCCGGCCGGCCGGCGCGGTGTGCCGCCGCAACGAGGTCCTCGGGGTCGAGCTTGACGCCGTGATATGACCCGGCGAGCCGGCTGATGCTCTCCTCCATCAGCGTGCCGCCAAGGTCGTTGACGCCCCAGTGCAGCGATTCGGTGGCCGCCTCGAGACCCATCTTGACCCAGCTGGCCTGGAGGTTGCGGATCGTGCGCCCGAGTGCGAGCCGGAACGCGGCCGTGTGCTTGAGGTTCTCCTCGCGAGAGATCTCCTCGACGCCGTGCGTGCGCCCGAGCAGGGTGTGGAACGGAATGAACGACAGCGGCACGAACTCGGTGAAGCCGGCCGTCCGGTCCTGGAGCGCCCGCACCACGCGCATGTGCTCCGCGAGCTCCCACGGCTCTTCGATGTGACCGAACATGACCGTCACCGTCGAGCGGATGCCCTCGGCGTGGCAGGCCTCGATCACCTCGACCCAGCGAGCGACGGGAAGCTTGTTCGGGGAGATCCGCTCGCGGACGCCGTCGTGCAGTACCTCCGCGGCGGTCCCAGGGGTCGAGCCGAGGCCCGCGGCACGGAGGCGCTCGAACACCGCTCGCGGGTGGAGCCCGCTGACGTCGCACATGTGCGCGACCTCCATCGGCGAGTAGGCGTGCAGGTGGATCTGCGGCGCGACGTCGTGCGCAAGCCGTAGCCACTTCTCGTAGTCCTCGAGCCGCCAGTCGGGGTGGATGCCCGACTGGATGCAGATCTCGCTGGCGCCGAACTCGACCGCCTCCTGCACCCGCCGCACGAACTCCTGCTCGGAATGCTCGTACGCGTCGGGCGAGCGCCGCCCCTGGCCGAAGCCGCAGAATGCGCAGCCGACGACGCAGATGTTCGAGACGTTGACGTTTCGGTTCACGACGAACGTGACCGTCTCCCCTGCGAGCTCGGAGCGAAGCTCATCGGCGGCACAGCGCATCTCCTCGATCACAGCGGGTCGGCGCTCGGAGAACAGCGCCGTCAGCTCCTCGGGAGTCAGCCACGCGCCCTCGCGCGCGCGCTCGAGCGCTCGCGGCGCCGCGTCGTCGGGAACGCTCAGGTCCTGGCGCCGACCGGAGCCGCGCCGCGGGATGAACGACCAGTACTTGGTCTTGATCACATCGAGCACGCCCTGAGACACAAACTCTGGGTCGATGTACTCGGGATACACGCACAGGCGCTCGGTCAGCGCGAACCCCTCGGCCTGAAGCAGCTTGCGTGCCTGGTGAGGGCTCGGGAACGGGTGCTCGGGCGAGATGTGGTCGCCGTTGGCGCTCAGGCCACCGAGGTCGGTGGCGCCCGCGCGCACCAGCTCGAGCCACCAGTCAGACAGGTTCGGCGGCACCTGAATCCCGACCCCGGGCAGCAGCCTCCCAGCCTCCGCGATCAGCCCCTTCATGTCCTCGATCGTCACCTCGCAGGCCCATTGCGGCGCGTCGAGCTGCGGTCCCTCCGCGAGCCCTGTTCGCCAGTACTCCTCCGCCGCCGAGGTCGCGATCTCGGCCGGTTCGCGCCCGTAGTAGCTCTGATGGGGCACGAAGTTCTGCAGGATCAGCTCCTGGATGTGGCCGTACTCGGCGTGCACGTCGGCGAGCGCCTGCAGCGAAGCCATGCGCTCCTCGGCGGTTTCGCCGATCCCGACCAGGATTCCGCTCGTGAACGGGATCCGCAGCTCCCCGGCGGCGCGGATCGTGGCCAGGCGCTGCGACGGGTGCTTGGTCGGCGAGCCGGCGTGAACCGTGTCCATCAGCCGCTCGGAGATCGATTCGAGCATCAGCCCCTGGGAGGCCGTGACGTCGCGCAGCCGCGCCAGGTCTTCGCGCCCGAGTACGCCGAGGTTGGTGTGCGGAAGGATCCCGAGCTCGAGCGAGCGCTCGCACGCCCACACCACGTACGAGGTGAAGTCCTCGTGGCCCCAGTCGCGCAGGCGGGCGGCGACTGTCGAATTGTGTTCTGGCCGCTCGCCGGTCAGGATCAGCAGCTCCTTGACGTTCCGCCGCGCCGCGCGCGCGAGCATCAGCTCCACCTCGGCCGGCGGGTGAAGGTGCGGCTGGTGGGTCGCGAACGCGCAGTACTTGCAGTAGCAGCGGCACGTGCGCGACAGCGACAGCGTGATGTTCCGGCTGAACGTGACGCGGCGGCGCATACGCAGCTCGGATTCTACGCGGGGCCACTGCCGGGCTTTTCTTATGGGGCGGCTCCGCCGCCTTGTTAGGTGGTGGCGCCACCGTTCCCGGGGGTCCATATTCTCCCGCGCGATGCGGTACCGATCGATCGCTCTCCTCGCCGCGACGGCCCTCCTGATCGCGGGCTGCGGATCGGGCGCCACGCACGCTTCCCGTTCGCTGAAGCAGGCGACGATGATGCTCGACTTCACACCGAACGCGATCCATACCGGCATCTACGCGGCGCGGGCGCGCGGCTACGACGTCGACGCCGGGGTGCGTCTGCACGTGCTCGCACCCGCCGCGTCGACCGACTCGATCAAGCTGCTGGAGACCGGCCGCGTCAACTTCGCGATCCTCGACATCCACGATCTCGCGATCGCCCGTGAGCGCGGCGAGAACATCGTTGGGATCATGGCGATCGTCGAGCGGCCGCTCGCCTCTGTGATCGCCCAGCCGGGGATCAGCAGCCCGCGCCGGCTCGACGGCAGGACGATCGGCGTCACCGGCGACCCAAGCGACTACGCCGTGCTCGACTCGATCGTCGCAGGCGCCGGCGGCGACCCGCGCACCCTGCACGACATCGTGATCGGCTTCAACGCCGTCCCCGACCTTCTCGCAGGGCGCATCGCGGCTGCCACCGCGTTCTGGAATGACGAGGGCGTAGCGCTGAATCACGCCCGGCCCGGGTTCCACATCTTCCAGGTCTACGACTACGGCGCGCCTTCGTACCCGGAGCTGATCTTGTGCGCCACCGCCTCGACGCTCCGGCACGACCCGGCGCTCGCGGCCGGCGTGGTCCGCGCGCTCGTACGCGGCTACACGTTCACGCTCTCGAACCCGCGCGCCGGCGCCGCCGAGCTCGAGCGACTCGTCCCCGGCCTCGCACCGCAGCTGGTCTCCGAGGAGCTGGCCGGCGAACTGCCGGCGTTCAAGGGGCCCGGTGGCCAGGTCGGCGAACTCGACCTGGCCGAGCTCCGCACCTGGGCCGCGTGGGAGGCACGGTTCAAGATCGTGCGCCATCCGCCCGATGTCGCGGCGATGTTCGACACCCGGTTCTTGGCGGCCGCGGAGCGCTGAGGGGGCGCTACTGCGCCTCGAGGTGGCGCTGCGCCTCCCGCACCGATTCGGTGCGGCCCCACATCTGCGTGACCGGCGCGCGGCCGGTCCGGACTTCCCTCAGCGCGAGCTCACCCGCGATCCCAGCCTCGTCGAGGAGCTTCAGCGCGGTGTGGGCCGCGGGCACCGAGGCGGCGTGGCCGAAGCGGTGCGCGACCAGCAGTCGCCAGTGCCAGTCGTACTTCGAGTACGGCTGGGCGTTGCAGGTCACCATGAAGACCGCCGCTTCGACGTAGCGGCGCTCGTCCAAGATCCGCAGATCGAGCTCGAGATCGGTCCAGTCGTCGGGCAATGAGTGAACGATCCCGTTGAAGCTGTCGGCGAGTGACATCTTGCCCGCAGCCTACGCCAGCTGAGACACGAACGTGTAGATCACCATCGCGCTGACGACGACCACGAATACGCGCAGCGCCCACAACGCGATCGTCATTCGGGGGGTCAGCGCCATCCGCCGCACAGGGCGCGACGTGTCGCCGACGAACTGGTCGCGCTCGAGGAACATCACCAGTTCCTCCTGCTCTGCCTGTGTCATCAGATGATGTGAACCGTTTGGAGGAAGGAGTCGACCCCGTAGGCGGCGCCGCAGATCGAGATGAACACCACGATCGCGACCGCGATCCTGTTCGTGGTCGGCGTGTTCACCCACTTCCCCATCAGCTCGCGGTCGTTCGCGAGCATGATCAGGAACACGAGCGCCACCGGCAGCAACACCGTCGCGAGCACGTTGGCATTGAGCGCGATCGACAGCAGCGGGGCGCCTGGGATCAGGATGATCGCCGCCGCGATCAGCGCCGCGCCGACGTTGGCCCCGTAGAACACGGTCGCCTTGCGGGTCGAGTTGTTGAAACTGTGCGCGACGCCGATGCACTCCCCGACCGCGTAACCCGTGCTCGCCGAGATCGTCAGGATCGCGACCGCTCCGGCCTCGATCAGGCCGAGTGCGAACACCGTCGCCACCGCGTTGCCCGAGACAAGCTTGAGCGCACCAGGGAAGCCGGCGCCGGAGAGTCCCTGGATACTCGATCCACCGTGGCCGAACAGCGCCGCCCCCGCGATCAGCGCGCCGATCCCGCACAGCGCGGCCAGCACCCCGCCCGCGATCGTGTCGTAGCGCCCGTGCCGCAGGTCGCTCGGCGTCAGGCCCTTGTCGGCCGACGCGCTCTGCTGGAAGAAGATCATCCACGGCGTCACGGTGGCGCCGATCGTGGAGGCGACGAGCAGGAGCAGCGTGTTGAAGCTCCCGCCAGGGAACGGCGAGGCGGTCAGGAGCGCGTGTCCGATCGTGCCCAGATGGGGTCTCGTCATGATCGCGGCGACGAGGAACAGCCCGTTGAAGACGGCCATGCCAAGCACGATTCGCTCCCAGCGCCAATACCGCCCGCCGCTGAGCGTGAACACGACAAGCACGACACCGAGCAACGCCGCCACGCCCGCGCTCATGTGGAAGAAGGACAGGCCGATGCGGATCGCGACGAATTCGGCGATCAACGTCACCAGGTTGGTGAGGATCAGGTCGCCGGCGCTGAACCAGCCCCACAGCGGCCCGAAGCGCTCGAGCACGAGCTGGCCGTAGCCGCGGTGGGTGACGGCGCCGACCCGCATGCACATCTCCTGGCACACGACCGCCATCGCGAATGTGACGAGGATGAACGGGACGAAGAAGCCGATCCCGTAGGTCGCGCCGGCGGTCGCATAGGAGATCATGCTCGGCCCGTCGTTCTCGCCGATCATCGCCAGGATCCCCGGACCGATTAGCAGCCACAGCAGCGTCCACCGGTGCCCGTGCCGGCGGGCGTTGTGAACCCTGAAGCGGTCCCTTGACCGAGCCGCGTCCTCCGCCGTCAGAGGCGGCCGAGGAAGCGCGATCCCACCGTCGATTCCCACGCCTGTGTCGAGCAGCGGCGGCCCTGGCACCGGAGGCGGCGTCATCGGTCGAGCTCGACCCGCATCGCCCGTGCAAGCTCGCCGCCGAGGACGTGGACGCTGTCGCCGAAACGAACGAAAAGCGGCCCGTCGAACGGCTGCTTCTCGACCACCTCGAACCTCTCGCCCGGCGCGATGCCGCGCTCGCCCAGATAGCGGAGCATCTCCGGATCCGAGTCCGAGACGCGCGTGAACATGCCGGACATGCCGGCCTGAAGCGCGCTCATGCTCTCCGTCTCGCCCTCTTCGATCGTCAGCTCGCGGGTCGGGATCGGATCGCCGTGAGGGTCTCGGGTCGGATTCCCGAGCTTGGCTGCGATCAGCTCCTCGAGCTCCTCCGAGAGGTGATGCTCGAGCACCTCCGCCTCGGCGTGCACGCGGTCCCACGGAACGCCGAGGCTCTCTGCGAGATAGAGCTCGAGCAAGCGGTGATGGCGCATCACCTCGAGCGCGACGCGGCGGCCGTCATAGGTCAGCGATACGCCCCGGTACGGAACGTGCTCGACCAGGCCGAGCTCGCCCAACCGCTTCACCATCCCCGACGCCGATGCCGGCGTGACGCCGAGTCGATCGGCGAGCGCGTTGGTGCTCACGGCGCCGCCGTCGCGCTGCTCCAGAGCATAGATCGCTTTCGCGTAATCCTGGACCGCCGGCGTGCGCGCGAGTGTTTCCTGGGATGCCACGTAACAAATTATGGCACACCTAAACTTGGATTTCGCTTTAGGTGGTTCGGCACGTGGCGGCATCCTCGCCGCGCTATCCTCGACCCATGCCCGTCGCCGCCGACTCGCTCGCCACGGAGTACGGCGCGATCACCGAGGCCTGCGGGCTGTTCGACCGCTCCGAGCGGGGCAAGCTCGCGCTCACCGGCGCCGGCGCCGCGGAATTCCTGCAGGGTCAGGTCACCAACGACGTCGCGGGGCTCGCGGAGGGCCAGGGCTGCTACGCGGCATTCCTGACGCCAAAGGGAAAGATGCTTGGAGACCTCCGCATCCTCGACGCGGGCGAAGAACTGCTGCTCGACACCGAGCGGTCGGCGCTTCAGGAGCTGTTCAACATGATCCGGCGCTTCCGCGTCGGCTACGACGTCGAACTGCAGAAACGCACGCTCGAGCGAGGCCTGCTGTCGCTGGTCGGCCCCGATGCCGCCGTGCTCGCGCTCGCCGGCAACGTCTCGGAGCTCGGATCCGAGGAGCACGCTCACCTCGCCACCGAACTGGCGGGCGTGCCGGTGCGGGCGATCCGCACCGACGTCGGCGTCGACCTCCTGATCGAGGAAGCGGGTTCGACCGTCGATGTCGCCGACGCCCTGCGCGACGCGGGCGCCGTGCCCGTCTCCGAGGCTGCCGTCGAGTGCCTGCGCATCGAGCGCGGCCGCCCGCGCTACGGAATCGACCTCGACGACACGGTGATCCCGCAGGAGGCCGGTCTCAATGCGCGCGCGGTCTCGTTCACGAAGGGCTGTTACGTCGGCCAGGAGACCGTCGCCAGGCTGCACTACCGAGGTAAGCCGAACCGCGCGCTACGAGGGCTCGCACTTTCGGCCCCCGCACACACGGGCGACGCGCTGCGGCTCGGCGAGCGCACGGTCGGGAGGCTCGGCAGCGTCGCCGTATCGCCACGGTTCGGCCCGATCGCGCTCGCGCTCGTGCGGCGCGAGGCGGAGAACGGCGCCCAGGTATCGGTAGGGGAAGACGGCGTCACCGCAACGGTGGCGGCGCTGCCCTTCGGGGCCTGATCGGGGCGTGGTGCGACCTAAGCCGGTTATACCGGCTTAACTGGCATCAGGCCCCCGGCCGCACATAGCTCCGCGTCCGCCACGAACTGCCGGAGCGCCTCGCGATCGGGCGGGGGATCCAGCGCGAGCGTGGGCGTGTCGGGATGTGCGGCGAGCCAGGTCGCGACGATCCGGACCTCGTCGACCTCGCCCGGCGGGACGTGCGCGCCGAGCGAGCCCGGCCGTGCTCCGCCCCGGCCCGCGAGGGCCGCCGCGGTACGACGCTCGAGCTCGTCGAGATCCGGCACTGCACCCCAGTCGGCGACTCGACCACCGACGAGCCAGAACGCATCGAACCGGCCGTCGGTCGGGTGCGGCGCGAGCAGCAAGCGCGGCTGGGCGTGCGTGGCCTGCAGTATCCCGCCGAGCCCCGCGAGCACGACCTCGAGGCGGCGCAGACGCCGGCGTAGCCATGCCGCTCGCTCGAAGTGCTGTTCGGCGGCCGCGACGCGCATCTGAGCCGCGACATGGTCGAGCAGGCGCCGGCCGCCGTCCGCATCGCCGACGAACAGGCCGAGCGCCGCGTCGAGGCGGCGCCGATACAGGTTCGGATCGAGATCGCCGAGGCACGGCGACAGGCATCGCCCCATCTGCCCGTAAGCAGACGGATGCTCACGCCGTGGCAGGCGCCGCCCACAGTGGCGAAGGCCGAACAGGGAGTCGAGCTGCTCGGCCAGCTCGAGCACGAGCCGGCGACCCCGTAGCGGGCCGATCGAGACCGCGTGGCCGGCGGCAGGCTCGCGCCCGACATCGAGGATCGGGAACGGGATGTCGAGCCGGCAGCGGAGGTACACGAGGCGGTCGTCGCGGCGCGTCAGGCGGACGTTGCCCGGTGGCCCGAGGTCCTTGATCAGGCGGTTCTCGAGCACGAGCGCCCCGAGCTCTGACTGCGTCGAGCGATAGTCGACGATCGCCGCATGCGCCGTCCATTCCGCGTCGCCGGCCGCCGGCGCGAAATGCGCGCGGGCGCGACTGCGGATCGAGACCGACTTACCCACGTACAGCGCAGCGCCGTCCGCGTCGCGGAACAGGTACACGCCCGGGTCGCGGGGGAGCTGGGCGAAATCGACAGCGGGCGGGCGGGCGGGCGCGGCCGCCAGCCCACGCGGTCGCGCGGGAGCGCGCCTGCGCTTCGGCGCCAGCAGCGCGATCGCGTCCGCGACGGTGGCGGCGTTCGCGCACAGTCGCGGGAACAGGGAGCAGAGCACGTGCGCGCAGGTCTCGGCGTCGGGCAGAGCCCGGTGGGCCACGTCGACGTCGATCCCGAGCGCGTCGGCCAGTGCCGACAGCCGCCGCTCCCGCTGGAGCGGCAGCAGCGCACGCGCCAGTGAAGCCGTGCACAGAACCGGCGGGTCCGGCCAGTCGAGACCGATGCGCTCGAACGCCTGGCGCAGCACGCGCCGGTCAAAAGGAGCGTTGTGTGCGACGAGCACACGCCCGTCGAGCCTGCTCGCCAGCTCGCCCATCACCAGCTCGGCGGCCGGGGCCGAGTCCACCATCGCCTGCGTGATGCCGGTGAACCGCTGGATCCCACGGCGCAGGGGCGCCACCGTCGCGACGAGGGAGGACCAGCGGTCGTGCAGCTCACCGCCGCCGACAAGGACCGCCCCGACCTCGGTCACCTCGCACAGATCCCCGCTCAGCCCATTTGTCTCGGTGTCGACCACCAACAGCTCCACGGTTGCGAGCGGATGCGCGAGCAGCTCCACCCCCGCCGTGATACGCCCCCCGCCGGACGGTGTGCACGTGCGCTTGCACGCTGTCGCGTCTGGCCATCCGCGTGCGACCGGGTCGCGGGGTACGATCAGTCCCGAAGTCAAGTCACCAGGAAGGAGGCGTCAGATGACTACGATCGCGGTCGACACGGAGAAGGTGCGACAGCTCGACGAGGCCACGCGACGCGCATGGACGGCATATCGCGACCGTTTGCGCGACCTGAGCGCTGAGCAGTATGAGGTCGTCGAGAGCGCCGGCTGGGATCAGCTACAGGTTGAGCTCGGGCGCTTGGAGCAACGACGCATGGCGCTCGAGCGAATCGCGAGCCGCTGAGCCGACCGGCAATCCCGTCGCCATGCGCCGGTGCATTGATGCTGGGCGAAATCGCGTGGCATGCCCAGGTCGGTTAGGGTTCGCAACGGCCAACGCTCCGTGCCGGGCGCGAAGCCTCGTAGGTCGTTCGTGAGAGGAGAGCCTGGAGCAAGATGCGACGGATCACGATGATCGGCATTCTGGGCGTGACGGCAATGGCCGTGTCCGCATGCGGCGGCAGTACGGGCACGTTCCAGAACAATCCGCGTCCCCCGGAGCCGATCAACATCACCGGTTCGATCAACAACGTTCGCGTGCTGATCTCCCCCACCTCGTTCGGCGCCGGCCCGATCGACCTGCGCGTGACCAACGCCGCCAGCCAATCGGTGTCGCTGACCGTACGCAGCCAGCGCGGCCAGATCATCGCCAACCTGCAGTCGATCAACCCCGACACCCCGGGCGAGGTCAAGTTCGACATCGCGCCGGGCACCTATGTCGTCACCGCGAGCCAGCCGGGGATTCAGTCCGCCGAGCTGCGGGTCGGGAAAGAGCGCCCGAGCGCCGCGAGCGACGTTCTTCAGCCCTAGACGCGGGTCGTGCCTCCGCGCGCGGCCGAGGCAAGTGCGGGACCGCGCGGTGGGTTCAGGCGTGTTTACGCAATCGGCCTCGCCCGAAGGCGCGACCGCTTCAGCTGACCCCACAAGTTTGCGCCTGCCGGGACAGCGGGCGCGTGAGCAGTCGACCGGATATGCGACGGGTTATCGAGCACAGGCCCCAGGTTTTGGCCCGTCGGACCGGATATCGGCGCGGATTCGCCACAAACGCCTCGGCACCCAGCCCACGGGCGACGACCTCAACCGCTCCGTTCCAAATCATCGCCGTATGTGCAATACTTGCGTGCATGCAAGTAATACCTACGGGCACGCAAGCAGATCAGGCGAGCGCCGCCGCGACTGCGGACCTGGCCGGTGATCTGTTTGCGGTGGTGGTTTATCTCCATAAGCACTGCAATGCCGACCTGTTCGAGGCGGTTGGGACGCTCGAGCTGACGTTGACACAGATCAAGCTGCTGCACCATCTCGATGACGCTCCGGCGCCGGTGACGCTGAAGCATGCGGCGGAGCTGGTGCATGTCTCGCTGCCCGCCGCAAGCCGGATGGTCGATGACCTGGTGCGGCGGGGTTTCGTGAACCGCTACGAGGATCTCGAGGACCGCCGGATGAAGCGGGTGCAGGCGACGGACTCGGCGCGGGCGGTCATCCGCCGCCTCAACTCAGCGCGCCTGCAGGGCCTGCAGGACTTCGTACAGACCTTGACCGATACCGAACGCGGCCGCTTCGCGGCGGCGCTCAGCGCACTGCTGGAGCGTCCAGACGTCGCCGCGTGCCGACCGGAAGGACCGGACCAATGACCGGACGTATGCTCGCCCACCGCCACCGGCTGATCAACGACGAGAACAGCCGCTGGTGGACGCTCGGAGCGATGTGCTTCGCGCTGTTCATGATCATGCTCGACAACACTGTCGTGAACGTCGCGCTGCCCTCGATCCAGCGCGACCTCCATGCATCGCTCTCCTCGCTCGAGTGGACCGTCAACGCGTACACGCTGACGTTCGCGGTGCTCCTCGTCACGGGCGGCAGGCTCGGCGACATCTTCGGGCGGCGGAGGATGTTCCTGTTCGGCGTGATCGTGTTCGGGATCTCGAGCCTCGCGATCGGCTTCGCGCCCGACGACACGGCGCTGATCGCCTTCCGCGCGGTTCAGGGAATCGGCGCCGCGTTCATGATGCCGGCGACCCTTTCGATCATCACCCAGGCATTCCCGGCGCACCAGCGTGGTACGGCGATCGGAACGTGGGCCGGAGTCAGCGCGCTCGCACTTGCGATCGGGCCCGTGCTGGGCGGCTTCCTCACCCAGCAGGTCAGCTGGCGGGCGATCTTCTTCATCAACCCTCCGATCGCGGTCA